>SXGT01725244.1_pt1 | contig 14065 bp, 14 predicted proteins | sample 3176221 | NCBI WGS metagenome assembly SXGT01 (sample SAMN11356862, study PRJNA531348) | freshwater metagenome | isolation source: freshwater sample F1-120 | place: China: Fuxian Lake, Yuxi | collected 2017-12-25 | reverse complement strand
CTCGCGTCGATGATCGACCACATCAACGAGACGATGTCGCGTCACATCGTGACGATCGAGGACCCGATCGAGGTCCTGCACACCGACAAGCAGTCGGTCGTCAACCAACGCGAGATCGGGACCGACACCGCCGACTTCCACGCGGCGCTGAAGCGGGTCCTGCGCCAGGACCCCGACGTGATCCTCATCGGTGAGATGCGTGACCCCGAGACCGTGAAGACCGCGTTGTCGGCGGCGGAGACGGGCCATCTCGTGTTCTCGACCCTCCACACGATCTCGGCGACCGAGACGATCAACCGGATCATCGACTTCTTCCCGCCGCACGAGCAGCGGCAGGTCCGCATGGCCGTCGCGGGAACGTTGCGCGGGATCGTGAGCCAGCGCCTCGTCGAGGTTCGCGACAGCGGCGGACGGATGCCCGCCGTCGAGGTGCTCGTCGCCACCGGGCGCGTGTTCGACAAGATCGTGAACGCGGACGAGACTCACGAGATCGACGAGATCATCGCCGACGGCGAGTACTACGGGATGCAGACGTTCGATCAGAGCCTGCTGTCGCTGTACGAACGGGGCCTCATCGACCTGCGCGAAGCGCTCGCCGCGTCGAGCCGTCCGCACGACCTGCGCCTCATGATCGAACAGCACACGTTGGCGCAGGCCGAGGCCTGAGGCGACGGTTCGACGAGCCGGCTCGACGGGCCCGAATCGGCGGCACCGGCCCGACCGGCCCGGGGATTGAATCGGTGGGCGCGCACCCCGTGGGCGACAATGCTCCGGTGAGTGACGTCCCGCCCCGACTCGTGCCGTTGCTGGGTCCGGGGACCCCGCTGCAGGAACTCGCGACGCGCCTCGCCGACGCGGGCCACGAGTGTCACCTCGTCGGGGGGCCGGTGCGCGACGTGTTCCTCGACCGGCCGATCGTCGACATCGACCTGTGCACGGATGCACGTCCCGACGCGATCGAACGGATCGTCGCTCCGTGGGCCGACCACGTGTGGCTCCAGGGTCAACGGTTCGGCACGATCGGAGCGCGCAAGGACGGCGCCGCGTTCGAGATCACCACCTATCGCGCCGACGTCTACCTCTCCGACAGTCGCAAGCCGCAGGTCGAGTTCGGCGACGACATCGAGACCGACCTCGGGCGTCGCGACTTCACGGTCAACGCGATGGCCCTGCGGCTCCCCGACCTCGAACTCGTCGATCCCTACGACGGTCTCGTGGACCTCGTGGCGAAGCGCTTGCGTACGCCATTGTCGGTCGAGGTGAGCTTCAGCGACGATCCGCTCCGGATGTTGCGCGCCGCCCGATTCGTCGCGCAGCTCGGGTTCGAACCCGTGCCCGAGATCGTGGAGGGCATGGCGCGAATGCGCGACCGGCTCGGGATCGTCAGCGCCGAGCGCATCCGAGACGAACTGTCGAAGCTGATCGTCGCACCCGACCCGACCGCCGGCTTGTGGTTGCTCGCGCGCACCAAGCTGGCCGACGAGTTCCTCCCCGAGCTCAACGCGATGTCGCTGGAACAAGATCCGATCCACCGGCACAAGGACGTCTTGACCCACAGCATCGCGGTCGTCGCCAACACGCGCCCCGAGTTGCTCGTGCGCCTCGCCGCGTTGTTCCACGACGTCGGTAAGCCGAAGACCCGTGGGTTCAACCGCCAGGGCGTCACGTTCCACCACCACGAGGTCGTGGGTGCGCGCATGACGCGTGAGCGCATGACGGCATTGCGCTATCCGAACGATGTCGTCGAGCGGGTGACGCGGCTCGTCTACCTCCACCTACGGTTCCACACCTATCGCATGGGCTGGACCGACTCGGCGGTGCGCCGTTACGTGCGCGACGCGGGCGACCTGCTCGACGAACTGAACCATCTGACTCGCTGCGACTGCACCACGCGTAACCAGCGCAAGGCAGCGGAACTCTCGCGCCGGATGGACGACCTCGAAGCGCGCATCGAGGAGTTGCGTGCCGAGGAGGAGCTCGCGGCGATTCGTCCGCCGCTCGACGGCCGACAGGTGATGGAGTTCCTCGGCGTCGCGCCCGGTCCGGTGATCGGTCGTGCGCTCGACCATCTCCTCGAGGTGCGCCTCGACGAAGGGCCGATCGAACAGGCGGACGCGTTCGAACGGCTGCGGGTGTGGGCCCGCGAGCAGGGGATCGAGCCGAAGGGGTGACCGCTCAGAGACCGAGGCGACGAACCCGCCAGAGCAACGTGTCGGGAACGCGTGGACCGGGGTCGGGCGAGATCGCGGGCTCGAGTTCGAGGAGCTGATCGACGACGAAGCCCGCTCGCGCGAACGCTGCGAACATCGTCGAGACGGGGCGGAGCTGCACGGTGAGTTGCTCGTCGAGGATGGCGACGGCGACGGGCCCCTCGTCGAGGTAGGAGCGGATGAGTTCCTGCCGGCCGAGTGGCAGTGGGCCGGCGCCACCCGCGCTCTCGCGTTCGAGGCACAACGCGAACGGATGCGGCACGGTGCACACGAAGGCAGCGTTCGGCTTGAGGACCCGGTGGACCTGACGGAGCACCCGATCGAGGTCGTCGGCCTCGCCGAGGGGTGACGCGAAGGCGCCCGACGCGCTGGTGCCGGTGGCGACGGCGCCCGCGACGAGGGAGGTCGACAGCGCCAGGTCGACCGATTCGGCCCGCAAGAACGCGAGGTCGGCGAGGTCGCCCACCCGGACCTCGATCCGAACGCCGTGCGTCTCGGCGAGTCGGCGCGCGTGGGCCGCGAGTTGCTCCGAGGGCTCGATCGCGATCGCCTTGGCACCCTGTCGCACGAGCGCGACCGCGTTGTGGCCGGTACCGCAACCGAGTTCGAGCACGCGCTTGCCGGCGATGGTGCCGAGCAGGCGGAGGTCGCGTTCGGTCGGGAGCCCGTCGCCGTAACCGACGACGTCGCCGGCCGGTCCTGCCTGTGCGGCGATCCGTGCGGCGATGCGGTCCCAGACCTCGGTGTTCGTCATGGCGTCATTCTGGTCGCTCGCGACGGAGGTGTCGGAACGTCGGGCCCTGCCCCATCGGGGAGGGCCAATCGGGGAGGGCCGGTCGGGGAGGGCCGGTCGGGCCCGTACGATCAGCCACCGTGCCGCCGCCCTCCTCGCCCACGCGCCTCGGCGCCCTCGACGGGATTCGCGGGCTCGCGATGGTGTCGGTCTTCGTGTTCCACTTCGGGCTGCCATCCGCGGCGTTGTTGAAACTCGGGGGCGGGGAGGGCGCCAAGATCATCCCCAACCTGAACCTCGGAGTCGAGGTCTTCTTCGTGCTGTCGGGATTCTTGATCTATCGCCCCTACGCAGTGGCCCACGCGACGGGAGCGCCGCGACCGCCGCTGCTCGGGTACTCCGTCCGCCGCGTGTTGCGCATCTACCCCGCCTACTGGTTCGCGCTCGCGGTGCTCCTGCTGAACGACGAGATCTACGTCAACGGGTTCGTGAACGGCGTCAAGCACGGCACGTTGACCTTCACGTACTTCCGTGATTTCGGACGGATCGGCGAACGCGTCCCGGGCATCGACGTGGCTTGGACGCTGGTCGTCGAGGTGAGCTTCTATCTGTTCGTGCCGGCGTACGCGTGGTTGTTGCGCGTGGCGCGAGCGCGCACGGCACTGCTCTTCGCGGCACCGATCGTGCTGGCCGGCATCGGGTTCGGCGTGCGGTGGTACATCAACTACCACGGGTTCTCGACGTGGCCGTGGGTCACGGTGCTGCCACAGGGTCTCGCCGCGCTCGCGCCCGGCATGTTGTTGGCGGTCGCGACCGCGGTGCCCGATCTCTCGACCCGTGCGGCGGCACTCGGCCGTCGGACCTGGCTGTGGTGGGCAGCCGCGGGCCTCGTCTTCTTCGTGTTGACGCGCTACTCGGCCGGTTCACCCGTGTATTCGATCGTTGCGACGGTCCCGTCGAAGTGGATTTGGCACGTGATGCTGTCGCCGATCGTCGGCGCGCTCTTGGTCGCGCCGTTGGCGCTGGCACCGCGCGATCGCGGCGCGATCCGGGGAGCGCTCGCGGCCGCGCCGGTCGCCTGGCTCGGTACGGTCAGCTACGGCGCGTATCTCTGGCATCGCGCGTTGATCCTCAATCATCTCGACGGCGCCGCGTTGAGCACGACCAACCTCTTCACGGCGCTCGCGATGCTCGTCGGGACGTTCGCACTCACGCTCGTCGTCGCCGCGTTCAGTTGGTACGTGATCGAACGGCCCGCGCTCGGGCTTGCCTCGCGGATCGCGCGGCGAGGTCGCGGCCTACACTCCGGTCGTGCGTCGTGAGATCGATTACGCGCTCGCCCGCCGGGCCACGCTCCGCGACTACGAACGCGGAGTCGTCAACCGGCTCGACCTCTGCGACGCACATCCCGAACTCGTCCGCGCCGGGCGCCATCTCGGCGAACCGACCGACGACGAGTGCCCGATCTGTCGGACGGCGGGGCTCAAACGCGTGCTCTACGTGTACGGCGACGCGTTGAAGGCCGCCAACGGCCGCCCGCTGATGGGCGCCGACGAACTCGAACGACTTCGCCAGCGTCACGACGAGTTCGCCTGCTACGTGGTCGAGGTGTGTCTCGACTGCCACTGGAACTACCTCTTGCGCACGTTCCTCGTCGGACGTCGCCACGCCGGTTGACCGAAGGGCCGGGTTGCGTCCGCGAGTCGTGATCGTGTCGCGCTGGCTGCCGGTCCCTCCCGACAACGGCGCGCGGATCCGACGAGACCAGTTGCTCGGAGCGCTCGTCGACGAGTTCGAGATCGACTATGTCGCGCTGCTCGACGACCCGACCGCGACGACGAACGCGAACGCGGCCGTGATCGAGGCGATGGGCGTGCATGTGCACCGCTTTCGCCAACCGGCGTTCCGTCCGCGTTCGCCCGCGGCCGTCGCGGCATGGTTCGGTCCACGGCCGCGGGCAGTCGTCACGACCCACTCGCGGGCGGCCGCGGACTTCATCGGCGAGTTGTGCGCGACCCGTCGCCCGGCGGTCGTGATCGCGGACGAGATCCACACGGCGCACTACGCGATCGGGCGGGCGCGACCGGTGCTCGTCGAGGAGATCCAACTCGCGCACCTCGCCGAAGCGACCGGACTCGGCGCGCGACTCGGCTGGGTGAAGAACCGCGCGTATCACCGTCGGATCCTCGAGCAGGTCGCGGCCGCGACCACGCCATCGGAGCTCGAACGATCGCTCGCGCTGGACATCGCCCCGCGGTCTCGGGTCGAGGTCATCGCCAACGGCGTCGACATCGAACGGCTCCGACCGGCCGACGTGCCCATCGATCCGGATCTGCTGGTCTACGCGGGCAGTCCGCAGTATGCGGCGAACCTCGACGCGATCCGTTGGTTCGCTGGTTCGGTGCTGGGCCAGGTGCGTGCCGTGCGCCCGCGAGCGCGGCTCGTCGTGACGGGCGCGACCGAGGGTGTCTCACTCCCGGAGGCACCCGGGCTCGAGTTCTGCGGGCACGTCGACGATCTAGCCGCGCTGGTACGGCGTGCGGCGTGCAGCGTCGTGCCGTTGCGTCTCGGCGGCGGGACCCGCATCAAGGTGCTCGAGGCGCTCGCGCTCGGGACCCCGGTGGTCGCGACGGCCAAGGGGGTGGAGGGTCTCGGGCTCGAGCGCGGGGTGGAGATCGACGTCGCCGACGACCCCGAAGGGCTGGTCCGTGCGATCACGGCGTTGCTCGACGATCCCCGACGGCGGGCCGACCGCTCGGCCGCCGGCCGGGCAGCCGTGGTCGCGCGCCACTCCTGGACGCCCGTCCGCGATCGCTATCGATCGCTGGTGGGCGAACTGGCGGCGGGCGGCGGCTGACCGGGAGCGGGGCGGAACGGGTACTGGGAGCAGCACGAGACGCACCAGCGCTCGACCGTATCGAGGACCTGCTCGGAGGCAGGGGTGTCCCAAGACTCGGGGACGAGGTACACACGGTGCACCGCGACGAGGTCGTCGTCCGGAGTGGCGCAGTTCTCACACTCGGTTCCCGACACGTTGCCGACTGTACCGGGGGGCCCCGATGGGTTTATCGTTCGGATTGCCGCCGGGAGCCGCTCGTGCCCTGGACGGTGGAGGAGCCGAGATGACCTCGTCGTCGAACCGGTGTCTCACGCCGGTCACCGCGCCCGCCGTCGCGGCCCGCAAGGGCAGTGGCGAACCCCTCGTGATGATCACGGCGTACGACGCCCCGTCGGCCCGGGTGGTCGACGCGTCGGGCGCCGAGATGATCCTCGTCGGCGACTCCGTCGCCATGGTCGTGCTCGGCTACGACGACACGTTGCAGGTGACCGTCGCCGACATGTGCCACCACGTCGCGGCGGTGGCGCGGACGCGCCCGCGAGCGCTCGTCGTCGGCGACATGCCGTGGCTGAGCTACCACGTGTCACGCGAAGACACGGTGCGCAACGCCGCGGCGCTCGTACGCGCCGGCGCGGGATGCGTGAAGCTCGAGGGCGGCGCCAAGCGCAGCGAGGCGATCCACGCGATCCTCGACCTCGAGATCCCGGTGATGGGCCACATCGGGCTCACGCCCCAATCGGTGCACGCGCTCGGCGGGTTCCGAGTGCAGGGCAAGCAACTCGACGCGGCCCGAGCGATCGTCGACGACGCGATCGCGCTCGCCGAGGCCGGGTGCTTCGCGATCGTGCTCGAGGCGGTCCCCGACGGGGTCGCCCGCATGGTCACCGACTCGGTGCCGGTCCCCACGATCGGCATCGGTGCGGGGCGTCACTGCGACGGCCAGGTCCTCGTGTGGCACGACCTGCTCGGCTTCGGTGCCCCCGACCGCAAGCAGCCGAAGTTCGTCCGGCGCTACGCCGAGCTCGAACTCGACGCCACGAAGGCCGTGGAGCGGTTCGTCGCCGACGTTCGCGAGGGACGGTTCCCGAGCAGCGCGGAGACGTACCACATGGCCGACCAGATGGCCGAGGGACTCGGGCTCTACGGCGCGTCGGAGCCGGCCAACGCGTGAGGCGCCGCCGCTTCGCCGCGACCGTGGTCGCGAGCGCGCTGGCGGCCGGCGCCGGGCTGTTCGGAGCGTGCACCGCCGACGAGGCCGGCGAGGCCTCCGGGATCGGAGACGTCCTCGCCGGAGCGCGTCCGGCGGTGGCCCCGTTCGTCGGGCTCGGCGAAGCGCGGATCGCTGTCGGAGGCCGCTGCCGGAGGGTGGCGATCGCCGATGCCGACGACGAGCGGGCCCGGGGCCTCATGGAACTCACCGACCTCGCGCCCTACGACGGGATGCTGTTCGCCTGGGAAGGCGACACCGACTCGGCCTTCACGATGTTCCAGACCGACCTGACCCTCGACATCGCCTGGTACGACTCGGCCGGCCGGCCCGTCGATTCCGCGCGCATGGTGCCGTGCCCCGAGCGCGATCTGGCCAAGTGCCCGCGGTATCGGAGTTCCGGTCGGTACCGGTACGCGCTCGAGGGCGCGGGCGGGTCCCTCGATGCGGGGGCGCTCGGAGCGTGCGGCTGAGCGGGGCCACGGCGCGAGTGTCGTCGCCCCTGTGTACGGTTCGCAGCGATAGGTCCAACGTCGAGGTGAGGCTGCCGGGCGGGTCCTGGTAGCGTGCACCGCTCGCTCCGGTCACGACCGCGGCGACACAATTCCCATCCACCTACCTGCCCCGACCTCCGCGAGTCGTCTCGACCCGTGGCCCAGGGGCCCGCCGGGAGGCCCGGCGGTCCGAAGGAGGAGGCCCATGCGGGCCTATGAAGTCATGGTCATCCTCGACGCGGACCTGGAAGAGGAGACAGTCCGGTCCAACGTCGAGAAGTGGCTCCAGTTGATCGAGTCGAAGGGCGCCCAGCGCGGCCACGTCGACTTCTGGGGCAAGCGCCGCTTCGCGTACGAACTCGACCACCGCTGGGAGGGCATCTACGTCGTCCTCCAGGCGAAGGCCGAGCCCGTCGCCATGGCCGAGCTGCACCGGGTGCTCTCCCTCGCAGACGACGTCATCCGCCACAAGGTGTTGCGCATTCCCGAGTCGGTCTACGGACCGCCGAAGGCGGCCAGCACCTCGGCGGAAGCCTAGGGAGAAGAAGACATATGGCGAACAACCTCAACAACATCACGGTCGTGGGCAACGTGACCCGCGACCCGGAGATGCGCTATACGCCGAGCGGCGTTTCCCAGGTCACGTTGGGCCTGGCGGTCAACCGCTCGTGGCGCAACCAGCAGACCAACGAGTGGGAAGAGCGCACCAGCTTCTTCGACGTCGTCTGTTGGCGTGAGCTCGCCGACAATGTCGGCGCTTCGATCAAGAAGGGCTCCCGCGTGCTCGTCACCGGTCGACTCGAGCAGCGCAGCTGGGAGACCGACCAGGGCGAGAAGCGCTACAAGATCGAGATCATCGCCGACGAGGTCGGACCGAGCCTGCGGTTCGCGACCGCCGACGTGCACCGCACCGAACGCCGCGGTCCCGACGACGGTCCCGGTGGTGGCGGGCCCCGTGGTGGTGGCCAGGGCGGCGGCCAGGGTGGCGCAACGGCTCCGGCGGGCAACGCCGGCGGCTACGACGATTTGGGCGAAGAGCCTTTCTAGCGAGGGAAGACATGGCGAGAGAACGACGCAAGCCCGCGCCCGCCGACAAGCGACGCGTGCCCAAGAAGAAGACCTCGATCCTCGTGAACGAGAAGGTCGACTACATCGATTACAAGGACATCAACCTGCTGCGGCGGTTCATGTCCGAGCGGGCCAAGATCCGGGCTCGGCGCGTCACCGGCAATGACCAGCAGCAGCAGGCCGCGGTTGCCCGCGCGATCAAGGTCGCCCGCGAGATGGCGTTGCTGCCCTACAGCGTTCGACAGGTCACGCAACGCTCGAAGGGCAAGCGTGGCGACCGTGGCGATCGCGGGGATCGTGGTGAGTTGCGGATCGACAACCAGATGCCGATTCCGCCGTCGGACCGCGAGTCGAGCGGGTCCGAGCGCGAGATCGATGCCACCGACGCGGCCGAGCTCGTGACGAGCGAAGGTGACGGCGGCGAAGCCTTGGCGGCGGTCGGTGCCGAGGGCCCCGAGGGAGGTGACGAGTCGTGAAGATCGTGCTGCGTGACGACGTCGAGAACCTCGGAGCCAAAGGCGACCTCGTGGAGGTCGCCGACGGCTACGCCCGCAACTACCTCGTGCCGCGCGGCCTCGCCATCACCGCGAACAGAGGTGTGGTCAAGCAGGCCGAAGCGATGCGCCGCAACCGCGACGCTCGCGACCGGCGGCTGCGCGAAGGTGCCCAAGAGCTCGCGGCCCGCTTCGCCGGGCTCACCGTCGAGGTCGAGGCGCGCGCCGGCGAGGCCGGCAAGCTGTTCGGATCGGTCACCAACGCCGAGGTCGCCGAAGCCATCGGCGCTCAGCTCGCGATCGAGGTCGACAAGCGGACGGTCGAGCTCGCCGAGCCGATCAAGGAGCTCGGCGAGTACGAGGTCGTGGTCCGCCTGCATTCCGGTGTGACCCCCGCGGTGAAGGTCGTCGTCGTCGCTCGGTGACGCCTTCGATCCACAGCTTGTGAACAAGTCGATTCGGGCGGCCCCGGGCCGCCCGACTCGCGCGCTGCGCGCGGGCGCGACCCCGGGGTCACGGCTCGGGCAGGCGACACGATCACGGCGCGTGACCGTCGCGCGGGGTGGGCAGAGTGTGTGGATGACGGTCGAGTTCTCCACACGGAATCCACAGGTCATGCACCGAAGAAACCGGAGTTTCACCACTATCGACTCACAGGCCGGGCGTGATTCGATGCGTTCCCGTTCCGGTGTGGGGGGCAACTAGTGGTCCAATTCTTCGACGAGGCACGACGAGCGGCCCCTCCGGGAGGCCGGATTCCGCCGCACAACGTCGAAGCCGAGGAATCGTTGCTCGGGGCGATGATGCTCTCGCGCGATGCGATCATGGCTGCGGTCGAGGCGCACGTCGAGCCGCACGACTTCTACAAGCCTGCACACGGCCACATCTTCGAAGCGGGTTTCGATCTGCACGCCCGCGGCGAACCCGTCGATCCGATCACGGTCGCCGAGGAGTTGCGCCGCCGCCAACTGCTCGACGCGATCGGGGGTCGGTCGGCGCTGCTGCGGATCCAGACCGCGACGCCGGCCTCGGCCAACGCGGCGTACTACGCCCAGATCGTCAGCGAACTGTCGCTGTTGCGGCGCCTGATCGCGGTCGCCGGCGACATCGCGGAGATGGGCTACAACGGCGACGAGGAAGTGACGGTGACCCTCGACCGCGCCGAGGCGATGGTCTTCGAGGTCGCCGAACACAAGGTCAGCGACTCGCTCACCCAGCTCTACCCGTCGCTCGAAGCGACGATGGATCAACTCGAGCAGCTCTACGACCGCGACTCCCACCTCACGGGCGTGCCGACCGGGTTCCGAGACCTCGACGAGATCCTGCTCGGTCTGCAGCCGTCGAACCTGATCGTCCTCGCCGCCCGCCCCGGGCAGGGCAAGACGAGCATGGCGCTCGGCGCCGCGCTCCACGTCGCGCTCGAGGCACGCAAGCCCGTCATGTTCTTCTCGATGGAGATGGGCCACCTCGAGCTCACCAAGCGGCTGCTCGCGTCGGAGGCGCGGATCGACTCGCGTGCACTCCAGACCGGGCGCATCGCCGAGGCCGAATGGCCCAAGCTCAACCAGGCGGTGGGGCGGCTCGCCGAAGCGCCGTTCTTCATCGACGACAACCCGCACTGCACAGTGATGGAGATGCGCGCGAAGGCCCGACGCACCAAGGCGCGCTACGGCGACCTCGGGCTGATCGTCGTCGACTACCTCCAGCTGATGGGGTCGAGCAAGAAGGTCGAGAGCCGCCAGGTCGAGGTGTCCGAGCTGTCCCGCGGGCTCAAGATCCTCGCTCGCGAACTCGATGTCCCCGTCGTCTGCCTGAGCCAGCTCAACCGCCAGGTCGAGTACCGCACCGACAAACGACCGATGCTCGCCGACCTTCGCGAAAGCGGTTGCCTGGTCGCGTCCACGCGCGTTGTGCGCTCGGACGACAACACCGAGGTCACACTCGGCGAGTTGGTTGCCTCGGGTGAGACCGACGTACCGGTGTGGACGCTCGACGAGCACTTCCGGTTGGTCCCGGGCGTGATGACGCATGCGTTCCCGAGCGGGACGAAGGAGACCTTCGAGCTGCGATTCGCGTCGGGTCGCCGCGTCGAGGCGAGCGCCAATCACCCATTCCTGACCGTGCAGGGCTGGCGGCCGGTCGAGGCGCTGGTGCGCGGCGATCGTCTGGCGGCGGCGCGGCGTCTGCCCGAGACCTCGCTGAGCTCCGCACTGGACGACGACGAACTGGTCCTGCTCGCGCACCTGATCGGCGACGGCTGCACACTGGCTCGGCACGCGCTGCAATACACGACGATCGACCTGCGAAACGCCGAGGCCGTTGTCGATGCCGCTCGCCGACGCTTCGCCGTGCGTCCTCGTGTCCGATCCGAGCGCACTTGGTTCCAGGTCTACCTGTCGGCGACGGAGCGGTTGACGACCGGTCGACGCAATCCAATCGCCGCCTGGCTCGACACACACGGAGCGTTCGATCTCCGGGCATGGGAGAAGCGCATTCCGCGCGGGGTCTTCGGGTGCGATGAACGACAGTTGCGCCTCTTCGTGCGCCACCTCTGGGCGACCGACGGCAGCATCACGCAGTCGCAGTCGGGCAGCGTTCGCATCTACTACTCGACGACGAGTTCGCAACTCGCCACGGACCTCCAGTCGATACTGCTGCGCCTCGACTTGCGCGCGCGAATCCGAGTCGTCGACTCCAAACGCGGACGACCGGGGTACACGGTCGACATCACAGGTCGCGACGATCAGGTTCGATTCCTGAGCGAAATAGGGTCCCACGGCAGTCGGGGCGACATCGCCGAGGAACTGGTCGAGTACCTCGAGTCGGTGCGACCCAATCCGAACGTCGACACGATCCCGGCTGCGATATGGGAACACGTCCGATTCAAGGTCATGCCCGAGCTCGGAGTCAGCGCGCGCGAACTCGCCCGGCGCCTCGACATGCAGTACTGCGGCTCGAGTCTCTACAAGAACTCGATCGGACGGGACCGGATGCAGCGACTGGCCCGAGCGCTCCCCGACACCTTGCTCGGCGACCTGGCGGATTCGGATGTCTTCTGGGACGAACTCGTCGAGGTACGGCCGAGCGGCCAACAGCCGGTCTTCGACGCGACGGTGCTCGGTACGCACAACTTCCTGGCGAACGGGGTCGTCGCGCACAACAGCATCGAGCAGGACGCGGACGTCGTGCTGTTCATCTATCGCGACGAGTACTACAACCCGGAGTCGGAGCATCGCGGCACGGCCGAGGTGATCGTTGCCAAGCATCGTTCGGGCCCGACCGGCGTCGCGCGACTGGCGTTCCTCGATCGCTACACGAAGTTCGCCAACATGGCGCGGGAGTGAACGCGGTGCCGCGCAGCAGTGAAGCGGCGTGAGCCCGGCGCTCGCCCCGGAGGCGCGCGACGGCGTGGTGCGCCTCGACCGCCACGCTGCGATCGCCGGCATCGGCCAGACGTCGTTCGCCAAGGATCAGGGCCGGACCGAACTCGACCTGGCCTGCGAGGCCGTGCTGGCGGCGTGCACCGACGCCGGACTCGATCCCGGAGCGATCGACGGCGTCACGAGCTTCCACGTCGAACAGGTCGACGAGGTCGACCTCGCACAGACGCTCGGGTTCGATCGGTTGCGGTTCATGGCACGCACGCCGTCGGGCGGGGGCGGCGCGGCGAGCGTCGTGGGGCTCGCCGCGCTCGCGGTCGCGTCGGGCGCAGCCACGGCGGTCGTGGCGTTCCGTGCACGCAACCGATCGAAGGCCGCGGCGTACGGCGCGGATCCCAACCAGGGCGGGCGGCCGTGGGCCAAGGCCGGCGAAGAACTCGCAGGGCACCAACAGTGGCACCACCCGTTCGGGGTCGCCGCGCCGGCGCAGGAGATGGCGCTGCTCGCACGCCGGCACATGCACGTGTTCGGAACGCGCGCCGAGCAGTTCGGCATGCAGGCGGTCGCGCAACGATTCCACGCGAGCCGCAATCCCGCGGCGATCCTGCGGACGCCGATCACGCTCGACGACTGGGCGGCGTCGCGTCCGATCGCCGAACCGATCCGCCTGTTCGATTGTTCGTTGGAGCACGACGGCGCAGTCGCGGTGCTGGTCACGACCCGGGATCGGGCGCGCGACCTGCGCCAGCCGCTCGTGGAGGTGCTCGCGCACGGGCAGTGCGACGGCCCCATCCACGTCGACCTCGCACAGTTCTTCGCCACGACGGCGTTCTACGGCGAGCGCGTCGCGGGTGCGCTCGCGATGGCACCGCACTTGTTCGGGGTCGCGGGGATCACGCCGTCCGACGTCGACACCGCGATGATCTTCGACCACTTCACGATGGCCGTGCCGATCTCGCTCGAGCAATACGGGTTCTGCGATCTCGGCGCGGGCGGCGCCTTCGTCGAGTCGGGCGCGACGCGCTGGCCCGACGGCGCCTTGCCGGTCAACACGCACGGCGGCAGCAACGGCGAGGCGTTCGTGCACGGCCTGAACCACGTTCCCGAGGCGGTGCGCCAACTCCGCTCCAGCGCGGTGAATCAGGTCGACGGTGCTCGGCACGCGTTCGTGTGCGGATCGATCACCGATCCGTCGGGGGCGATCCTGTTGCGTCGAGGTGACGGGTGAGCGCGCCCCGGCCCCGGCCCGCCGCCGTCGGCGCGGCCGAACGGTTCTGGTCCGCGGTCGCCGCAGGCGAGGTCCGGCTGCAACGCTGCCGCGCGTGCGGTGCCTACCGGCACCCACCGCGGCCGGTGTGCCCGGAGTGCCGGAGTGGTGCCGACGAATGGGTTCCGGCGTCGGGCGGCGGCGAGGTGTGGTCGTTCACGATCTGTCATCCGCCGGTGTTGGCGGCGTTCGCGGCGCGCGTTCCCTATGCGGCGGTCGTGGTGCGTCTCGACGAAGGCGTGTTCATGGTGAGCAATGTCGTCGACGCCCCGCCCGACGGAATCGAAATCGGCGCGCGGGTCACGATCGAGTGCGTCGCGGTCGACGAAGGTCTGGTGCTTCCCCAGTTCCGCCTCGCCCTCCCCAGCTGAGG
>SXGT01568526.1_pt1 | contig 14068 bp, 10 predicted proteins | sample 3176221 | NCBI WGS metagenome assembly SXGT01 (sample SAMN11356862, study PRJNA531348) | freshwater metagenome | isolation source: freshwater sample F1-120 | place: China: Fuxian Lake, Yuxi | collected 2017-12-25 | reverse complement strand
GCACGGTCTCCGCGGGCGATGCGTCGGGGCACCACCCGGCGGTCGCAGCAGAGCGCACCCGACAGCCGGCGCTGCCAGGAGACGATTCTCGGGCTTCAGTGAATAGGTGCCGGTCGATCGAAAAACAGGAAAGGGAAAATGCCGGGGACCGAGATTTTTTTTGAGGCGCAGGATAACGAAGCGACGCTCGCCGTTGCCCGATAGCGCCGGCAATGAGCCGGCGTTCCCTGTCTGCTACCAGGCACGAGCCACCTCGTAGGCGTCCCAGGCCGAATCGTTGCCAATTACCGTCAGGCCTTCCATCTTGGCTTGCGCGATGAGCAAACGGTCAAAGGGATCTCGGTGGTGAAATGGTAACTGAGCCACGGACATGAGGTGCGGGAACTGGATTGACAGGACTTCGATTCCGTTCACCGATATCTGTTGGGGTATGAGCGTTGCAAACGGCTCCTCGAGGTTGAGCTTACCCAAGCTGGTCTTGATCGCCATTTCCCAGATACTTGCAGTGCTCAGCAGCTTCTGAACCCTGGCATCCTCCATGAGCGACCTGGCCTTCGCGCTGAGCCTTTGGTCTCCCATGATGAACCAAAGGAAACTGTGCGTGTCGAGAAGTTATCTCATCACATGTAGTCGTGGAAGTCATCCAAGGGCGCGTCAAAATCGTCGGCCATTTTGATCTTTCCACTGGCGCTGCCGAATTGTGGTGTTGCCCGAGCCTGAGACATCGGAACCATCTTCACGACCGGCAAGGAGTCCTTCGTGATGATCACCTCGGCTCCGTCCATGGCGGCCTGAATCAGATCATCAAAGTGGTCCCGGGCTTGAGCAAGGGTTACTTGGGGCATAGCTTTTATCTTTCGTGGGATGTGAATCGACTGCCCAGAGTATACCTGCAGGACCGCCGAAGGTTGGATGCGAGCTGCCTCGGGAGGTGACGAATCGGCAAGCCAAGCTGTACCCCGGACGAAGAACTGGGGGAAACTGGCGGGGACAGAGATTCCTTGAATCGCTGCCCTGGTAAGAGAGCGGAGCAACGCCCGTCCCGCGCTCACCGCTCCGTCCCCTCCGCCTCGTTCTTTTCCTTCACCGTCCCCTCCTCCGCGTTCACCGGCTCCATCTCCACCCGCACCACCGTCTCCTCCCCCACCTTGATCCTGGCTCGCACTTCCTCGGTCCGGCAATCCGGCGCCTCGACCACAAAAACATGCTCGCCCGCATCCAGCGCGGCCGCGCAGCGAAATTCCGCTTCCCTGCGCCCCCGGTGCATCTCATACAGCGTCTCCACCTTGCCCGCTGGCTCGCGACGGCGGACGGTCGCGCCCGGGACTGTTCCACCCCCCGACGAGGCCACGAGCACCGTTGCCCTGCCGCCCCGATGCACTCGCACGAAGACGTCACTGGACGTGCCGCGCGTCCCGGCCACCACCGGGACCGCCTGTGTCGTCGGCACCAATTCGTCATCGCGTGGCGCGATCGCAAGCCTGTGCTCGCCAGGCAGAAGCCCCGCGATTTCGAAGCGACCCAGCTTGTCAGTTCCCGCCTCGATGTGCCCGGGCGCGAGGCACGCGATGATGGCCTCGACCGGCGATCCGTCCTCGTCAACGATCTCGCCCGCAATCACGCCAGCGCCCAGCGTCACCTGCGCTCGCGCTTCCGCACCGGCGATCACGTCGACTTCGCCCAGCGTGATTCGAGCTTCCTTCAGCTTCACCCTGATCGAGTGGTTGCCCGGCTCCAGCTCGACGAGCACGGCGTCGCCCCGAGAGTCGGTCTCGGCTGGCGGCACCGAGGCCGCGGTCGTCCGCGAATACAGCTCCACGGCCACCCGCACACACGGCCGTCCGGCCTCGTCCACGACCCGGATGCATGCCCGCCCCGATTTCACCGCCGCCCGCAATACCACTTCCAGGTCCTTCCCCGCCTCCACAGTGACGATCGCCGTCCGGTAGAGAAACACGGTCTGCGCCAATTCGAGAGCCTCGCTCACCTTCTCTCTTCCAAGCTTCAAATCGAGCTTCGGCTCGAGCAGCCCCACGAGCTGAAGGCCCGGGGCAAGGTTTTCGATTCGGTGCTCGCCAGCGGCGTCGGTCAGGCGGGGCCCGGCGTCTGCGGGATCGCCCTGGAATCGCAAGGGACATCGCGCCCACGGCCGCCCGTCAAGGTCGAACACTCGCACGGTCAGCGAGCCCTTGCCCACCCGGGGGTCGAGCTCGTGGAGCCACAAGATCACCGTCTCCTCGGCGGGCACTTCCACCGCATGGATTTTCTTGAAGCCCGTGGCGGAAGCTGAAACCGTGAGCAGGCGCTGTCGCACGCCCGGAAGCTCGACCTTGCCTGCGGCAGATGTCCTGCCCGCGGGCCGCCGGGGCGTGCCGAGCCGGGCCACGAGAGCCTCCAATTCCCTGGGCATGGAGAGCGGATCGTCGTCGACCTCGATCAGTGCGCCCTCGACCGGCTCGTCCGTGCGAGCGTTGCGCACCTGGACGGTGACCGACAGAGCGGCGAGCAGAGTCACGCTCACCCTCGCGGTGCTGCCCGGACGCGCGGTGATGCTCGAGGCGCGATGCCCGACGAAGCCCGGAGCGTCGACTTGAATCGCGATTTGCACGCCGTGAAAGGCGGGAGGGATGTCGAGCGCGATCGGGTTGGTGTCGGCCAGCGAACGCCGGGGGAGCGTCGCCGGCATGCCGAGAGCCATCGCCACCTGTCGGAGCCCGCGCTGGAAGTCATTCTGCGGTTGAGCCTCGAGCGTGACGGTGCCAGCGCGCACGGGCTCGCCAGCTTCGTCGACGACCTGCAGCTCGAGGCGCGCGAGCCCGGGCGAGGCGTCCGGACTCGTGTTCCGTTTCGCTCGCGACTGCGGGCCTGCGGCCCGGCGAGCCTTCTGGCCCGCAGGCTCGAACGACGAGGACGATGCAGAGTTATCCCCCACGCCGGCCCCGGGCGACGGCGGCGGGAGGAAGGCAGTGGCTATCGCTGTGCCATCGGGAGTGTCGACGGCGATTGTGGTCGGCAACGCGCGTGGGCTGCCCGGGCTGCGAAGCCAGGTGAGGCCCAGCGTCCCGAGGAGAATGACGGCGGCCCCGCTCGATGCGATCAGCGCCGGTCGCGGTCCGGGCGCCCGGGGCGTCCGCGTTGGCCGCAAGGGCGTCTGCGCGTCGACGATGAGTCGATCCAGGCGCGAGGCGAGCCGTGCCGGGATGGCGACCATTGGCAGGGCGGAATCGGCGGGTTGGCCGAGCGCTGATGCGACGAAGACCGCCATAGTGGGCGCGAGCGTCCGACGCAAACGGTCGAGCGCCTGGTTGACGCGATTGGTGACCGTGCGGCAGTCGATGGAGAGCGCTTCTGCGACTTCCGTGATGCGCAGGCCTCCGAAATAGCGGAGCTCGACCACGCGGGCGAGTGGCGGGGGGAGCGTGGCGATGGCGTTGTTGAGCTCGCGGATTTGTTCAGGCGTGAAGGTGCCTGGCAGCAGGCTTGCGGCCTGGTCCCGGGCCCGGAGCACCGCCCTGGCACGCCGGCGAGCTTCGCTGCGCATGCGCGTGCGGGCGACCTTGACGACCCAGCCGGTCAGGAACTTTCCCGGGCTCCGCACTTCCTCCACCGACGGTGGCTCTCTGTACAGGCGCTCGAACACTTCCTGGGAAATGTCCTCGGCGAGGCTTGCGTCGTGGCAAACGCGCCGGGCGGTGTTGAAGACTTGCTGCCGGCTGGCATGCATCCACTCGGTGAAACAGGCAGCCTTGCCGGTCACAAGGAACTTGACGAGTAGCGGATCGGACATGGCGACGCCTCCTTCCGGTCGTGGTGGGCCCACGAAGCCGCCCTCCCGAATTGTCTTGACCCGGGGCTGGGCTAAAACCTGAAAACCTGCTCTTCATCAGGTAAGTGCCGCTCGAAGCGAAAACAGGAAAGTGATTCCGGCAAAACCCAGTGCATTCCCCAACAGCGCAGGGCAAGGGAGCCCCCACGCTGTTGGGGAATGCCGTCCGCTCTGGAGGTGAGGGTAAGTGTGAGGGGAAGGTTTGTCCATGGGGTGAGGGTGGAAGTGGCCCACACCTGCGATTCCGTCCGCGAGAACAGACGCTCCAGTGGCCGGCACTGGCCTCTCTTATTTTTGCGTGGCATTCAATCTCGCATGGAAGCCAGCACGAAGGGATTGCAGTCTCTTATTGCAGCGTCACAGGTCTGCCACCAGGCGCCCTGACGGCCTTTGCGGATCGCGCCCGGGCTTCGTACTCACGTTGTGCATTTCAACCGTATCCGTTTCAGTGAAGTATAAATCACACACGCAATGTAAGTTTGAATGCATAAAAATAGATATATTTGCGTTGAAGTAAGATACTATATGTTATACAATACTTCGTGAGATAGACGACATGGGGCGGCCTGGAGAGAAGCACGTGGCAGAACACGTGGAAATGGGCACGCGGAGATTTTTAACCCACTCTTTTTCAAGGAGGTACGATGCAACCGACCGCACTGATTTCGAGGACTGAAGCCGACCTGCGCCAGGAGCAGGATGGGGCCTGGGCGTCCGAGCGGCTCTCGCGCAGGAGCGAGCTACGGAGCGCGCTCTGGCTCACGGACGCTCACCTTGCCGTGGCCGAGAAGGCCGTGGCGAATCTTGTGCGCCTGCGCACGCTGGCCTTGAGCGTGACGGGCGATCTGGACTGGGTGGACCTTTCGGGCCACCCGTACTTGACGACCTCGGGGGCGCTCAAGATTGCTGCGCTCTTCAGCGTGAGCTTCACGGACACCCGTGTGGAGGAGACGCGGGAGAAGCTGGGTGAGAAGGAGATCGTGCGCTACTCCGTGATGCTCCGGGCCCGGTTCATGGGCCGGGAGCTGGACGTGGTGGGCGGAGCGAGCTCCGATGAGAGCTTCTTTGCGAAGCGCGATGGCAAGCCGGTGCCGCTGAGCGAGGTGAATCTGAATTCTGTGCGCAAGAAGGCCGTGACCAACGCACAGAGCCGGGCCGTGAAGGCGATTCTGGGCCTGGGCGGGCTCACGTGGGAGGACCTGAAGCAGGCCGGCGTGCAGGTGAAGGCGATGCCGAGGGTGGACTTCGGCAAGGCAAGGGAGGCGCGGGCCGCGAAGCCGGCGAAGGGTGTAGCGGCGCCGGCCGCGAGCAAGGTGAAGGAGCGCCTGGCCAGCAGGATCCTTGAGCTGGCGACCTTCGAGGGGAAGCCATTCGACAGCATGTTGCGGCGTTACACGGAGTTCAAGGGCGCCGACGGCCAGCCCCACTGGGCGAAGTCCGTGGATCAAATGAGTGACGCCTGGGTAGCGCGCATCTACGAGCGCGTGGAGAAGGACTGGGCGAGTCCGAAGGGCGAGCGCTCGATCGACTGACCCCCAGAACCCAACGACAGCCCCGGCGCCCCACCCCACGGGCGCCGGGATTTTGTCCCCCGGCCGGGCGACTGGGCCGCGGACGCCGGCCGGGCCGGGCCGTGGAGGCACAGGCCCTTCCGGGCAACGGCCCGAAAAGCGGGTCCAGCAGCCCCCACCCGGGGCAGGTGGGATGCAAGAGGGGGTGCAGGGGGAGGGCGGCCGGTAGAGCCCTCCCCCTGCTCACGAAGGTTCGAGAGAGCGTGGCGACGGCGACTGCGTTGATCCTCCCGATCGCGTTCGTCGGTCTGCGCGGCCTTCAGCCTCGGAGCTTTGCACTTCTGCTCGGGCCTTGATGCGATGCAGGTCCAGAGCGCCAGCTCGTCAATCACCAGGTGCCCTGCGACGAATCCGACCACGCTTTCGTCGCGCAAGGAACCGCCAGCTCTCGGCCATCACCGACCGTCCAGATTGGCGGCAGCAAACGCAAGCGCCTGCCGCACGTCTTCGTCCTCCAGCTCCGGACACTCTCGCTTGAGGTCTCCCAATCGGGGTGGATCGACGCAGCTTCGACGACTCGCCCCACCGTCAGACGAAGCTGTCAAATGCACGGCTGACCGTTCATGCGGTTGGGGTCGACGGTGATTCTGTTGAAACGCATTCTGATGCCTCATGGCACCCGCCCAATGGTTCATCTCAGCAATACTGCTGCCCTGCAAGCCGGGCATCACGAAAGGAAGCAATGGGGATATATCCGCACGGATTTGTCGGGTCGGGCGATCCACGAAGGCGAAATTCCGCCACGCTCAGGATTCCTGGACTTCGTGCCGATCTCGACGTCCGTACACTTCCGTGGGCAGACTCACCAACAGATCATCACGGGAATTACCACCAATAATCCTCGGACGCTGCGACGGCGAGAATGCACTCTCGAGTACCGCGTGCGCCTCGGATCGTCATCGTGCGCACTGGGTCCGCTCGCTTCCGAGATGAGGCCGCAAGCGCCGCACATCCAGGTCAATTCCCTCGCCTCCCCCTGCCCCACCGCACCGCCCTGATCGCTCGCGCATTCCGTGCTCAAGAGAGTGATTCCTGCGCAATGGCATTCATTCCTGTACTGCGCCGATCACGATCTCACGCCCATCCTCCGTGCGGGCGGTGCGGCGCTCGCTCCACTTCCTTGACTCTCGCGGTCCTATATGATCTCTTATAGCGTCATCGTGGTGGAGACGTGCCGCATGGGCACAGGTACCGGGAGGTTTCTTGAACGAATCAATCAGCTTTCCCCGGCTGGTGAAGCGAATACGCACGGCACGTGGTCTGACTCAGGAGCAGCTCGCAAGGGCCCTGGAGGTCACGTTTGCCACAGTGAATTGCTGGGAGAACGGAAGGCATCATCCGATCCCCTCCCTGGCAAGGAAACTGCTTTCGATGGCGCGGGCGGAGGGCATCCCTCTCGCTGACGGGTCCCCGGACAGGCCAGCGTTGAAGAGTTCCCCTCGCACGAGGAAGCGATGAGAAAGCTCCAGAGTCCCGTCAAGGCACCGAAGATGCGCGCTTCCTCCGCGGTACCGCAGGTCGACACCACGCCTCCCCCGGACGGCACCAGCTGGCCCGCACATCCGAGCGAACGGTGCGACCTGTACCACCGTGTGCGCTTCTATCCGCCGGACGTTCAGCAGTGGCGAGGCCTGCTCGTGGACCGCGTCAGGGAGGAGAGATCACTGTTTCCGGCAGTTTCCCGCGACGAGGCGGTGGAACAGATCCGGGAACGGGTCGATGCTGGCATAACCCACATTCGGGAACTCGCCCGGATTCTGGCCCTGATCCACGGTACCCCCCGGCTCGGGAACAAACAGGATCCGGTGGACGAGCTCGTCTACATCATCCTGGCCAGGAAGACTCCGGAGAAGGCCTACATGAGCGCCTTCGACGCTCTCAAGCAGCGCTTCAAGCGCTGGGAGGACCTCCTCGAGGTGCCGGACTCGATCATCTCGCGGCTCATCCATTCGGGTGGTCTCCCCCTCAAGAAGACAAAAAGTCTGCGTGGAGCCCTGGGGATGCTCCGGGACACCTTCGGCAGTTGCACCCTCGAGCCCCTGAGGGAATGGCCCGACGACAGGGTGGAGGAGTTCCTCTGCGCCCTGCCCGAGGTGAGCCGCAAGAGCGCGTATTGCGTCATGATGTACGCGCTCGGTCGAAAGGTTTTCCCGGTCGACGCACATGTTGGACGCGTACTGGCACGGATTGGACCCTACCGAGAGCTCGGGCTTTCCCTCGACGGGCTGGATCACAAGAAGCTCCAGGCCGTTCTTGCCGATCTGATGCCACCCGCCCTGCGCTACTCACTTCATGTCAATCTGCTCACACACGGTCGCAAGGTGTGCCTCACACCCCGGCCACTCTGTGGAAGTTGTGAGATCCGGAACTTCTGCAGCACCTTCAGGGCCTCGGAAGTCCAGAGGGTCGAGGCCCTGGATGCACCGGTCGTCGTGGACCTCTTCTGCGGCGCTGGTGGACTCTCCGAGGGATTTCGACGTGCGGGATTCCGGGTCGCCCTGGCGCTGGACAACGACGCCGTCGCCCTGAAAACCTACTGGCTCAACCATCCCGAGGTGCCCGACGATCGAATCCTTTGCCGCGATGTCACGGAGCTTCGTCCGGGCGAGCTGCGGCGACGCATGGGCAAGCGCCGGGTGGATGTGCTCATCGGCGCCCCGCCGTGCCAGGGCTTCTCGCTGGCCGGGCACCGCTCCAAGAGCGGCAAGACGGGCTACCACGAGGCGCGGGACGAGCGGAACTACCTGTTCGAGTACTTCGTGAAAGCTGCGATGGAGCTCCAGCCACGACTCCTTGTCATGGAGAACGTCCCCGGCATGCAGTCGGCACGCCAGGAAAAGGGATCGTTTCTCGAGATGGCAGCCCAATTACTGGAGCAGGCGGGCGGTTTCAGAACCAAGGTCTGGCGGCTCAATGCGTCGGCGTATGGCGTGCCGCAGGACAGGATTCGATGCTTTCTTGTTGCAGCCCGGGTGGGAAACTTGCCGGTTGTTCCGGAGGGAGAGTACAGGGATCACCTCCAGGCGGACTACGACCTGGATGCGCTCGACCCCGTGAAGCTTGGAGAGGCAATCTTCGATCTGCCCCACCGCGAGGCCGGCACCGGGGAGGCCATCGAGGCATGGAATCCGGAGGCCAGCGCAGGAGATCCTGGCCTTCGCAGATATCTCTCAAAATTCGGCCTCCTCCGCCCGTCTCGCCTCCTTTTCAACCACACCATCCGCTATCACAATCCGCGGGATCTCGAGCTCTACTCAATCCTTCGGCCCGGCGAGGACAGCGTGGATGCCCTCGATGTCCACGGCCGGGGTGATCTGATGCGCTACCGCACGGACGTCTTTGACGACAAGTACAATCGACTGCGCGCAGATCGGCCGTCAAAGACCATCGTTTCGCACCTGGCCAAGGATGGAAATGGCTACATTCATCCAACCCAGGTTCGCTCGATCTCGGTGAGGGAGGCAGCCCGGCTTCAGTCGTTCGATGACAGTCATGCCTTCTGTGGATCCCCCTCGGATCAGTGGGTGCAGCTGGGCAACGCCGTCCCCCCAGTGCTGGGGGAGGCCATCGCTCGCAGCTTTCTGAGAGTGCTAAAAAAATGAGGAGATTGGATGAGCAAGGCTCCTGAAAGCGGTTTTGTCACGTTTCGCCCCCGTGCACGCCTTCTCAAGCTGATTGGCGCGGAGCTCATCAGTGATGAGGTGCTGGCCATCACGGAGCTGGTAAAAAACGCGCACGATGCAGATGCCTCGTGCGTCACCATCGAGTTCAAGGGAGTGACGGGACAATCCGGTGAGATCGTTATCCGCGACGATGGTCACGGCATGGACCTCGACACCCTCCTGGGAAAATGGATGGAGCCGGCAGGAACATCCAAGGCAGGGCCCTCCGGGCGCATCACGGCGCGTGGGAGACGCGTCCTCGGAGAGAAGGGCGTCGGGAGATTTGCCGCTGACAAGCTCGCGCGAAAACTCGAGCTGGCCACGCGATGCGAGGGCGACAGCAGGGAGATTCACGCCACGCTCGACTGGGACGAATTCGAGAGCGACACACGGATGCTCTCCGAGATCCGGAGCAAGTGGCAGATCGCTCCCGCATCGGTACTCGCATCGCAGGGCACTCACCTGCGCATGACGGGCCTGCGGGCAGCCTGGAACGAGAGAATGTTCCGGCGATTGTCGACCCGCCTGGCTCGCCTGATGTCCCCCTTCCGGGAGCTTCACGGCTTCACGATTCGCATCGAGTCCGATGAGTTCCCCCAGTACTCCGGCGAACCCAGGGCCGACTTCCTCGAACGTGCCCCGTATCACATCGAGGCCACCTTCGATGGGAAGGAGTCGGTGGATGTCAGTCTCAACGCTGGCAAGGCCGTCCGTCACTCATGGAACGGGTCGAGCGAGCTTGAGTGCGGGCCGGTGAAGATCAGGATCTATGGCTTCGACCTGGAGACGGAGGCCATGGCACGCATCGGATCTCGTATGGAAGTACGCGCCTGGCTCAGGGAGTGGTCCGGAATCAGCGTCTATCGTGACGGGTTTCGGGTCTGGCCCTACGGGGAGCCTCACGATGACTGGCTGAGACTCGACCACAGAAGGGTGAACAACCCCGTCGTCCGGCTCAGCAACAACCAGGTGGTCGGCTTCATCGAGATCACCCGGGACGCCAACCCAGGCCTGGTGGACCAGACGAACCGGGAGGGCCTGATCAGCAGCCGGGGGCTCGAGGATCTCAGGCGACTCATCTACTTTGTCCTGCAGATTCTCGAGGCCGAGAGACAGTCTGTCCGGCACCCCAGAAAGCGCGAGGGTGCCCCCGCGGGGAAGCACGAGGACAACGCCGACGGGGTACCGCAGACGCTGGAAACACTTGCGGGCCGCGCCACGCCAGTCCTCGGGACAGAGCTCAGGCGTATCGCACGCAAGGTGCGGGAATCGTCAACCCGTGATGCGGAATACCAGCGTCGACTGCTGGAGGCCTACTCCGAGCTTGCGGCGCAGGGTCAAATCGCGCTCGGTCTATCCACGGAAATGCAGCCGTTACTCGACCGGATTCGTGCCGGCGTCCAGAGAGTGGAGAAGGGCAACGGGGCGGCACCCCGGGATGGAGTACTGAGTGCATTTCTGCTCGAGCTCGACGTCATCGTTTCGGGCCTGGACGCCAGGATGGGGATGTTTCGTCAGGTGGAGAAGGCCGTGCAACGGCGGCGCCGCACCATGGACGTCGCGGCCGAGATCGATATCTTCCGTGAGCTTGTGAGGTGGCTCATCGATGCCCGGGGAGCGCGGATGCACATCGAGACTCCGGAATCCGGAACCTGCAGGGTCGAGATGAGACCGGAATCCTTTCACCGCCTGCTCCACATCCTGACCATCAACGCGATCGAGTGGCTCCGGGCGGTCAAGACGCCGGAGCTACGGCTCTCGGTGCGCAATCTGGCCGGCCAGTGCGAGGTCATCTTCGCGGACAACGGCCCCGGAATTCCCAACGAGATGGCCACGAGGGTTTTTGACCCGCTCTTCTCGGCTCGCGAGGGAGGCAAGGGGCTGGGACTCGCGATTGCCAGGAACCTGGTAGAAGCCCATGGCGGAAGGATCGAAGTGATCACCGACCGCCGTCGGCGCGGGGCAAGCATCCGCATCCTGCTCCCCCGCAAGGGTGCACGGACGGCAGATAACTGAGGCCATGCGACCGGCCATTCCAACAGTTGTCGATCTCTTCTGTGGCGCTGGTGGGCTATCCCTTGGCTTCCATACCGCGGGCTGCAAGATCATCGCAGGCGCCGATATGGATGAGGCGGCGCTGCGCACCTTCACGCGAAACTTCACCCTCCTGCAGCCAGAGGCAGCGCCACGCGTGCCCGGAGGGCTGGACCTTGCCTCGGCCTCTCCGGAGACTGACATACTGGAGAGAGGACACCGCCCCGACATCCTCGTCGGGGGCCCACCGTGCCAGGGCTTCTCGAGGATCGGCAGGGCCAAGCTCGCGAGCCTCGGAGGATCGGATGCTGGTAGTGACCCGCGGAACAGCCTCTTCCGGAAGTTCATGGAGTTTGCGCGGATCTGGCAGCCCCTTGCGGTACTCATGGAAAATGTCCCCGACATGCTCTCTCTGCGAGGGCAGAATCACGCCGACGAGGCCGCCAGGGCGCTGGAGGAGTGTGGGTACCGGGTCGGCCACGCTGTCCTCAATTCTGTCTGGTACGGGGTGCCGCAGTTCAGGGAGAGGTTGTTCATGTTGGGGATCCGGAGAGATCTCGGGGTTGAACCCGGCATGCCTCCCGCAACGCACGAAGCGGAATTGCCCTTGGGCTATTTCCATTCGAGGGCAACGTGGACTGCAGAGTTTCCATTCCTGAGAAACTTCCGGCTTCCGGTTCCCCGGACGGAGGTACCGGCACCTTCAACGACGGTTTCCCGGGCCCTCGACGACCTTCCCTTCGTCGATGATCACCTTGAGCCCGCGACTGCCCGGCCCCGTGGAATGTATGCACGGCCCCTCCCCTACCGGAGTGCCCCACACTCCGGGTATCCGCGCCTCATGCGAGCGTGGCCAGGATTTCAAGGAAGAGACCATGTGCAGGATCAGGTATTCCGGCGCACGCCCCGGGATCACGAGACCTTCCGGCTCATGCGGCACGGCGACAGGTACCCAGAGGCCCACAGGATCGCGATGCAACGTCTGTCGGAGGAGATAGCGGGCATGTCCCCCGAAGTAGTGCCGGCCGAGGGCACGCCGGAGCACGAGGCGCTGGTCAGGAAGTTTGTGCCTCCCTATCCGGAGACGATATTCCGGGACAAGTGGCGAAAGCTGATTCCGGATCAGCCCTCCTGGACAGTGCCGGCGCATCTGTCAAGGGACTCGTACTCGCACATCCATCATGACTCGGAGCAGGCTCGCAGCATCTCGGTGCGTGAAGCAGCTCGGCTCCAGTCCTTTCCAGACGGGTTCGTGTTCAGCGGAAACATGGGCGACTGCTATCGCCAGATTGGCAATGCGGTCCCGCCACTCCTGGCCTGGGCGATCGCGTGCCACGTGCTCGAGCTGGTGGGATTCAAGAGCAGGAGGGTCGAGTGGGAGGACGTTGCGAGCTCCCCGTCGCAAAACAGTGGGAACAGTGAGACCGGTATCGAGATGGCCTCTGGCCAGGGTCAGCAACCCTCGCCATATCATCTAGAATTCGACAGGGGGTTGGTGGTCAGGGAGCTGGCTGAACAGTGACAACCGCCGAGCCTCGTTGCCGGGGGAGCTGAATGCACTGGCTTCGCCACAATAACGGACGGGTCGATCCCAGTTCTCCGGCGTCCGAAGAAATCGGATTGACGCCCACTGCCAGCGGACGGGCCCGTTTGCAAGCCCCTGCCATTGCCTTGACTTCGGTCCGCGCCTGGACGAGACTTTGGTCCCGAGCAGGAACTCATATCTCGGCTCAGCCATGTCGCCGGATGCCAGATTGACAATTTTGTAATACCTAAGATGTCATGATGGCATAGTTTTTTTCAGCGCTGTAGTACTATATTCTTCCTCCCAGTTCGCCGTGGTCTTGTGTATAAACATGTGGTACCCGACGAAACAACGAATAGAGGAGATTCAAGGTGCCCTTCGTTCTCTCGAGGAGAACGTTGAGCTCGCGGACGGAGATCCCGTCGATCTCCTGACCAGGATCTCCAGCCACGTAGGCCTTCTTGCCCGCGCAGGCGCGCCGGGCCACATCCTCCGCGATTTATTGTGGATCGGTAGTCAGTTCCGCATTCACCATCGAGTGAACCCCCATGTGAAGAAATATGGAGGACGGGCCATGCTCTGGCTGGCCTTGCGTGTTGGAGAGGGATGGCGACCCGGCGAATGCGAGATTCAGGACCTCCGGTGGGTCACCAGTTCCACGGTCCGCCTTCTGATCGCAGAGCTGGGAGTCAACTCCGAACGTGTCTTCATGGCACCCGCGGAGCAGAAGCGAGTCGATGAAGAGTGGTTGTCCCTAATCCCGGAAGGTCCCGGGGCAGATGATGCACTGGTGAAGGCAGTCAATCCCTACATGGAGAGTTTCAAGAACCTCAGCAGCTCGTCGTATCTCCCTTTCATCGGCGAAAAGATCGAACGGCTCCTGAGTGCCGCCCAGCAACAGGCTGAGGATTCGGTGTGGGCCGTGGGCGCGTTGAAGTACCTGGTCCGGCACAAGGATGCCGTTCCTGACACGCTCGGCTACTTGGGCCTTCTGGATGATCTCTACGTCCTGGAGCAGGCGCATGAGATCGTTGAGAACCGCAGCTCCTGGCTGCCGCTGCTGGATCGTTTCCTGGACAGATGGCCTCAGCTGGAAAAGACGGTTTTTTCGGACGAGGGGGTGGAGACCAGGCTCTCGGCGTACGTCGAGACTGTCCTGGGTGCAATACTCGACGGATTTTCGAGTGGTCAGGAACGAAACACTGTCGTGCTCCCCGATCCTGGACCCTGCGCCTTGCTTGCGGCGTTCTTCGCTGTCGTCACATCCATCAGGGACCAGTCGGATGACGGGCGACGAGCCATTGACCGCGGCGGCTCTCGGCGGCGCGGCTCTCTCGCTCTGGGCGCTGCTCATCGCGTGCATCGCGTTCACGATGCTCGTCGCGCAGCTGGTCTCCACCCGGCGCGCCGCCGCGGCCGCGGCCGCGGCGGTTCTCTATGGCCTCTACTT
>SXGT01532198.1_pt1 | contig 14069 bp, 13 predicted proteins | sample 3176221 | NCBI WGS metagenome assembly SXGT01 (sample SAMN11356862, study PRJNA531348) | freshwater metagenome | isolation source: freshwater sample F1-120 | place: China: Fuxian Lake, Yuxi | collected 2017-12-25 | reverse complement strand
TCCCCCACGACGATGCGGTCCGGTCGCATGCGCAGCGAGTTGCGGACGAGGTCGCGGATGGTGACCTGGCCGGAGCCCTCGATGTTCGGCGGTCGGGACTCCAGCCGGATCACGTGCGGCTGCTGCAGGTTGAGCTCGACGGCGTCCTCGATCGTGACGATCCGCTCGTCGGAGGGGATGAACCGGCTCAGCACGTTGAGCATCGTCGTCTTGCCGGTGCCGGTGCCGCCGCTGACGAGAATGTTGAGCCGCGCCTGGACGCACGCGTCGAGCAGGTGGGCCATCTGCTCGGTCATCGTGCCGAAGCCGATCAGGTCGGTCACGGTGAACGGGCGCCGGCTGAACTTGCGGATCGTGAGCGAGGAGCCGTCGACGGCGAGCGGCGGGATCACGGCGTTCACACGCGACCCGTCGGGCAGGCGTGCGTCGACGAGGGGCGAGGACTCGTCGACACGACGTCCGACGCGGTTGACGATCCGGTCGATGACCCGCCGCAGGTGCTCCTCGGAGGTGAACCGGGCACTGGACAACGTCAGGCGACCCGAGCGCTCGACGTAGACCTGGTCGTACCGGTTGACCATGATCTCGGTGATCTCGTCGTCGGCCAGCATCCGCTCGAGCGGTCCGAGGCCGAGGGCGTCGGCCTCGACGTCGCGCAGCAGGCGACGGCGCTCGTCGGCGGACAGCAGCAGCTGCTGGTCGGCGTCGACGAGGGCGGCCAGCTCCTCGCGGACGAAGGTGTGCAGCTGGTCCTCGGTGAGGCCGGGGTCGTTGATGCGCGACCCGATGCGGTCGAAGAGCGCCTCGCTGGCGCGGGCCTTCATCGCGGCGTACGCGTCACCGACGGCCGTGCCGGCCTCGACGTCGACGAGGTCCTCGACCGCCGTCGGCTCCGTGAAGGTGCTGGCCTCGCGCGCTGTGGCGAGGCGGTCGCTCAGGCTCATGCGACCTCCAGCCGCTTGTGCCCGGCCTTGCCCTCGACCGCCCGTGCCCGCTCGACGATGCGCTGCGCGAGCGACTTGACGGCCTTGACGAATCCACCGGACCGGGCGCTCAGCATCAGCGGGACGCCCTTGTTCGTCGCGGCAGGGACGTCCTTGGAGCGTGGCAGCACGAAGTCGACCGGCACGCCGAGCACGGCCTCCACGTCCTTGACGCGCAGGCCGTTCTGCTTGTCGGCGAAGTTGAGCACCACGTGGCGCGAGGCGGGCATGAGTCCGAGCTCGGCCAGCAGCTCGATCTCCTTGCGGACGCCGCGCAGGCAGGCGATGTCCATCGTGGAGACCACGATGGCGTCGTCGCTGACCTCGAGGGCCCCGAGAGTGCCCTCGTCGATCCCTGCGGCGGTGTCCACCAGGACGTAGCGGAACTGGCCGCTGAGCTGGCGGATGAGGGCCGCGACGTCGTCGGACGTGACACGGTCGTTGGCGGCGGGCGAGTCCGCGCCGCACAGCACGAAGAAGCCGGCCGGGTGGGCGGTCAGGTAGGTCTTGAGCAGCAGGTTGTCCTGCAGGCCCGAGGTGAACGCGTCCTCCACGGTGTGGGAGGGCGTCAGGTCCAGCACGGTGGAGACGTCGCCGAACTGCAGGTCGAGGTCGACGAGCACGACCTCCATGGGCGACTGCTGGGCCAGGGCCACGGCGAGGTTCGTCGAGAGGCTCGTCTTGCCCACCCCGCCCTTGGGCGAGAGCACCGTCATGACCCGCGAGGTGAAGTCCCTCGGCACGGGGGGTCCGACCGTCGGCCCGGGGCTCCCGTCGCCGGAGGTGATGGCTGCCGCGCGGGCGTCGAGCCGGTCGCGCAGCCCGGCCAGCAGCACCGGGTCCTCGGTGGCGGGGCCCACGTCGCGAAAGCCCGAGCGCATCGCGGTGAGCATGACGTCCTGGACCGACGGTGCGACGAGCACGAGCTCGACGTCGGGTCGCAGTGCCGCGACCTCTCGGCCGAGGGCCAGCGCGTTCTCCAGCGGGATGTTGTCGGTCAGCACCATCGCCTCGGGGATGGTGGCCGGGTCGAGTCCGCGCAGGAAGGTGCGAGGGTCGCCCTGGACGACCTCGGCTCCCATCGCGAAGACGTGGTGGCCGATGTACCCCTGGACGCGGCCGGCGAGGGCTTCGTCGCCGCCGAGGATCAGGACGGTGCTCATGGTGCGACGTCCTCCTGCCGCACGGTGCTGCCTCCCGAGGTGTCGGTGGCGTCGTTCTGCTTGGTCAGCCAGACGGTGCCGAACTCCATGGCGTGGACGATCTGCTGGGCGTCGCGGGTGCGGACGGCGAAGGTCACGAGCGTGCCCTGCGCGCCCTCCTCGCCGGCACCGGCGGTGATCTCCAGGACCAGCAGCTCGTTGATCGGGTTGGACGTGACCTGGCCGTCGCCGTAGCTGGCGAAGACGCCGACCGTGTCGCCGGCGACGACGTCACCGCCCACCAGGCGTGCCCCGGACAACGGGACGACGAGCTCCTGCATGCCCTCCGGCAGCGCGGCGTCGGCCTCGACGTCGTCGGCGGGGGCGAACTTCGCGACCGTCAGCTGGTCGCCGGGGACGAGCACCCCGGCGGTGACGAGGCCCTCGACCTCGGCGAGGTCGGTGATGGCGCCCTCCACGACGGCGGCGCGCGGCAGCTCGACGGTCTCGACGGACTCGGCCAGCGTGGCGGCGGCGGTCTTGGTGGGCACCTCGGTGGTGGCCCGGAGGACGGGCACCAGCTCGGTGCCCTCGAAGGCCCGGTTCTCAGCGCCCTGGGCGTAGGCGTAGACGGCGGCGAAGCCGAGGCCCGCGAGGACCAGGGCACCGATGACCGCCAGGAGTTGCTTGTTCACGATGGTGCTCCCTGTGCGTCGTGAAGTGGTCCCGCGAGGGGACCGGAGGTGGCCGGCGGGCCCGCCCGAGCGGGTCCCACCGGCTCACCGGGGAAGTCCGGCCCGCCCCCTCCCTCGAGGGCGGGTCGTGTGGACCAGGGGCGAGAGCCTCAGTTCCCTCGCACCGGGTCCGGTTGTCGTGCAGTGTCAGTCAGAGCAGAGGCTCGGACCGTGCGCGCACGGTGTGCCAGCGTCAGCCGGCAGCCGGCGCGGCAGGTCCGGGCAGCTCGTCGTTCACCGTCTCGAAGCCGAGGTTGACCCGCTCCCCGAGGAGCACGACAGCGGCGATGATGACGGCGGCGATCAGCGCGACCAGCAGGCCGTACTCGACGGCCGTGGCGCCCCTCTCGTCCTTGCGCGGCGCCTTGACGACGTTGGTCATGTAGGCCAGTGCGAACGTCAGCTTGTCCATGATGGTTCTCCCTCAATCTCTCGATCCGCCCTGTGGCGGAGCTCCCAGATGAGAATGTAGACCGGTGGGACCGACTCCACAGCGCGTCCCGGGCACAAAGTCCCAAAATGACACCGAAGGACCAGTAACCTACGGACGGTTCGCTCGTTGTTCCTAGTCCGCCATGGCCCGGTGGGACCATTCCGGGCTGGTGCACGGGGTCGGGGTCCCGTCGGTCGCTCAGTCGATCCGGGTCGCCGCGACGAGGATCAGGCGCGTCTGGGAGATGCAGGTCTGCAGCACGACGTCGGCCTCGGGGCGCAGGTCCGTCACCCGCGCCTGGCGCCGGGCGTGCTCGTCGACGACGTCCACCCGGTACGACCCGTCGTCGACCCCGTCGCCGTCGAGGGCGACGACGTCGCCGGCCTCGAGGTCGGGGATCCAGTCGGCGCCGCCGCAGTAGTCGTGCTCGGCCACCAGCAGGGGACGGCCCGCCACCTCGACGTCGATCGCCACGGGTCCCTCGCATGCGTCGAGGGGTGGCCCGTAGGTGGAGAGCGTGGCGGCGGCGGCCATCGTCCGGGAGACGGTGGGCTCGGGGAGGTCCTCGGTCGGCGCCCCCTCGACGTCGTCGAGCGCCGCGGAGCCGAAGCTCGAGTCGCGCAGCTCGGGATCGCTGCACGCCGTGGCGACGAGACCGAGGGTCAGAGCCAGGGCGAGCATCGGGAGGCGGCGCATGGCTCTCCTCGGTCGTGGGCGGACGGGCGTCCGACGGCGGCGTCGCGGATCGACCGACGCGCGGGCCCGAGGGCTACAGTTGCGGCGTGACCGATCAGCTCGACCACCTCGACCCTACGCCCGAGAGCGCGGCGCGTCCCGTCGTGCCCACCCCCGGGGAGGGGGTCCTCGTCGCCGTCCTCGCCGCGGTGGGCCTGCTGGCTGCCGGTGTCCTGACCTACGACAAGGTCGAGTCGCTCAAGGCCCAGGCGGCGGGCGAGTCGTTCAGCGCCTCGTGCGACGTCAACGCGTTCGTCGCCTGCTCGGGCGTCTTCAACACCCCGCAGGCGGAGGTGTTCGGCTTCCCCAACCCGCTCATCGGCATCGCGGGGTTCGCGGTCGTGCTCACCCTCGGCGTCCTCGTGGCGGCCCGGGTCGCACTCCCCCGGTTCGTCGTCGGTGGCCTGTTCGCCGGCGCCGTGTTCGGCATCGGGTTCGTCACGTGGCTGCAGTACCAGAGCTTCTACGAGATCGGGCGGCTGTGCCCGTACTGCATGGTCGTGTGGGCCGTGATGATCCCGTTGTTCGTCGTGATCACCCGCTGGTTCGCCCAGCAGGTCGCCCCTGGCGGGGCCGTGCACCGCTTCCTGGGCAACTGGAGCCTGCTCGTCGTCCTGCTCTGGTACGTCGCGGTCGGTGCGGCCATCTGGTTCCAGTTCGGCACGACCCTCTGGGCCTGAGTCCCGGCCACGCGGCCGCCTGACGCGACGAGGGCCCCGGTCGTCTCGACCAGGGCCCTCGTGCGGTGGGGTGGGTTACCTACGAATCTCTCTGACCTGCTCGGATATGGACCCTGCAGAAACGGCTTCATAGGCTTTCAGAAAGTTTTTCATACGGATCCACGGTTTCAACTGCAATCACAGGGCCCGAGGCAGCAGGCCGCGCTCTCTGCTGTCGTGCCATAGTGCGAGGCATTTCAAGGCATCGCGATCGGCCGCGTCGTCCACGGCAACACCATCACGCGCCCCCTGCGACCGACGGCCTGAACGCTGTCTCGTCCGCACGATCTGCGCCACCCCCAGGGACGGTTGCTGGGCTCGCTTCGTCCCGAGGACCATCGCGTCTGCGGTCTCGTGACTCGATGACGTTCTCCACTTTCAAGCCAGCGCGACGGATCCGCCGGTTCGCGTCACCACCGGATGATCAATACCGCCTCCGGTCAAATCGATGTCGATGACGATGACCGGAGTGCCTGACGGAAGAAGCTGACCGACCGGAGTGCTTGATCGGGGCGTTCGTTCAGCCTCGCCGTTCACACAGTGCCGAGTACGTCAATTAGCGGCGATAAGAAGGGGGCCACTAAGAGTGTTATTGGCGTCGTGACGCTGCTATGTCGGCGGGGTAGGTGAGAATCGGTGCCAGCATCTGCCCGGCAAGGAGCGGCGACAGTGAGTGACGGGGAAGAGGACGAGCAAATTCGGCGGGTCAGGTTCTTCAGTCCGCAGGACTTGTCGGCCGGCTGGTTCGTAGAACGTGTTGCCGAGTTAACCGAACAGTTCGACGAGAAGATCCAGCCATCCAGCGCGGTCGAAGTGATTGAGATACACAACGTCGTTCAGTTCCTGAAGCACGACTTGGTCCCGAACAGGTACACGGCGGTGGACCGAGAGCGAGCGATGGCTCGCATTCCGCAGATGCAGGGTGTAGTGGCTCGATATTTCTCCGAGATCGATGAGTCGAACTTCGCTAAGCGAATCGCCGGAGTTAGGCACGAAGGTCGCGTCGACCTGTTGGACTTGCTGGGTCAGGCGAGGGCGTTCGATCGTTGCGGTGCTGCTTTTGTACTGCCGGTGTTGGACGCCGCCGGGTTCCGCCTTGCACACCTATTGGGGTGTAAGAAGCTGGTCGCAGCGTACGACTCGGAGGTCCGTGAACTGATTCTGGCGTCGCCGAGCGGCGCTGCTTTTCTGGTGCAGAAGCACCTGTTGTCGGAGAGATCGGCAGACCTTCACATTCCGCGGAGCCTGTCCACTACGGAGTGCCGTGAGCTGCTGGAAAGCTACGTCGACAGCGAGAGTGCGAATCCAAACTACATCGGTCTGATTGCGACAGCTAAAGAAGACTCTCGCATTGGGCTCGACGCGAAGTTGAAGCTCCGGGCGAAGCGCCGCAGCGACGCAATGACCGCGGATTTCTTCAAGGAGAACACAGGGTTCAGATCGGCTTACGAGATCGGCATCTCGAGTTCTCAGGTCGAACCGGTCGTCGTCGAGATGGATGACTCGGACGACGGTGAGGGGTTCGTGACCAGGTTTACATACGCGAGCACCTGGCTGGAGCAGACGGTCGACTTTCCAAGCATATTGAATAACTTTCAGCATCTGTTCGAATTTCTTGACGGCAACGGACTGCTGGCATTGCCGTCCTACCCCGCGCAACTCGGGGTGGCCGACCGGATCTTCACGACCCACGGCAAACACGACTACCTGGTCGGCACGGCGTTCAACGCCATTGACACCAGCAGCCTCCTGCAAATGCGCCTCTACCTTCATTTTCTGGACTCCAAGGGCATCGATCTAGAGGCGGTCATCTCGTGGTTCTTCGAGGAGTACTTGGTCGAGGAGTTCGGCGTCACCAATTTCTCGTTCGCTCCGTCTGGCAACGGGACGACGTACCTGCAGAAGGTTCGTCACGTGTTCGCGGAGATGGAGAGCGTGGTCAAACAGTTCACCTTGTTCGCGGAGGACGGCGAACTGGACCGTGACCTGCTCTCGTTCAGATCCGATCTCGTCCGGTACAAGGCAGTGCCGAGCCTTCTCGAAGGTAAGTACGTCTACCCAGTCGAAGGCAGCGAGCTGGAAGCGATCTTGTACTCGTTGTTCTCAGATCAGTCAGGCTTGGCCTACATCAGTGAAGATCTTAGGGGCGACAACGCCGCAAAACTCCTCCTTGAGAACAACGTGACCTATACCGATTTCGCGGATTACCAAAAGGGGAGCATCGACCGTCTAGTCGAACTCGGCATCGTGGAGAACACAGGCGATCGCGTCCGCATCGCCGACGCCATCCAGTTTCGACTCCTTCAGGCGGCTGTTCTTCACCCAGGCTGCCGTCTATTTCCACCTACCCCCGCGTGGCCGCTCGCTGGTCGACGATTGGGAGGAGAAGGGCTGGGTCACCCGGAACGGCACGCTTCTGAGTGAACCCGAAGGACAGTACTTCAACTATTTCCTGAACAACTTCGAGTTCAGTAATGGACCCGCGCTACGCAATAAGTACGTGCACGGGCAGCAGAGGAGTGACACTGGCGACCACTCACACTTCCCGACCTACGTCACAGCTTTGCGTATGGTCATCGCCCTAGTCCTGAAGATGAATGACGAGTTTTGTCTGCGCTCCCAAGAAGCAGAACTCGGGGCTAAGGACCCCGAGTAGCCAGAAGCGGCGCTTAATGCTGCCGACGCATTTCGACGGCGACGGACCAGCCTTCGTTCACCTCCACTGGTGACCGCGACCTGTGAAACACAGCTTGCAGAAAAATCTTGCATCCCGGATTCTTCCTGCAACTACAGAGAAATATCGCGGTCAGCCAACATGACGTGGTCCAGTCTTGGGCCATGTCCGCCCTTAAACCTTCTGGGAAGGTAACGGTTGCCTCCCTTTTACCCCAGAAGGAAGGTCGTCATGACCAGCAAGAAGTTCGCTGCTCTCTACGCAGCCCGCACCACGGATGGTGTTGTTTGTTTCACGGACGCTGAGGCCTTGGCTCACGCGCTCAGGCTCGGTCGAGTCGTCGAAATGACTGAGCACCAGTTGGTTCCGATGGAGTCGTACCGGCTTGAGGTCGTCAAAGCTCGCTACAACGACCGAATCACTGAACGTGCGTCACGTCCGCTGCTGCGAGCGGTCGGCGGGTAAATCCGTCCGCCGCTCGTGAGGACGTGGAGCGAGCCGGTATCAGCAGGAGCCCCGCCGCAGGATTGGGGCGGGGCCCCTGCGCTTCATTGATGAACCAGCCACTGCTCCTATGTCATGCAGGCTCACTGTGTGCTGTCGCCCGTGAACACCACCGACGTCGTTCCTAGCCAGGCTGTTGATTGGCTGCGGCATTGAGGGTTCTCGTGGCAGGCTCCGGTCATGAGCATGCCGCCGCCTCCGCCGCCCGGCCCGGGGATGACGCCACCGCCTCCCCCGACCACGTCGAACCAACCCAATCCGCCGTCACCGGGACCTGTGGCCCCGCCTGAGCCGGTCGAGGACCGGGACGCCGTGACTGCGGCTGATCCTGCGCAGCGGTTACAGAGACCAGACAGCATTTCGACGTTCGGCGCGAAGAAGGTGGCCGAGCAGTGGATCGAGACTGCCTTGGAGCTTGAGGGCGATCTGTTGCGTGCTCGCAAGGCACTGCACGAGTTCGGCATCGCCGACGTCGAGGAACGTGTTCGTCGGCTCGAGAGTCTCGACACCGCCATCGCGACGGCTGCCACCGAGTTGGAGACGCTCAGGGCGCAGATCTCTCAGGCGCAGGTCGACCTGGTGACCGTGCGGCAGTCGGCCGAGATGCAGGAGCTCGGGCTGTACGACTTCGAGCATCCGGCCGAGACCTCGGCCCAGCTCGCCGATGAACTCGCTCGGCTCCGAAGCGAGATCAAGGCGTTGAACAAGCCTGGATCGGCGATCTCGGCCACCTCGAACTTCACGTTCAACAACTCCAAGGCTCAAGGCGACAAGATGGTGCGTGACTACTCGCGACTCATGCTGCGCGCCTACAACGCCGAGGCCGAGAACTGCGTCAAGACCGTCAAGGCCGGCAACTTGCACACCGCCCAGGCACGTTTGGACAAAGCCGTCGAGCAGATCGCCAAGACAGGCAAGATGCTCGACATCCACGTCGTCGGTCGATTCCACCGACTACGTCTGCGCGAGCTCGAGCTGGCAGCCCGTCACCTGCAGCGCCTCAAGGAAGAGCGAGAAGCTGAACGTGAACGAAAGGCACAGCTGCGTGAGGAGCGGCGCGTCCAAGATGAGATCCGTAAGGAACAAGAACGACTGCAGAAGGAACGGACCCACTACCTCAACAGCATCGCCGCGCTCGAAGCCAAGGGCGACCTCGACGCGGCCGCACGGCTACAGGCCGACCTTGCCGACGTCGACCGCGCCATCGCCGACGTCGACTACCGGGCAGCCAACATCCGTGCCGGATACGTCTATGTCATCTCCAACCTCGGAGCCTTCGGGCCCGACATGGTCAAGATCGGTATGACACGACGCCTCGAACCCATGGACCGGATCAGAGAGCTCAGCGATGCTTCGGTGCCGTTCCACTTCGACGTTCACGCGCTCTTCTTCTCCAACGACGCCGTCGGTATCGAAGCCATGCTCCACCAGACGTTCGCCGCCCAGCGCGTCAACAAAGTGAACCTGCGCCGCGAGTTCTTCCACGTCCGCCCCGACGACGTCCTCGCAACACTGCGCACCCACGACGTCGAAGTCATCGAGTTCACCAGCGAACACCGCGCCGAGGAATTCCGCACCAGCTGGCCAGACCACACGAAAGCCAGCGCAACCGCCCGGTGACGGTTGTCTCCGGCGCTACCGACTGTTGTCGATGGCAGGCGGCAGACTGGGCTAATGGACATCCGCAAGCTCCCAGACCTGACACCCGCTCAGGTTGTTGCGCTCATGGATGCGTTGCTCGCGAACGCCGACACCCTCCTCACCACGGCGTTGACCGTTCTCGAGAAAGGCCAGGTGCCGCTGGCTAGGTCGCTTGCCATCCTCGGGATGGAAGAGTCCGGCAAAGCCATTGCCGTCCACGAACGGCGCGTCGAGATGACCGCAGCCCCCGACGGCGAACCATTCAGATGCGCGGCACTGGACCAACTGTGGGGAAGTCACCACCGCAAACTCGAGAAGGTCTACGACTTCCTCGAGGAGGGCGCCGAGTGCGAGGACGCGCTCACCCAGCTCGCGGCTGTGAACAAGGCCATCAACCGAGGCGGCTACGCCCTGGTCGCCACGGGTCTGCACCAATGTCTGACGGAGGAAGGTCCCAACAGCGTCGACACCAAGAAGCTCGAAAAGCTCTTCCTCGCCTTGGCCTGAACGCAACAGTCCAGACAGGCACCGGGACTTCCACAAGTCTGAGGCGCGGGGCCTTGCGGCGCTACCTTCCGCAAGCTGCGCCAAGCACGACAAGGCCGCGACAGCTGCCGTCGAGGCTTACGAGCGGACTTGACTCTCGACCTTGAGGTCCTTCACGCCCTTGGCGTGCAGCAGCCATCCGCCCACGAGGAGCGCCAAGCCGAAGGCGAGGAATCCGAGGTCCCACGATATGGGTGCACCGAGATCATCACGAACGTGATGGATCTGCAGCAGGTGGTGATTGACCACGCCTTCAACCAGGTTGAACAAGCCCCAACCGGCGAGCAGCAGTCCTGCATGGAAAGGCAGGTTCGGCGACCGGCGGCCCTGGCGCCAGCTCATCAGCATGGCGATGGACCCGGCCAGGACGAAAACCCACGTCCCAACGTGGAAAAGCCCATCAGCCAGCACGTTCAGTTCCAAGCCGGCCACCGTGTTGGTGTCCTCCTCGTGACTGAGCATGTGGTGCCACTGAAAGATTTGGTGCAGAACGATGCCGTCGACGATGCCGTCGAACCCGATGCCCATAAGAAGTGGCCCGGCCTTCGACGGCAGCTCTCCTGGGTGAGTGTCCTTCATCGCCCTGCCCGTAAATCCACGGTAAGAGCCTCAGCGCGCACCGCAACTCCGCAGACGTTTGTACGTGGCTCACGCTCCCAACGACCTCGCGATGCCCGGTGAGGGTCGACCGCTGTCTCCCCTCGCCCACTCGTTCGGCGGGTCAAGCACGAACCGCCATCGTTCCCTGGCGGCGTTCGGGACCGAAGGGAGTCAGTAACCCGTGCCAGAACCGTTCGAGGTTCCGGGGGCCGAAAGTTTCGGCGCTAGGTTCCGGGCACACCAGTGTCTTCGAATGACCGTCGATGCCACAGGTAGTTTTCACCGAGTCACTGTCGACGGATGAACAATCGCCTAGGATTTGTCCATGCCCACGCCGCTTCGGGAGTCCTACAGAGCTCATCTGCGGAGACGTGTGTTGGAGGCGGCTTACGCGGAGACGGTCGAGAAGGGCTGGGACAAGGTCCGGGTGGGTCACATCGCGATCCTGATCGGCGCCCCGCGCGCCATGCTCTACAAGGAGTTCGGCGACAAGCAGGCGCTGGGTGAAGCGCTGGTCCTTCACGAGGCCGACCGCTTCCTTGCGGGGATCAAGAATCTTCTGGCGTCGTACCCGACCGACGCCGCGGGCGGCATCCAGGCGGCGGTTCAGTACACCTTGACCGAGGCGGAGAAGAGTCCGTTGTTGCGGGCAGTCCTCGTCTCACACCGCGATCCGGCGCTGGAGACCAGCGTCCTCGACACCCGCAAGGGCATGCTGCCCCTCATCACGACCTCAGGGCGTCTGCTCGACGTCGCGAGCGATGCCCTGGCGGCTTGGATGCATCAGCAGTTTCCTCAGCTTGACGTCGTCGACGTCCAGAACGCGACCGACGCCCTCGTCCGACTTGCCGTCAGCCACCTTGCCCTCCCGGGCGCGGATGCCGAGGCCACGGGCCAGCAGATCTCCGAGGTGGCACTTCGGTACCTCGGACTGCGTCGACCGGAGCCCGCCGACGCGCCCCGACGTGTCGACCCCACCGTCACCGTCCGCTGACCAGACATATCCGGCAGGGCCCGGGTATCACCGAACTCCCTGCTCGCGCTGGAACTGACGCGGAGACTTCCCGGTCCATCGCTTGAACGCGTGCGAAAAGTTGGCAAGGTCGCTGTAGCCAAGGTCGCTGGCAATCTCGCTCACCGTCGCCGTTCGCTCCAGCAGACGCAGTACCGCCCGCTCTCGCAGGGAGGTCTCGCGCAGCTCACGGAAGGTGGTTCCCTCACCGGCAAGTCGCCGCTTGAAAGTGCTGGCCGACATCGACAGCTCATCGGCGACCGATCGACTGCTTCTCAGGACGTCGCCCTCATCCACCAGAAGCCTCACGGTCCGTGAGAACGACAGAGGCCCATTCCGGAGCTCGAGAGCCTTCTCGAGCTCGGCGATCGCGTGCCGGTAGGCGATCGGATCGGAGAACCGACAAACCTCGCTCAGGGTCTCAGCAGGTACCCGGAGGAATGAGATCGGGACATCGAAAGCCAGCTGGCCACTCAGCACATCCGGATGACCGGCCAGGTCTGCAGGCGCCGACCAAGCCAGGTGCAGCGTGACGGCCGACATGTCACCGACGAGCAGCTTCAGCAGTCGCACGAGTGCCGATCCGCAATAGGTGATCACCAACCGATCCAGGTCCGGATCACCGGTATGTCCGGTGAAACCGACGGTCAGACCGTGATCGGAGTGATGCAGCTGAGGACTGAGAGCGGTCGAAATCAACGGCAGGTAGGTCAGCAGCTCCACGATCTCCGCGACCGAGCCTGCACTGACCAACGGCAGGCTCAGCGGCCCGAAGGTGGTCAATTGAGCCTGCGCCGCGCACGCACGCCCGAGATGGGTGGCCTGGGCGGAGTCAAGTGCCGGATACACCTCTCGAAACCAGCGCAACGGCGCCTGGACATCGCGTTCGACCATCGTCGACTCGCTGACTCCCTCGCGAGCCATGACGCGGCGAAACCGCGCGACGGCGTCCGGCTCCAGCGCTTCGCCCGCGAGCAGCTGTACGAATGCAAGCGGCGGCACGCACGGCTCGACCATGTTCACCCTCCCGTCTCTTCGTGAGCCGAAATCACAAGGTATTGACTTCGGTGACCATAGCCACCGCTGTCGAACCCGGCAACACTCTTATGAAGTTCATCACGCCCGGGACAGTTCTTCAGGAGACTCACATGGCAGTTGTCACCTTCGTGTCGCACGACGGCGAGAAGCACGAAGCCCCGCTGGAGGAGGGCCAGTCGTTGATGCAGGTCGCGGTCAACGAGGCAATCCCGGGCATCGACGGGGACTGCGGCGGAGAGGCTGCCTGCGGGACCTGTCACGTGGTCGTCGACCCCCAGTGGTCCGAGCAGGTCGGCCTGTCCGGAGCTGAAGAGGAAGAAATGCTCGCGATGAACCCCGAGCGGCAGCCGACTTCCCGGCTCGCGTGCCAGATGTCGGTCTGCCCCTCGTGGGACGGCTTGACCGTCAAACTGCCCGAATTTCAGCTGTGACGACGAGAGACGGAAGCCACGCCATGAAGATCTCAGAAGCCATCTCCACCAGGGTCCAGTCGACCATCCCGGTCGACCGCCAGATCCAGGGTGCGCACCTCTACGACAAGACCCGCCGTTGGGTGACCGGCACGAACGGCCAGAAGATGTTCGTCGAGGAGCCGATCCCCCCGGTGGAGGACGTGGAGCTGACCGACATCGACGTCAGCAACCCGTTCATGTACCGCCAGGGACGCTGGCTCTCCTACTTCGAGCGGCTGCGCAAGGAGGCTCCGGTTCACTACCAGGCGAACAGCCCGTTCGGACCGTTCTGGTCCGTCACCCGCCACGCCGACATCGTGGCTGTCGACAAGAATCACGACGCCTTCTCCGCCGAACCGTTCATCATCATCGGCACTCCGCCGCGTTTTCTCGACGTCGAGATGTTCATCGCGATGGACCCTCCCCGACACGACCTCCAGCGAGCAGCTGTCCAAGGTGTCGTCGCCCCGAAGAACCTTCGCGAGATGGAGGGGCTCATCCGATCACGCGTCCAGGAGGTCCTCGACGAGTTGCCCGTGGACCAACCGTTCGACTGGGTCAGCAACGTCTCGGTCGAGCTCACCGCGCGGATGCTTGCCACGCTGCTGGACTTTCCCTACGAGCAGCGCCACAAGCTGGTCGAATGGTCAGACCTCGCGTCCTCGATGGAACAGGCCAACGGTGGCCCCTCCGACAACGACAAGGTGTTTCGCGGCATGCGGGACGCGGCGCTCGGTTTGAGCGCCCTCTGGCGCGACAAGGCCGCGCGGACTGCCGCTGGCGAAGCTCCCGGCTTCGACCTGATCACGATGCTGCAGAGCAACGAGGACACCAAGGACCTGATCGATCGCCCGAT
>SXGT01586794.1_pt1 | contig 14072 bp, 12 predicted proteins | sample 3176221 | NCBI WGS metagenome assembly SXGT01 (sample SAMN11356862, study PRJNA531348) | freshwater metagenome | isolation source: freshwater sample F1-120 | place: China: Fuxian Lake, Yuxi | collected 2017-12-25 | reverse complement strand
TCCTGCCAGGGTGGATCGATCAGCTCGAGCGGAAGTGACGTCGCCATCGACAGGAGCCGCTCCGGGGTCCTGGCGCCCGGGCGGAGGGCCCCGCGCCTTGCGCTCACGCTTCCATGGCGGGTCCCAGCGGCCCACGGAACGTACAACGGAGGATCGCATCACGCTCGTGCGTTCTTGGGTTCACTCCGGCTTCAATATTGATGGCTCGCGCAGGCTCGACGCCGAGGATCGCAAGGGACTGCAAAGCCTGCTCGAATACATGGAGAGGGCGCCCGTGTCGCTTGAGCGCCTGGAGTACCGCTCCGATGGGTTGGTCCATTACCGCGGCAACTGGCACCCCGGGCTCGGAAGGGACCACCAGCTTCTCCCGGCAATCGATTTCCTGGCGCTCCTGGTTCCCCATGTGCTCTTGCGCTACGAAGTTTCGATCCGCTCTATCGACCGACAGGTTTAGGGACTTCTGGGATGACTGACTCTGTGGTCACCCGCAGATGGCACCTCATGACAGCTTCGGTGCCACTGGGCCTGTTGGAACAGCCCCAGATTGAGGCAGCTGTCGTAGTGCTTGACCACGTCGAAGAACGTCGCGCGTCGGGGAGCCTCGGCGCGGCGTCCGAAAGGCGTTGCCGCTATCAGGTTGTGCAGCGCAATCCAGTGTCGATACAATCGTCGCGAGAGCTGTTGTCGAGGAACGACAAGCTCCAGGAGGAAATCACATGAGCAAAGCGGCAAGAGTTGCTTCGGCGGTCTTGACCATGGTTCTGCTGCGTGGAGCCTACACGCCAACAGGTCTACCCCCTGCGCGACGTTCTCCCCGGGCCGCTGAGCGCAATTTCCGACGAGCCGGAAGGCCGCAGCGTGCTGGGTTTGCCCTCCAGGCCCGGCAAGTCGTATTTCTTTGCCAGCGACGCCTTCTCCACCAGCCCGGACCTCTGGGAAACCGATGGAACGCCCCATGGGACCCGGAAAGTGAAGGAGCTCGGCAGCGCTTGTGTCGCTGTCTATCGCTCGCAGACGACCTGTTTTCCGCTGCGACTCTCGGCCGCCGGCGACCGGCTCTACTTCGCCCACTACTCGACGGCGACGGGAGTCGAGCTGTGGGCTTCTGACGGCACGAGCACCGGCACGCGCCTGGTCAAGGACATCGCTCCGGGAACGGCGCCGTCGGTCTTCGTGTATGGCGAAAACCACGGCTTGCGCGATGGAAGCTGGGTTGAGATCGACGGTGAGCTCTATTTCACCGCGGAAGACGGGACGCACGGTCCGAGCCTGTGGAAAAGCGCTGGCACGGCCTCGGGGACGGTGCTGGTGAAGGATCTCGACGCGACCTGCTCCGACACGGTCACCATCCGTGAGCTGACCCGCATGGGGTCAGAGCTTTTTTTCGTCACCTGCGACGACGGTATCGGGCCAGTTACGGCAAACATCTGGCGTTCCGACGGCACCGGACCCGGAACGGTGGTCGTGGGGACCATTGAGACGGGCTTCGTCTCTCAGCTCGCGGCCGCCGGCGAGCGGCTCTTCCTGGCGGTGAGGGAGCCGGACCAGACGTCGTCCCTGTGGACGATGGCTACTGGCGGTTTTGAGCTCCTCCGCAGCTTCGACGGCGGCCTCCGCGAGCTGGCGGCGCACAACGACGCGCTTTACCTGGCGGCGAATGAGCAGCTCTGGATCAGCGATGGCTCCGCCAGCGGGACAAAGCTCCTACACAAGGTGCTGCCGGGAAGCTTCCACTCGAGCGACGAGGCGCTGTATTTCCGTGGCGTCATCACGGAGCAGCTTGGCGACGGCAGCGTTCGCGATATTGACGGCCTGTGGCGGACGGACGGCACCCCGGAGGGCACGGTGGCAGTGGCCACCGGGTTTTTCCCCTTCCAGATAGTTTCAACGCCCGGCCAAATCTACTTCCTGGCCGACTTCCCCGGGCGGGGCATCGAAATCGGGGCCTCGAGCGGTCAGCCGGGCACTCCGGTCACCGTCGTCGAGACTCTGCCCGGCCAGGAAAGCGTGGGACCGCAGGAGCTGCAGCTTGTCGGCGACCGCCTTTACTTCTGGGCCACCCATCACGAGAATCCTTACGGTGGCGAGCTCTGGACCCTTCCTCTCGAGCCGTCCTGCCCGGAAGACGTCGTCATCGACAACGGCATGCCGGGCACGCGCTTCACCGGGACCTGGAACGCCTCCAGTGCGGTCGGGTCCTTCGGCCAGGGCTCGGTTTGGGCCAAGGCCACCATCACCTCGCGGCCCGCGTACACCTTTGAAGCTGTCCTTCCAGCCGGCAGGTACGAGATCTTCGAATGGCACACGCGGTTCTCGACGCGAACGCGCATGGCGAGCTTCTTGATCCCATTTTCCGGCGGGACTCGTGCCTTGACCATTGATCAAAGCGTCGGCGGAGAGCAGTGGAACTCCCTGGGTACCTATCCCTTGGCCGGAAGCGGAACCGTCACCATTCGCGCCGACGATCCGGTGAAGAGCACCAACGCGGACGCCATTCGCTTCGCGTGTCAGGGGATGGATCCGCCGCGCGCCTCGATCCAATCCATCACGCCCAGCGCCGTCCTGTCCGGCCAACAGCTCTGCTTTGTCGGTTCAGTGGTTTCGGTGCTGCCCATCGTCGCGCAGGAATGGTCGTCTAGCCGCCAGCCCACCGCGCTCCTCAGCTCGCAACGGACCTTTTGCCGTTCGGACCTGGTGCCAGGTCGGCACGCGATCGTCTTCCGCGCCCGGGACTCGAGCGGTACCTGGTCCAAGCCCGTCGCTTCGACCGTCGACGTCGGCTGCAGCGCCGAGACGATCATCGACAATCGCGGGCCCGGGGTGACGGCGACGAAAGGCTGGCAGATCTCGGCGGCACCCGGTTCCTACGCGGGCGACTCGCTGTGGGCGAAGCCTGCAGCCGGGACGGGAGGGATCCGCTTCACGTTCGAGGCGACGCTGCCGGAAGGCGACTACGAAGTCCAAGAATGGCATTCGAGCTGGTCGACGCGCTCCCAAAAGGTGGAACACGTGATCCAGGGCACTGCCACCACTTCGGTGATTGTCGATCAAAGCGTCCACGGCGGACGGTGGAACCTCTTGGGGCGGTTCCATTTCGACGGCAAGTCCACGGTGGCGATCGTCGCCACCGACACGGCGCGCAGCACCAACGCCGATGCCGTGCGGTTCGTGTGCAGCCAGTAGAATCGCAGGTTGGTCATTAAAGGATCACGAGCATGCAGCCGCAGATATTTCAGAGGCGCATGGCCGTGGTGACCCTTCGAGCGTCCGTTCCAGGATCGCTGGGGCAGCGGCGGCACGGACACCTTCGTCGTCCAGGTGCGACCGGATCCGGAGCTCGAGCCGGCCGGACGGGCTCGGGCGATTTTCCTGGGGTCAACGCCAGATGGCACCTGGTGACAGCTTCGCCAGTTCTGGGCCGAGTTCGTACCGGGTTTCCGTCGCGCCACTTCGACGGACGGCGTCATAGCCACGCTGACGGGGCGGGGCAAGCTCGAGCTGGAGCAAGTGCGCCGCCTCGTACTCAGCAATCTCGCCAGTAACCCCAAGGAGACCATGCCGTCGGACACGCGCTCACGCCTGCTTCACTCCGCCCTCTGGCGCTTCTACCGCGATGGCTTCAGAAACGTGGGCCTCGATCAGATCTACGACGAGGTCGGGATCAGCAAAACCGCGTTCTACATGCACTTCGAGTCGAAGGACGAGCTCATGGTGGCGGTGCTCGATGCGCAGACCTCCCATATGCAGGACCAGCTCCGCGACGCGATCGCGAAGCGCGGAGGAGACGACCCCGTGCAGCGGCTGCTCGCCGTCTTCGACCTGGTTGAGCACTACGCGGAGGAGCCGGGGTTCAAGGGGTGCATCTTCGTGAATGCGGCCATCGAGTTTTCGCTTCTGCACGAACCCGAGCATCGAGCGGCACTCCGCAACAAGGAGGCTCTCGAGGCGGTCGTGCGCGAGACGGCGCAGGCCGCGGGCGCGCCGGATCCGGGGGTGCTCGCGCGCGAGCTGTGCCTGGTCATGGATGGCGCGTACGTGACGCGCCATGTCACCGCGCGGGCCGACACTGTCGCGACGGCGCGGAGGATCGCAGAACGCGTGATCCGGGATCACCTCGCCGCCAAGGGACGGAGCTCCCCGCTCCGGTGAGCGAGCGGCGCGAGAGCCGCGTCCCGTGTTTTCTTCCGGCGAGTCGAGAGACTTCCGCCGCCATCGCGGGAGGGTGGCCGGACCGCATGCCCACCGATCTCGGCGGCCTGCGGCCGACGGGCGTCCTCGCGATGGGGCAGAGAACCTGACCCTGTGGGAAGCTTGCCAACCGGGTCAGAGCTCTGAGCATCAAGGTGCCGCCGTGGCTCAGCGGCAACTCTCTGGTGGTACCCAGCAGCCGATCGCGGTGTCGTTGTCGAGCCCGCCGACGCCGCAGCCCGGAAATGGCATGACCGGCGGTGGTCCGCCGATGAACAGGAAACCGAGCAGCGACACGGCGTCGGAAATGTCAACTTTCGCGTCCCCGTTGACGTTCGTCGCCGCGACGCAGCCAGGATCCACGGCGCCCAGGAATAGCCAGGAGAAGATGCACACGGCGTCGGAGATGTCTACCCTGCCGTCGCCGTTGCACTCGCCCCGGCGGAACAAGAGCTGCGGCGGCCCACCACCATCGACGTCGTCACAGATGTCTCCCAAACCGTCGCCGTCGCTGTCTGTCTGATCCGGATTGGGGCGAAGGCGCAGATCGAGCGCCCACGACGTCAAGAAACCGATTTCGCCCGGACAGGTGTCGTGGATCCTCAGGATCCACTCCCCCTTCGCGTCGCGGTCGTTGAACGCCGAGAGCGTCTGCTCCGGGCGATAGACTCCCGGCTCGACGACGCACTCGGGCTGCTCGACCCAGCACGCTTGGGCCGCTGAGCCCAGATCCTGGCCAGCGCCGTCGTCGAAGACATAGGCGCCGCCGAGGTTGGCGCTGATCGTGCGCCGCCCGAGGGTCGCGTTGAACAACAACAGCTTGATGGCCGTCCCGTTGTGCTCGAGCGTCAAGTCCAGATCGTCGAAGAACTCGTGCTGAATGTCCACGATCACACTCACTTCCGTGACCAGGCCGCTGAGCGGGAACGTCAACGTCTGCGCGAGGCCGGTCGTGAGGCGCGAGCAGTCGGAGCCTGCATCAGGAATCGAGAGGTTCCCAGGGCCAGGAACGATTGCGGAGGTCGGTGCCAAAGTGGGACAGTTGTCGTTTGCGTCGCAGATTTCATCGCCGTCGCTGTCGGTGCACAGAAACACCGAGCTGATGCTCATGCTGTAGTAGATGCTCTTGCCGGCGCCGCTTCGCGACTCCACCAAGAGCGGGAACGCTGTGCGGGTGCCGCGGTTCGTGTAGGTGAGCCGACGTCCCTCGGTCGTGGCGACGCTCCCCGCGACGATGATCCCGCCGCAGTCGTCATGGAGGGTCGCGCACAAGAGGTCCCCTTGCTTGGCTACCGGAAGGTTGATGGTCAGCTCATGGCCCGCGTCGACGAAGATGGTGTACCAGTCGACGGAGGTGTCGCTCACGACGAGCCCAGGGACCTCGCCGGGCGTGATCTCGACTGCGGTTTGGCAGGTGTCATTGCTCTCGAAGCGGACAAAGTCGTTGCGCTCGAAACGGTCGTCGATACGCACATCCATTTCGTAGCCGACGGGGCGGCCGGCTGCTTCGACCTTGAGCACAACGTCCGGGTTCTGCTGGTTTACGAACAAGAACGACTGCACGTCGTTCGTACGCGAGCCAGTGGCGAGCAATGGCCCAGCACAACGGCCTGGAAGAACGCTGTGTGCCCAAGTGTCGAGGGTACCGTCCGCGCTGTTGAATGGTACATTGACCTCCATCAGGCCTCCGGAGGGTACAGTGAAGCGATACCAGTCCTCGTCGATGCCGGCGTTGGGTCCGTAGACCACCAGGTCTTTGTAGCGGCCAGGCTCCATGGGGATGGCCGTCTCACAGGTGTCGTTGTTCTCGAACGCGTCATCCATCGCGCTACCCGTGCGCGCAAGCGTCAAGTCGTACGGCGTGGGGTGCGGCCCACCGTTCACACGGTGGACGAGGAGATATAGAACCCTGCTCAGCCCGTCGTTACGGAAGCTCACCGATTCACGGTTCGCGCTGGTTGTCGATTGGCGGAGGATGGCGCCGCCGCATCCGTCGAAGAGGGAGAGGTCGAGGTCGGCTGTGCCGTTAATGAAGTCGATGCTGATGTCGATCTGATCGCCCCGCGAGGCGAAAACCGCATACCAGTCATCGTCCCTGATCTGGAGCGTTCTTTGGCCGGGCGTGAGGTTCCGGGCGGCGCTTGCGCACGTATCGTTCTGCTCGAAGACGTCGTCCGGCAGCGTAGAGATCTTGAACGATCCCTGGCCGACCGCTGGCGTGGCGACTCGAAACAGATAGATGCGTCCGGCGAGCGTCTCGAAGGACAGCGTGGAATTGACCCCGCATGTCCGTTCGGTACATCCGATCACGCGGCCGGCGCAGGTGCCTTCGAGCACAGTGATGCTGGTCTCGACGTTGGCAAAGCCGCAGGTCTCTAACGTTGCATAGCCGTTCGATTCGGCAGCCCAGGAATACCAAACGTCCGGAGCGGCGCTCGCGCCGCCGCAAGCTGGGGCGTTGATGCTCTTGTTTGCCAGGCGCGTGTCGAAGCCGTATACGCCATCCCCCTGGATGAAAGTCGCGTCGTCACACTCGTCGCCCATGATCGGATCCGTCTGGATCCCGATATTGCCGAATCCGTCCGTGACGGTACCGTCCAAACGGGCGCCGAATCGAAGAAGGTACTTGGTGTTGGCGAACACATTGAGCCCCACCTCGGCTCGCTTCCGGGTCGGCGAGCAGGCGAGCTGGGTGCTACACGCAATCGGAGCGCCCACGGCGCAGCTTCCGCCGGCGTAGACGGCAATCTCCAGATCCACATTGGTGAGTTGGCATAGGTCGCTGATCCTGGCTGTACCGGTCGCCGTTGGGGTCCATTCGTACCACATATCGCGTGTCACGCTGGCGCCGCAGAGGTCGTTGAGATCGGCCTTCATGTCGCTGTTGTCGAAGCTGAAAACGCCGTCTCCCGAAATGCCGAGCCTGGTGCTGCATTCGTCGGCATACTCATCCGCCTTGTCATAGAGGGCGAGAAAGTGGAGGTAGTCCCCAGAGACGAGCATGAAAGCGGGGCGTGATGCCGTCGAGGCGTCCACATAGTAGAGCTCATCGGCCGCGGCGCTCGCCACCTTCTTGGCGAAAGCGGCCATGCGGCGGCGCGGGTAGTTCGCGGTCCCAAAGTTGCGTAGGGCCGCCACGCGTTGGGAGGCGGTCGCTCCCAATGGTATGCCCGCCACAAACTTCAGGTACCTTCGGAAGAGGTCCACCTCATCCCCGACCTCTGGGCTGAGCCCGTCCGACGTCCAGACGAAATAGCGTGTATCGTGCACCCATTCGCTGTTGATGCTCAGCCCATTATGATCGATCTCATAAGACATCTCCTCTTCACCCTCGAGCGCCACCAGCTTCAGAGTCGACCCCAGCGAGCCCACCGGATCGTTCTTGCCGAGGAAGTGCGTGAGAATTCTGGCCATCGCCAAGCCGCTCGTCGAGGCATTATCGTTCGCGTCGCTGTCGTCCGCCACATGATGCGCGAAGCTGGCGAGCATGGGCTGAAGCTCAAGCCCAATCTGGATGACCGCGGATGCGTGAACGCCCCCAATCTGCGGCTCCCCCGCTCTTAGATCTCTTCGAGCCAACATCCACCGGAAATTGTGGGCGATCACCGCTTCGATGTAGGCAGCGTCTGGGTAGTCCATCGTGTGCATCCCCAAGGTCCTGACGCTCAGTCCTCCATCGCCATCGACCGTCCTGAGGCCGAGCAGCCACTATAGGTAGCGCTCGTTGAGGCCGGTCGGAACGAACGTGTAGCCTGCGGCGAATTCTATCGGCGTGGCTCCCGTGTTCGCTGCGGTGGTGTTCAGGTACAGAGTGTACGGGTACTCCGAGGCTGGGTTCTTGTGATCGTTGGCGCGCTTGGTGAACTCGACAACCTCCTCGATGTACGTGTTGAAAGATTCGTTGACCGCAGACAACACGCCCGTCCCTGGCTTGCTCGCGAAGGTCAGGCCCAGCGTTTCGTTGTAGGGCCCGAAAGCCCCCACAAAGCCGTGGGACGGGATCCCGCCTGCTCCCGATCCGGACAAGAAAAAGACCATCTTGCCCCGGACCATCCGGAGATCGGGGACGCGGACTGAGCTCCCGACACGAACATCGGGGTTGTCGCTCGGCAACCAGATGAAGCTTCTGCGGGCATTGATGTAACTCGAGATCAGGTTTTGGTGCTGGGTGCTGTAATTCTCATCGTCCTCGTTTTCGTGACGGTCCGAGAGTCCCTCGTCGCTTAGCCACACGACCACCGCCTCGCGGGGGTTTCGTGTCAGGTGTTCGACAACCGTGTCGAGCACGTAGCCGAGGTCCATGGGAACGTCCCCCGGCTTGTAGATGTCCACGACGCCGTGCGCGAGCGTGTAGTAGTCATCGCTCGTGTCGCTGGGCGTGCCGTTTTGCCTGTACATAACCCGGAGGTCCAACCCGCGAATGCCTGATTGGAGCTGATCGCCAATCGCCATGCGCTGAGCCATGCAGTAGTTGTATTTGATTAGCTCGCTGTCGTCGCAGCCCGCGGTCGCCGAGTCGTGTGTCCCGGGGATCGACAGGTCGCTCAGGTTTACCGGAAGGGTCTTCGCGGTGTCGAGGTAGTCGGGGATCAAGCTCATCCAGGAAGGGTGCGAGGCGGCGGGGCCGCCGTCCGTGTGGACCCCATCATCCTCGTCGGCCCAGCCGAGTGTGGCCGCCGGCCCGAAGGCCAGTCCGGCGAGCGTCACCAAGATGCCGGCGACCCTGCGCGCGTCAGCGGCGCGCTTACCTGATCCGCCGCCGCTCGTCGGGCGGGTGGCTGCTCCGTCAGTCGTTCGATTGCTGCGCGTTACCATCGAATCTTCTCTCTATCGCTGAATACCATTTGTGAAAGCGGCGATGCGGACAAAGGGAACGCCTGAACGATCCTCCTCTCACCCGGCCTCGCACACTGTCATGGATCGCTGAAAAATGGACAGGAACCCTCGAAGCCTTTCTATCCGCGCCCACGACTTGAGTCAACGCCAGGCTCCAGCCCAGGCAGGCTCGAGCTTCCAGGAGATCCAGCGGAGGCGTGGCGCGACGAGACGCGGCCTCCCCTGGCCGCTTGGCGGAGTGCACGCGGTGCACAGTGGGCCTGGGCTGTTGGCTCGTGCTCAGCGTTCCTCGGCGCCGGGCGGGTCGACGGCGTAGTCGGCGAAGTGAGGCCCCGGGTCGGTGGTCTCGCCGGACTCGGCGGCGGGCCTGGCGCGCACCGGGGGCCCAGGGGTTGGGCAGCAGTGTTTGCGTTTCCACGGTGGATCCCAGGCGTGGCGCGAGCGCAGGACGGCCTCGATGATGTCATCCTGCTGGGGGGTCTCACGGCCGCGAGCACCTTCATCTCCTTGCCGCAGGTAGCGCAAAGACTGGGATCCTCTTATGCGCAGCTGGATATTATGTGCTCCCGCAGTTCTCGCAGGGGTTTGGGCTGCCAATTCTTTTTCTTCCACGTTCACAACCTCCAAAGCGTTTGCCGCCTCATGGCGAGGCGGTCTCGCCATTGAACTGGAGGTTCGACGATGTATCAGTAGCTTCTGCCTTTCCTCCCCGGCGGAAGGCGTGCGCCTCAGCCGCGAAGCACGGCAATGGCCGGGCATGATTTGCGGTAACCGTTCAGCCCCCTCGACGAACTGCAGGAAGGGGAACCGGACCGCCCCTCTCTCGTCGAGGCATTGTTTCACCCCATCCCGAGCGTGCGAAACCGGCTTGAAGGTCCAAGAAGACATGGAGCCCTCGGTTTCTGGGACGCTGCCCGGACAGCCATCTACTTCAGCACGGCTGGTTTGGGCCTGCTTGGTCGGGCCGTCCTTGTGGGTCTTTCTACCCACTGACTGAAGTCACCTGAAGCCCACGGGAAGGCCCTACACACGATGAGATCGAATAAACTTGCTTTTGCCGAACCTCGCCGGGTAGGTCGTCGCCACGGCTGCCCAGCAGTCGTGGGTGGCCCCGCTTCAGGGCAGCTGGACGGGCTGGGACGACGGCAGGGAAGATTTTCCAGCTTACATGAGTTAATGTGCTGGCGCCTGGCAATGCCCAAATAGAGCGAGCTGGAATCTTGGGGTCAGATGAGCTTCTGTCTCAAGTTGTATTTCTGCACGCCCGCTGCCTTTTTCCTGGCTGGCAAGTGGTTGCAGTGAGCCGCTCAGCCGCCACGACGAGACAGGCAAGAAGGCGTACTTACGATTGCGAGTTCCAGGATGGCCTCACGGCCAAATATCACGCTTTCCATGGCCTGAATTGCCGCCTTCTTCACCGCCACATCCGTGTTGCCCAGGGCGCTCTTGATCGACGCAGCGCCCACGGCGCCCCCGATGCGCGTGGCTTCTGCCAACAAGGGCAAGGCAGCCTCAGGTTTCTCGCTCTTGAGCTTGCTTGCGGCCGAAGCAAGCGCAACACGCTCCTGCTTTGTTGGGGCTGTTTCCTTGTGGCGTAGCGCGTGTAGGAACCGGAAATTGTCGTCAGCGACTTCGGCGTACCTGAGTACACCCCCGTGATCGGCACCATCGATCTCGCGGTAAATGTAGCGGGAGCCTTTCACCGCGAGCTATTTGATTGCAAGCCGCGAGGCATCGGCTCGTACGACCGTATCGGCGCCCCCGTGGACGAAGTACCATTCCGTCCTGGTTTCGGCAGGGCTCATCGGGCCGCGAGCCGGCGGTGCCCTGGGACCCTTGATCGCGCCCGTGAAATCAGCGTTAACACCGCAATACGATGAAATGGAGGCGAAGAGGTCCTGGTTTGCCCACCCAAATCGTTTGACCATGCCGCCGCCGTTCGACATCCCCACAATGTGAACTCGGCGTGGGTCAACCGGATACGTTTCCTTGACCCAAGAGATCCAAGCCAGCACGTCCTTGTCGTCAAGGGCTTCCCAGCCTTCGCCCTTCGACTTGCCGCCCATGATGACGTACTCGTCGACGATTTGGACTCGCCTGGCGGTGTCATGGTAAACATTCAGTTGAAGCAGCCGCGCTGGGCGCAGGCGGGGAGCGAGCTGGCAACCTTGAAGTCGAGAGCAAAAAAAATCGGCGTCTCGCCGCCCGAGACCACGAGCTCCGCTTCCACCGTGAGCGCGGTCTCGGTGGCCGCCAGCACGCGCACAATGACGTCGCCCACGAGGACGATGTTCTCTTGGGGAATCGGCGAGAAGCCCGTGCCGGTGATGGTGAAGATGTCTCCCGCCGTGACGGTGGCCTCACCCTCCACCGAGACGATGTCTGCTTCGAGAGTGAAGTCACCGGGGACGTCGCGCGCCAGCAGCAGGAGCGAGTCGCTGACTCCACCGTAGCCACGGCTGGAGCTACACACCTCGACACGATCGCCCTGGTACCTGGCCGCGCCTGCCGCAATGTTGCCCACCGTCCAGAGGTTCCAGTCGTGAATGGGCTCGTCGGCAAAGCAGGCGACGCCGCTGGCAGTGACCTTGACGTCGATCGCGGTTCCGCTCGAGCTCACCAGTCCCGAACGGTAGCGGACCGTGCAGGGAAGGCAGCCAGCGACTGGGAGCGCCGCCGACGTGACCTCGATACCGAGCAAGTGATGGTCCGTCTCGGGTGGCAGGGAAATGGGCAAGCTGTTGCTCAGAACAACCACGCTGACGGCGCCCTTGTTGCCAACACCGGTGGTGAGCTCGGTGAGCTCGAAGCCGCCGCTGCGGAGGCCGCCCTGCGTGACGTCGGCACCGACAGTTGCGAGCGTGGTCGCGAAGGAAAGCTCGCAATCACCCACGGCTTCCACGCCCAGGCTCCAGCCGGTGGCACCCTCGCAAGGCGGCAAGCCCGGCCCGGCTGTCGCTGCGGATAGCCGGCACTTGAAGGCAGCAAGCGCGCTGCTCGCGGGCGTGCCCCCGACGCTGCGCGGCGCTTGAAAATCAAGGGTGAAGCTCGCTGGCACTGGCTGCGCGTGAATGGCCCCCGGCGAGACGAATTCCGCGCTCAGGCACAGAGCCAGGTAGGGTGCCAGACCGACGGAAAGCCCGGGAGTTTTTCCCTTCATGACTTCACCCTTTCGAAGCCTGTCAAGGCTGGTGACTCGTAACACCCAACCAGGCCCTGATCGTACCCCTTTCTCCCGGAGTTCCTGGCGGTGCATTGCTCCCACCGCGTCCTGACGCACAATAAGCCCTCCTTGAGCACCTTGCAAAGCCCCAACAGATCCCCCGGCGGCGATCCGAAGGCCCTTGCTGCAGCGCTGACGGCCGTTCCTGACGCCAGTTTTCCTGGCAAGCTGGCCTACTACCTGCTGCCAATCCGCCGACGAGTGCTGGTGGAGAATCTGCGGCGCGTCTTTGGCGCCAGCGCGCCGTCAGCGCAAATCCGGTGCCTGGCGCAAGCGACGTACGGGCATTTCATCAGATCCGTCCTGGAGTGGTGCCAGGTTTGGCGGCTGCCCGAGGCCAGGCGGCGAGAGCTCGTCGAGGTTGAGAACGCCGCGGCCTGGTTCGAGAGGATCGAGCCGAAGCGGGGCGTGATCCTGATGGGAGGGCACTTCGGCAACTGGGAGATCGTGCCGCGTCTCCTCAGCGCTTCCTTCCCCGACCGCGAGCACTTCGCCCATGTGCTGCGCCGCCCCGTCAAGCCACGCTGGCTCGAGCCGTACGTGTTGGCGAAGTTTCGAGCTCGGGGCGCCGAGGTCCTGTCCAAGTCAGGGTCGTTGCCGCAGATCTTCCGTCTTCTCAGGCAGGGTCGGAGCGTGGTCTTTATCATGGACCAGCATGCTGCGCGCAAGGAAGGCGTGATGGTCGACTTTCTCGGTCACCCCGTCTGCGTTTTTCGAAGCCTGGCCATCCTGGCGCTGCGCACCGGTGCGCCGATCGTGCCTTTTTGTTCATGGCGCGAACCCGATGGCAAGCACGTCCTCCGCTTCGAGGATGCTCTGCCCATCACCGGCTCCGCGGATCCCGACGAGGCGGTGACGCGCATCACGCAGGACTGCCTGCGGGTGCTGGAGCGCTTTGTGCTGGCGCACCCCGAGCAGTGGTTCTGGTTCCACCGCTTGTGGAAGGCAGCGGAAAGACTGGAAGGGTCATCGGCGCCGCCAGCGCAGTAGCCGCCAGCGCAGTAGCAGCCAGGTCCCGCCGCTCGACATCCGAATGCCGTGGCGAGTCACTGCGGCGCTGCGAGTTCGAGCACGAGCTCCGTGGGTTGGCCGGCGACGATTTCCACCTCGCCTCTCTTTTCGCCCACACTCTCGTGCCAGGCGACGTAGGGATACCTTCCCGGCGGAATGCTCTCGATCCTGAGCGTGCCAGTCGGGTCGGTCACGGCGAGATAAGGGTTGGTGTGAACATACACGTACGCCCGCATCCACTTGTGGATCTCACAGGTGAGCTCCATTATTCCCGAACCAGAAATGGGGCGCGCTGGCGGAGCCGGGTCACCCGCGGGCAGCGATGCTCTGAAGAAGTTCGAGCCCGCCAGATCAACCCGAGTGTGATGAAGCACGACGTCAGCGTTTTCCAGCGCGATCCTGGTTCCCTTGACGGCCACTGCCACGTGGGGCTCGAAACGGCAGCTCCTGTTGATCACGGTGACCCTCTCTGGCGGCGCCTTGCCCCTGGCGATGCCTTCCAGCCGTAACACGACGTTTCCGATGCCGCGCGTTTCCCTGTCAACGAGCAAGTCCTCGGTGAAGATGCTGTGGGCGCAAGCGGGCACGGTGGTGGACACCGGAACCTCCGCCGGCACGGGCAGCGGATCGCCCACGAAGCGAACGATGGCCGTCAGGGCGCCTGGATCAGTGGCGTTCCGTGGGCCGCTGGGACCCGCCATGGAAGCGTGAGCGCAAGGCGCGGGGCCCTCCGCCCGGGCGCCAGGACCCCGGAGCGGCTCCTGTCGATGGCGACGTCACTTCCGCTCGAGCTGATCGATCCACCCTGGCAGGA
>SXGT01534242.1_pt1 | contig 14072 bp, 14 predicted proteins | sample 3176221 | NCBI WGS metagenome assembly SXGT01 (sample SAMN11356862, study PRJNA531348) | freshwater metagenome | isolation source: freshwater sample F1-120 | place: China: Fuxian Lake, Yuxi | collected 2017-12-25 | reverse complement strand
GCGCGAAGAGCCGCGCAGCCAGCCGAGGCAGGCGCCGCCGCAAGAGCAGTTCGAAGACGACGATATCCCGTTCTGACCTAGGAGCCGCCATGTTCTTCCGCAATCTGACCCTGTTCCGCTACCCCACCTCGATCAACGACAACTTCGAGGGCCTTGACGACAAGCTCGCCGAGCACGTGCTCAAACCCGTCGGTCCACTGGAGCTGTCATCGCGCGGCTTTGTGTCGCCGCTCGGCCGCGGCGAGCAGGCGCTGTCGCACCGCGTCGCCGAGGCCCTGCTGCTGACGCTCGGCAGCGAGGACAAGCTGCTTCCGGGCTCGGTTGTGACCGCGAAGGTCGCGGAAAAGCTCGACCACATCCGCGAGAGCGAAGGTCGCAACCCCGGCGGCCGCGAGCGCAAGCGGATCAAGGATGAAGTGCTCGCCGACCTGCTGCAGCGGCTCGAAGAGGTGCTCGGCCTGAGTCGGGCCGACCCGTGAGAAACGCAGCCCGGCGCGTCGAAAGCCGGGCAGTGGTGGTGGTGGCTCGGGTTCGACTCCCGTTACCGGGCGCGTAAGGATGGCCGATTTTGCCTGCGCTTGTTGTGGCTCAACTTGCACCGATTAGCCCGTGTGGCCCCGACGACACCGGGGCACCCAACCAAACACGGAGGCGGTATGAACGAAGTAGCGCAAAACCCGATGCAGCCGGCCATTCAGGGCTATCGGAAGTTTGATCAGGCGACCAGCGATGCGATCAACGAGGTAAAGGAACTAGGGCGCACGGTCTAGGCGATGCTTGGCCTTTGCTTTCTGCGCTGGAGTCCCGCTCTATTTACCGCGCCATGCTCTCCGCCCGCCCCGAGTTGCCGCCTAACGGATTGCCGAGTAAGGAGTCTGACAATGTCGAATGACTACACGCCACGCAAAGAAGAAGATGAAGCCTTTGCCTTGCCGCCTGTGCCGTATTGGCTGATGCGGTACGACACGGAAGCGGTGGAGGGCTACGGAGCCGAATGCGCCGAGGCAGCACGGGCGCCGCTTATCGCGCGGATTGCGGAGCTGGAGGCGGAGGTCATAATCACTGCGGCGGCGCTTGCTCAAACAAACACGGAGTGCAAACGCCTCCGCGCCGAGGTGGAGGCGAAGGCCGGGGAGGTGGAGGCGCTGCGGGCTGCCCTGAGCCAGTGCGCTGCAGCAGTCGGAGCCCGTGCCGCGCCGGATTGCAGCGTCGAGTTTCTGGCCTGCGTTCCGCGCGAGGTTGAGCTTGTAGTTGAGAAGCTGCGGGCGGATGCGGAACGGTATCGGTGGCTGCGGGATAGCGAAGACCTCGACACAATCGCCGAGGTTTTCGAGTTCACCCCCGCCACGGGATGGGACGCCGCAATCGACGCCGCCCGTAAGGGCGAGGGGAGCGAGGGATGATCGGCCCGGCTGGATTCATGGCAGCACCGAAGCTGGTGAGCGAGCCCGAGCCGGTGTATTGCAAGTGCTGCCGCTGCAGGCACACACACATGCGAAGAGACCGTATCCGTCAGCCGTCGCGCAGGTTTGGCGCTGGCTGGTCTGAGCTGGCCTGCCCGAGCTGCGGATCGAGATTGCACTTTGAAATCGACCGCGCCGAGCACGAAGCCGCCGAAGCCAAGCGCGCCCGCAAGGCAGCCAAGCGAGTCGCCCAGTCGAAGAGAGGTGCGGAGTGAAGAACCGAATTCGCGCGTGGCTGATCGACAGGCTGATGCCGCACTGTGGGTACGTTGTGATGCCGAACGGAACATGGGTCGTGAGGCAGTCCGATGCATTTCACAGCTACTGCTACGGCCCGGCCTACAAGCATTGGCAGGCAGAGCGAGCCGCCCAGGCTCAGGCGAAGGGGGAGTGATGGGAACGCTGCTTGTATGCCCCAAGTGCGGCAGCACCGAAGTCGCGGTGACAGCCGAGGAGATGTTCATGGTCAACACCGGCGACCACTACTGCCACAGCGTCAAAACGCATGACCACAACGCAAAGGCCGATTGCCTTGGCTGCCGCTGGGAGGGACAGCGCGCTCATCTATTGGAGATTGCTTATCGCATCGAGGACGCGCGATGACCCGATCAGGCAAGTTTGCCGACCCGTACCGCGGCGACGGCTGGTTCATCGCGCGCGGAAACTGGCTGCTGGCGATCCGCTTCCGGTGGCGCTTCGCGTTTGTGCGCCCGCCCGGGAAGCCCGGGTATGCCCGGCTGTACGTCGGGCCGTTTGAGATCGAGCGCAGGGCCGCAACAATGGGCGAGGGCCAGACGTGAGCGAGCCGGTAGCACTTCTCCGCCTGCCCCAGGTGCTGGCCCGTATGGGCTGCAGCCGGTCGGGCTGGTACAAGGCCATCGCCGAGGGCAGAGCGCCGCAGCCGATCAAGGTGGGCAGGTCGAGCCGGTGGCGATCGGACGACATTTCCGCCCTGATCGATTCTCTGAGTATGGGCCCGGGTATGGGCCAGGATTCCGGAAGGTCCGTCGAACCTAAGCGCAGCGCGGCCTGAGCGCGAAGAGCTGGCGGAGGGAGTGGCCGTTTCTGGCGTCCGTCAGCGTCCCGTGTAGTCCACCGCGCCAAGCCCTGCGGGGACTGGCGTCCACCTCTGTCTACCGGCATGCTCCGCGATCCACCGCACGAGTATGGGCCGGAGTATGGGCCGACCGATCAACCGACTATCCGCCCGAGCTGTGCAAACGCTCGGGCCGGGCATGCACTCAGACGGCGGTGGGCTGTATCTGCGCGTCGACGACAGCCGCCGCACATGGATCTTCCGCTACAAGCGGCACCTTCGCCCGCGAGACATGGGCCTAGGCCGGGCCGCTGACGTGAGCCTCGCAGACGCTCGCCGCCGGGCCGCGGAGGCGCGCGCACTGCTGGCGCAGGGGATCGACCCCATCGAGGCCCGGGACAGCCAGCCGCAGGCGCGCACGTGGGGCGAGGCCTGCGCCGAGTACATCGCCAGCCAGTCCGGCGCGTGGCGCAACGACGCCCAGGCGCAGCAGTGGCGGCAGTCACTGGCGGACTACGGGCCGCCGGCCGACCTGCCAGTCGGGGAAGTCAGCACCGACCTCGTAGTGCGCTGCCTGTCGCCCCTGTGGGCCGACCGCACGGAGACGGCCACCCGGCTGCGCGGCAGGATTGAACGGATATGGGACGCCGAGCGCGTGCGCGGCAACGTGGCCGGCGAGAACCCGGCGCGCTGGCGCGGCCACCTGTCCGCCCTGCTGCCAAAGCCGGCCCAGGTGCGGCGCGTACAGCACTTCCGGGCGATGCCCTATGCCGAGCTGCCCGACTTCATGCGCCTGCTGCTTGCGGGCGACCATTCTCCCGACGCCAGGAAAATGGAAAATGGAGCCGGCCGGCTGGCGATGGCGTGGACGATCCTCACCGCAGCGCGCACGGGAGAAGTCACCGGCATGCAGTGGGGCGAACTGGCCGGCGACCTGTGGACGATCCCGGCGGCACGGATGAAGGCGGGCCGAGCCCACCGGGTGCCGCTGATGCCCCAAGCGCTGGCCCTGCTGGCGCGCCTGCCGCGCACCCGGCCGCCGTTCGCCCTGAGCGAGAACACCATGCTCTTCCTGCTGCAGCGCGAGCCGCCGCGAGGTCTGGGCCGCCTGTACACGGTCCACGGCTTCCGGTCGAGCTTCCGCGATTGGGCCGCCGAGCAGACCGACCACCCGCGCGACGTGATCGAAATGGCGCTCGCGCACTCGATCCGCGACAAGACGGAGGCCGCCTACAGACGGGGGGATCTGCTGGAGAAGCGGCGCGCCCTGATGCGGGATTGGGCACACTACCTGCTGCCGAAATGAAGAAGCCCCGCCATCGCTGGCAGGGCTTTGGTGTAGGGCTGGAGCCTTTCCCGTGGACCCCGTGCCGTCGTGGTGAACCGGATCATCCCTGCCTATGGCGGGGGCCGTGATGCCTTGCAAACACGGCAGCATGGGCGCAACCCGGATTTCTCCGAGACTCCAGCTTTAGCGCTCCACGCGGCTAGGATACCGCAATGCTCGCCCGCGACGTGATCCGCCTTTGGAGCCGCGCCCTACTCGCCGTCTGGCGATGGCTTCGCGCGCAGCTCCGCAATCTGCCGTAGGCGACCGTTCGCCTTGTCGAGCGCGGCCTTCCGCTCGCGAGCGGCGCGCACGGCGTCTCCCACGGTGACGATGGGCGCGGTGACGGGATCAGGCACCGGCTCAGCGAGCCCGGGCGGCAGCGGCTCACGCACCGGCGCCGGGGTATCGAACGGCACCGGCTTGCTCGGGCACACCGGGCAGGGCTTCGGCTTCGACGCGCAGCCCGCCAGGAGGGCGAGCAGGATCACTCCAAGGCAACGCATAGCTTCTGCTCCATCTGAGCCGCGCAGGCCGGCTCGCGCACGGCCGCGGCGTATCGGTCCAGCCACATGCGCAGGGTCGAATCGGCGTCGCGCTCTGCGGCTCGCGCAGCGGCCAGGGCCAGGGCGTCGCGCTCGCGCTGCACCCGAGCCTGCTCGATCGAGTCCAGCAGGCGGGCGCGAAGGTCAGCCGCTACGGACTCCCAATGCCCCGCCGTTTCCTCCGCGGCGGCCCGCATTTCGCCGGACACCTCCGCGGTGTCGGTGGCGATGGTCAGCGCGGCGCGGACCTGTTCAAGCTCCCCGCTCAAGCGCACGGACTGCGCCCACTGCAGGAGGAAAAGCACCAGCAGCACCAGTGCGGCGGCGCGCCAGAAGTGCGCGCGGATCATGTCGAGTGCGTTACTCACGGCGGGGCATGCGTCCATGTTACTGAGTCCTCTAAACCCGGGATCTCAATGACCCCGCTACAAACCCCGGACTCAAAATCGCGACGGCGAGGGATGCCCCCGCACTTGTTTGCGGGGTCGCGGCAATCCTTGCCGGCCACGCGGGTATAGCTCTTGATGGCCTCGCAGGCCGGGGCGATGTCACCCGCCGGCAAGCGGCGCGCAATCGTGGTCGGCTGGCCGTTTCGGCGGCGGCATACCGCCCCAGCCCCCACGTTGTATGCGAGGTGTCCCACGGCGAACTGCACGCGCGGGGGAAGCTCTCGCAGGTTCGGCACGCACATGCGCTCGACGTCGGACATGTGCGCTTCGATCGCCGGCAGCAGCAGCGCTGTGCACTCGGCGTCGGTGTAGGTGCGGCCAGGGATCACGTCGGCGCCGGTGATGCCGTCGCAGACGGTCCATACGCCGCCGATGTCTCGATAGGGGACCAGCTCGCGACCTTCCCACGCGCCGAGCGATGCGGCGAGCGCCAGCACCATCGCCGTCGGCCAGGACACGGAGCGCTTCGGCTTGGGCTGCGTCACGGCAGCACCAGCCGCATCACGGATTGCATCGTCTCCTTGACCCCGAAGAGCGCGAACCCGACCACCAGCACCACGACTGCCAAGCCCTTCTTGCCGGTATCCCAGCGACTTTCTAGCTCTGACACTCGCTTGGCAAGTTCGTTGTTGGCTTCCCGGGTCTCTTTCAGCTCCTTCGATAGGTGCTGCATCTCAGCAATCAACTGCCCGAACTGCACCGGGTCGATGGTGGACATGTCATGTTCCGTCACTGGATTCCCGCGCCGACAGTAGACAGGCGGCGCGAGGGTTCAACGTCAACCTTCGCTTGAGATAATCGTGACGTTCTGGGTGAAGCTGTCCAGGGATGTCGCATTGCCGCCGACTGGCGCGATCGAGCGCGTGGCTACGGACGCGCTGATTGCTCGATTGCCGGGCGGGCCTGCCGGGATGGTGTAGGTCGCAGAGGCCGCGAGCGACACTGAGTAGATATAGCCGGCGACAACATCGAAGTCGCTGAACGTCGCGCCGTTCGCGGTGAGTGTGTAGTTCTGGCCGGCGAGGCTGACGATCAGCGAGCCCGAAGGAAGCGGCGGCGTGCCCTGATCGGTGCTGCGCGTCCCGCTGACTTGGCACTCGTAGGACACGGTAACAGTGACCTGACGCCCCAGGCTCGCGTGATCGATGCTCACGGAGGCGTTCGGCGCGATGCTGTTGGTCTGCCGGCTGTTGGTGATCGAGCCGACCGCGATTCCTCCAGCGATGAAGAAGTCGCCCGATGTCGTGATGTAGCTCACGACGCCCGCCGTGTTGGTGTCCACGGAGCCGATGGGAACGGACGCAGGGCCGACCCAATCCACGAACTTGTTCTCCACACCGAAGCCGGCGCCCATGATCCGCTGCAGGCCGCCAGCAACGAAGCGCATCAACCCGTTCGGGTTGTCGAAGTTCCAGAGGCTGGCGACGCTGCCGCCGTTGATGCGGTCGACGGTGAGATTGTTGATCCGCGCGCTGTCGATCTTGGCATTCGTCATGAACACCGTCGGCGCGTTGCCGTTCTCCGGATCCGCCTGTACGACGAACGGAGCAACGGCTTCCTCCGGGCTGTTGCCGATGCTGATTCGGAAGGCGTTCGCGAGGAAGTCGACCGCCGTGGTGCTGCCGTTGTTGTCGAAGACCATGCCCGTGACAAGGCGGCGGCCCTGCGCATTGGTCTCGACGCGCAGCGCGTGGCGCGCCAGCAGCGGCGTGGGGTTGCCTACGGTGGCCGGGCCCACGACCACCTGCGACAGGCTCGACACGTTGGCGCTCGCGCCGTTGGCCGTGGCCTGCACGCTGTCCAGGCGCGAGGCGGTCGCGGTGACGCCGCGCTCGGAGTCGTTGACCGTGACGCGAATCTGATCGAGCGAGCCCGCGGCCGGCGAGCCGAGCCCGGTATAGGAGCCACCAGTGAGCGCGGCCTCAAGGGCGAACAGTCGCTGGCCGACTGCGGTAGGCAGCCCGGTGTTGCCGATCGTGGTGCGCGTCTCGATGGCCTCCAGGGCCTGCGAGCGCGCCGCGCTGGGCGGCTGATTCGGCGCGGCGGGGATCAGGTTCAGAACCGAATCGAGCATGTCCGCCCGACGCGCAAGCGCGAGATCCTGCTGCGCGCGGATGACGCTCTCACTCGCGATCAGCGCCCCCGAAACGCCTTCGATGGACGCGCGCATTGCAAGCAGGCGCTGGCCGAAGATCGCGGGCGGGTTGCCCGGGTTGGGCTCGTAGGTCAGCCGGACCTGCTCGGCGATGTAGCCGGCTTGGTCGTACATGTCGAACTTCAGCCCGCTGATCGACTGCAGGACGCCGGGGCTGTTGGTGTCCACCCGGAAAATCTCGTCTTCGATGGTGTCGAGCGTCGTCTCCAAGCTGTCGATGCTGCCCTGAAGCTCAAGGCGGATTCGCTCCACCTCGGCGTTACCGGAGGCGATGGCGTCGTCAATCTCGCCGCGCAGCGCTTCGAGCTGGCGGCGGGCGTCGCTGGTCGCGCGCGCGAGGACTTCGGTCGAGAACGCCTGCGCAGCGGCCAGGGCCTGCCCGCCGAGATCGTCCTCGGTGACAAGGGAGCCGTCTTTGCGGCGCAGGTTCACCCCGACAATGGCGCCCTCGGTGGCGTCAACATCGACTTCTGCCACCTTGTTCGGGTTGCCGTACAGCGGAAGCTTGACCTTCCTGCTCATGCCGATTCCCTCGTCCGCAGCACGACCCGCAGAACCGTTTGTTGAGCTTCCCGGCGGATGCGGATGGCTTCCTTGATGGCGGCCTCGCGCTCGACAAGCGGGAGTTCGCTTCCGCGCGCCTCGCGAATCGCGTTGTTCTGGTCTTGGACGACTTTCTCGGCCTCCTTGAACACATACAGAGGAGAGCCCGGCGCCGGCTCCAACTTCAGCGCGCCGCTCTCTGTGCGCTTGAAATCGCCGACCCTGTACGGCGTGCCGTCCGGGCGCTTGCCGTTGGCGCGGTAGCGCTCCGGCTCAAGCCCGGCAGCCAGCGGGCCGAGCGTTGCGCGCAACGCCGGCCAGTCAGCCGCTGCGGCCTCCAAGTCGCCGCCGTTGGCGCGCACAACCTCAAGCGCCGCAGCACGAACCCTGCTCTGAACTGGGGAGAACTCCTTGTCCTTGAGGTAGAAGTAACGGTTGGCGATTGCGCTGTTGCGATTCCCAACAAGGCCGAAGCTACGCACGAGCGGCGAGGCTGCGGCGGCCTCGATGTTGGATTCAAAGCGCCCGCCCGCGATGCCCTCAATCGCTCGCATGCCGGCCGTGATGTTGCCGCCGATTCCGCCGGTGGCCTCGCGCCAGAGGAACGCCAGTTGATCCGGGCTGATGTCAGTGAACACGGGGGCGATCACGGGAACGGTGTGGTCATCGCCCATGCCAACCCGGTTTGCCGCAGTGGCGATAGCTTGGAAGATCGCAGGGGTGTCGGGGCGGCCTGTCGTCGATGCTGGCACCGGGCGGCCGTAGGTTTCGGCGCTGATCGATCGGCCGAAGTCATCCTTGTTGGTGGCAAGGCTCAGGATGATTCCGGCAGCGTTCCCGAAGTACTGCTTGGGATCATCCAGCGGGACGAATTGGAAGCTTCGGGCGATGTTGAGCATCGAGTCGACCGCGAAGCTCGATAGCGCGTAGGGGTCGCCGCGCTGCGCGTCGCGGGTGAACTGCGCCGTTCGGCCGCCCAGGTGGGGGAACACGTTGAAGCCGTAGGGCATCGGAACGGCAAGGTATCCGTCCTCATGCCAGGGCATCGGGATGATGAAGCTGTTTCGCTTCCTGTCGTCCGGGATCGAGTCCCATCGGGTGATGCCGTCCTCGTCGTCGTCGTCGGCCATGAGCGCCAGGGCGAACACGCCCTGCAGCGCGCCCAGCGCGGTGAGGCCGCCAAGCACGCGCTTGTCCGCCAGCACCTTCAGCACCCGGTGCGACCCTTGGACGGATGCGTTGTAGAACAGCCAGACCGCGCCCAGCGCCTGCGCCCACTTGCCCTTGCGGTTGAAGTTGACCGTGACGTTCTTTGCGGCCTCGGCGGCCTGATCCGCTGTCCTGCCCTGCTTGCGAAGCGAGACATACAAGGAGAGGCGAATCGAGTTTTCAATTGCGTCGTTTGCGTTGTCGATGAAGTCGAGCAAAGGGCGGCCGGCGCGGATTGCGCCTTCGATCGTGGCTTGTCCCTTGCCGCGCAGGCCATCGTTCCACATGCCATTCAAGCTGCGCACGCCGGAGTCGTAGCGCCGGCTTAGGGTCTCGATGTCGTTGTAAATGGCCATGCCGGTCTTTCCGCCGGCCTCGGTGTACTCGCGCGCCCAATCCGCCCAGGTCTTCTGCGCGTCCGGTACCGAAGCATCGCCGCGCGTATCGCTCCGCAGATCGCGCCAGATCGCGGCCGTTGCTTTCGGGTAGTTCACGGCAACTTCGGCAGCCGTCTTTGCGCCGTGCTCGCTGGCGATACCAGTGATGCCGAATCCAACATCGCGCAGCAGGTTCACTGCAACGAAGCTGGGGTTGTACTGCGTCAGGGTCTGCGCCTGAAAGCGGTTGAAAGCGGAGAGCGCGCGCATGAACGCGCCCATGTTGGGCGGGTCCAGGTTGAGCAGGGCTTTTCTGAGGTTGGTGTCGACGATGCGAATCCGGTACGTCTTGCCGTCGACCGGAACAAGGACGCTGTCCTCTTTCGCTTCGAGCCGTCCCTTCATCCTGAGATAGGCTTCACCAGTGGTTTCGCTGAACGCCCATTCCATGTCAACGGGCTCGACCTGCCACACATCGCGGTTCGGGTACTGCTGGGCAAGACGTAGCACACCCTCGCGCACGCGGGCCAGCTCGGCGCTGACGATGGCGCGCTCAGCGTCGCCCAGCATCTCGGCAAAGATGTGGTGCGGCAGGTTGCCCTCGCCACGGCCGAGCGCGCGGCGCACGCGCGGGCCTGCGTAGTCCACGCGCCCGCCCCCCCCAGCGTTGGCATTGCCGCCGCCGAAGTCGTCCGCCTCGCCCTTGCCGCGCAGCGGGACATAGTGCGTATACGCGCCCTCGATCTGCTGGCGCTGCTCCGCGCTGATCGTGCCGGCGCGCTCCAGGTTGTCGAGCGTGCGCGCGCGCATCTGATCGAGCAGGCGGCCGACCTTGGCCAGGGTCTGCCGATCCTTGCCGGTCAGCTTCTTGCCGCTGTAGGGCCCCTCCTTGGTGCCGGCCATGATCGCCTGCGCGTCGGCCGTCAAGATGCCGGAGCCGCCGTCCTGCATGTCCGGGTTGATGCTCGCGACCTTGGCGTTGCGCTCGGGCGCGTGGCGCGCCAGCAGGTAGTCGTGGAGCTGGTCAAGCGACAGGTCAGCCTCGCGCATGAGCTGGCGCATCGGCTCCAGCACGTCGCGCTCCAGCTTGTCCATCTGATCCGACACGCGGCCGTGCGCCAGATTCTCCAGCCGGTAGACGCGCTCCGCGTCCTGCAGCACCACGCCGAGCGACGACTCAATGTCGCGCTCCACCTCGCGCATGGACAGCAGCTTGTCTTGCAGGTTTTCGCGGGCACGGTTCAGCGCGCCGCGGCGGCCCTCCCAGCGGCCGGCGTCGTAGTTGAAGGTCGCCGAGCCCTGCGGGTAGCCGAGCGCTGCGAGCTGGCCGAACGCGGCGCGCTGGTTCTGCAGCGCGGTCGCTCGGCGCTGGGCGTTGGTCGGGCGCTGGAACACCGGCTCAGACCCGCCCTCTCCCGCCGGCTGCCGGCCGCGCGTGTCGAACTCCTGCACCACATCGGCCAGGATGTCGCGGAAGGCCTGCACGTCCACCAGATACTCGGCCGTGCCGCGGTCGCGCGCCGTGCCGAGCAGGGAGTCCAGAAAGCGCAGGATCGAGTCCGCGACCTGACGGAATAGGCCCACGTCGCGACGGCCCAGCTCGCGCAGGAACTCGGGGTCAGTGAAGGCGTCGGCCACCGCATCGGCGGTCAGCTCTTCGACCACGCTGTCCGGGTCGGTGTTGTTGCCCTCGCGGCGCATGCGCTGCGCCCAGGCCGGTAGCAGGCCCTGCCGGCGCACCTCAGCGGCGAGCCGGTTGTACAGGTCCGTGTCGGACTTGCGCAGGTTGTGCACCCACTCGTGCATCGCGACCAGCGTTGCCGGCTGGTCGGCTTCCTCGTTGACCGCCACCACGCCATCGCGGAAGGTGAAGCCGTTGAACCGCTCGACCTCCGGGGTCAGGTTGCGGACAACCTCGACCTCTACTCCGGTTGCGTCCCCGATGGCGCGAAGGGCGCGAGCGAGGGGGTCAGGCAGTGACGCCTGATCGACGGACCGGAGCCGGATTTGCTCGTCGCCTCGTCCGTTGCTGGCAAGCCATTGGTTGAACCGGGTGTTGAGCTGTCGGGTCGCGGGAGTGAGTCGGGCCGGGAGCCCTGCGGGGATCCCGCTTCGCTGGCGGACCGGCTCGACAGCCGGGCTTCCCGGGCCTGCCTGAACTTCTCGTCCAGGCTGTCCCGCTGCTTCTGCATTTCCCGCTCCAGCTCCTCCGGCTTGTCCTTCAGGTGAAGCAGGCCCAGCCGTTCGAGTCTCGACTCCAGTGACATCGCTATCGCCTCTGCGGTTCTTGCTTTCGTTGACGCCAAGGTCGGCGCGCCGGAACACCTCTTCGACATCGGCGCCGGGCTCGATTTCGGACACGCCGAAGTGCCAACCAACACCGGGCGAGCGGCCCGGCTTGGAGTGCGGAATGGTCGCCAGCCCCGCGCGGGCAGCGTACTCCTGCGACCTTTGCTCCGCTACCCGGAGCGCCGCATCGACCTGCGCGCGTGTGGCGTTGATCACGGTGAATCCCAGCTCGTCGCCACCGGTGCGCATCGGCACGACGTCGGCGCCGGTCTCGCGCAGTGCCTCCACTACGATGTCGGACATGGCGCGGAAGTCGCGGTTCGCGACGGCCGCGACGTTCTGCCGGGCTGCGTTGATCCCGCCCAGGTTGATCAGGTCGGCCGACACGAAGGCCGCGTCCTCGCCGGTCTCGGCGACGTGCTGCTGTGCGCGCTTCAAGGTCGCGACCTTCATGTCGCCGGTTCGGGCGTCAAACGTGCCCGTGACGGCGTCATTCAACTGCCGGGCGACACGCGGGTCAGCCGCCGCGCGCTCGGCCTGCTCGGGGCTCAGGCCCAGGTCGCGGAACGCCTGAACCTGATCGGCGCGCGAGACCTGATCAGGCTGCGCGAAGGTGCGGCGCGGGGCTGGCTGCGGCTCTGCGGTCGGCGCAGCCTGCGCAGGCTCCGGCACCGGAGGCGCGGCGGGCACAGGCGCAGGAACGGGCGCGGGGCCAATCTCACCCCGCACGCGCGCATCGAACGCAGCGATATCAGCGGCAGCGGAGGCTTCGGCCTCGGGTGTCTCCGAAGCCTGCCACGCCTGAATCAGCTCGGTGCGGGTGCGGCCTTCGATGCCGGGCAGGCGGGATTCAAGATCGGTGGCGGGCGGCGCCGGCGCAGTCGGGCGCGCTGGCGTGGCCGCCGGCTGTGGCGCGGGCTGCCGCTGATCGGCCTGCGCCGGCTGCGGCTCGGCCTGAGCGGCCGGCTTGGGAATGTTCTGAGCGGGCGGGGCGGTGCTGCGCACATTTGCCGCCGGCTGCAGCTTGACTGCCAGCGCGATCAGCGAGGCGTCATCATCGATCTTCGCGAGGCGCGACTCAAGGTCGTGCAGCTCGTTTTCCATCGCGACCGCCTGAGCGTTGCGCTCTAGCTCGACCTTGATATCGGCCCGGCGCTGGTCGATGAATCTGATTTCCTCATCGGTGAGTTGGCCGGCGGCGTCGGCAGGCAGCACGCCCTGCAGATTCTCGCGGTCGCGCAGGAGCTGCACTAGCTCCTCGTCTTCCTTGCGGAGCGCGGACACCTTGGCCTTTTCGAGGCGGCCAGTCTTCGACGCCTCGCGAAGGATAGCGAGTCGGTCATCGATGACTTTGCCGGCTTCGGCTCCTGTGGTCACTTGGCGCGGCGCGGCGGGCTGTGCCGCTGCCTGCGGAGGAGACTGCGGGGAAGGCTGCGGGGCTGCCGCCTGCGGCTGGGCGGCCTGCGGCGGCTGGGGCTGGGGCTCGGGCTGCGGCGGCAACGGCTGCGGCTGGATGGCGACAGACCCAGGGTTCGCCGGCAGCGGTGCCCGGGCTTCGGCGGGCGGCTGCGCGGACTGCAGCAGGCCAGCCGCCGCGCCGGTGCCACCGTCGAGCACCAGCCCGGTCGCTGCCGCCTTGCCCATGCCTTCGGTCAGGTCGCGGCCGAGTGCGTCGTTGACGATCGCCGTGTCCGCCGCCTCGCCGGCAGAGCCCGCCACCGCCTCACCGGCGCCGCCGCGAATGGCGTTCCCGATGCGGCCAACGCCAGCCTCACGCGCGGCGCCGGAGAACAGGTCTTCGACCTTGCGCGCGCCGGGCAGCAGGCCTTGCAGCAGGGTGTTCGCCGCGGTCGATCGCTCGAAGGTGCGCGTAGGCGCCACGCGCAGCAGCTCGGCACGCATGGCTTCGGTGTCGCCTTCGGGGATCTCCCATAGCAGGGCAAGATCGGCAATCGCCTCGGGTGGGGCCTTGGCGATCGCGTCGCGCACATCGCGTGCGTTGAAGGTGCCCGCCTGCGCGCCGCCGGCAAGCACCTTGCCGATGGCACCGCCAGGAGCGAGCAGCGCCGGCAGCTCTTCGGCCACTTCGCCGGAAAGCATGCGCGCGGTGAATCCGGGGTTCTGCAGCAGGAAGCGCACAGTGTCGCCGAACCCTTCGGCCTGCTGATACTCCGCGTCCTGCACCTGTGCGCCGGGCGACATGGCCGCATCGTCCTGCGCCTGAATGTCCTCGGCCGCGCCGCGAAGCGTCTGATCGAAGATCGCCGACCCGGGCGTCGCGCCGCGGTCATAGACGGTCGCGATGCGCGGGAGCGGAATGCTCGGGTCCGTGATCATCATCGACTCGCGCACCGCCTGCACCCGCTCGGGGTACATGTCGAGCGGATCGAGCGCGCCGCTCACGCGGTCGACGCCAGCATTGAACAGGTTCGCGCCGACTTCGGGGATCGATGCCGCGCCGCTGGCGAGGCCGCTACGGATGCTGCGGGCAATGTCGCCGAACAGCGCGCCAGCACCAGCAAGGCTCATGCCATAGCCGGCCGGCGGGGCGCCAACAAGCTGACCGCCGTCGCCGATGATTCGCTCCGCTTCCTCGGCGGGCAGCGACTGCGGCAAAGCCTGCGCCGGCTCCACGCCTCCTACCGGAATGGCCCCGAAGCGGTTGGTGGGCTGCGGGTT
>SXGT01664113.1_pt1 | contig 14073 bp, 10 predicted proteins | sample 3176221 | NCBI WGS metagenome assembly SXGT01 (sample SAMN11356862, study PRJNA531348) | freshwater metagenome | isolation source: freshwater sample F1-120 | place: China: Fuxian Lake, Yuxi | collected 2017-12-25 | reverse complement strand
CAGAAAAACGCTCACGATGGCGGACTTCAGGATCTCGCGGCCCACGCTCGGCCCAACCTTGTCGATCTTGACTCTCTCGAACTTCGATTCTGGGAATTTGGATTGAAGCGTTTTTTCCACCGCTTCTCCGGAGTCAAAGTTGCTGATCACCCGGAGCGTTTCCTTCCCGGAGACGATATCGCGTCCATACTGAATCATGGGATCACCCTTGACGACGCCTTTCAATTCATCGCGGATCTTGTCCACGTTATCGACTTTTTGAGCGAACGTCATGGTCAACTGGTCGCCTCCAGCAAAATCAACGCCCAAAACACTCCCCCCGCGCGAGATCCCCCAAATCAGTCCGACCAGAATCAAACCCCAGGAGAGGGCGAAAGCAGGCTTCCAGTAACTGAGAAAATCGAACTTCGGCTCCTTAAAGAACTGGAGCATGTTCAAGTTCTTGAGTTTTTCGTTGGCCAGCAACCAATCGAAAATCAAACGGGTGATGACGAGAGCCGTGAACATGCTGACCGACACGCCAATCGTGAGGGTGACGCCAAACCCTTTGATGGGTCCCGTTCCCATGTAGGCGAGAATCACTGAACAGATCAAGGTGGTGAGGTTGGAATCGAAGATCGTTCCAAAAGCCTTGTCATAACCGGCGGAGAGGGCGCCTCGGATGGATTTGCCCGCCGCCAACTCCTCTCGAATTCGCTCGAAAATGAGCACGTTGGCGTCCACGGCCATGCCGATGGTGAGCACGACGCCCGCGATGCCGGGCAGCGTGAGGGTGGTGCCGACTGAGCACATCACACCGAGCAGGATGATGATGTTGACGATGAGCGCGATGTTCGCGACGACGCCGGCCATCATGTAATAGGCCAGCATGAAGAGCGCGACGGCCACGGTGCCGATGACTGCCGAGCGCACGCCGCTGTCAATCGAGTCCTTGCCGAGAGACGGGTCCACTTCCTCGGTGTCGAGCAGGCGCACGGGTGTTTCGAGCGGGTTCTCCAGGACGTTGGCCAGCTCCCACGCTTCCTTGATGTCGAAGTCGCCGTTGATCACGCCGCTGCCGCCGCGGATTGGCTCGTTGATGACGGGCGCGGAGTAAAGCTCGCCGTCGAGCACGATGGCCATGCGCTCGCGGGTGTGCTCGGTGGTCAGCTCGCCGAATAGCCTGCCGCCCTCCGTGTTGAACTTGAAGCTGATCTGCGGCCGGTTGGAGATGGGATCGCGGATGACGCCCGCGCGCTCGATGTATTTGCCGGTCAACCCGCGCTCGGCCTTCGTCTTGACCACCACGCGCTCCAGTGTGTCTCGGCCTTCCTGGCCTTTGCGCTTCTGGACGAGGATCTCGTGGCCGGGAGCCATCAAGCCCTGCCTGATCAGGTTGTCGCTGTCGGGATGCACCATGCGGAACTCGAGGAACGCGGGGCGGGTCAGCGCGGCGCGCACGTTTTCACGCTCGGCCTGGGTCAAGCCGGGCATCTGGATGACGATGCGGTCCTCGCCCTCGGCGACGATCATCGGCTCGGCCACGCCGAACTTGTCCACGCGCTTGCGGAGCACTTCGATGGCCTGGCCGACGAGCGCCTTCTTGTCCACCGTCTGCGCCATCTTGTTCGTGTCGATGCCGATGAGGAACGACGTGCCGCCGCGCAGGTCCAGGCCTAGCTTGATCTTGCCTGAGGCCTCGCGCTGAAGGCGGTTGAGGATCGCGCGGTTGGCGTCCCGTTCGCCGCCAACGCTGAAGGCGATGAAGTTGGTCAGCGAGTTTGTGCCGATGGCGTCGCGGAGGTTGGCGAAGTTGCGCTCGGGGAACTGCTTGTCCAGCTCGCGGGCCTTGGTGACGATGGCGTTGAAGTTCGTGCCCTTCTGCGTCGCCCGCTCCTCGAAGACGTCAATGAGGTTGCGGTCGGAGGGAGGATAGACTTCGAACACCGCCCAGACGGTGACGAAGAGGACGAGGAGGGCGCGCCAAAAATTGTTGCGTTGCATGAGCGGGGAGGGCGGGGACTGGGTCGCGGGCTAGCTTCTCGCGGGGGCAGTGGCGGGGGCCGTGTCGGCCTTGTCGAAATCCTGGACTACTTGTGTGATGGCGGACTTGAGCACCTCGAGCTTGGTCTCGTCGGAGCGGATGCTGACGCTGCGCTCCTTGACGGAAACGACGGTGGCGAGGATGCCGCTGGAGGTGACGACCTTGTCGCCCTTTTTGAGGGCCTTGATCATCTCCTCCTGCTTCTTGCGCTGCTGGTTTTGCGGGCGGATGAGGATGAAGTAGAAGGCCACCAGCATGATGACCATCATGCCGACGGTCTGCATCATCTGGGCCTTGGGGTTAAGCTCCGGCGCGCCGGTGGGAAGGGCGTCGGCGGCGAGCAAACCTGCGATTGAGAGTAGCGTCATAGACACAAGAGCCACCAAATCTATGGAGGAGCCGCGCTTTGGCAAGCACAACCTCCGCGCAGTTCGTGAGGGGGCGCATCTCAGTTTCTTGCAGGGTCGCTGATGGAGGTATGAGGGAAGAGCAAATGCCAGCGGTCGTTGCGCCAGAACATCTCCAGACACAGGAGCGCTTCGTCACCGCGCTGGCTCCAGAACTGGCCGGGCCGTTTGAAGCGGCATTGCATCTGCCGGCAGGTGGCCTCGACCGCGCCGCTGCCGATCGGTTCGTGCGCAGGGCGTTCGGCCCGGTAGTTCATCCGCTCCTGGTGTTCGTGAAAGTAGTTCACTTCCCTGGCCACCGCCGCGGACGCCGCGCCGGCGGGCAGTCCCGCTTGGAGCGCCTCCAGTTGTCGGATGACTCTGACGGCAGACTGGTTCTTCAACTGCCGGACCAGCGGCCTGAGCCACGCTTTGAGCCGGGCCTTGTCTTCGCCGAACACGGCCCGGCCCACCGCCGCCTGATGTTGCACGGCGTGATAGAAGTCCAGCCGCTGGCGGGCCTGAGGGAAGCGGTCATCGGCCAGCCGCCAGATCCACACGGCCCCGTCGGCAATGATCAGCGCACCCGCAGCTTGCCCCAACCCGCGCCGCAACGCCTCGGCGTGGAGTTGTTCACGCAGTCCTTCGATGCCCGTGCGGGTGGCGACGAGGCCGCGTTCGCTGATGACCGGCCGGCCTCCCGCCGTCTGCGTGCGGCGGTCCAGACGGAAGACGGTGCCGGTGCAGATCCAGTGCCAGCGTTCGGGTTCCCGGCCCTGCCGGCGCAGCGCGGCGCTCCGGCCCCACTCGTCACCTTCGCGAATGTTCCAGGCATCCATCTGGATGATCATATGGTAAGGCTCCAGCGGCAGTTCGAGCTGGGGGTGCATCGGCGGCCGTGGGTGGCGCGGGGCAGCTTGACGCCCGTGAGCCGTTCGAGCACGAGGCTGGCCTCCTCCACCTCCGCCACAAGCGTGCTGCCCAGCCTCGCGGCGGTCTGGGCGAGCGGCCCCGCAAAGGACTCGCAGGGCGTGGCACGACACGGGGTTACGCAGCAGTGTTTTTTCATGACCCCCACCATACCCCACCCTGCAAGAAACTGAGATGCGCCCTTCGTGCGGTCGACTGCACAAAGCGGAAATTACCGCTTGCACCGGCGATGCCCGCTGCCTACAGTGTGTCCTCTTTTTTAGAGAACGAGTTCAAATTATGCGTCGTCCCAAAGGCATCAAGACCAAAAAATCCGTGGCCAAGCGGTTCAAGATCACGGGCACCGGCAAGATTCTCCGCTCGCGCGCCGGTCGCCGCCACTTGCTTTCGGGCAAGAGCGCCAAGCGCCGCCGTTCCCTCGGCAAGCGCGCCCTCGTTGACAAAACCGACATGTATCGCGTCACGGCGAGCCTGCCCTTCAGCCACTGAGTCTCCTTCAGCTTTCAACCTTCAACTTTCAACTTCCCCCACTGACCCATGCGCGTAACCAACGCCCCCGCTTCCCGTAAACGCCGTAAGAGGATGATCACCGCCGCGAAGGGGTATCGCATGCGGCGCTCGAAGCTCTACCGCTACGCCTCCGACGCGGTGGACCACGCCCGCCAATACGCCTATCGCGACCGCAAGACCAAGAAGCGCATCTACCGCCGCCTCTGGCAGGTCCGCATCAACGCCGCCACTCGCGCCGCCGGCCTCACCTACAGCCGCTTCATGGAGGGCCTCAAGGCCGCCAAGATCGGCCTCGACCGCAAGGTGCTCTCCGACCTCGCCGCCACCGACGCCGCCGCCTTCGACCAACTGATCCAGGCCGCGCGGACCGCCCTCGCAGCCAAGCCCGGTGCCACGCTGGCCAAGGCCTGATCCTCGGCTCAACCACTTTTCGAGCAACGGGCGACCTGCAAGGGCCGCCCGTTTTGCTTTCTACTGGATTCTGAATTCCGACTCCTGAATTCTCACGCCTCATGTCACTACTGGCCCAGCTCGACCCGTTGAAAGCCGAGGCGCTCGCCGCCCTCGCCGCCGCTGCCGACCTGCCCGCGCTGGAGCAGACCAAGGGCGCGTTCCTCGGCGGTGACGGCAAGTTCACCGCGCTGATGAAGCAGCTCGGCACGCTGCCAAAGGAAGAGCGCCCGGCCGCTGGCAAGGCCATTAACGCCGCCAAGTCCGAACTGGAAACCGCCCTCGCCGTTCGACGCAGTGAACTCGAACTCAAGGCTGCCCTGCCCAAAGAGCCGACCGACTGGACACTCCCTGGTCGTCGCCGCGCCGTCGGCAAACTTCACCCACTCACCCAAGTCACCGACGACATCGTGCGCGCCTTCCGCAAAGTTGGCTTCGCCGTCGCCGACGGCCCGGAGATCGAGGACGAGTATCACTGCTTCGACGCCCTCAACACCCCCGCCGACCATCCCGCGCGCGATGCGCAGGACACCTTCTACGTCGCGCAGGATTCCGGCTCTCCACTCTCAACTAAGAACTCTCAACTTCTTCGCACGCACACTTCCTCGGTGCAAATCCGCGTGATGAAGTCGCAGCCGCCGCCCATCCGCATCATCGTCCCCGGCCGCGTCTATCGCCGCGACAACGCCGACGCCACGCACAACCCGACCTTCCACCAAATCGAAGGCCTCTATGTGGACAAGCACGTCACGGTCAGCGACCTCAAGGGCACCGTCGAAGCCGTCTTCAAGGACGTCCTCGGCAGCGACGTGAAGCTTCGCTTCCGCCCGCACTACTTCAGCTACACCGAGCCGAGCCTGGAGATTGATTTCACTAACGCCCTCGTGAAGAAGCTCGGCAAGGACTGGCTGGAGATCGCCGGCTGCGGCATGGTGCATCCGCAAGTTTTCGAGAACGTCGGCTACGACCCCGAGGTCTGGACCGGCTGGGCCTTCGGCTTCGGCATCGAGCGCATCGCCATGCTCCGCTACGGGATCACCGACATCCGCCTCTTCTACGAGAACGACGTGCGGTTCCTCCGTCAGTTTTAATTCCCCACTCTCCCTCCGACATGAAAGTCACCCTTAACTGGCTCAAGCAATACGTTGATTTCAACTGGTCGCCCGAGGAACTCGCGGAGCGGCTCACCATGCTCGGCCTCGAAGTCGAGGGCGTGCAGAAGCTCGGCGGCGAGTTTGCGGGCGTGGTCGTCGGGCAGGTGCTCACCAAGGAAAAGGTCGCCGGCTCGGACAAGCTCTCTGTCAACCGCGTCGCCGATGGCACGGGCGAGCGCACCATCATTTGCGGCGCGCAGAACCATCAGCCGGGCGACAAGGTCGCGGTCATCCTGCCAAACTTCGCGTTGCCGCTGAAGGCCGGCGAGAAGGAGCCGTTCGTCATCAAGGAGCGCAAGGTCTTCGGTGTCGTGAGCCAGGGTATGATGTGCTCGAACAAGGAACTCGGCCTCGGCGAGGAAGGCGACGGCGTCATCATCCTGCCGCCGGACGCGAAGGTAGGCCAGCCGTTCGCCGAGCATCTGGGCCGCGCGGGCAGCGACGTGGTGTATGACCTCGAAGTCACGCCGAACCGGCCGGACCTCAACAGCGTCATCGGCATCGCGCGGGAGATTGCGGCGCTGACGGGGAACGCGCTGCGCGTTCCCAACTGTAGCGGCGCTGTGTCAGCGCCGACGGCGGTCACAGACCGCCGCTACAGCATCGAGGAGTTCGTTGCTGTCCGACTCGACGAGCCGGAGCTGTGCCCGCGCTACACGGTGCGCGTCTTGACCGGCGTGAAGGTCGGGCCAAGCCCGGATTGGCTGCGGCAGACGCTGGAGAAAGTCGGCATCCGCAGCATCAGCAACGTGGTGGACGTGACGAACTTCGTGATGCTCGAAACCGGCCAGCCGCTGCACGCCTTCGACTACCACCTCATCGGCAAGGGCGCGGACGGCAAGCCCACCATCGTCATCCGCCGCGCTGCTGCCGGGGAGAAGTTCAAGGCGCTCGACAACCAAGAGCGCACGCTCACGTCCGACATGCTCCTCATCGCCGACGAGCAGAAGGGCATTGCGCTCGCGGGCGTCATGGGCGGCGCGAACACGGAGATTCGCGACGACACCCGCGACGTGCTCATCGAGAGCGCCTACTTCGCCCCCACGAACATCCGCCGCACCGGCAAGGCCCTCGGCCTCCGCAGCGAGTCCAGCTACCGCTTCGAGCGCGGCTGCGATGTGGGCATTGCCGACTACGCGAGCCAGCGTGCTGCGCAGCTCATCCTTGAAACCGCAGGTGGCACGCTTGTGTTCGGCGCGGTGGACGCTTATCCGAAGCCCGATGAACTGAAGGTGATTTCACTCCGGCACGAGAAGACCGGCGCGCTGCTCGGCGTGGAAATCCCCGGCGACAAACAAGTTCAGATGCTGCAAAGCCTCGGCCTGGAGTTTCACGCGCAGATTGGCCACGACGACAGAGGCGCGGTCGTCACTTCCTTCCGCATCCCGACCTTCCGTGTGGACCTCAAGCGCGAGGTGGACCTCATCGAGGAAATCGCGCGGCTCCACGGCGTGGACAAGATTCCCAGCACGACACCGCGCGGCGCGGTCGGCATGAACGCCTTTGACGCGGTCTATGACCAACTCGCCGACGTGCGCCGCCTACTCACCGGCCTCGGTCTGAACGAAGCGCAGGGGCAGACTCTGGTGAGCCTTGCCAACTGCCGCCTGCCGCAAGCCGAGGTCGTGAAACTGGCCAACCCCCTCAGTGCTGACATGGACGCGTTGCGCCCGAGCCTGATGCCCGGCTTGCTCGACACGCTCCGCCATAATCTCCACAGGAAGAACCAGGACGTTGCGCTGTTCGAGATTGGCCGCGTGTTCACCAACGTGAACGGCCAGCCGAAGGAGGAGCGCCGCGTCGCCATCGCGTTGACCGGCCAGCGCGCGCTGGCCTTCTGGAGCGGCGACGACCGCGAGGCGAAGTTCGATGCGATGGACCTCAAGGGCCTTGTTGAGGACCTGCTGGAGCACTTCGGACTGCGTGGCATCATGTTTGGCAAACGCGCGGAGCCGACGCCGCTGTTCCTCGAATCCGCTGCCATCATGCTCGGCGGGAAAGTTCAGCTCGGGGAACTCGGCCAGCTCCTCCCCGCGCTGGCGAAGCAATACGACCTGCGTGACGCCGTCTTCCTTGCCGAGCTGCGACTGGATGAACTCCTCGCGCGCGGTAACCGCAGCAAGTCATTCAAGCCGCTGCCGCAATTTCCGGCCAGCCGCCGTGACGTGGCGATGCTCGTGCCGGAAGCCACGACGCACGACGCCGTGTTGCAGGCCATCAAGCAAGCCAAGCCGGCGAACCTCGAGAGCGTGGAGCTGTTCGACGTGTTCCGTGGGAGGAACGTCCCGGCCGGCCAGAAGAGCCTCGCCTACGCCTTCACCTACCGCGCCGCCGACAAGACGCTCACCGACAACGACGTGAACGCGGCGCACACGAAGGCCGTGGACGCGCTGAAGCAGAAGCTGTCCGCGACGGTGCGGGAATGACCAGAGGTGGCCGCACGACTTCCGGCGGCAAGCCAGCGATTCACTTCGTCGAGTCAGAGGCGGAAAAGCTTCTTCGAGTTCCCGAAGAGGATTTTGCGCTCGACGGTTTTGTTCGCGGCGTATTTGCGGATGGCGGCGATGGTGCCTGCACCTTGGCAGCCGGGGCCGCGCCCGAGGGTGTCTGCGCAGTCGCTGCCATAGAGGATTTTGTCCTGATGCTGCGCGAGGAACCAGCGCGTGTGCACCTCGTCGCGCAGGAGGGAGTTGAGGCCGGAGCCGGCGCTCATGTCGGCGAAGCAGTTCGGGTAGTCCGCGAGATACTTGCTGGTGAGGCCGCCCTGGGCGACGGGGCCGGTGGGGTAGAGGGATTTCCAGTCGTAGTTCGCGTCAATGTTCGCCCACGTAGTCTGCGCGTGCATGATGAAGGTGGTCTTGGGAAACTTCCTGAACATCGCGGGCAGGCGCTGGAAGCCGGAGTTGTAGGTGCCTTCCTGCAAGTGCAGGAGGATGGGCGCGCCGTAATCAGCGGCGAGCGCGTAGAGGCGCTCGCTTTCGGGGGAGTCGCACTGCACGCCGAACTTCTGCTCGGCGATGATCTTCGCGCCGAGCTTGAGATACTTCTCAATCTCGCCCTTCGCCTCCGGCAGGTCGGTGACTTCGTTCGCGCCAAAGAGGAACTCGCCGGGATGAGCCTTGGCGAATTCCATGGCGGCGTCGTTGCCAGTGCAGCGCGCGGCGAGGCCGTTGGACTTGCCGTTGTGCGTGGAGGGTCGCTCGATGACGCGGCCGGCGGGCAGCAGGATGGTCGTGGTGATTCCCATCGCGCGCTGGTGGGCGAGCATCTGCAGGTCGCTGCGCCCGTGGTAATGCGTGTGCTGGTGGATGTCGATGATGGGGTCCGGCGGCGGGTTCGGGGCGGAGGTCTCGGCGGCGCGGAGTGCAGGGGCGAGGCTGAACCCGGCGGAGGCGGCAAGGAATTGGCGGCGAGTGGTCATGCGATGAGGGCAGTTCAGACTGGCGGCAAGCGGGTCGCAATTCAATTTGGGTCGGGTTTGAATAGCCGTGTTATGGCCCCGTCAGGACTATATCCGCTATGCGCCACGCGCTCTTACTTCTGTTTGGCTTGCTGTTTCTCACTGGCTCCGTCTTCGCGAAGGACGCGCCCATCCGCACCGCCGAGCAGCGGTTCGCCACACTCGCTGCGGCTGAGGAGCCGAGTTTCCGCCGGCATATTGTTCCTTTGGTGAGCCGCGCTGGCTGCAACGGACGCGAGTGCCACGGCTCGTTCCAGGGGCGCGGCGGTTTCAAGCTCTCGCTTTTCGGCTACGACTTCGAGAAGGACCTCGAGCAGATGACCGTCAAGGCCGACGGCGACGAGAAGCAGGTGCGCATCAACCGCCAGCAGCCGGAGAAAAGTCTGTTGCTCCTGAAGGCCACCAACGAGGAACCGCACAAGGGCAAGGAGCGTTTCAAGAAGGGCTCGTGGGAATACAACATGATGCTCAAGTGGGTGCAGGCCGGCGCGAAGCTGGACGTGGAAGCCACGGGCGAGTTTGACCGCTTGGAAATCTCACCGAAAGAAATCGTCTTCAAGAAACCTGGCGAGAAGGTTCAGGTCCGCGTGATGGCGCACTGGAAGGACGGCACCGTGGAGGACGTGACGCAGCTCACGCGCTTCCGCTCGAACGACGACTCCGTCTCCACGATTTCTCTGACCGGCGTGGCCGAGTCGAAGGACAAGGGCGACACGCATATCGTCGCGTTCTACGACAACGGCGTGCATCCCATCCCTGTGATGCTGCCGGTGTCAGACAAGGTCGGCCCGAAGTATCCGAAGCTCGCGACCACCTCGAAAGTGGACCAACACGTCGTCAGCAAGCTAGCCAAGCTCGGCATCATCCCCAGCGAAGTCTGCACGGACACGGAGTTTCTTCGCCGCGTGTCGCTTGACCTGATCGGCACGCTGCCGACGCCCGAGCAGATCACTTCCTTCCTGGGCGACAAGTCGCCGTCCAAGCGCTCCGCGAAGATTGACGAGCTGCTGAAAACGCCGGCCTACGCCGCTTGGTGGACCACGCGCCTGAGCGACTTCCTCGGCAACAACCCGCGCGTGCTGCGCGGCAACGGGCAGAACAACTACGGCGACCGGTTCAGCCGCCAGTGGTATGACTGGATGCAAGTCCGCATCGCCAAGAACGAGCCTTACGACCAGATGATGGCGGGCATCATCTTGGCCACGGGCCGGACCAAGCCAGGGCAAACTTACGAGGAGTTCGCCCGCGAGATGTCCGGCTACTTCCGCGCGGAGAACCCGTTGAGCTTTCCCGAGCGCCCGAACATGCCTTACTTCTGGCAGCGCCAGAACCTGCAAAAGGCTGAGGAGAAGGCGCTCGCGTTCTCGCACAGCTTCCTCGGCGTGCGCATCGAGTGCGCGCAATGCCACAAACACCCGTTCGACCAATGGACCCAGAACGATTTCAAGTCGTTCCAGGCCTTCTTCGAGGGCGTCAGCTACGGCACCAAGGGTGGCGGCGGCGGCAAGGGCGCGCCGGGCCTTCCCGGCGAGACGGTGACTTACGCAAGCCTCACGAAGGAGATCAAGGACGCCGTCCCGCCTGACCCCAAGGGTGGCAACAACCAGAAGGCGCTCGGCTCGGAGTTCGAGCGCCGCGTGAAGGCGGGCGAACCCGTTCCCTGGCAAGAAGTTTACGCCACGGTTCGTGATTCAAAGAACAAGCTCTCCGAACGCGAGATCGAGCAGATGAAGAAGCGGAATCCGAATTTCGACGGGCGCGTGCTCACACCCCGTGTGCTCGGCGGTGAGGAAGTGATGCTCAAGGAGTTTCCCGACCCCCGCGCCCCGTTGATGGAATGGCTGCGCAGCCCGAAGAATCCCTACTTCGCCAAGGCCTGGGTGAATCGTGTCTGGGCCACCTACTTCCACCGCGGCCTCGTCGAGCCGGCGGACGACATGAACCTCGCCAACCCGCCGGTGAACGAGGAGTTGATGGATTACCTCGCCGAGGGCTTCGTGAAGAAGGCCTACAACATGGCCTGGCTCCACAAGGAGATATTGAACAGCGCGACCTACCAGCGCTCTTGGAAGCCCAACGACACGAACAAGGGCGACGACAAAAACTTCAGTCGCTTCGTCATCCGTCGCCTGCCCGCCGAGGTCGTGGTGGACGGCATCACTCAGGCCACACTCGCAACCGACCGCCTGGCCAAGTTCCGCGACGACATCGAGAACCGTGCCATCGGCCCGAACGCGAACGCCGGTCGCGGCGGCAAGGGCGCGTCGAACTATTCGCTGAACATCTTTGGCAAGCCCGTCCGTGAGACGAACTGCGATTGCGAGCGGACCACGGACCCCACGCTGCTCCAGACGCTCTTCACCCGGAACGACCCCGAGTTGCTCGGCGCGCTGGACCAGTCCAAGGGCACCGCGTGGGTGGAGGAGATTCGCAAGGCGACCACCGCGAGCACTTCGCCGGTCAAGCGCAAGGGCGACGACGCGCAGTTGGAGCCGTTGATCCGCAAGCTGGAGTTCAAGCTGAAGTCGAACCCCGGCAGCAAGGAACTGGAAGCGGAACTGAAGCAGGCAAGGGAGAAGATCGCGAAACTCCAGCCAAGTCCGGCACCCGCCGAGAGCCGCGCCCCGATTGCGAACGCCGACGCCTACATCACGCAGGTCTTCCTGCGCACCGTCAGCCGACCGCCGACCGCGACGGAATTCGAGAAGGCCCGCGTGGACCTTGCCGCCGCGAACACACCCGCCGAGGGGGTCCGCGAGCTGCTTTGGGCCATGCTCAACACGCGCGAGTTCATGGTGAACCACTAGCCCTTACGCATCACGCATTAGGAATTATCAGTTAGCCGAAACCACAAACCTGAAAAACACATGTCCACCCACATCACCTGTGACGGAGTTGCTCGTCGTGACTTCCTGCGTGTCGGTGCCCTCGCTGGCGTCGGCCTTACCCTCAGCGATTACTTCGCGTTGAGCAGCCAGGGCGCGGTCAGCGAAGCCAAGGGCAAGGCTGCCATCTTCGTGCGCCTTGGCGGCGGTCCCAGCCACATGGACACCTTCGACCTCAAGCCGGATGCGCCCGACACGCACCGTGGCGAGTTCAAGCCCATCAAGACCAACGCCGACGGCGTGATGATCTCCGAGCACCTGCCCAAGCTCGCCAAGTGCGCCGACAAGTTCGCCATCCTGCGCGGCGTCAGCCACACGCTCGCCGCCCACGAGCTTGGCTCTCGCTACATGAACACCGGCAACCGGCCCGTGCCCTCGCTCAACTACCCCCACTACGGCGCAGTCGTCGCCAAGGAGCTGCGGGGCACGGAGTATTTGCCCAGCTTCGTGGCTGTGCCCAATCTCGGTGACAACGCCACCGGCTATCTCGGCGTGGAATACGGCCCCTTTGAGACCGGCAGTTCACCCACGCCCGGCAAGGCGCTTGAAGTCCGCGGCCTCGCCCTCAAGAACGGCGTCACGCTGGAAGACGTGGACCGCCGTCAGGACCTCGTGAAGCGCTACGACAATGCCTTCGGCGAGTTCGGCAAGGAGGACAAGCTGCTCGCCGGCATGGACCAGTTCGGGCAGAAGGCTTACTCCATGATGCGTTCCAGCAAGGCGCGCGACGCCTTTGACACCAGCAAGGAGTCCGAGAGCATCGCCAGACTGTTCGGCAAGGACGCGTTCTCGCAGAGCTGCCTCCTCGCGATGCGCCTCGTCGAGAGCGGCGTGCGCTTCACCAGCGTCAGCCTCGGCGGCTGGGACACGCACAGCGACAACTTCAACGCGCTCAAGAACCGAAACCTCCCGACGCTCGACGCCGGACTCAGCGGCCTGTTCAACGGGCTCGCCTTGAAGGGCCTGCTCGAAACCACCGCCGTCTTTGTGACCGGTGAGTTCGGCCGCACGCCCAAGGTCAATCAGCGCGGCGGCCGCGACCACTATCCGCGCGCGATGTTCTGCCTCCTCGGCGGCGGCGGCATCCAAGGCGGCCAAGTCGTCGGCGAGTCCGACGCGAAGGGCGAAGGCCCGAAGGAGAAGGCCATCACACCCGATGACGTGGCGGCGACGTTCTACCGTGCTCTGGGCATTGACGCGCGCAAGGAATACAACACGCGCACGGGCCGCCCGATCATGATCGTCCGCAACGGCGCGCCGTTGAAAGAGCTGGTGAGCTAAGGCGCCCGAACGATTCTCTCGAAAGCCGCGTGGTTCGCCACGCGGTTTTTTTGTTTCGCCTGTCCGCTCTCGAGACTTGCTGCTTCACTCACCGCATGGCTTCGCTGAACGAACTGCTCGGCTCCGAGCGCATTTACCAAGTCCGCACCAAGGCACCCGGCCCGGTAGGAAAGCTGCCGCTCGACGCCGACATGCTGCTGCACCAGCCCAGCGGCAATCTCTTCGGCTGGACGCAGAACGCGGGCATGGGCTGGAACCCCGCCGAGTTGGGCCGCAAGCAGTTTCTCATCCTCAGCACTGAGGGCGGTCGCCGCGCGCCGGACGGCTCGCCCATCGCGCTCGGCTACCACACGGGGCATTGGGAAATCGGCCTGCTCGTCGAGGCGGCGGCGAAGGAGTTCAAACGGCTCAAAGCCATCCCATTCGCCGGCTGCGTCTCCGACCCGTGCGACGGGCGCACGCAGGGAACGACCGGCATGTTCGACTCGCTCCCGTATCGCAACGACGCCGCCATCGTCTTCCGCCGCCTCATCCGCTCGCTGCCCACGCGCAGCGGCGTGCTCGGCATCGCCACGTGTGACAAGGGCCTGCCCGCGATGATGATGGCGCTCGCGGGAATGCGCGATCTGCCCAGCGTGTTGGTGCCCGGCGGCGTCACGCTCCCGCCCAGCAACGGTGAGGACGCGGGCGCGGTGCAAACGCTTGGCGCGCGTTTCTCGCACGGGCTCATCTCGCTCGCCGAGGCGGCGGAACTGGGCTGCCGCGCGTGCGGCACGCCGGGTGGTGGCTGCCAGGTCCTCGGCACGGCGGCGACCTCGCAGGTCGTCGGTGAAGCGCTCGGCCTCTCGCTGCCGCACAGCGCGCTCGTGCCGTCCGGCGAACCGGTGTGGACGGAACTGGCCGTCAGCTCCGCGCGCGCCTTGGTGGAACTCGAAGCTCGCGGCCTGAAGTCCCGCGACCTACTCACCGACGCTGCGATTCGCAACGCGATGGT
>SXGT01008125.1_pt1 | contig 14073 bp, 12 predicted proteins | sample 3176221 | NCBI WGS metagenome assembly SXGT01 (sample SAMN11356862, study PRJNA531348) | freshwater metagenome | isolation source: freshwater sample F1-120 | place: China: Fuxian Lake, Yuxi | collected 2017-12-25 | reverse complement strand
CGATCCTCCAGCCCGCCAAAGTGATCCAAAAATGCTTCCAGTGCTACCTCCATCAGGCCCTCCTCAGTTGATGAGCCTTCTCCTTACCACATAAACGCGTACGACGTCCCCCCTCAAAAAATCTCATGAGGCCGCCCTGGGGTTTGCCGCCCCACGCAGCCTTGGTGCGGTGCCCCAACGACCGCTTGCCCCCCTGTCTCAAACCAGGGGGTTGCGTGGTCGCTTTGCTCATTCTCTACGGAATCGGCGATTGCTTTGTGAGGCGTCTCCGCGGCGGTGCCTTGCAGCCTGCCGCTCCCTGTGGTACATACCTGCGTGATCAGCGCGTGGTAGGGGTGTGCTATCGAGGTATGGGGCGGTGCACAAGAGGCAGCGTATGCATCGACGTTGGGCGGGGCAATCTCCGTTCCTGCTGGCTTGGTTTCTCTGCGGGTTATGGCTTGGGACACTCACGAGCTGTGGCTATACACTGGTCGGGGCTCCGGCTGATGCGTCACACCCGCGCCTGGCCCTGCGGATCGTCCCCATGCTCAATCAGACCCGTGAACCGGATCTGGAGCGCCTGATGACGGCTGCCCTGCGTCACGCGCTCGTACACAGCCTGCTCTTGACCGATAGTGCCGATCACGCTGCGGTACCGCACGTGCGCGGGATCATTCGGCGTTTCCGCACGTTTCCCCTCGCCCTCGACGCCAGTGACAACGTGGTGCAATATCGCATGGAGGCGGATATCGCCATCCGCGTGCTGGACGCGACCGGAGAACGCCCTGTGCTGGAGCAAGAGGTCTCAACGGCGGCGGTGTATTTAGTCTCGCGAGCCGCTACAGACAAAGTACGGGAGGACGTCACAGCGCGTGAGGCAGCCATCGCTCGACTCGCGCAACAGTTTGCCGACCAGTGTCTCGCTCTGTTGGCGACGACCTTGCTCTAGGATCACGCTATGCCGCGCGTCCATATCACCGCACTCTGGAAACGCCTTGCACAGGGACAGATTGATACCTGTTATTTTTTCTGCGGTGAAGAAACTTACTTAATGCACGAGTATATCGCCACGCTGTCAGAGCGTGTGCTGGGTCCGGCATCACGCGATTTTAACTGGGATGTGTTCGAGGCGGAGAGCAGCGACACACTCGAAGAAGCACTCGACGTCGCACGGACGCTGCCGATGCTGGCCACGCATCGCGTCGTGGTGCTGCACGGCCTGCAGCAATTACGCAAAAGCGATTGGCCACGCTTGGAGCGTTACCTGGTGTCTCCGTCCAGCAGTACGGCCTTCATTTGTAGTAGTAATGTAATGGATCAGAAGAAGGTGCCACCGGCCCTGTGGCAACAGGCGGTGACGGTCGAGTGCCAACGGCTGACCGGCACACAGCTCCACGAGTGGACGGCCCACACCGTAGCCCAGAGAGGCTACCGCATGGCCCCAGCAGCTCTCCAGGCGCTGTTACACGACCAGGTCGCCGATTTGCGCACGATCAGTCAGGAACTCGACAAACTCTGTACCTATGCAGGGGATCGCGTGGAGATTAGCCTGGCTGATGTCCACGCGGTAACGCAGGCCTCACGGCCCCATTCGATTTTTGCGCTCTCGGATGCCCTTGGAGCTCGACAGACAGGACCGGCCTTGACACTCATCGAGCGTTTGCTCGACCAGGGAGAGCCACCGCTCGTCATTTTGAGCCTGATGGTCCGGCAGGTGCGGTTGCTCTGGAGTAGCAAGCACTTAAGCCAGCAGCGCTACGATACGCCAGCGATCGCCAAAGCGCTTGGGCTCCCGCTGGCGGTGTGTCGTCAGTTGGTGGCCCAGAGTCAGCAGCTTTCTCTCGCCCATCTGCGTGTGATGTATACCACAGCGCTGGAGGCTGACCTCGCTTTGAAGACGACGATGAAGCCCCCACAAGCCATCTTGGAGACCTTCATCCTGCAGGTCTGCGGACGTGGGGCGACGCCTACGTAGCGGTCAAAGCGTTGACCTTGCGCGTGAGGCGTGAAATTTTCCGTGCCGCATAGTTTTTATGCACAATACCCTTGGACGTTGCTTTGCCAAGGGCACGGATAGCTTGCGAAAGTTCCGTCTGGGCTACCGTCGTTTCATCGTCTTCAACGGCCACTAACACTTTCTTGACTGCCGTACGCAGGTTCGAACGTAATGAAGTATTCCGTGCGTTGCGCTTCACATTTTGGCGGGCGCGTTTCATCGCTGAGGGATGTCTATTGGCCATAGGATGCCACCTCCTTTCGTTAGGGGCAGAGTATAGCGAGGCCCCCTGCCTGTGTCAACGACGCCCTCGGCTGTCGTCGTGTCTCTGCGGTGTCGCGGGTGTTGGCCTGCTGCGGGGTCTGTGGGCTGGGGAGACTTCTGGAAGGGGAAAAGCATGACCATGCTTGATCAACAGCTTGACCTGCTCCAACAGCATTTAATTGTCGAGAAAGGTTTGGCGCGGAATACCCTCATCGCCTATATGGCGGATCTGCAGCCCTTTTGTGCCTTCGCCCAGACCCGTGGGGTTACGACCTTCCAGGCCTTCACCCGGGCCGACATTCTGGCGTATCTCGCCGAACGTCGCCAGCGGGGCCTGGCCGCCCGCAGTCTGGCACGTGAACTCGTCTCACTCAAAACGCTGTATCGTTTCCTCTATGGCCAGCGCGGCGCTGCCGCCGACCCCACCACCCAGATGCGCGCGCCACGCCCAGGGCGGTCATTACCCACCGTCCTCAGCATTGCGGAAGTGGAGGGGCTCCTCAACGCCCCGGATACCTCCACCCCCCTTGGCAAGCGCGATGCGGCGTTGTTAGAGATGCTCTATGCCACCGGTGTCCGTGCCAGTGAACTGGTGGCGCTGACACTCGGGGACGTGCAGACGACCACGGGCTGTATCACCGTGTTGGGGAAAGGCGGGAAGGAACGTCTTGTGCCTATGGGTGAGATCGCCGCGCTGCAACTCGAAGATTATTTGACCGTGGGCCGCCCGCACCTGCTGCAAGCGCGTCAGGCGTCGCACGTGTTCGTGAACCGCTCCGCCGGAGGACTGACCCGGCAAGGCGTCTGGACCATCGTCAAGAAATATACGCACCGCGTGGCCAGCCACACGTCCTGCAGTCCGCATACGTTGCGTCATGCCTTTGCGACGCACCTTTTAGCGGGAGGAGCCGATCTCCGCTCGCTGCAACAGATGCTCGGACATGTCGATATCTCCACAACGCAAATCTACACCCATGTGGTCCAGGAACGCTTGCGGGCGCTGTACGCGACGCATCATCCGCGACCCTAGGAGCGCACGCGATGACTCCCCCATCGGCTATGCATGATCCCTTACACGTTCCACACTCCTTTGCGCCACTCCTAGACCGTGCCTATGAGCGGCCGGACTTTTTGCGCGGGCTCAAAACGTTGATGGCCGCAGCCCAGGAGCGTATTCGCCACGAGCACGATGCTGGGGCGCGTGGCCGCAACGTTGTGCGCCATTTGACGGCCCTCGTAGATGATGTGGTGCGCACCGTGTTCCAATATGCCCACACACAGCATCCCGCCGACACGGAGCCGTGTGCGCTGGTGGCCCTCGGGGGGTATGGCCGTGGCGAACTCAATCCTTTTTCAGATATTGATTTAATGTTCTTGTGCCAAAAGACGCCCCCAGATCAGCTCATCCGCGAGACGCTCTATCTGCTGTGGGATGTGGGCTACACCATTGGCCATAGCACACGGACCCGACGTGATGTCATTACGATGGCCGACACGGATCTCACAGCCCAAACCGCCATGCTCGAAGTCCGCTTGCTCGATGGGGAATCCTCCCTGTTTACCTGGTTTCGCGAAGAGGTAGGCCGGCGTCGCTTCACACCACGGCGTCGCCAGGCATTTATCCGCAACAAGATTGCTGAATACCGCCAGCGCCATGCCGGGTTTGCCAACACGGTCAACCTCATGGAGCCCAACGTCAAAGAAAGTCCCGGTGGCTTGCGCGATTACCATACGGCCTTGTGGCTCAGTACGGCGTGTTATGATGCCAGCAGCGTGGCGGCGTTAGTCGATCAGGCCCTGTTGACGCCCAGTGACCAAGACGCCATTGAGACGGCCCTGGATTTCCTCTTTCGCGTGCGCAATGCCTTACATTATCGTCGCGGGCGCAAAAACGATCTCCTCTCGGTCGAGGTCCAGGAGCCTTTGGCTGCGGCGTTAGGCTTCCAGCCAAGTGAGCACAAACTCGCCGTGGAGCATTTTCTCAAAGTGTATTACATGCATGCCAATGTCCTCTTCAACTTGTGCGTCACCGTTATTGAAGCGGTGACGCATCCCTCCCGGCCGAAATTGTGGCACTTTTTCCGGCGTCCCACACAGGTTGGAGACGGGTTCGTCCTTGTCGACGGCTACGTGCACCATCCCGCGCCTTTGCTGGACACGTACTTCGGCGAGCACCCCATCGAGCTCATGCGGGCCTTCGCCAAAGCGCAGGCGCACCAGGTGCCTTTCACACCCAGCCTGTCGCGGGCGGTGCGCGCCCAGGCCTCCGGACTCGCCAACGACGTGCTCCGACGCTCCCCGGAGACCACCGCACTCTTCTGGCATATCCTGACGCAGGCACGGACCGCCGCCACGCTGCGCGAGATGCATCGTCATGGCGTGTTGGAAGCGTATCTCCCCGAATTTGCCCCGCTCACCTGTCTTGTGCAGCATGATCTGTATCATCGTTATACGGTGGATGAACACACCTTTCGGAGTATTGAGGTGTTGGAAGGCCTGGCTGAGACACAGGACCCGGCGCTCAAACCGCTAGCCCAACTGTACCAACAGACCGCCGATCACGCGCTGCTCAAATTTGCGTTGCTCTTGCACGACCTTGGGAAAGACGTGGGGCCAGGGCAGGCCTCACACGTGTACCGGAGCCGAGACCTGGCGGCGGTGGTCTGCCAACGGCTGGCGCTGCCACGCGAGCACACCCACATGGTCGAACTGCTGGCCTTGCATCATCTGGTGATGAATCATATTGCCCAGCGTCGTGACATTACGGATGAGAAAGTCATTGCGGAATTCGCTGGCATCATCGAAACCTTGGAGGGCCTCACCAATCTGTATCTTGTGACCTATGCTGACACCTCCGCCGTGGGGCCAGGCGTTTGGAATACGTGGAAGGGCACACTCTTGGCGGATTTGCATCGGCGCACACGGGCGTATGTCTTGCGCCAGAGCCCCATCACCCCTGCCTCGACGGTGGAGCTGCACGAGCGCTTGCGTCCCGCCATCGTCGCGGCCCTTGCTGGGCGCCATGATGAGACCGCGATTGACCACTTTCTGGCCGCCATGCCCAGCCGGTATCTGCTGGCCACGCCGCCAGCCCAGATAGCCCGACACCTCATGATGACGTATCCCACGTTGCAAGCTCCCGTGATGTTGCACCCTGAGCACGACGTGGCGGGAGGCTTCACCGCTGTAACGATTTGCGTTGCGGAACGGCGCGGTGTATTCTCCATGATTGCTGGGGCGTTGAGTCGGCACAAGCTCAACATTCTCGGCGCGCAAATTTATACGTCACGCCATGGAGTTGCGGTGGATACCTTGCAAGTCGAGACGATCGAGCACACGCCCGCCACAGATGCACGCCTATGGCAACAGATCGAAGCGGCGTTGCTCGCAGCGCTCCAAGGGGAAGACACTTTTGCGCTACCGACGACAGCGCGGCGCCTCTCGCCTCAGGAGCGGGCCCAACAGGCCTTCGCCAAGGCCCCGCAGGTACTCATCGACAATGCCAGCTCTGATAGTCATACCCTCATTGAAATCCAGGCGCAGGATCAGCTGGGGCTCCTCTACAAACTCACACGGGTGTTGTATGAGCACGGCCTTGATGTCGCACTCGCAAAAATTTCTACCGAGGCCAACCGGGCAATTGACGTGTTCTATGTGACAGATACGGCCGGAGGCCAGATTACCGGTGAGCGAGAGACGGAGCAGCTACGCCAGGCGTTGTGTGACGCGCTCCGTGAGGCGTAGAGACCTCTAGCCAGGAGTATGAGCGTACGAACATGGAGCAAACGCTTGAGCTGAAACGGAGTCGAGTCACCCCCCTGTTGTTTGGCATCCAGGATGCGAATTTACGCTATCTGGAAGCCCAGGTTGGCGTACAGATCAGTACGTATGATACGACAGTCACGGTCATCGGCGAGCCCGGGCCGACGTCGCTGGCGGTGCGTCTCTTAGAAGGGGCCTACGGCTTACTAGAAGCAGGCATTCGTTTAGAGCTGTCGGATCTGGGATTTTTATTGCGTTTGCTGGAAAATGGCGAAGCACTCGATCCGCAAACCCTGTTAGCAGAACGTATTGCTGTGCCCTCGCAGAAACGGTTTGTGAGTCCCAAGAGTCTCGGACAGCGGCGGTATCTGCAGGCGATCCGCCAGCATGATCTGGTGATTGGCATTGGCCCCGCCGGCACGGGGAAGACCTATCTGGCGATGGCCATGGCCGTGACCGGGCTCGAACGCAAAGAGTTCAGCCGGATTATTTTGGCGCGCCCAGCCGTAGAAGCTGGGGAGAAGTTGGGCTTCCTCCCTGGGGATCTCATTGAAAAAGTGAATCCCTATCTGCGGCCCTTGTATGACGCGCTCTATGATCTCCTCGACTTGGAAAAGGCCCAGCGGCTCATTGAGCGCGGGGCCATTGAAGTGGCGCCCTTGGCTTTCATGCGGGGGCGGACACTCAATGACGCGTTTATCATTTTGGATGACGCACAGAATACCACGGTCGAGCAGATGACGATGTTCCTCACGCGCCTTGGCTTTTACTCCAAAGCGGTGATTACGGGGGATGTCACGCAAGTGGATTTGCCCAGCGGCAAGGAGTCGGGGCTTATCCAAGTCCAACGCATCTTACAGGGTATTGAGGGAATTGATTTTGTCTATTTTTCTGAACGTGACGTGGTGCGTCATCCCCTGGTGCAAGCCATTGTCAAAGCCTATAACCGCTACGAGCAGCGTGTGGAGTCGCCCGCCGCACCACGCGTGCCGTAAGCGGGGCTGGCGTTCTCCGGCACCATGTCTATGACGTTACATGTCCACAATCGGCAGCGTACCGTCCCCATTCAGACGGCGTGGGTGAAACAGCGGGCGCAACATATGATGACGTATCTGGGTTGTGCTGAGCGCGAGTTGAGTGTCGTGTTTGGCAGTGATCGGTTGCTCCAGACCCTCAACCGGAGCTATCGCGGCAAAGACCGCCCTACCAATGTGTTGGCGTTTCCACAGACCCCGATCTATCCTGGGGAACCTGAGACGGCCCTGTTAGGTGATGTGGTGATTTCACTCCCTATTGCGGCGCGCGAAGCCCAGGATCTCCAACAAACGTTGGAAGAGCGTGTCGTGTATCTGCTCCTCCACGGTCTGCTGCATCTCCTCGGCTATGATCACGAAGCGTCCGTGCCGGCGCGGCGTCGGATGGCCACACGCGAACGCCAGGTGTTAGCCTATCTGCATGGCCTCTGATGGCACGCCTTCCCAAGCGAAAGAAACGCGGCTTATGTCCCATATCAGCCTCGAAGATGGCTCAAGCACTTCCGTCACACCGACTGCGCCCCACGTTACCCCGATGATGGAACAGTATCACCATCTCAAAACCCAAGTAGGGGAAGCCCTCCTCTTTTTTCGCATGGGGGATTTTTACGAGCTGTTTCAGGACGACGCGGTGGTGGCCTCCAAGGCGTTGAACATTGCTTTGACGGCACGGCATAAACAGCAGGACGCCCCGATCCCGATGTGTGGCGTGCCGGTGCACAGTGCTGAGAGCTACATTGATCGCCTCATGCAACAGGGTTTTAGTGTGGCGATCGCCGAGCAGATGGAAGATCCACGCCAGGCAGAAGGCTTAGTGAAGCGGGACATCGTCCGTGTCATCACCCCTGGGACGGTGGTGCACGGCATGGTCCTCGCACCGAAGGAGCACAACTTTCTCGCCAGCATCGCCGTGACCACCGAGGGCGCGGCTTTTGCCTACATGGATGTGTCGACCGGCATGTTTGCGGTCACCACATGGGATCGGGCCGGATGGCAGCAAGGGCTCCTGCGCGAATACACCCGTGTGCAACCGCGTGAAGTGCTGGTGCCAGAGCCTCTAGACATGGCGCTCGACCTGCTCCAGTCCGCCTCCTCCAGCTTTCCGACGACCTGGCAACCATGGCCAGCCCGGCACTTTCAGCCGGGGCGGGCCTATCGGATCCTGACGCAGCAGTTTACTGTGCACACCCTCGTTGGCTTCGGGTGCGAGGGCCACCCGTTGGCCATTGCGGCGGCTGGGGCCCTCGTCGCCTATGTCCGTGAGACGCAGCGTCACGCCATGCCTCACCTCAATGGCCTCCGCCTGTATAGCACGGACGATTTTATGGTGCTGGACGAGATGACCCGGAGGCATTTGGAACTGACGTATTCGCCGCTGTCGCAGGGACGTGAGGGCTCACTGCTGGCGGTGTTGGATGACACCTGCACGCCGATGGGCGGACGGCTCCTGCGCCAATGGCTGTCGCAACCGCTGTGCCAGCTGCCCGCGCTACACGCCCGTCAGGATGCAGTGGCCGAACTGCTTGAACACACGACACGTCGCACCCGCCTGCGTCAGGTGCTGGACATGCTCGTCGACTTGGAGCGCACGGGCAGTCGTCTTGCTCTGGGCACGATTACCCCACGCGAACTCCACGCGTTGTCACGCGCCATTGGCCAGCTACCCGCGATTGCCACGGCCCTCCAGGCCTGCACCAGTCCCTTGCTCGTTGGGCTGGCAGCGCAATGGGATGCGCTTGAGGATCTGTCGGCGTGGATTGGCAGCGCGCTGCATGAGGAGCCTCCCGCGACGCTCAGGGAGGGGCAGGTGATCCGTCCAGGACACCATGCCGAGCTTGACGCCCTGCGCGAGTTTGGGACGTCCGGTACCGCCTGGCTCAATGCCTTTGAGGTCGAAGAGCGTCAACGCACGGGGATTCCTTCGCTGCGCATCGGATTTAACAAAGTCTTTGGGTACTATCTCGAAGTCCGTAGTGCTCATTTGGCGCATGTGCCAGATGAGTATCTGCGCAAGCAAACCCTGGCCCATGCGGAACGCTTTATTACGCCGGCGTTGAAAGACCGTGAAGTGCACATGTTGCGCGCGGCGGAAGAAGCCCTGGCGTTGGAGCGCCAGCTCTATGATGCCCTGGTGCGGCAGCTCGTCCCACACTTGCTGCGCCTGCAACAGATGGCGTCTCTGCTTAGCCAGCTTGATGTCCTTGCCGCCCTGGCGGAGGTCGCCGCCGCGCGGCAGTACAGTCGCCCGGTCTTGGACGCGAGCAATATGCTGGCGATTACGGAGGGCCGGCATCCCGTCTTAGAAGCCATGACCCAGGACGAACGTTTTGTGCCCAATGACACGTGCATGGATCGTGATCAGCAGCAAATTATCTTGCTGACTGGCCCCAACATGGCAGGGAAATCCACCTATATGCGGCAGGTAGCTCTGCTCGTGATCTTAGCGCAGATCGGCAGTTTTATCCCGGCCCGTACGGCCCATATCGGGTTAGTGGACCAGATTTTTACGCGTGTTGGCGCCCAGGATATGTTGGGCAAGGGCCAGAGCACCTTTATGGTCGAAATGACGGAAACGGCGCATATCCTGCACCATATGAGCGCCCGTAGCCTCATCGTACTCGACGAAATTGGGCGTGGCACCAGCACCTACGACGGGATGAGTATTGCTTGGGCCGTCATCGAGTATCTCCACAACTATGGGGATCTCCGTCCGCGTACCCTCTTTGCCACGCATTACCATGAGCTGACCACGTTAGCCACGGTGCTCCCACGGGTGTATAACTACAGTGCGGCGGTGCAAGAAGACGGCGACACCGTGCGTTTCTTACGGCGCATCGTGCCAGGTAGTGCGGATCGGAGCTACGGGATTCAGGTGGCGCGCTTAGCAGGCTTGCCGGTCCCTGTGGTGCAACGGGCCCATACATTGCTAACCCACTTTGAGTCTGCGGCATCAGTAGGCCCTGGAGCACTGGGGAAACGAGTGACCGCACGCCAGGCCACGCCTGTCAACACGCCTGCACAGCCCCAACTCTCATTGTTTCGAGGGCCGCACGATACTACGTAGCGCGAGGCCTGGACCTCGTGGCGCTGCACTCGTCAAGGATTTTTCTTGCCTTTTCATCCAGGCGCCTATAGTATCGCTTCCTATGCTAAATCAGAGGTGCCACGATTCTTCTGACAGTTTCATATACGCCCCCTCCAAGGCCAGTGCGGCAAGCATACGAATCCGCAAAGACTATGCAGTGTTTTCCTAGGCCGCAGCCACAAGGATTGCAGAAAGAGAGACCCATGGGCAGAGGTCAGATTCTCATTGTTGATGATGATGCGGAGCTCGTGCAGTCTTTGAGCCGCTTGCTGTACGACGAGGGTTTTACGGTCTCTGCGACGACCGAGGGCAATGAGGCGCTCGCTCGTGTCCGCACGTGCGCTCCCGCGGTGGTCTTACTCGATGTGTGGTTGCCGGGAATGGACGGCGTCGAAACCTTACAGGCGTTGCAAGCGATGCATCCAGATATTGCCGTTGTTGTCCTCTCAGGCCATGGCAACATCGCTACAGCAGTCCATATGACGAAGCTCGGCGCCTTTGATTATCTGGAAAAACCCTGTGCGCACTCGCGGGTACTTACCTCCATTAAAGGTGCTCTTGCACAGCGCCAACGTCGTCAAGCCTCCACTGGTGTGCTGTCTGCATGTGTGCCGTCTCTGGCGCACGCGGCGGACGTTGCGACTGTGCCCGCGTATGGGGTAGCGCCATTGAGGCCGCAGACGGTCACTCGCCCCGTCGCGTTGGGCCGTTTCAAACAACGCACGCTCTGCCGGAGTGTGGTTCTCCACGGCCAGGGTTTACAGTCGGGTCTCCAGACCGGCTTGATTCTCTCCCCATTACCACCCCAGAGTGGTATCTTGTTTCGACACATTCCCACAGGATGCACGTTGCCCGCTTCCATTGATCTGGTCGCTTCCACCGATTTTTGTACCAGTTTAGGGCAGGGCGGGATTGCGGCGCGCACGATTGAGCATCTGATGTCCGCGCTGCATGCCTATCGTATTACCAACGTGTTGATTAAGATCAGTGATGAGGTGCCCATCATGGACGGCTCTGCGGTGGCGTTTTGTCAACTGATCGAAGAAGCGGGTATTGCGGAACAGGATGCCGTCGTGGAAGAATTTGTGGTCGATCGGTGTTACGCTATTGGACAGGTGCAGGCCGATACCAAATTTATCCTCGTCGAGCCGTACGACGGTTTTCGTGTCACGTATCGCTTAGCCTATCCGCAGCCTGTTGGCATCCAAGAGTTCTCCTATGAGCATACCGATAGCACGACGTATGTGCACGACATTGCCCCAGCACGCACGTTTGGTTTTGTGAAAGATGTGGAGCAGATGCATGAGCGCGGCTTGCTCGCGGGTGGACGATTGACCAATGTGGTGTTGATCGGTGCGGACACCATTGTGAATAGCGCACCGCTGCGGTTTCCTGATGAATGTGTCCGCCATAAAATTCTGGATATTATTGGGGATCTGTATCTCTTGGGGAAGATGGTGCGGGGCCACGTGCGTGCCAACATGACTGGCCATACCGAAAATATCGCCTTAGTGAGACAACTGCGTGCCGTGATGCCGCTGCCCTGAGCAGGGTGTCGGCACCCAGAGGATACCAACCGTGCAGAAGCGCTTACGGATAGGACGACGGCTGAAGATTGTGCAGGTTTTCTGGTATGGCTATTGTGCTCTGGGCGTACTCCTACTGGCCAATCTCCCAAGTTGGGGGCAGACCTTTGACCTCGAGACGATCCTGGAAAACATGCAACAGACCTACGAGCAGACCAAAGCCTTAACCGCGGATTTTCATCAAGTGGCGACCCTGAGTTCGCTCGGCCGCCAGCAGATCTCCTCGGGTCGTGTCTCCATTGAGAAGCCGCATTCCATCCGCTGGGAATATGTCTCACCCGATACGCAGACCATCCTGTATGACGGGAGCACCTTACGCATTTACACGCCGAAGCGACGCCAGATGCTCCAGAGCTCTGTCGATGAGCAGAATCGGTCGAATGTGGCGTTACTGTTTCTTGCCGGGATGGGCAACTTGCGCGAGACCTTCACCGTGACGGCGTTAGAAAGCCCTTCGCCACATCTGGCCTCTATGCTGTTGATCCCGCGGTCGACCCAGGCAGGTTTTTCCGAGTTGCATATTACGGTCAACACCCAAAGTTATCTGGTGGAAACATTGCTGATTCACGACAGTATTGGGAACTTAACGGAAATTCGTCTGACCACGTTAGTGAGCCATATCATGTTGTCGCCCAAGACGTTTGAGTTAATCCTGCCGCCAGACACTGAGATACTGACACCAACCGACTTTACAGGGCGGAAATAGTGGCGATGACGCATACGGCAGGCGCGTTCTGGTCCACGGAGGGGATATTGTGCAACCAGCGATAGCAGCGTTCCTCCATACGGTGATCTATTTTGGCATCGTCCTCGGTACTTTGATTGTGGTCCATGAATTTGGCCATTTCATCGTCGCGAAGAAGTCTGGCGTCCGTATCGAGCGTTTTTCCATTGGTTTTGGTCCACCGCTGTGGAGTAAACAGTGGCATGGAACGGAGTATCGTCTGGCCCTCGTGCCGCTCGGTGGCTATGTCAAGATGTATGGCGAGCAGTCTGATGAAGCGATGGGGACGACCGAAGGTTCTTTTTTGCATCAGTCGGTGTGGAGGCGCATTCCCATCGTCGCAGCGGGCCCGGGATTTAATTGGCTGCTGGCCATTATCCTCATTGCGGTGATTCATGCTTTGGGTGTTCCTATCGAACATTCCGTACGTTTTGGCAAAATTCTTGATGGTTCTGCCGCTGCCCTGGCTGGTTTGCAAACGGACGACACCGTGGTGACCGTGGATGGGAAGTCCATCGAGCGTATTGACGACTTCAAAGCCCACATCGTCGCTAGCGAGGGACGGGCACTCCAGCTGCAAGTTGACCGGGCGGGAGAGAAGCTCGCGGTCCCGCTGACCCCCCGTCAGGACACGGAGGCGCGCGAATGGCGTATTGGGGTGGAGCTGCGTCCTGGCGATATCCGCATACAACGGAGTGATCCTGTGACGGCGCTCACGCAAGGGGTGGTGTGGACATGGCGCATCACCACCTTAACGATTGCGGGCTTTGGGAAGATCATCTCGGGGGCCATCCCGCTGAAAGACAGCCTCGCGGGGCCGCTTGGCATCGCACGCGAGATAGGTCGCCAAGCGGATCAAGGGTGGCGCAATGTCGTGTTTTTCGCTGCGGGTATTAGTATTAACCTGGCGGTCCTCAACATGTTGCCTATCCCGGTGCTTGATGGTGGACATTTACTGTTCTTTTTGATAGAAATCATCCTCGGGAGACCGCTCAGCAGCCGCGCGCGGGAAATGGCCCAGCGTGTTGGGATGATCGCGTTAGCGGCCCTGATGGTCCTGGCACTGTCGAATGATGTGCGCGTGTTCTACCAGGATGTGTTGCAGCGCTTCTTCCGCTAGGGAGCCGTGAAGTGTCGCCCGCTGGTTATGACGTACAACTGTCGAGACGGGGTGGTGTGCCTCGTCATGTGGCATTCTTGTGAAAAAAGAGCCTTATCTTCATAATACACTGCCGCTGGCGGATATCTTGGGGACAAAACCTTTCTTCAAGATTGGAGAAGTGGCGAAATTCCTCGGCGTGAAACCCCATGTCTTGCGTTACTGGGAAGCAGAATTCCCTTCGCTGAAGCCGAGAAAAAATCCGTCAGGGCAACGGATTTATGCAAAAGCCGATATCGAAGCTATTGTCGAAATCCAAAACCTCTTGTACAATCGGCGCTACACGATTTCAGGAGCAAAAAAAATGCTCACACAGCCCGGCACCACGGAGCGTCATCCGCCTGTGTTGCCGACACAGCAGTCTGTGTGCCACGAATTTGCTGTGCTGAAACAACAGCTGCAAGAGCTGGTAGCGTTAGTGCAAGGGCCGGTCGAGCATGAAGCGGGGCGTGGCGCAGCCTGGTAGCGCACTTGCATGGGG
>SXGT01774465.1_pt1 | contig 14074 bp, 10 predicted proteins | sample 3176221 | NCBI WGS metagenome assembly SXGT01 (sample SAMN11356862, study PRJNA531348) | freshwater metagenome | isolation source: freshwater sample F1-120 | place: China: Fuxian Lake, Yuxi | collected 2017-12-25 | reverse complement strand
TTGCACCGTGTCCGCGGCGAAACGGTGCAATACGCTTCGCTATTGCACCCTACGGCTGCCACATCACCAACACCCGTTATCGATTGACACCTGTCCCGGTCGGCCCGCACACTTCGTGCTGTGATCTCGTGCAATGGAAACATTGTCGGGACGCGCAGGAAGGTGCGACGACCGCCGGCCGGTCCGGCCCGGGAGATCGCGACCGCCACGGGAGGACGCCATGTCTCGAGGGATCGCGCGAGCCGCAATCGTGCTCGCAACCGCGCTGGGCGCATTCGCAGGCAACGCGGCGGGGCAGGAGTGGCCGGCCAAGCCGATCCGCTTCGTGGTGCCGTTTGCGCCGGGCGGGGCCACCGATGTCGTCTCGCGCATCATCGCCGACAGGCTGAGCACCCGCCTCGGCCAGCCGATCGCGATCGACAACCGGCCCGGCGCCGGCGGCAACATTGGCGCAGCGGTGGTCAAGAGTGCTGCTCCCGACGGCTACACGTTGTTCGTTGCGGGCAGTCCGGGCTTCACCAATGCGGGAGCCCTGACGAAGGACCCCGGCTTCGATGCGGATAAGGACTTCGTACCCGTCGCCATGATCGCGACCCAGTCGGTGCTGCTGGCGGTGACCTCGTCGCTGCCCGCCAACTCGGTGCAGGAGTTCGTGGCCCACGCCAAGTCCCGGCCCGGCCAGTTGAGCTACGGCACGCCCGGCATCGGCACGCCGCATCACCTGGCGATGGAGCTGCTGAAACAACAGGCCGGCATCGACGTCGTGCACATTCCCTATCGCGGTGGCGCGCCGGCCGCACAGGATCTGCTGGCCGGGCAGATCCCGGTGATCTTCGGCAGCTACACGGTCGTCGGCGCACACTACAAATCCGGCAAGCTGAAAATTCTCGGCAACTCCAGCCGGCGGCCCATGACACAGGCGCCGGAGATCAAATCGATCGCCGAGCAGGGCTTCCCTGATTTCGACGTCGACATTTGGTTCGGGCTGATGGCCCCCACCGGCACGCCGGCCGCCGTCGTGGAGCGCATGAACCGCGAGGCGCATGCCGTGACGGAGCTCGACGACATCAAGCAGCGCCTGCTGCCGACCGGCTCCGATCCGCCGCCCAAGCTATCGCCGGCAGAGTTCTCAGTGCGCGTGAAGGCCGACATCAAGCGCTGGAGCGACGTGGTGCGGAAAGCCGGCATCAAATCCGACTGATAGTGCCGGCCTCGGCCGTCCGGGAGACATTCCATGGACCTGATCGCGGATCGCGGGCGGCGCGTCAGCGTCGAAGAGCTCGACACCGGCAAGCTGCTCGCGCATGCGCGGGAGCAGGCCCGGCAGCGTCATCTCGACGACATGCTGATCGTCGACGTCGACGCTCACCATTACGAGGGTGAGCACATGCGCGAGGTTCTCCCGTTCGTGGAGAACGAGGTGCTGAAGCAGCTCCTGATGGGCTCGTTCAGCGCGGGTGCGCGGGTCTCGATGGTGACCGACATCGGCTATCAGGATATCGGCGGGCGCGTAACACGATATCCCCTGCGCGATACCGAGCGCACGGCCGGCGCCCCGCATCGCGACGTCCAGCTTGCGCATCGCTGGATGGACGCCATGAGCGTCGACTACTCCTGCCTGTTTCCGACCGGCATGCTGATGATCGGTCTCCACCCGCATCGCGAGTCCGAGGTCGAGTTCTGCTGGGCCTACAATCGCTGGCTGACGGAGAAGGTGCTGCCGGAGGCGGGCGGGCGCATGTTCTCAATGCTGGTGCTGCCGTTCGGCGATCCCGAGGCATCCTATCGGCAGGTGTGTGAGTTCGGCGGCCGCAAGGGCGTCGTAGGTTTCATGATCACCAGCGTCAGGCCCCGCATGGCGGTGCACGACAACGCCTGCATGCGGACCTATCGCGCGATCGAGGAGCGCGGGCTCGCGCTGGCATTCCACGCCAATGTCGCCTGGAGTGAGTCCACCTTCCAGAGCTGCAACCGCTTCCTGACGGCGCACGCGCTTAGCTTCTCCTGGTACAACATCCTGCATTGCTCGAACTGGGTGATCAACGGCATGGGCGAGCGCTTCCCCAAGCTGCCGGTGATCTGGATCGAGTCGGGCCTCGCCTGGATTCCGTTCCTGATGCAGAAGCTCGATCACGAGTACATGTTGCGGCCTTCGGAGGCGCCGCTGCTCAAGAAGAAGCCGTCGGACTACATGCGCGAGATGTACTACTCGACCCAACCGATGGAGATCACGGACGAGGCCGCGCTGCAGGAGACGTTTCGGATGATGAGTGCTGAGACGCAGCTGCTCTACGCGTCCGACTACCCGCACTGGGACTTCGACCTGCCCTCGACGATCCATGATCGGCCATGGCTGTCGCAGAAGGCCAAGCACAACATTCTTGGAGGTTCAGCGGCACGCCTGTTCAAGCTGCCGCCGCGCAACGACGCGCAGCGGCGCAACCTCGAGCGGTTCGGCAATCTCGCGGCATCGGAGGCGAGGTAGGTATTTTTTCGTAAAAAAACATTGTTTAATTAGCTCAAAGCAAGACAAGGCGGGCGCCGTAATTAGCGTCGCTTTAAATGTGAACGGATAATCTTTGGGCAGGTCACACTGAGTTGCCGGTGCCGCCGGGAGCTGGAGGGGAGCGTGTGATCAATTGCCATGAGCCTCAGGCCGGTCCGTCGCCTTGATGGCGCCCGCCTGTCGTCACGGTGCATTTTGGACAGTCCATTGGTGCAGCCACATGAACACCAACAAGCACAGCACCGAGGCGGTGGTTCCGGCCGACGACGAGCGGCAGCGTGAGGTCGCAGCCGAGCAGACCCGGCTGTTGTTCACCCATTTGCCGCTCAGCGTAGTCGTCTCGCTCGTCGTGGCCGGCATCCTCGGATACGCCCTGCTGGGTCATGTGTCCTCGATGAATGCGCTGGGCTGGGGCGCCGCGATGCTGCTGGTCTGCGGCTATCGCTTGGCGATCTGGCACCTGTGGCGCTCCGATGCGCCGACGCGGGATGCGCAGGAACGCTGGCAGCCCTGGTTCCTGTTCGGCGCAATTGCGGTCGGTTGCGCCTGGGGCAGTGCGGCGGTGTGGATTTTTCCGGCTGACAGCCTGGCCCACCAGGTGTTCATGGGATTCGTGCTGGCCAGCATCGCATCCGGCGGCATCAGCACGCTGGCGGTCAGCCTCAAGTGCTACCTCCTGTTCCTGTTGCCGACCTTGATGCCCTATTCGATCCGACTGTTCGTCGAAGGTGGGGAGCTGCAACTCTTCATGGGGCTGGTGTTCGTGCTCGGCCAGGTGTTCCTGCTGGTCAGTGCGCGGCGTTTCGAGGCGGTGACGGTCAATGCGCTGTCGCTCAAGCACGAGAATGCCAGGCTGGTTGGCGCCCTGCGCTCAGCGCTGCACGATGCGGAGCGGGCGAACCGGGCGAAGACCCAATTCCTGGCCAATATGAGCCATGAGATCCGCACCCCCCTCTCGGGCATGATGGGGATGTCGGATCTGCTGCTGAAGAGCGGGCTCAGCACGCAACAGCGGCGTCTGACGGGCACGGTCAGCCAGTCCGCGGCTGCGCTGCTGTCCCTGGTCGAGGATCTGCTCGACATTTCACAAATCGAAAGCGGCAGCTTCGCGCTCGACGAGGGTGTGTTCGATCTTCGTGCCTGCATCGAGGACGCGGTCGATCTTTGCGCCGGCTCCGGCTACCGGAAAGGCATCGAGGTCCAGCTGATCGTCGAGAACCGACTGCCGCTTCAGGCGTTGGGCGATGCGAGGCGCCTGCGCCAGGTGCTGGTCAATCTTGTCGGCAATGCGGTCGCCTTCACCAAAGCCGGTCAGATCACCGTGCGCGTGCAATGCACGAACTCTGGCGGGCGGGTGCACCACATTGCGTTCTCGATCGCCGACAACGGCATTGGTTTTGCGCGCAAGGAGCTCGAGCTGCTGTTCGAGCCGCCCGTTCAGGTGCGGGCGGGCGGCAATGGCTTGGCACTTGCGACGACCCGCCAGCTGCTCGCGATGATGAATGGTGAATTGCGCCTCGACAGCGAGATCGGGCGCGGCACGACGGTGCGCTTCACCTTGCCCCTGCGGGCGACTTCCGACGGCGAGCCGGCACTCGAGCCGGAGGCGAATGAGTTGGCTGGCAAGCGCGTCCTGGTGTTCGACGACCGTGTCTTGAGCCGGGAGTCGATCGCGTCGCGCATCCAGTGCAAAAGCGCGCGCATCGAGTTCGCCTGCACCGAGGACGAGGCGCTGTCGAAATTGCGCCGCGCGATCGCCGAAGGCGCGCCATTCGATCTGATGCTTGTCGATCGGGTGCGGCCGCGGACCGACAGTTTGGGGCTTCATCGCAAGATCGTCTCCAGCCCGGACCTCTCCGTCACGAAGGTGGTCGCGATGATGCCGATGCACTGGACGCTGGACGAGGCTGTGGCGCAGGAGTTCGGCACCGGCTCGTTCATCATGAAGCCGATCCGGCGGTCAGTGTTGCTCGGGGCGATCGAGACCACTTTGAGATCCAGGCGTGTCGTGGCCCGCACAGCTACCGTGCGCCGGCCGGCGGTTGCCGTACCCGCGCAGCGCCCCGTCGCCGGCAATCCGCTCGCGGGCCTCAAGGTGCTGGTCGCGGAGGACAACCCGGTCAACCAGGAGGTGGCGATCTCATATCTGGAGGGCTTCGGCTGCCGAACGGCGCTGGCGAGCAATGGCCTCGAAGCGATCAACGCCTATGAGCTCGACGCTTTCGACATCGTGCTGATGGACTGCCAGATGCCCGAAGTCGACGGCATTGCTGCCATCCGCCATATCCGCGCGCGCGAAAAAATGGAAGGATTGCCGCGGCTGCCGATCGTGATGGTGACCGCCAATGCCTTCGCCGCGGACCGCGAGCAGGCGCTGGAGGCCGGTGCGGACGATTTCCTCACCAAGCCGTTCAGCGAGGTTCAGTTGCTGAAAGTCGTCGAAAGTGCTGCGAGCCGGCCGGCGGCTTGAAGTAGTCGCGGGGGGCGGAAGCGACACCCCGACTCATCCGCCGTAGTTGGCTTTCACCTTGGCCATAAGGTCGGGCGGAACGGCGACCAGCTCTTCTACGAGCTTTTGCAGTTGCTCGCCGGTGCGCGGATTGAGCTCGACCTTGGCTCGCTCGAACTCGGACTTGAACTCGGGATCCTGCACCATCTTGTCGAAGGCCCGGCGCAGTGCCTCAACACGCTCGGCCGGCACGCCGGGTGCGGTGAAGAACGGCTTGCCGATCTCCGTGGCGTTGAGCACGGCGCGCAGGATTGCCTTCTGGTCGTCCGTCTCTGCCACCTCGAGCGCGGTCGGCACGTCGGGCATCTCGGGATGACGGTTGAGGGCGAACTGCAGGATGATGTTGACCTTCTTGCTCGTGATCCAGTCGGGGTGCTGGGTCTTGAGCGCCTCCCAGGCGGTGCTGTGGCCGGCCACCTCGCCCCGCTCCATCGCCAGCATGCTCTCGCCGGAGCCCTTGTAGCCCATCACCAGCTTGAACCGCGTCTTGAGGACGTTGTTGGCGACGGTGGGATAGACCGAGACGGTCGAGCCGGCGCCGGTGGCCGACAGCGTGATCTCGTTGGTCAGTGCATCCTTGAAGGTCTTGAAGGGCTGAGTGTGCCAGATCATCACCGGATTGGCGGCCATGCCGGTACGTCCGATCCAGTTGAACTTCTCCGGCTCGAACTTCGCGGCAGGATTGCCGAGGCGCGCATCGAGGGGCACGGTCGGCGAGACGATGGCGAGCACCGTGCCGTCCTTCGGTGCGATCGAATAGACCCAGTTGGCTGCTAGCAGACTGCCGCCACCGGGCATGTTGCGCGTGATGAACGACGGATTGCCGGGGATGTACTTGCCCATGTGCCGTGCGACGAAGCGTGCAAACACGTCATTGCTGCCGCCGGGTGGATAGCCGATGATCACATCGATCGTCTTGCCCTTGTAGAACTGCTCGATCGCGGCCTGAGCCAATGCGGACGTGCCGCTCAATGGCAATGCCGCTGCGATGGCGACGACGGCAGCGCTGGCGGCGCGCTTGTAGCTGATGCTGGACACGGCTCTCTCCCCGTAGCGACGTGTGCCGATATAGGGTTTCGCGGTGAGGTTGGCCAGGGCCTGGACGCCTCAACGGGATCGCACGTATCGGGCCTTGTGGGGTCGTGCCGGCGATTGCAAGCGTTTTGCAGCCGGGCAGCTTGATGATACTGAGCGCGGCAAGTACTTTTGTGCGATGCAAGAGGCCCGCAATGAGTGGGGCTACGGGGGGCACCACGAGCCTGTCGGAATCTCTTGCACATTGGTCTGGTGCACATCGGGGATGCTCGTGGTCAGGCAAGCCAACGCTGTAGATTTCTGGCGCGGCCTCGCCCTCGTCACGATCTTCATCAACCACATCCCCGGCATCTACTATGACCGGTTCACGCATCGGAACTGGTCGTTCTCCGATTCTGCGGACCTGTTCGTGTTCCTGGCCGGCTGGGGACTTCGACTGTCGGTGGGCCGGCCGGAGGATCCAACTCCGATCAAGCGGGTACTGTATCGTGTCGGCGGCCGCATCGTTACCCTCTATGCCGCCCAGATTACGATCGTGACGATCGCGATCGGCATGCTCGCAGCAGCCGCGGTGCTGCTCGAGAACCCCCTGCTGCTCGAATGGCACAACGCGGCGGCTGTCTTCTATGACCCGATCAATGCGCACATCGGGCTGATGCTGCTCACCTATCAGCTCGGCTACTTCGATATCCTGCCGCTTTACGTGGTGCTGATGACGCTGGCGCCGGCGATCGTCCTGATCCACCGCACGGTGCCCAACCTGTTGTTTCCCATCTCGCTCGGCGTCTATCTCCTGGCGCTCTCATACCAGATCTCGTTGCCGGCCTGGCCAGGAGAAGGGCAGTGGTTCTTCAATCCGTTGGCCTGGCAACTGGTATTCGTCCTGGGGTTCTTGATGGCGCGGGAGCGCGGGCTCGGCGGCTTCGTAAGGCAGAATATCTGGCGCATCCGGCTGGCAGCGGTTCCGGTGCTGGTCGCGTTCCTGCTTGCCAAGATCTTCGACGACCTGTTGCCCGATCCGACCAAGGTGCCAGAGCCCAAGTTATTGTTCTTGTTTTTCAAAACCTACGCGACGCCGCCGCGGCTGGTGCAGTTCCTCGCGCTCGTCGCGGTAGTCGGCGCGATCTTTCCGTGGCTTGCCCGTTGGGCGCCGCCCGCGGTGGACTTTCTGGCAAAGCTCGGCCGCAACTCGCTTCATGTATTCTGTGTGTGCTCTGTTTTGAGCCTTGCCGGCCAGATCATCCGCCTCATTTACAAAGGAGATTTCTTCGTCGATACTGCCATTGTGGTGGTCGGCGTGGCATTGATGGGCGTAACGGCTTGGCTCGCCGAGAAACGGGAAGCACGGGAGAAGCGGTCGTGAGGAGCGTGGCGTCCCGTATCGAGGCCGCTGTGCCGGGGGGGGCTGTGCGTCTCCTTGCCGTTTGTCTTTCCGTGATCATAAGCATGTACTGTGGGGCAGCCTTCGCACAGCCAGGGCCCGTGCCGGAGGATGCTGCCGCTCAGGCGCCGGTGCCGCCTGACCTTTCGCGCGAATGCCAGACACCCGGAGTACGCATCTCGGGAGATGTGCCGCTGCCAAACGTCACCCGCGCGCTGCGGTTGCGCAAGGTGATCAAGATCCTGTCGATTGGCGGCACGAGCAAGGGGGGCAAGTTCGCCAGCGACGGAGGCTTCCAGGCGATCATCGAGGAAGCACTGGAGAAGACTATTCCGGGCGTCGATGTGCAGATGATCGACCGCGGTTTTTCCGGCGAGTTGGCGCGTCAGGCGGCCGATCGCATCAAGACCGAAGTCGCACTTCTTCGGCCCGATCTCGTTCTTTGGCAGGTCGGCACCCACGACGCGTTGATGCACGTCCCGATCGACGAGTTCAAGACGACCATTGGGACGGCCTTGGATTGGCTGAGAGACCACGACGTAGACGTTGTGATGGTCGGTCTGCACTATTTACGCAGGATGGTCCCAGACCCGCATTATCAAGGCATCCGCGCCGCGATCCGGAACGTGGCTGAAGACAAGAAAGTGCTGTGGATCGGCCGCTATGAGGCGATGCAGGTCATCGAGCAGGCGCGGCGAGCCGGCAAAGGGCAGTCGCCCAACGAGTTCACCATGACCGAGAACGGCTACACATGCCTGTCGGAGTATGTCGTAAGGGCGCTGACCTCGGGGGCTTTCGCACGCACTCCGCGACTTCCGCCGCGAGGATGATGTGGCGGTAGGCGAGGGCCGTTCCGATGCGATCGTAAACCTGTCATATTCCAACGAACGGCTAGGCCGCCCTTCGCTCGCCGCAAGTCGCGACTAGCTTCGTTGTCCGGTCATAGTATCGCCCCTCCTTGGTGGGGACGCCTTCTGGTTTCAGCGTCGGCAGCCGATGAAAAGTCGCCCTCTCAAGCTGCGGTTCCTGCTGGCGGCGTCGATTACGCTCCTGGCCCTCGTCATCACGTCCGTCGTCAGCTTTACGATCGGCCGCAGTGGCCTCGAACGGCTCGAGCGCTCGATTGGCCAGTCGCTGGCGATGCTGGCCGACCAGATGCAGGACAAGCTCGACCGCGGCCTGTTCGAGCGTATCCGCGAGATCAACAACATGGCCGGCATCCTCGCTTCGGGCGAGGAGCGGCCGCGTCCGGAGGTCGTGCGGCCGTGGCTCGAGCAGATGCAGATGACGCTGCCGGACTACGTGTGGATCGGCGTGGCCGACGCGAGTGGACGGGTGACGACGGCAGCACAGGAGGTCTTCGAAGGCACCAACGTCGCCCAGGACAGCTGGTTCAGGGCCGGTCTCAAGGGTGCGGTGTTCGGCGACGTGCACAGCCTGGGATCGCTCGCGACCAAGCTCGCCGCTGCCCGCGACGGCGAGGCGACCCGGCTGATCGCGGTTGCCGCACCGGTGAATGTGAAGGGGCGCATTGCCGGTGTCGTCGGCGCCCAGCTCAGCTGGAACTGGGCCAAAGAGGTGCAGGACTCGCTGTTCGGCAGCGTCAGCGGCAACGTCGGGATAGAAGCCCTGGTTCTGGGGGCGGACGGCACGGTGCTACTCGGGCCACCCGAGGTGATCGGCAAGCCGCTTGCACTCGAAAGCATCAACGCGCAATCGCTGGGCCAGCGCCGGTTCGCTGTCGAGACCTGGCCTGATGGGACCGGCTACCTGTCGGGCTTCGCGGAGGATGTGGAGTATCCGCTGTTCGGTGGTCTCGGCTGGCGCATTCTTGTGCGCCAGAAGGCAGCGCTGGCATTGGCGCCTGTGGTCAGCCTGCGCCAGCAGATCCTGATTTGGAGCGCGGTGTTCGTGGCCTTGTCGGCGCTGCTGGCCTGGTTCCTCGCCGGACGGCTGGCTGCGCCACTGCTGCGGCTTGCCAATGTCGCGGACCAGTTGCGGCGCGGCGAGCCGGCGGTGATCCCGCATGTCGATGCCTACGCCGAGGCCGAGGTGCTGGCCAACTCGCTGCGTACGCTCGTGGACGAGCTCAAGCATCGCGAGACGAGGCTGCACGATCTCAACATCACTCTTGAACGGCAGGTCGCGGACCGAACCCGCAAGCTCGAAAAGCGCAATCTGCAGTTTGCCGCCGCCAAGGAGAAGGCGGAGGAGGCGACCCAGTCGAAGTCGCGCTTCCTGGCAGCCGCCAGCCATGACTTGCGCCAGCCGCTGCATGCCTTGACGCTGTTTGCGCGGGCACTCTCGCGGCGCGTCGACGGAAAGGAGGCGCGCGACCTCGTCGCCCAGACCGAGCAGGCGCTGGCCTCGCTCAAGGAGATGTTCGATGCGCTGCTCGACATCTCGCGCCTCGATGCGGGCCTGATCGAGCCCCAGCAGCAGAACCTGAGCCTGGTGGAGTTCATCGAGCGTGTGGCCGGTGGCTTCGAGGCGGAGGCTGAGCATCGCGGCTTGGCATTCCGCTCTCGTGGTCTCGATGCGGTTGTGCGCACCGATCCCGCCCTGCTCGAGACGATGCTGCGCAATCTTTTGTCCAACGCGATCAAGTTCACTCGGCGCGGCGGCGTCATGCTCGGCTGCCGCCGGCTCGGTGGACGCATCGCGATCGAGGTATACGACACGGGCGTGGGGATCGCGCCGGAAGCGGGTGAGAGCATCTTCCAGGAGTTCCAGCGCTCGAAGGTCGCCGCGGCTGGTGCAAATGACGGCCTCGGCCTCGGGCTTTCGATCGTCAAGCGCTATGCCGAGCTGCTTGGCATCGAGGTGCGGTTTCATTCGCGGCACGGGCGTGGCACGCGCTTTTCGCTGTTGCTGCCGGTGAGCGCGGAGTTGGTGTCCGGCGTAGCGCGGCCGGCGTCGGTCAATGCGCCGTGCGACCTCGGTGGTCGGCGGATTCTGGTGCTCGACGACGAGCCGCTCATCGTCGAAAGCCTGGCGCGGGATCTGGCCGACCGTGGCTGCCAGGTCTCCAAGGCAGGCACCATCGTGGAGGCCGAGGCGCTGATCAGGGGCGAGGTGCCCGAGCTGGCGGTCGTCGACATCAATCTGTCGACCGGGGAGACGGGGCCGCAGTTCATCGATCGGATGGAGCGGGAGCTGGGCATAACCCTCTCGGCGCTTGTGCTCACCGGGGCGACGGATGCGGATACGCTGTCCGGCCTCGTGCTCAACGATCGGCGCTGGATGACCAAGCCGGCCGATCCCGACGCGATCGCCCAGGCGCTGTCGGAGCTCTGGCTCGCGGCCAGCAAGCCGAAGCGGCAGGCAAGCCCGGCCGATCCGGCAGCACCCGGCGGCCAAGCGCGCTCGCCCCTGTGGATGCCGCAGGTGGCGCCGGCTCAGCCCCCGGCAGCGGCAGCGGCAGCAGAATAGGGTTCAGTGTGGCAAGGCGCGAGGCACCGATTAGCTTACCGGCCCGCGTTGTGCTAAGTGAGCCACATCCAATTGGAGATCGAGCTTCGCCATGAGCCAAGCCCGCAAAACATCGGCCCTTATCGCAGACGACCACGGCCTGTATCGCATGGGCCTGAGGCTGCTGCTCGAAGATCGGCTCGGATTCGCCCAGGTGATCGAGACGGGTGGCTTCGACGAGGCCCTCGACAGGCTGGCCGACACGCCGGCGATCAAGCTGGCGTTGTTCGATCTGTCGATGCCCGGCATGGGTGGTCCAGCCAGTCTTGCTGTTGTCCGCGCCAATTATCCCGATCTCAAGGTCGCGGTGATCTCCGGCCAGGAGGACCGCGCCAATGTCGACGCAACCCTGGCGCACGGGCTGCACGGCTTCGTGCCCAAGAGCCTGTCGGACGATAAGATCATCGCCGCTTTGAAGGAGGTGATGGCCGGCAAGGTCTATGTGCCCGCGGTGACCGCGGCCAAGGCCGCGCAGGTAGCCCAGCTGCAACCGGCATCGATCGCGGCGATGGAAGGCCTGACCCCGCGCCAGCGCGACGTGCTCGCCGGCATCGTGCGCGGTCTCGCCAACAAGGAAATCGCACGCGAGCTCGATATCGCCGAGGGTACGGTCAAGATCCACCTAGCCGCGCTGTTCTCCCACTTCGATGTCCGCAACCGCACCGAGCTTGCCACGCGTGCGCAGCGAATGATGGGCTGACCCATTCCCCGTAGGTCGGGTCGAGCGGCAGCGAGACCCGACAGCAAGGATCTCCAGCATCAGCTACTCGAACCTTGCTGACCTGCCTGACCCTACTTCGCGCGTGCCGCCGGCGGTTCGATCAGCGAGACCATCCGCGCCACGATCGGCTTCGGCGCGCCGTAGGCCTTGGCCAGCATCGCGTCGATCTCAGCGCCTGTGAGCGGCTCGATCTCCATGCCGGCCTTCTCCGCCTCCACCAGGAACTCCTTGTCGCGCAGCGTCGCCTCGAACGCCTTGCGCAACATCGCAATCCGATCGGCCGGCACATCGGGCGGCAATACGATCGGCCGGCCGATCTCCTGCCTGATCAGCACCAGCTCCAGCACCTGCCGGCTTTCCGGATCGCGCACCAGGTCGAGTGCTGCCGGTACGTCCGGCAGGTCGGACAGCTTGTCGATGCCGACCTGGACGATCAGGTTCAACAGCTTGTCCTTGATCCAATGCGGCCGCGAGGCCTTGATCGTCGACCAGGACAGGCCGCAGATGCCCTCCGCCTCGCCGCGCTCCAGCGCGAGATTGAGGCCCGCGGTCGGGTCGTAGCCGGCGACGATCTTGAAGCGGGTACCGATCAGGTCGTTGAGGATGCGCGGCATGATCGCGGTATTCGACGTGGCGCCGGCGCCGGCGACGATCACCTCCCGCTCCCGCGCCTGGGCGATCGTGCGCACCGGGCTCTTGTGCCAGGTGGCGCAGACGTTCTGTAGTTTTCCGATGCTGCCGATCCAGCCCATCTTGAGCGGGTCGAAGCGGGCAGCGGCATTGCCGGCGAGCGGGTCCATCGACGCGCCGTTCGGCAGTGCCGCGATCGTCAGGCCGTCGCGGTCCGAGTTGTTGTAGAGCGCGTTGGCGGCCGCGATGCCGGCAGCTGCCGGCATGTTCTTGGCGATGATCTGAGGCTGGCCTGGAACGTAGCGGCTTGCATGTCGCGCCCATACCCGCGCGTAGATGTCGTAGCCGCCGCCAGCGCCGGAGCCGACCAGCATGGTGATCTGGCGACCCTTGTAGAACTCGTCGGCGGATTGTGCACGGGCGACGCCGGTGGCGAGGAGAAGCCCGAGGGCCGCGAGGCCAAGTCCAGTGCGCAGGTTGGGCATGAGTGTGGTCCGATGGCTACCGGCGGGATGCGAAGGTTGCGGCAATGGAGTCTCGCCAGGCGGCGAGGGTACCTTACGATAGTTGAGCTCGGTCCGCGATGGAGACCTGAAGCTCGCGCAACGCGAGCCGCTTGCCTTCGGTTGCGCGGCGCATATGCTCGGTTCCGTGCCTGACCTGCGAGGAATTACCCATGACATCGCTGCGCTGCGGTTCCGTATTGCTGATCGCGCTCGCCTTTGCTGTTGCCGCACCGGCGGCTCGCGCAGAGACGATGTCGGAACTCTACGAGAAGGCGAAAGGTGAAGGCGCGCTCGTGTTCTATGCCGGCGGGCCGACAGCCCCGCACGAGAACCGGATCAAGCAGTTCGAGGCGCGCTATCCCGGCATCAAGGTGCGGGTCGAGGGCGGCTTCAGCAACGTCCTCAACGAGCGCATCGAGAAGCAGCTTGCTGCAGGCAAGCTCGAGGTCGACATGGCGATCCTGCAGACGGTGCAGGATTTCGTCGGCTGGAAGAAGCGCGGCCAGATGCTGCTGTTCAAGCCGGACGGCATTGAGCACGTGATGCCAAACCTGCGCGACCCCGACGGCGCCTACGTGGCCCTCAGCGCCAACGTTATCTCCTACGCCTACAACACGAAGCAGGTCGGCGCAGCCGATGTGCCTCGATCCGCATTGGACTTCCTCAAGCCCCAGTTCATGGGCAAGCTGATCAGCGTCTATCCCGCAGACGACGACGCGGCGCTCTACCTGTTCCACATCATCGTGCAGAAGTACGGATGGAGCTGGATGGATCGCTACATGGCCAACAAGCCGAATTTCATCCAGGGCCATCTGCCGGTGTCGCGCAGTGTCGCGACGGGGGAGAATGCCGCGACGCTCGATGCAACGTCCACGGCATGGCCGTTCAAGCGCGCGGGCCAACTCGAGGTCGTGTACTCCGAGGTCGACGAGTCGCCACTGTTCACGGCGAGCGGCGGCATCTTCGCGAAGGCGCCGCATCCCAACGCTGCCAAGCTCTATCTGAGCTGGTACCTCTCGCACGAGGTGCAGAGCCGCACGGGGACCTTCTCGCCGCGTACCGACGTCGCCCCGCCCGAGGGCTTCAAGCCGCTGTCGTCCTACAAGATCGCCAACCAGTATCGGGAGTTCGTGCTCGACCAGAAGCTGGTGGACGAGCTGCGCTTGCGGTTCGAGAAGTACACCGGGCCGCCGGTCAACAAGGGCGGTGTCAGATAGCGGGGCGATATGGACCAGGTCGAAACGCTCCACCGCATGATCGCGGACGCAGGCTGCATCGTGGCCTTCACCGGCGCCGGCATCTCAACCGAGTCCGG
>SXGT01769233.1_pt1 | contig 14074 bp, 21 predicted proteins | sample 3176221 | NCBI WGS metagenome assembly SXGT01 (sample SAMN11356862, study PRJNA531348) | freshwater metagenome | isolation source: freshwater sample F1-120 | place: China: Fuxian Lake, Yuxi | collected 2017-12-25 | reverse complement strand
GCTCGCGCCGTCGGGCGCTTGGACACCCAGCACCTCCAGTTCGCCGCTTACCCCACCAACCTGAATCCAATCCCAAAAGTCATCGACTTACACCCTATTCCACTCCAAATCACCCACAGATTCTGCTGAAGAGCCGAAAATGGAACGATTTGAACTCGGTGCTAACCATGTGGGAAACCCATCCGCTATGCCGTGTGGTCGGGGTCGAGCTTCTACGCGTATCGATCCAACGCGCGGTCGCCGTCGAATGGCAAGCTACGGCTGTCAAGCGGTACCAAGTGCCATGGGCCGGTGACCTCACTGGCCACCAATGGGTCGATTTCGGTTCGGTTGTCACGGGAGACGGAACATTGACGACTATGTTCGATGTGGCCGGAACCAGCGCGCGGTGCTACCGGGTCAAGGAACTGTGAGTATGTGTCGGTAGGCCCGGAGTGGGCATACGTTCGAGTGATGAGGGCTGCCTTTTTCCGCCGGCGCACCCCCCTAACGCGTACCCAGGGGGAGGGAAAAACGGGCCAAGGGCTTTTGCTTTTGGGACCCATCTCTTGAAACTTGGGTCATGGAATCGGCAACCTCTGAATTGAGGCCCGGAAGATTCCTCGTTTTGGCGTGCACCTGGACGAAGTGTGATACCTAATTGTCTTGTCATCAGTCGGACCACGAGCTCCGTTTACTGTTATTTGTTGAGCGAAGAATGTAATCGAATCCCAGTACAGCTATTAACGACTTCTGAAAACATGTGTCCGGTGGCCATTAAGAATATCGACCTCTCCTACTCCCTCTAGGTATTGCACGATGAATTGATAAGCCATTGCTTTGACGCTCCGCGAAGATGCAATTCGCGAGCATCAGCACACCGTACACCCTTCTCATGAGCATACCGTGAAAAACATCAGCGACTGGACAACAAAATCATTCGAGTGGAATTCAACCCGCTTCCAGAAAGTGGCCCAATAAAGTGTCGGTCAAGACTGGGTGGCCAGCTCCACGACTACTATCGCGGAGCCTCTTGAAATCAACCTCGTTCGAGTTTTCGGACAGTACGGGCTAACGTCCTGGCGTTCGCCTGAGGCGTGCGAAGCGCGCGGTCAGGTGCAACGCCTTGTAGGCCGCTGCACCTTCTTTATCCCGGCACTAGCGCCAGGCACGCCCCCACCGGATCCTGAACAACCGCATAGGCGTACTCCCCATCGGTCCCCCGTATCGCCTTGATGATCTTACCCCCTCCCTCTGTACGCGACGGAGACTTTCGGCGAGGTCACCAACAGGAAGATAGATCATCCAGCCACGCGGCAAACCCAGGTTCATGCCGCGCGCATGACAGACTCCGGCCGCCGGATTTCCATCAGCCCCCAACATGTTGTAGTCGGCGTAACGCTCGCTTGCGTCCTCCATCTCGACATCCTGCACCGACCAGTCAACGACCTGTCGATAGAAGTCGCGGGTTGCCGAGGCGTCGGAGACCGTCAAGTCGAGCCAGGAGATACAACCCACGCTCTCGGCTTCGCGCGATGCTACGTCCCCAGTCGGTGGGATCGCCTCCGCAGAAGCGACCGGGATAAGTCCGAACGCTGCCCCATTCAGATCGAGCAGCACCGCCCACTGGCTCGTTCCATCGTCGCACTTGGCATGCATAAGTTCACTCCCGCCCAGCTCGAGTGCCCGCTCCACACTGGCTGCAACATTGGCGACCTGAATGTGTGGCATCCATTGGAGCGGAAGGTCAGCATGCTCCGCGCTGCGTGCGCCCAGGCCGATGATCGGCATGCCACGGTTGTTCATCAGATCCTCGCGCCAGAGCGGATTCTCGCCCGTGCAGAGCACAAGTGAGTAGAAGCGCATTTCACGCTCGTGTTCGGGAACGGCAATGTCAGCGCTTAGGACTCCGCCGACGCGTGGGATGAAAGGGACTTTCACGGTATCAACCTGATTGGCATGATGTTGGTTGGTCGGTGAAATATTGATCAACGGCGACGCCTCGCAGTCAACGGTAAACACATCGGCAGAATTGGTCTGTCGGAATTGGCGAGCATCGTCACACCGGACACCCTTCTCATAATCACCCGAACGAAATTCAAGCCTTTTCCAGAAAGTGGGCCAATCATGTGCCGGTCAAGGCTGGGTGGCCAGCTCAGCGACTACTATCGCGAAGCCCCGTGATATTAACCTCGTTCGAGTTTTCGGACAGTACGGCCCCTAGGGAAGCGGAGATGGTCTAGCGGGCGGCCAAAATCGACTGGAACGGGAACCGGGGCATCTCGCTTGGTTTCGGATGGTCACCGGCGTGTTCGAAGTCGTGGCGCCAAACAATCCGACCGGCCTGAGCCCACATTAAACCTGGCAACTGCCGCACGTTGCCTTGTGGTAACCCGGGCCGATATCCTCGGGACCAAGTTTTCATTCCGCTTCGCCACACCGCTGGGGAAAACGCCTGCGCCAAGGATGTTTTGGGAACACCAAAGCCTTCATAAAACTTGAGGGGTTGATCCGCAATGGCGCGCGCGGAGGCCCAGTGTTCGCCGAAGAATCCGCGACCCTCCGGCACGGTGCCTTGATAGAAAAAAAGGATGCGCTCCCGTTCGCCATCGGTAGCAGAGTGGTTGCGGAGGTCGGCCACCATTTCGCGGCAAAACATGCAACCAAAATGGCGGAGGAACACCAGCAGGGTTCCCTCCGAATCGAGGTTGCCCTGGAGGGTATCGGCTTTGAGATTAATGCCGAACACCGAAGCTTTCAGGAGCGCCGATGGAATTGCCGAGGAGGTCTTCTGAGATAGATCGAGATTGTTCATGGATGCTGAGGTTTCGGTGCTATGGGGATTGGGTCTTTTGGTTAAAAACAAATCACTATGGTGTCGGCAATCGCCGATGGCTCGGTGCAATGGCGAGGCAGTCGCCGCCGCTCGTGTTCGTTGGCCTCAGAGTCCAAAGTGCGGGGCCGCTATGGCTCTGGGATTGGGCACGAAGATTTTGTCCGTTCCTTAATTGGACACTCATATCTCAAGCGGAAGGGGGAAAGACCCAGAGCGCGGGCCGGCCTACGTTGCAATGGACTGTTCGGCCGAGCAGCGTAAACGTCGCCCAGGAGTAGTAGAGATTACTCCGAGCGAGATTGCCAGGGACGAAACCGGGGAATGGTTGTCCTAGTTCAAGGTGTCGGAGACGCACCTCGGCGGATGGGACAGGGTAGAAGATCGCCTGCAGTGCAGCATTAGGGCTGCCATCCTCGCCGACGAGCTCACGGAAGTGAGTGATCCAGTCGTGAGGGTCGATTCCGGTATCGGCGGCGGCCCGGTCGGCGGCGAAGACTGCTTTACGGCTCAATGCCGGCAGCGAGAGCAGGCTGACGAAAGTCCAGAGAGTCATCCAGCACGCGTGGCCCAGCAGGGCCTCAGCGGGCGGGCGGGCGGCGAGGTCGAAAGCAAGCGTGCCGAAGAAAGCACCCAACAAATTCCAGATAAGGCTCAGCACGAAGGAAGCCACAGGAAGCACGTTCGCGATCTGCCATCGACGCCGAATCCATTCGGCGTCGAGTTCCTGCTTCGACAACCTAACCATCCATTTGGCGGGCAGCAGAATTTTCGCGTGACTACCGAGGCCAGCGATCCCGCCGGTGAAGGCCGGATCGTCCACCGCGGCGGTCAGAATTTTTTCACCACTTCGGACGAACTCATTTATCGAGACGCCGCCCATGGCGCGCAAGAGATGTTGCCGGCCTAGGGCCAGTGCCGCCGTTGAGAGGATGATGCCGGCGCTGAAACCGCCTGAGAAACGAAGACTGACCAACCCCACCATTCCGATAATGATGAGCGTGAGGGTGTGGTAAAAAACACCGGGCGACCAGCGTTGCAGGAAAACCATCACTGTCGGACGCGGCTCAGGCATCAACCTCATTCCACCCATGATATCGAATACAGCCTGGACCACGACCACCGCCACCATGATCAGACCAAGGTCGCAAATTGCGAGGACGTGGCTGTCATCACATGCGAGCCAAAAGAGGCCCAAGGCAGCCATGAGGACCCAGAAACCGACGTTGAGGATGCCGAGCCACAGGCGACGAAGGGCCAGGCGCAACTGTTCGGGTGTCATCGGGTTGACACCTTGATCCAACGGATATCCAGTCGGAATGGCCCAGCCTGTTTATCCGAGATGAGAACACCCACTGACGTAATTTTGTCAGGATGCAGCGGTGGCACCTCGGTCACGGTGCGTCCTCGAAACGTTGGGACAAAGTCGTTGAATGCCAGGTGGTGTTCTTCCCACTCTCCGCGCTTTGTTGTGAACTCGGCCTGATGATTGGGCGCGTTGAAATTCGACTCCGAGCGCGCGGTCAACTTGTAACGCCGTCCATCTCCACGCACGCAGATGACGAAAGCGCCGCCGACCTTGAGACGTTCTCGCAGGGGCGCAGAGCGAACGGACGCGAAACCGCCGTTGTTCTGCAACGAAACTATCCCGTTGAAAACTGTGCACTCATTATCGACATGTTTGAACTGACTGGTGGATACGCCTCCCATGACGTCGTCGTTCACGACCTGCCAAACGGTGGCATTCGATTCGTTTTGGAAGTCGAACAACATTTGTTCGGAGGCCGCGTCAGCAGTCACCATGATGGCGAGGTGTAGCCACGTCAGCGAGGCCAGGTGACTAAGAGAGGCCGCAAAGCGACTGTTCATTTGGGCTGGGAATCTTCAGGGGCTTAATCGCTGAAAGGCGAAATTCAGGACCGCGGCAACGCTTCTGCCGACGTTGCAGGGTAGAGTTCAGGTGAGTGTTGAGGCGTTTCTCGGGAGTCGTGGACATGAGCTTTCAGATGGTGATGCACGTCATAGATGAGAGCCTGCGATGACGTTTTTCTCGCCCAATTTGACCAGTCCCGTCGCCGTTGTGTTGTGAAATTGGATTGGCTCAACGGCGAAATGACAGCAGAGACCCAAGCGGATGGAGTGGAAAGGATTTGCCCTCATGGCAGCAGAGCTAATTTTCTCATGAGGAGCGCTTTCATGGAGTGGTGCCATTTCGGGCCTGGACCGAACTAAGACCTCCATCCACTGCGAGTACTTGGCCAGTAACCCAGGATTGTTGAGGGTCGAGAAACCAGCGGATGGCGCTGGCAACGTCATCGGGTTCGCCGATGCGCCCCAACGGATGAAGGGCTGCAGACGCTCTCACCACGGACTCACTCTTCGTCAGCGAAGCCGTCAACGGCGTGCGCGTGAGACCAGGCGCAACACAGTTCACTCGGATGTTGTAGCGGGCGTAGGTCGCCGCAGCGGACAGCGCGATGCCAACCACGCCTGCCTTGGCCGCGGCGATGGCTTCGTGGTTAATCATGCCTCGCTGGGCTACAGCTGATGTCAGCATGACGATAGATCCGCCTCCGCTCCGCATCATACGATTTGTTGCCGACCGAATTATGTAAAATGAGGAGTTTAAATTTAATGCGAGCACGGAAGACCATTCGTCGTCGGTGGTGCTGTGAGCTGGCTTTATCAAAATTGAACCGACACAATTCACCACACCTTCCAGGCGCCCGTGCTGTTCAAAGACTCTAGCGACGCACGTTTCTACCGACGCTGAATCGGTGGCCTCAACGGGGCAGGCATCCGCTTTCAACTCCAATGCTAAGGCATCCAGCCGGTTACTTCCGCGTGCCGCGAGGATCAACCCATAGCCGAGACCATGGAGTTGACGGGCCAGCGATGAACCGATTCCACCGGTCGCTCCAAAGATGAGTACGTTGGGCGTCAAATTGGATTGGCTCATGGGACACTGCCCATGGGCATCGGCTTGATCAGGCCATGGCCTCGCAACGAAGAGGCCTCTCGTGGCTTGTTGAGAACTGGTTCCGGTTCCTTAGCGAGCGCGGTCAACTGTTTTGCTAAGTCAGATGCCTGTTTCACGCCGATGAAAACGATTCCTGTAATGACGATGCCAAAACAGAATATTGGTAGGATGTAGATTCCCATGTTAGTTTGCCTTTTTGTTGATGGATAAACTCGACAATAGCACCAAGCGCACGCCTACCCAGAGTGCGAGTATGCTCGGAACCCACAGGCCAACGTACGCTCCGTAGTCATGGTCGACGAGGAACCAAAGCCCGACACTGGCGAGAAAGCTCGCGAAGGCGGCGATCAGAAATGTGTAATCAACTTTTTGAAACATCGTTGGATGGGTATGACTTTCGAACTAGTGATTGAATGAAATGAAGAGGCGGAGAGGTAGATGCCCTCCGCCCTGACGCTGGCAGCAACGGTTATTTCGGAAGAACGACCGTGTCGATGACGTGAATGATACCATTGCTGGCTCCCACGTCGGTCTTCACGACCTTGGCATTGTCAACGGTGACGGAGCCGTCCGTTACTTGAACCTCGAGCGACTGACCATTCACAGTTTTTGCCTTCATCGTCTTGACGTCTGCGGCCATGACTTTGCCAGCCAGGACGTGGTAAGTAAGGATGGCGACGAGCTTCTCTTTGTTCTCCGGCTTTAGCAGGTTTTCCACGGTACCCTTAGGGAGCTTGGCGAACGCCTCGTCAGTCGGCGCGAAGACCGTGAACGGACCCGTGCCCTGCAGCGTCTCGACCAACCCGGCAGCTTTGACGGCCGCGACCAAGGTGTTGAAGTTTCCATTGTGGGAGGCAACGGCCACGATGTCTTTACTGATGGCCTTGGTGTCAGCATGTGCGATTTCTAAGTTGTTGGACGTGGCTACCATTGTCGTGAGGGCGAGGATAGGAATGAGTTTCATGGTTTGAATAGAATTGTCTAATTTTTGTCGAGTGATAATTTTTCTCAGCGATACACTGTTCTTCAGTTTGGCTACAAAAGCATATATGACGAATTTTGTGGTGATCATTAAGTGTTTAACCTGAGGGCTTCTTAATCAATGGATGCTCTTGAAGAGCTCACTTTTTGAAATATTGTCTAACTTGGATTGGTGTGTCAATTATTTGTCTCAAATAATTAATTAAAAACTCTATCATGCACTATTATGGCTTTATAAAATATTCATAACTAATTGATGTAGTGTGTATTAAGTGATGCTATCCATTTTTCGGAAACATGCCGAGAGTGTCTAATAATTGTCTATTTGGCATGCCGACCGTTTCCAAGCGATCAGGGCCGTTGATCGGCGCTTTGGGCTGAGCGGGCCTATCGGCCGGAGCTGAGGGGAAGCAATATCCAATCAACATCAACATTTAGTTTAGTGAAACCAAAACGACATTATGCTGTCGTACGGGTGGGCGTTGGTTTTGGCGCGCAGGCATCAAACAACCGTGGGCCCGGCGCTCCATCCTCTGGCTGCTGTGTCCGGCGGACGGGAAAAAACCTCTCTTGCCCAGTCCCTGGATGACGTCGAGTATTTTGAGTGCGAACTCCCGCCTGTCTTTCTCTCTCTGGAATTGCCGGAACGCGATTTCCAGGAGTGGATGGATGCCTACTGGGCCAAGGATATCCAGAAACTCTTCCGCCGGGAGCGTCCTTTCAGTACAACCAACGTAGTCCGAAACAAAACAGGCCGCAGATCAGAACGCCGCTCGATAGGGCGATTGCACCTAGTCGGCGCTTTTCTGGAAGTTCGTACCACATAACGAGGCTGCTGAGGACCATGAGAATCAGGCCAACCGCTATGGCATCCATCGCAAAAGTCCAAACGGAAGTGAGAATCCAGTCGCGGTGATTTCTCGTGTCATTCGCTCGGACGCCGGTGAATGAGTGGAGCAGGCGCATGACTCCCCAGGCATTTAGGTCGATGCTCTTAACCCTTGACCGTTTTTGATTGAGGTCTGTTTTGATTTCGAAAATACGACCGGGCCGAGTCACCCTAAAGTTCAGTTGGCTGCCGTTGTTTCGCGCCGCCGTCCATTCGATCTCGCCGTGGAGGTCCAGTTGCCGCATGAGGTCGCCCGCCTGCGCCAGATCGCCCCCACCCACCGGCGCGGTAATTGGACGTTCGTAAGTCGTCTCCTTCCGGTTGGGCCAGAACTCGGCGAATTTCCACCCTGAATTGTTCAACAGCAGTCCACTAAAGGCAAAGAGCCAGACAAAGAACAAAAAATAGAGGCCAAGGTAATAGTGCAGCTTGCGATTCCAGATTCTGCAACTGTCCGCCAGCCGTTGGCCATGCTTCTTCGTCTCGATGTTCATGGGTTCAACGCCAGAGGAGATAGGTTATTCCCAGAAAGGATAAAGCCCCCACTGAAAGGAGACCGATGCCGACCCGCCGCTCGGCACGCAGCGCATACCATAAATACAATCCACTCACAGTGATGAACAGAGTTACGTAAACCGTTGCGTCCGCGAGCCACGACCAGAGGCGCATGTAAAACCAGTTCTTGCGGATGTCGGCCAGGTGCTGTCCCGGCGACATGTGAAGCACCATGAGAGCGTCAGCCAAACCGGTCGTTCGCTGTACAATTGATCCCTCTCGCTTCATCAAATCGAGAGTGACCGTAGTCTCTCGGCCGGGAACAGTGACCGGAATCACGAGTTGGTGCACCTTTGGAAGGTACTTAACCCAGCCCACTTCACCTTGAACACCCAGCTGATTCAACACCGGCTTGAGTTTGTCGATGCGGTACCGTCCGGATAACTTTTCCAGATCAGCAGGCAGAAGCAACTCTGAGACAAGACGACCGGGGCTGGGATTGTCTATCCCTGTTGTTCCGCGTCACTCAGAATGGGGATTAGATTATCTTGATAAATTGGGAAAGTGGACGTGCTGAATCTCACGTTCGTTTGGGAGTGGAGGAGGGATTTTGGAATTGTCAGTCCAGTGAAGCGCGGAAGCGCTGGATTTTTTCAAGAGCCTGTTGGCGGGAGGATTCAATCTGGTCGGGAGTGAGAGTCGATTTGGGCGTGGGTGAAATGGGGTGTGGCGGAGTTCGAGTTTGGGAATGAAGGCGGATGCGGCTGACGGCGAGGTCTTCTTCGAATCGGTCGAGTTGCAAGAGGTTTGAGAGTTTGAGTGCACCCACTTTGCGGCGGGTGGCGCGGATCTCCTTTTGCAGATAGGTGATGACACGACGGAGGTCGTCCAACGTAAACCCATGGGCCAAGAGCTGAGCCCACTGCCTGTGTCGTTCCAGGTGCAAGGCAAGTCTCTGGCCGGTCAATTGCTCATAGAGCGCATGGGCCTGGCGGATTGAATTTTCGTTCCAGTCGGTTGTGGTCATGGGTCAGCTCCGCAGAGAGTTTTCACGGGCGACCCACGGCATGGTATCCATGGCGGCCTGAACATCAGAGGGTTGGATTTGGCGCCGTTTATCGAGTGCGGCCGCTTCCATGGAGCGTTGAAGGAGGGCGTTGAGAGTGCGAGGGCGGCCATGGGCGCTTTGCAACAGGAGGCCCTGGGCAGCGGGTTCCAGGGGTGAGGCGTTGATACCGACTTCGGCGAGGCGTTCGCGCAGGTAGGTATCCAGGGCTTCGATTGGCCAGTGGTTGAGGACCAGACTGAAACTCAATCGGGAGAGCAACCCTCGATTGATGCCCAATTCCAAGCGTGGGAGGAGTTCCTCATCGCCAACCAAGATCAACGAGAAGGGCATCTGAGTGTCGTCGCGGGTGGTGGTCAGGAGTCGGAGTTCCTCCAAGGCGGCGGCATTGAGATCTTGGGCTTCCTCAATGATGACGAGGGGCCAGGCGGACCACTCTTTCCAGAGAGCTTGGAGAGCCAGGACGTTGTCGCCGCGACGGAAACAGGGTTTTTGTCCTGCCAAAGACAGAAGGTTGCGCAACAGATCGTTGCCCATGAGAGAACTGTGGCTGTTGCGCAGAACGCGGAACTGTTTGGAGGAGAGTTCCTGGGTCCAGCGGTGGATCAAAAAGCTTTTGCCCACGCCGTGGGGGCCGTGGACCAGGCCACTGGAACGGACGGCGGCGAGTTGGTGGAGGCGGCGGAGTGCGTTCTCCCATGGGGCGTGGGGAACGGTGACGGTGCTGTCGGAGAAGCCCGGCCAGCGCGAGGCGCCCCAGAGGGTTTTAAGTTGGAGATCCAAGTCGGAGTTATTCGGACTCATAGGAGGGAGCATTGAGAGTTGAGTTGAGGGTTGCAGCGATGCGCCAGGCCGATGAAGCGGTCGTTGAGCCACACTTCGACACGACGGAATCCGACCGGATCAAAGTGAACGGTGATGAACTGGCCGCGCAGGTGGGTGGCCACTTCCCAGACCGATGCCCCCAGGGAAATGGTGGAGTTTTTGCGAACCCGGCGGGTCAGTCGCATCAAGAAGAGTCGTTCGACATCGACGCCCGCGGCGAGAGTGCGAATGGAGGAGCCGAGCTGAGCAAAACTCTCGGCGGGGGTTTTGCCCTCAAGGCCGTCGTGCTGGGTTTGGTGATAGGAGGCTTCGATCCAAGTCCAGTATCGGCGATTGAGTTCATCGAGAGTGTGGACGGGTTGAAAAAGAAGTGTTGGCAGGAACTGGGTTTGAGTTCGGAGAAAATACCGTTCAATTTTACCCTTCGACCAGGCGTGGTAGGGCTTGGTGTGAATGAGTCGTATGCCCAAGTTGGCGCAAACGGTGCGCAAGTGTTGGCTGCGAAAAGCAGCGCCATTGTCGGTGTACAGTTTATCGAGCAACCCGCGTGTCAGCACGGCTTGGCGGAGGCAATCCAGGAAGTACTCGAGTCGTTCGCGTGGATAGAACTGGGCGTGGACGCAGAGGCGGGAGCAATCGTCCAGAAGGGCGAAGAGGAAGGTGCGCTGGGATTTGCCGTCGGGGAGTTTGATGGTCGGACCGTGCATGCAATCGCTCATCCACAGCAGGTTGGCCAGCGGGAACGCGAACGCCTTGGTGGGGCCGTGGATGAGGCCGGAACCTGCCCTCAGACTGCGCCGATCCAGGCCGGCTTCGCACAGGCGTCGATGCAGGGTGCTAAAGCTGAAGGAGCCGTGCTGGAGGAGTCCTCGGCGCAACAACTCCTCAACGAGGGCTTTGAGGGTGAGAATGGGATGTTGACGGCGGATTTGGAGCAGCGCTTCGAGGGCTTGAGGGTCAATGGAGCGATGCTTGCCACGATCGCGACGGGGTTGGTTATGCAAGGCAGCGAACTGACCATCGCGATGGCGATAAAACCAAGTTTCGATCGTGGAGGCGGAATAGAATCGACCCTCCCAAGCGTGTTGGGCAGCTAATTGAAGGGCTTGAGAGAACGTCAGACCGTTCTCGCAAGCCTGTTGGACCGATTGGACGGCCGCAAAGCGAGCCAGAGCCTGACATTGACGCGGATCCTCGTCCGCGGGAGCTGATGATTTTGTCATTGCGGGTAGGTTACCCGCGGTTCACTCGGAGCGAAGAAGTAGGTTGTGTGGGAAAATCGAGTTATGCGATTATCCGCCGGTCGTCCCAGCCGAACGTGGCTTGTCAAAACCGCAGGGCTGATGACATCGGTAGCGCCCGAAGAGCGTGATCCGAAATGTAGAAACCAACTGGCGTGCGGCGCTTTGCAGAGTGCCGCACGCCTTTTGGATCCAAGGCCAGGGTGGTCGACTTGGTTCCGGGGGCGGCACACCCAAGCCTGTGTTCAGGGAACGGATCAGCGTCGGCCCAAAAGAATCGATCCCCTTTTGATACGAGCGAAGGATGGGCTTCCATTGGGAAATCTCGGAATCCCCCGGTTCATCGAGTTGGCTGTCCAGGTAGCGCTGAGTCGTGAACACGTTGACTTGCCGATAACTCAAAGCCCAATCGGGCAAGCAACTCAGGGTGCGGCCACACTTGCGGCAGAGGAAACGGGCCACCGTGATCCGAATCAATTTCAGACACCAGGAAACCCAGCGTTGATACGTTCCATGTCGAAGAAGTCCCTGGGTGTCATTGCAGTTCGGGCAGTGACTGGGGTTGGGAATCTGGTCTTGGTAATCCGATTTAACGTATTCAGGAACGTTGATGGAAACAGGCATGATTTGCTGCATCCACTCACTCTGCAAACCCAAGGGCTCCCGAAAAGCCGATAGATGCCACATCCAGACGTCTTTTCTTCACGCTCCATTCGGATGCTTCGGCACGGTCTCCCAGCCCTATGTGAAAAACGGTAGCTCCTTTTTCGTCATTGTCCGTGACGCGGAACACGCCTCCGTGACGACAGTTATCGCAAACTGGATTGCGTACGTGCTGCCCAAGCCCGTATTGGCCACTTCTTATGTGCTGGTGTTGCTTGTCGTCGGCGCGAGTCTAGGCTGGCATCTGGCGCGCCAGAAATCGGCGCGCATCACTTCCGAACTCAGCGAGCGTTACGCCAAAGCGATCGATCCCCACCAAGGTCCATGGCCACCATGAAACGGGGTCTCTTGATTCTTTCGATTGGCGTGTTGGGAGCTGTAGTTGCCTTCTGTTGCGTCTACAGAATTGGCACGGCCACGCCGCGCGCCTTGATGCAGAGCTCTCAACCGGAACTCGCGTGGCTTCAACATAAGTTCAACCTCGGCGAGGCCGAGTTCAAACGCATCTCTGATCTTCATGCCGGTTACCTGCCGCAATGCTTGGAACGCTGCCGCCAGATTGACGAGTTGAACGGCAAACTTGCCAACCTCCTTGCCACTGCCCCACTTATTACAATTGAAATCGAATCCCTCCTAAAAGAACGCGCGCAATTGCGGGCCAACTGCCAGTTGGAGATGCTCAAGCATTTCTTCCAAGTGAGCCACACCATGCCGGCTGAGCAAGGCAGGCGCTATCTCGATTGGGCGCAAGAAAATACTTGTTTGCGTGAAGATAGAATGTACCGCGGCAGCGACAGCCGGGGTTCAACCATGAGCCCCGCTCACAGGCCTTAGCCATTGCATGAACGCGCCCCACATGGACGATCTGGACATGCAGGACATGCAACGCCTCGCGAATGGGGACGAGGCGGCCTTGAACGACTTGATGGAGCGGCACGGCCCGAAGCTGTACCATTATCTCTTCCGCTGCTTGCAAGATCAGGAAGACGCTGAGGATCTGGCGCAGGAGACCTTTGTTAAACTTTATCAGAACCGTGACCGCTTCGACACCGGACGCAAGTTTTCGGCATGGCTCTACACCATCGCCAGCAACCTCGTGAAGGACCACTACCGCTGGCGATCTCGGCATCCGCAAGTCTCCCTCGATGCAGAGAACGACGCTACAGGCGAAAGCTACCGCGATGCGTTGCCGCAAGTCGGGCCATCCCCGACTGACCATCTGCAAGCTGGTGAGCGTGCGGAAGCAGTGCGCCGGGCCGTGGCCGCATTGCCTGAGGAGTTGCGTCTACCGCTCATTCTCGCCGAATATGTGCAATGTTCACACGCCGAGATTGGCGGAATTCTTAGCTGCTCCGCAAAGGCCGTGGAAACTCGCGTCTACCGGGCCCGACAGCGACTGCGATCCAGCTTGAGCAGCCTTTTGGAGACTGCTTGAATCGTTGTGCGCCCGGGGTTCCGCGAGAATTCCAGAAATTCTTTGAGGGATTTGTCCGAAGCCGGGGTATGAAGTGAAGTCTGGACGAACTCTCAGTTGCGAACGGAAGAACAATTTAAGTGACGCTTAAATATGACTCTCAGCCCAAAAATTTTGAGTCTATTGCTCCGCCGATTTCCGGTCATCGTTCCTGTGGCATTTGTCTCGGCTGAGACACCGTGCGTCATCCACTGCAGTTTCGCCGGTGGACATGCCAACCGTGCTGGCCAGCTGTCCCGCCACGGCTTTCCTCCTTCCTTTTCCCCAAATACGAGTTGTTACCGATGGATTTCATGAAAGTCATTCAGCCTGGCATTGTGCGAGCGGCTTTTGGCGTCGATGCCAGCGCGCTGGAAGCGGAACTTGCCGAGTTGAAGGCGGCGCTTGACGAGCACGCCATTGTGGCTGTCACTGATGCACAAGGAAGAATCACCTATGTGAACGACAAGTTTTGTGGAATTTCCCAATACTCGCGCCACGAGTTGATGGGGAAGGATCACAGAATTATGCCTCCTCAGCAGAATCTGTGGGTGAGAGGCGGCTCTGGTAGTTTCCCAAGAGCGTGGTAAAGAGCCACTTCGAGAGCTCGAAACGTCCGAAATCCATAGGCTCGCCTGGTAGTCACTCGAATCTTGTTGTTGAGTCCCT
>SXGT01723920.1_pt1 | contig 14076 bp, 9 predicted proteins | sample 3176221 | NCBI WGS metagenome assembly SXGT01 (sample SAMN11356862, study PRJNA531348) | freshwater metagenome | isolation source: freshwater sample F1-120 | place: China: Fuxian Lake, Yuxi | collected 2017-12-25 | reverse complement strand
GTGGCGATGGAGACGCTGGCGGAGGCCCGGGCGCGCGGGTTGCCAGTGCAGACGCCGGCCGCGTTCCTCGAGGATGTACTGGAGCTGACGCCGCTCGACACCACCGATGACCCTTGGCTGCTCCTCGACCAGAGCCTCGCGCGCCGCACGCCGCTCTTTGTCGGGACGAAGCGCGTCATCGATTTCGGCGGCGCGTTCGTCATCGCGATCGTGGCGCTGCCGGCCTTCATCGCGGTCGCGGTCGCGGTGCGCGTCACGAGCCCGGGGCCGGTGTTCTTTCGCCAGACCCGGGCGGGGCTCTTTCGCGAGCCGTTCACGCTCATCAAGTTCCGGACCATGGTGCACAACGCCGAGGCGCTGACGGGGCCGGTGTGGGCGGGCGCGAACGACCCGCGTATCACGCGTCTCGGGCAGTTTCTGCGCAAGAGCCGGCTCGACGAGCTGCCGCAGCTCTGGAACGTGTTGCGCGGGCAGATGAGCCTCATCGGTCCGCGCCCCGAGCGCCCCGAATTCGACGCGCAGCTCGCGCCGCGCATCCCGTTCTACGCGCTCAGGCACCTGGCCAAGCCGGGGCTGACCGGGTGGGCGCAGGTGCGGCTGCACTACACGGCGTCGGTCGCGGACTCGTTCAAGAAGCTGGAGCACGATCTGCACTACGTGAAGCGCGCGTCGCTCATGTTCGATTTGCGGATCTTGCTGCTGACGATTCCGGTCGTGCTGCGGCTGCGCGGGCGCTGAATTCGCTCGCGCATCGGCGAGCGAGGTCAGGTCTCCCAGGCGAGTTCCTCGCGCGCGTCGCACCAGAGCGCGTGGAACTCGGGTCGGAGGGCCGCTGGCAGGGCCGCTTCGAGGGTCGTGTATTCTTCGCGGGCAAGCGCTTCGCGCTCTTCGCGATCGGATTCGGCCTCCGAGCGCGGCTTGAGCAGCGCCACGATGTCCGCCTGGTCCTGATGCCGGCCGGCATGCAGCTTCATTTCAAGCAGCGCGGCGAGTCCGATCACGGTCCCGTCGCGGTCGCTCGCCGGCACATCCTGGGGCGCGGGGTAGGGGGGCCTTCCGGCGCGGGGACGTGCATCGCCCGCGAGCAGCAGGTCGACGGAAACCCCGGTTGCAAGGTGTCGTAGGCGCGTGCGCGACTCGCGCGCGAAGCCATGGCCCGTCAAGAGTGGCGCCAATCGCGCGTCGGCGGTCGGGTCGAGCAGGACGTCGACGTCACGCGTCGTACGCGCGTAGCCGTGATGGACGACCGCAACCCCGCCGACGAGGCGGTACGCGACGCCGGCGGCGTCGAGCAGGGCCCTGAGTGCCGGCAACGCGAGATCGACCGCAGGCAGCGTGGGCTCCATGGCTCGAGCAAACCTCCGGAGGGTCTCGATGACGCGGTCGGTCGCCGTCCTGTGGCCGCGGGTACCACGAGCGCTGGCCTCAACCTACTTCGCGCCCGACGCCGGCGCCGGCGTCGCCGTGCAGCGCAGCGGCACGCCCATCTCGCTGACGAGGTGCGCGGCGCCATCGAGCGCCTCCATCGTCCACAGCATGTAGCGCGCGTCGACGTGGATCGTGCGGGTGGTCCTCGCGTCGAACATCACGTCGGAGGCGACGCCCTCGATGTCGCCGTCGAAGGCGAGGCCGACCAGCTCGCCCTTGTCGTTGAGCGTCGGCGAGCCCGAATTGCCGCCCGTGATGTCGAGATCCGACAGGAAGTCGATCGCGATTTCGCCGCCGAGCGCTGGGTCGCCGTAGCCGCAATAGGCCTTGGCGGCGATGGCCGACAGCAGCTTCTCGGGTGCGTTGAACGGCGCGGCGCCGGTGTTCTTGAGCGGGATCTGCGCGGCCACCGTGAAGGGCTGATCCACGAGCTCTTGCGAGTCCGGCTTGAACGAGCGGACCGTGCCGTAGGTGATGCGCAAGGTCGAGTTCGCGTCGGGCGAGAGAAAGCCGCCGAGCACCTCGCGCATCGCATCCGAATAGAACGGGGTCAGGAGCAAGAGCTCGCCCGTGCGCGCGTCGGTCTTCCGCTCCTCGGACTTGAAGGTCTTCCAGATCCGCTGCGCCGCCTGGACGAACGGGTCCCTCGAGGCCGCGATCTCTTGCGACGTTCCCTTCTCCAGCAGCGCGAGGCGCAGCGCCTCGTCCTCGATCAGCGGCGCCGCGTACCAGGCGGCCAAGGTCTTGTCGATGAGCGCCGCGTTCACCTTCTTGTCGCGCTTCACCCCGAGCAGATCGGCCAGCCAGGGGCGGTCATTTGCAGGAAGCTGCAAGGCTCTGACGAGCGCCATCCGGAAGTTCGCGCGGTCCAGCGTCCGATCGTACTGCTTGGCAAACGTCTTCTGCGCGCCCTTGGCCCGCGACAGGTCGCGGTCCTGATAGCCGGGCTTGCGCTCGGCGTCCGGCTTCTGGCGCTCCTCGGCCCAGCGCGTCAGCGACAGCGCCGTCGCCAAGAGGCGCGAGCCGCTGAAGGCCACGCTGCGGTCGAAATCGACGCGCGCGGTCTTCTCACTCTCGGCGAGGATCCCCTCGAGCTTGGTCAGCGCCGCCTGCGTCGCCTCGTGCCCGGGCTCGGCCGCGTACGCCTTGATGTCCGCGTCGATCGCGTCTTTGCGCTGGACGAGGTCCCCGCTGGTGAGGCCCTTCAAGACGCCCTCGAACTTCTCGAGGCCGTTCTGGATCCCCTGCTTGGCGAGCGTCGCCTTGATCGCCGTCTCGCCCGCGCTGCCGAGGTGCGCCTCGGCGATCGCGTAGCGCTCCTTCATATAGGTGATGAGGTACGGGTAGTACCACGCGACCTGCTGGTGGATTTCGGTCGCCGTGACCGTGCGCTGGGTCGAGCCCGGGTACCCCGTGACCATCACGAAGTCGCTCGGCGCGAGGCCCGCGCTCGAGACCTTCAGCCAGTGTTTGGGCTGGTAGGGGACGTTGTCGGCCGCGAAATCGGCGGGCTTGCCGTCTTTGCCGACATAGGCGCGGTAGAACGAGAAGTCGCCCGTGTGACGCGGCCAGGCCCAGTTGTCGACCTCGCCACCGTAGTTGCCGACGGCGCGCGCCGGCACGTACACGAGGCGGACGTCGCGCAGCTCGAGCATCTCGATGAGGAGGTAGCTGGCGCCGCGGAAGAACCCCGAGACCTGGCAGCGGATCCCGGGGCGGTCCTTCTCGCAGGTTGCGACCAGCTGCTTCTGCCGCTTCTCGCTCTCGTCCTTGCGTGCGACCGGATCCGCAATCGCCTCGAGGCCGCCGCGCATCTGGGCCGTCACGTCCGTGAACGCCTGCGCGATCATCACGCGCTGCGCCGGGCCGGCCGACTTCTCGTCGGCCTTCGTCTTGGCCAAGAAGCCGTTCTCGACGAGGTTCGCCTCCGGCGTCGAGTTGAGCTGCAACGCGCCCTGCACGCAGTGATGGTTCGTGACGATGAGCCCCTCGGCCGACACGAACGAGGCCGTGCAGCCGCCAAGCGACACGACCGCAGCGAGCGGCGCCGCGAGTGGGTCGGCGAGCGCCGCGCGATCGAGGACGACGCCGAACGCGGCCAGCGTCTCGAGGTGCTGCGGCAGGAGCATCTGCGACGGGAGCCACATCCCGCCCGGAGCGACGTGCGCCTTGCGCGCCGCCAGTCGCGGATCGGGCGGGGCGACCCCGCCGTGGGGATGCTCGAGGATGTCGGTACGGTGCGGCGCGCTGGCGCAGCCGCCGATATTGATGATGGCGCCGATGCCGATAGCGAGGAAGGCGAGGGGAGCGTTTCGAGTCATGCCGAGCGCATAGCAAAGAACGCCCGCACGCGCGATACGAACTGCCCGCCAGGGCCTCAGGCCTATTGGGGGCAGCGCACGTTCAGCGTCACGGGGTCGCGCCGAACCAGCGTGAGCGCGCACTCCGCGGCAGCCACCGCCGAACCCAGCGCGAGCCGGACACCCGGCACCGCGTCGAACGGCACCCGGTGCACGATGACGTCCACGACGAGACCGTCGGCGCCATCGGCGACCCAGCGCACGACCGGCGCGTGGGCGCCGAAGCTGACCGACTCGCCGGCCGCGAGCGCGAAGTCCTCGCCGTAGTTGACGACCCGACCCGTCCACGCGTCCTCGGTGTCGAGTGGCGCGTCGCGATCCTGATCTTCGACGCCCGGTGTGCCCGGTGTGCCCGGTGCGATTGGAGGCTTGCTGGCGCAGGCCGACGCGAGCGCGGTGAGGACGAACGTGATGCCAAGGACGAGACGTGTCGACATGGGGACTCCGCGGTGACGGTGTGCCCCGGATTGGCCTCCAGACCGGTCCCGCATGTCAAGCGCCGGGGGCACGCCGAAACGTTTTGCTACGTGCGGCGTGTGGGATTCTGCGCGGTCGCGCGCCGCCCTAACCACGACGCGCGAGGTTTACGTCTTTGTGCTTGCCTCGACGTTCGGTGACTTGTAGTCATCGTGTCACTGACTACGAGTCATCGAAACCGGAGAGGCGCGTGCCGAGAGCAGTGACCCGCAAGCGACCGCCGACGCGGCCCGCCGAGCCCAAGCCCCGGCACGTCCAAAAGGAGGAGACGCGCGCGGCGCTGGCCGCTGCCGCCCTTCGCTGCTTCGCCGCGACCGGCTGGGAGGCGACCACGGTCGGAGCCATCGCGAAGGCCGCCGGCGTCGCGCATGGGACGTTCTACGTCCACTTCGCGACCAAGGAGGCGCTCGCCGATGCGCTGCTCGCCGACTTCAACGCGACGTTCGCCGCGCGCGTTCGGCCCATCTGGGAGAGCGGCGCCGCCGCGCTCCCGACGCGCGTGCGGCGCACGGCTGAGGCCTTCCTCGACCACTGGGAGTCCGAGCGCACGTTCGTCGCTGCGTACGCCCATCGCTTCGCTGGCGGCACCGGGCTCGGCACGACCCTCGAGAACGTGCGCGACGGCATCAACCCGCCGGCGGTCGCGCTCCTCGGTGACATCGTGGCGCGCCTCGCGGGTTCCGCCGCCAAGAGCAGTGGCCGCCTGTCCCTCGCGGTCCAGGGGGTCCTTGCGATGTGGCTGCGCATCGGCCTCCAGGCCCTCTTCCAGCCGGGCGTGACCCGCAAAGACGCGGTCGACGTCCTGACGCGCATGACGCTCGGCGCCGCCCTGGCAATGGTCGAGCCGCAGTCGGCTACCAAAGAGCCGCCGCAATCCAAGGAGACGCCGCGATGACCGCCGAATCCGTCCCGCACACCGCCTCGAAGAAAGAGTCCTGGCGCGCGTACGTCGCCACCGACACGCGCCCGTTCGCGGGCGCCAAGCGCTACCGGCCGAGAAGCGGCCACCCCGACTGGCCACGCCTCATGCGTGAAGCCGACGCCATCGTCGCCGAGGTCCTGCCCACGCTCGCCCCGCCGCAGCGCGGCCTCCCCGAGCTCGCGCGCCGCGCCAAGTCCTACGCGACCGCCGCGCGCGGCTACCTCGAGAACCGGCGCCGCGCCCGCGCCGGCCGCGAGGACCTCCTGCCCCTCTATTTCATCTGGACGACGCTGCGCGCGTGCAACTTCCGCTGCACCTACTGCGACGACCACCGCGGCCAGAAGTACCCGGATCTACCTCTGAAAGGCGCCCTCGACACCGCGCGCGGCAAGCGCCTGCTCGAGGTCATGCGCACCCGCGCGACGTCCGTCTACTTCGCCGGCGGCGAGCCGACCGCACGCAAGGATCTCCCGGCCCTCACGCGCCACGCGCGCGACCTCGCGTACTACCCGGTCGTCGTGAACACCAACGGCAGCCTCGTCGCGCGGAACCTGCGCAAACCCGAGTGGCGCACCTGGCTCGCCGACACCGATCTGATCGTCGTGTCCCTCGACGGCCTGAACCTCGAGCGCCTCGCCCGCCTCTGGGTCACCGACGCCCCGCAAGACGTCCTGCGCAATCTCCTCGTCCTGCGTGCGCTCGCCGGCCCGATGCGTTTCCGCCTCAGCGTCAACTGCGTCATGGAGCCGGGCGAAAGCGACGAGGCCCGCGATGTCCTCGATCTCGCTGGCGATCTCGGCATCACCTACGCGTACGTCCCGATGAACGTCGGGCCGCGCATCGCCGACGGCTTCCACGGCGATCCTGCCTACGAGCAATTCGCCGCGACCGTCCTCGCACGCAAGCGCGCCGGCCAACCGATCATGGGATCGCTGCGCCTGAACGAGCGCCTGCTCCGCTCGGCGCCCATCTCGTGCCGCAATACGCTCAAGCCCCACGTCGACTTCGACGGGCGCCTCTTCTGGCCCTGCAAGGGCACCGTCAACGTCCCGCCCGCCATGGTCGACGTCCTCGCCTTCGACCACGTCGACGACGTGTGGGCCCACGGCGCGAAGCTTATCGACCCCACCCACTTCCACGGCCCGGCCCCCGACCAGTGCGGCGGGGACTGCAACTGGGCGCAGAACTACTCGACCGACGCCTACACCCACGGCCTCCTCCACCCACTCAGCCTGCTCGGCGAGGTCGCCGACTTCGTGAGGTCCCGATGAACCCGACGAGTCCCGCGACCCCAAGCGCCCCAACCGCCACCACCGCGCCCGAGCTCCTCGTCGACCTCGCGGCCATCGTCGCCGTCAGCCTCGCGATCTGCGTTGCGTCCCAGCAGCTCCTGCTCATGACCATCGTCGTGCCCGCGGTCTGGGTCCTGCGCACGATCGCCTGGGCCGCCGTACGTCCGCGCGCGCGTCACGCGCTCGGCGTCGAGCTCGCCTTCTGCCTGCTGGCGGCCGCGTTCGGCGGCTTCAACGACTGGATGTCGACCAACTACTACGGCATCTATGACTACACCGTGCCGACTGATCTGCCGGGGATCTCGACGTTGCCGGTCTGGCTCCTCCTCTACTGGGGCATCATCCTGCGCTTCGTCGCCACGCTCGCGTCCTACGTGGGCCTTGGGGCGGACCCGACGCCGCGCGATCTCGTGCGCCTCGGGCGCCGGCGCGTGCACAGCCCGGCCTTGAAAATAGCGCTCCAGCTCGCGATCGTTCTCGCGACCCGGCAGGCGATCTTCCGCCTGCACCTCGATCCGATTTGGTCCTGGGCGCCGTTTCTCGTCGCCGGAGGGCTGCATGCGCTGCTTTTCCCGTGGGACCGTCGCGACCTCCGGATCGCGCTCCTCGCGTTGACCATCGGTACGGCCGTCGAGGTCCTCTACATCCAGGTCGGCGGGCTCCACCGCTACCACCTCGGTTGGATCGGCGGCGTGCCGATCTGGATCGCGCTCTGGTGGGCCCTCGCCATGGTCATCTGGCGCGACCTGGGCCTCCGGATCCTGCGACGCTTCGTGCGCTGGGCGCAGCGTGCGGAACCCCTGGCGCGGCGACTCGGAACGTCGCCCAATCACACGTAATTCGGCTCGCGACGACTTTACGCGATCCGCGCCACGTGCTAGCTTGGGCCGCACCTCTGCGGGAGAAAGCATGATGCGGTCGGCGTCCGTCCTGTCGACAGTGGCCATCGTCTCGGGCGTATGGTTTGGCGCGTGTGGGGGCGGTGATCACGGCGACCACGCCGTCACCACCCCCGCGGACGTCAGCGAGGTGGGCGAGGTAGGCGCGCCCGAGGACACGAGCACCGCCGCCGAGACGGCGCTCGAAACGACCGTCGAGCCGGACACGGTCCTCGTGCCCGAGACCGCGGTGGACCCGGACACCACGGTCGACCCCGAGACCGACGCCGACGCCGACGAGGTGGGCGAGACGCTCGACTGCGACGGCAACGTGCGCCCCGCGGGGTGCCCGTGCGTGAACTCGGACGACTGCGAGGACTTCTGCGTCACGACCGATCTCGGCAAGCGCTGCGTCTCGACCTGCACCGAGTCGTGCCCGTCGGGGTTCGCCTGCATTCTGGCCTCCGTCGCGTCCGCCGATCCGGTCTTTCTCTGCCTGCCGCGCTACGCGAAGCTGTGCCAGCCCTGTCGCGAGCACATCGACTGCCAGGCGCAGGGCGACGGCCAGCTCTCGCTCTGCCTCGACTACGGCGTCGCCGGGCACTTCTGCGGCGGCTACTGCGACGACGACACCGTGTGTCCGAGCGGCTACGCGTGCGCGGACCAGGTGCTCGGCGATGGTTCGCACACCAAGCAATGCGTGAGGAACGACAACGTGTGCGAGTGTAATGATCTCGGCAAATCCCTCAGCATGGCGACGGGCTGCGAGGTCGCGAACGCGCTCGGTACCTGCGCCGGCGAGCGCACCTGCGGCGCCGCGGGCCTCGGCGCCTGCGACGCGCTCGCGGCGGTGCCCGAGACGTGCGACCGCATGGACAACGACTGCAACGGCGTCACCGACGACCTCGCGGCCGACGTGCCGTGCACCAACGACAACGACTACGGCACCTGCCGCGGCATCGCGGGCTGCACCGGCGGCGTGCCGGTGTGCGTCGGGCCGATCCCGGCGGCCGAGAGCTGCAACGGCCTCGACGACAACTGCAACGGGGCGACCGACGACGGCTACGCGGATCTCGATGCGGACCATATCGCCGACTGCGTCGACCCCGACCAGGACGGCGACAACACCAAGGACACCGCCGACAACTGCCCGCGGATCGCCAATGCCGACCAGGCCGACAACGACGAGGACGGCCTCGGCGATGTCTGTGACTTCGACGACGACAACGACAGCGGTCCCGATAGCGTCGACTGCGACCCGTTCGATTCCACCGTTCACACCGGGGCCACCGAGATCTGCGATGGCAGGGACAATGACTGCGATCATGCTACCGACGAGGGGCTCTGCGACGACGCGGTCGACTGCACGTTCGACTACTGCATCCCCGCGAGCGGCGAGTGCGGCCACGTCGCGGACGACACCGCGTGCGACGACACCAACGCCTGCACGACCGACATCTGCGACGTGAAGACGGGCTGCGACACCGAGCCGCTGTCTGGGACGACCTGTGAGGATAACGACCTGTGCACGACGCGGGATCGCTGCCTCGAAGGGGCGTGCATCGGGGACGCGGTGACGGGTTGCTGCGCCGTCGACGCGGACTGCGATGATCAGAACCCTTGCACGCGGGATGCGTGCGACCCAACGGACGGGACCTGTTCGCGCGAGGTGCTCGCGGACGAGACGCCGTGCGACGCCGACGCCAACGGTTGTACGGTCGACGACAGCTGCCAGAGCGGCACGTGTGTGGCCGGACTGGCGCCCCAGTGCAGCGTCGTCAACCCGTGCGCCGTGGGGTCGTGTGAGTCGCAGGGGGCCAACAGTTACGCGTGCGTGCAGACGTACCGCGACCGAGTGACCGCCTGCGACGATGGCCTCTTCTGCACGTCGGCGGATCACTGCAACGGGCAGGGAGCATGCGTCGGCGGCGGGGCACTCGACTGCGGCGCGAGCGAAAGCGGGTGCCAGATCATCGTGTGCGACGAGGTCGGGGACGCGTGCGAGGTGTCGAACGCAGCCGAGGCGCAGGCCTGCTCCGACGGGGATGGCTGCACGCGGAGCGATGCGTGTCACCTCGGGGCGTGTGTCGGCGGCGGTCCGCCGGACTGCTCGAATGTTGCAGACGCGTGCAACGATGGCGCGTGCGACGCGCTCGACGCCGACCACTACCAGTGCGTGAAGGACCCGGTGCCCAGGGGAGTCGCGTGCGCGAGCGCGGACTTCTGCGTCGTCGAGACGGTGTGCAACGGGGCGGGGGCGTGCGGCGTCGGGGTGGCGCGGGACTGCGCGCTCGAGGTCGGCGACCAATGCAACGGAGCCCGCTGCGATTCGGTCTTGGCGCGCTGCGTGCGGACGCCGGTCGCCGACAAGACATCCTGCGACGACGGAAACAGCTGCACGCAGATCGATACGTGCAAGAACGGCGTGTGCTCGGGCGCGGGCGACGCTTGCGTCGAGGAGCAAGTATCGACGGGTGCCGACGGCAACGTGCAACCCACCATCGTGGGTGTTGGCTATGGCCGCTACCAGGCCCAGTGGTGGACGGCGACGGTGAATACGGCGCAACGCTCGCGGCTTTCCGATGCCCATGGCTCACGCGAGAACGAAGAGGTCGTATCGACCAGCACCGGCACGTCGCGCCCGGCGACCTGGAGCACGCGTATGGCGGCGCAACCCAACGGCGATCACGTCATCATCGACTGGACGGGGGGTACCAGCGCGCGCGAGGAAGGCACGGCCCAGAATCCGGGAAGCTGTGGCCACACGACGACGAACACCGCGTACGAGCGCGGCACGGCGTACGACTACCTCGGCGTGGTCGTGAATCAGGCCAATCTGTGGCCGATGTTGCAGACGGCCTACTCCGCAGGGACCAACTGCAACGGCTCGGCGGCCATGAACACCATCCGCGTCGTGCCCCTGCCGTTTTCCACGGGTTTCGCGTACGTCGGTTCTGCTGACGGCACGACGTCCATGAACTCGTCGCTCAACCCGCCCGCGAACCAGATCTCCTACTATCCGCCGACGGGCCCCTTCACGGTCGGTGCGCGCATCACGCTGGTCGCCGCCGCCCAGACGACCGGCGACTTCGATGCGCGCCATACGACCGATGGTCAGACGAAGTTCGTGGCCGCCTGGGTCGCTGCGAACGGCACCGACGTCCTGGCGCGCCGCTTCGGGGTCGACGGACAGCCCGACGCGGCGGCCGCGTGGGCCGTGGTCAGTGCGGGCAGCGGGACCACGGTGTCGCAGGTGCGCGTCGCGACGTTCACCGACTCGAAGTTCATCGTCGTATGGGAGGTCGACAAGGTCGACACGAGCGGCCGCGGCGTCTACGCGCGTCGCTTCAACTTCGATGGCACGACCGCGGGCGACGAATTCCTGGTGAACACGAACCGAGTCGGCAGCCAGGGACTGGGGGAGATCGGCGTCTTCGCGGACAACAGCTTCGTCATCGCCTACGACGACGCCAACGGGGACGCCGACGGATACGCCGTCAAGGCCCAGCGCTACCAGTCCAATGGCACGGCGATCGGGACGCCGCTGACCGTCAACACGATCGCGTCGGGCGCACAGTATCGGCCCACGGTCGCAGTCCTGGACACGGGTGAATGGGTCGTCGGTTTCGTCGACGGGGCCAGCAAAGTCTGGACGCGCCGGTTCTTCAAGGACGGCACCCCCTCGATTGGACAGATCGAGCGCGTCGTCAACGACGTCACCGCGGGCGCACAGCGCAACGCGTCGGCGGCGCGGGCCGCGAATGGGAACATGTTGGTCGTGTACGAGTCGCCGGTCGTGGGGCTCGACGCGGGCGAGGTGCTGGGCAAGTTGCTCGATGCCCAAGGGCGCGCCGTGCGGCCGGAGTTCCGGGTCAATACGTACACGACGCTCGGGCAGGTGTTGCCGCGGGTGGCGGCCGCCTCGGATCGCTTCGTGGTCGCCTGGGAGTCGCTCGACCAAGACGGGTCGGCCGAGGGGGTCTATGCACAACTGCTCGGGGCCGATGGCGTCGCCGTGGGCGGCGAGTTCCGGGTCAATACATCGACCAACGACGTCCAGCGGCATGCGGCTGTTGCGGCCCATGACGACGGGACGTTCATGATCGTGTGGGCCGGGTATGCGTCGGCCGGCGGGTCCGTGATGGACGTGTTCGGGGCCATTTATGGCCGCGACGGTCAGGTCGTGAAGTCGGAGTTTGCGCTGACGACCACGACTGCCGGGGCGCAGGACTTCCCGGTGGTGGTCGCTGATCCCACGACCGGGGGCTTCCTCGTCGGGTGGCAATCGTACAACCAGGATACCTCGAACTACGGTGTCTACCTGCGGAGGTTCTCGGCTGGGGGGGCGGCGTTGAGCGGCGAGGTGCAGGCGCATTCGACGATCGCCGGCGATCAGGTGAGTCTCGCGCTGGCGATTGCCCCGACTGGCGCCGCGGCGGTCGGATGCTGGGAGTCGTATGGTCAGGACGTCGCGGCCACCTGGGGCGTCTACTGCCAGCGTTTCGGCTTGGCCGATCTGTCCAAGGCGGGCGCCGAGTGGCGGCCGCACGCGGTGACGGCGGGTGACCAGGGGCATCCGGCGGTTGCCTACCTCGAGGACGGGGACTTCGTGGTGGGTTGGGACTCGGCGGGGGTCGACGGGGCGGGCCTGGCGGCGCAGTACCAGCGCTACGCCGCGAGCGGTGAGACGCAGGGCGCGCGGGTCGTCGCCAATCGGACATGGGCGGGTGACCAGTCGCGACCGTTCTTTGCGGTGGCGGACGGAAGCGGCGGGTTCCTGGTCGGGTGGCAGTCTGCGGCGCAGGACGGCAGCGATCTGGGCATCTACTTCCGGTTGATGCCGGGCTTCTGAGCCGCGCGAACTGGCCTCTCACTCGCCTCGAACGGGGCCTTTCCGATTGGGGCAAGGTCGGCTACGCTTCGGCTCCCCCCGGCTCGCGTTCGCGCGCGGGTCTCCCGGACGGAGGTCAAGACGATGAGAGCGATTGCCGGCGCCCTACCTGCTTTGTGGATCAGCGTGTTGTTGGCCGGCTGCGCGAGCAAGCCCGAGGTCAAGCCTCCGCCCGAGGACCCGAAGGAGGAGCCGACGCCGCCCGGGTTTGTGAAGGTCGTCGAGTACGAGGCCAAGACGCGCGAGCTCATCAACGCGACGCAGAAGCTCGAGGGCTTGCAAACCGACATCGACGAGCAACGGCGTCGCCTGGCGGCGATTTGCGCCGACTACCCCAAGCACCTCGCGTGCGACCTCTATTCAGCGGCGGCGTTCGCGCTCAAGACCTTTTGCGGGGACAAGAACTTCACCGATCACATGGATGGCATCGTGAGTTCGTGCCACCAGGGCGCGTGCAAGCAGGTCGACGAGGCACAGCTCCTCTCGCGTACCGACTATATGACGCTCGTGCAGCACCTGCCGCACAAGCTCGTGACGTTCCGTTCGGCCGACACCAAGCTCGACGCGACCGACAAGAAGTCGCTCCAGCAGTACCTGGAGGCGGTGCGCGGCCAGGACGGCTTCATCATCATCGTCGGGCGCGCGAGCCGCGAAGGCCCTTGGAACGACAACCTGCGCTACGCGCTCGACCGCGCCGAGGCGACGCGCGAGTTCATCGTCGAGACGCTCGGGATCGATTCGAAACGGGTCGGCTACATTACGTATGGGCACGAGAAGATGTACCTGACCGATCTCGACGCCGAGCGGCTCTCGGAGCGCAAGCTCTCGACGACCGAGGCGAATCGGTCGGCGCTCGTCTTCACGTACCCGTGCTACAAGCCTTGAGGTTACTTGGGATCTGGGCCGCGGTGGTGGGCGGGGTCGGCTGCGCGTCCTCGTCGGCGGCCGCGCCGCCTCCCGACGCGCCCGTCCTCGTGCTTCCGAGCGAGCTTGCCGGGTTGAAGGCCGAGGCGGCGCGCGTGGGTCCGCTCGAGGCGCGCATCGCGGCGATCGAGCGCACGAATGCTGAGCTGAGCGAGCAGCTCCTCGTCGCGCAGCAGCGCCTCGGGCTCGCGCCGTTCCGTCCGAGCACGCTCGAGGCGAGTGACTTCACGTTGAAGCTGCCGGACGCGAGCCGGCTCGACGCCGAAGGCGGCAGGGCGCGGAAGATGAGCCTCGCGCGCGCCCTCGGCGAGACGCGCCAAGGCGCGCTCATCGCGTTTTGGGCGACGTGGTGCAAGCCCTGCACGGCGCCCGACGAACTCGCGCGCCTGAAGCGCTTGCGCGCGGATCTCGCCAACCAAGGCGCGGACGTCCTCTTCTTTGCGGTCGATGATCTCGCGAAAGTCACCGCCGATCCGCGCGCCCCGACCTGGCTCTACCCGCTCTGGCAGCGCGACCAGGGCCACCTCGACATGCTTCCCGAGGCGTTCGTGCGCTCGCAGGGGGTCGATCTCCCGCTCATGCTCGTCGTGTCGAAATCGGGCCGCATCAGCTGGGTGCGCAAGGGGGCGCTCGACGACGCGGCCGTGCGCGACATACTCACCGCCGTCATGCGCGGCGCGCGCGAGCGCTGAGCATGTCCGGGCCTCGTCTGACGTCGCTGTCGCACGGGGGGGGCTGCGGCTGCAAAATAGCCCCCGGCGTGCTCTCCGAGCTGCTCGGCGCGGCGCGCGGCGGGCCCATCCCCGAGGCGCTCCTGGTCGGGCGCGAGACGTCCGACGACGCGGCCGTCTACCGCCTGAACGACACGCAGGCGCTCGTCGCGACGACCGATTTCTTCATGCCG
>SXGT01000692.1_pt1 | contig 14076 bp, 11 predicted proteins | sample 3176221 | NCBI WGS metagenome assembly SXGT01 (sample SAMN11356862, study PRJNA531348) | freshwater metagenome | isolation source: freshwater sample F1-120 | place: China: Fuxian Lake, Yuxi | collected 2017-12-25 | reverse complement strand
TGACATGTTGCGATTCGCTATTGCCTGGCAACGGCGAATCGCAACATGTCAGGACCGTCCCCATGTCGACGGCGCCGACGACATCGAAGACGTGAAGGGACTCACTCACTTCGGCACGCCCGACGAGCGCAGTGGCGCGCACCGCGGGCGTCTCGACATGGACGATGGCGCCTTCGACGCCAACGCGGGGCGCCGTGAGCTCCGGGCCAATGACCAGCGACGCACGCGACGCGATTCCCGTGGCCCCCACCCTCAGGTGAGTACCCGCGAAGGCCACGCCCATTGCCGAGAACGACAAGCCGCCCTCCGTGCCCTGCGGCGCGGCGACGGTGACCCTGGCGATTCGCCCCGTGGCGCGCGAGGTCGCGTGGGCACCTTCGAAGGCCACGTCCTCCAGCTCGGCCGAGACCGATGCGGCGCGGTCGGGGCTCTGGGCGTGCACAGCGGCCGTGCCGATGACTGCGTGACCGCGCCCGTGGCGATCCCGGAGCACGATCTGGTTGGCGATGGCCTCGCCGTCCCCGCGGACCGTCCCGCTCTGCACCGCCACGTCGAGGCCCGGGACCGGGAGCACGACGGGCGCGTCCGCGGAGAACACGGCGACCGTATCCGCGACGGTACGACCCAGAGTGACCTCCAGTCGCGCGTGGGTCAGCGAGCCGTCCAGCGCGGGCACGTGTCCGGCGAGCGAGAGTCGAGCCGGTTGACCCGCGTGCTCCAGGCCGTCGATTTTACCGGACGCAATGACGGTCTCCTCGGAGCCTCGACGAAGTCGGAGCGCGACTTCACCAATCGTCAGCGGAGGCCGCGCGCGTTGGCGAGTCGCCGCGTCGACGGTCGCGGGTCGCCGCTGCGACAGCTCGGCCTCGATGGACCGCCGGACGGCGTCGTAGGCCATCTCGTCGGCGGTCGCGGGAACGACGGCGACGACCTGCCCCACGACGACCGCGCGAATCGCCTGGACACGGTCACCGAGCGCAGCCGCCCACGGATCGAAGTGCACCGTGATGTCCCTCGCCGACAGCGTGGCCCGGGGGCCGTCGCGAGACTCGAGGCGCGCCTCGGCGACGTGAACCCGACCGTGAAAGGGATCGACTGTGAGGCCCTCGAGGACTAGGTCCCGGGACAGTCGCTCCGCATGCGGGCGAAGCCGCTCGCGCACCTCGGCCTCGACGCGCAGGGGTAGCCGCCAGAGCACGCCGACGAGCGCGCCCGCAGCCACACCCGCGAGCGCCAGCAGCAGCGCACTGGTCCAAAGCGCGACGCGAACCGCCCAGCGCGTCGCAGGACGCGGCTCGGGCGACATCCGGAAGTCGGGGTGCATGACGGTGCCCACGGCGCGATCCGTAGCGCGGATCGGCCGTGGGCGCCATGAACGGGCGTGTTACGACCGCTTGAGGTTCATCGCCTCTTGCATCATCTGGTCGGCCGTCGAGATGGTGCGCGTGTTCGCCTGGTAGCCGCGCTGCGCCAGGATGAGCTGCGCGAACTCGCCCGCGAGGTCCACGTTGGACTGCTCCAGCGCTCCGCCCTGGATTGTGCCGCGGCCGCCCGTCCCTGGCGCGCCGAAGGTCACGGCCCCGGAGTCGTGCGAGGCCAGATACAGCCCGCCACCCGCCGAGCGCACACCGTCGACGGAGCGGACGCGTGCGAGCGCCGCCTGCCCGAGCAGCCGCTCCTTGCCGTTGTCGAACGTGCCGTACACCTTGCCGTCCTGATCGACCCGCAGCTCCTGGAACGTCCCGGATTGATTGCCATCCTGGCTCACGTCGAGCGTGGCGGAGCCCGCAGCGTACTGCTTGGAGCCCGCGAAGTCGAGCGAGATGGTCGTCGGGTTGCCCGCGCCCTTGGGCTGAATGGCGAACGTCGGCGGCGGCTGGGCCGGGTCGAGGACAATCTGCCCCTTGCCGTCGAAGGTGATGTTGCCGGTCCCGATGTTCGAGAACTTCGTGTCGGCCGCGCCGCCCTCGATCTCGTTGCTCGGCACGGTCACGTCGTAGCGCCACGTGTAGGTGTCGTTGTCGTGCGCGACACGCGTAAAGTGCACCGTCGCTTCGATGGGGTTGCCAACGGCGTCGTAGACCGTGACCTGCGAGGTGAAGTGCGAGCCGTTGTTCTCGTTGAGGTTCACGTCGGGCGGCGGCGGCTGCGGCACGAGCTCCTTTCCGTCGGCGCCGAGCACGGGACCCGGCCAGTTGCCGTTGAGCCCGACCTGCAGCTTCACGTCGTTGGTCGCCTTGGGCGGGTACGGGCTGTCGTCGATCTGGAGCACGCCGACCGTCGAGCCGATGTCCCCATTGCCGTCGACGCCGTAGCCCAGCAGCTTCGGTCCGCCCCGACCGAGCGACAGGAACCCTTCCCGATCCTTGGAGAACGTGCCGACCCGCGTGAGGAACTGTCCCGCGGCGCCCGACGGCCCGGTGCCCTCGACGGCAAAGAAGCCATCGCCCGAGATGGCGAGGTCCGTGGGCTTGCCGGTGCCGAGCAGCGCGCCCTGGCTGAACATGCGGTCGACGCTGAAGCCGCCGACGCCGCCGCCCAGCTGACCGCTGCCACCGACGAGGCTCTGCCCGAGCATCTCCTCGAAGGCGCTACGCCCGGACTTGAACCCGATGGTGTTGAGGTTGGCGATGTTATCGCCAATCACGTTCAGCGTCTGCCCTTGCACGTTCATGCCCGAGAGACCCACGTAGAGGCTGCGTTCGATACTCATGTCAATTCTCCTGTGACCCCTGTTTGCAGACTAGTTCTTCGGATTCTCGACCTCGATGACCTGGCCCAGCGCGATGGGGTCCGCCCCCTTCGCGTCGAGGACCAGCTCGGCGTAGCCCTTCTCGAAGTTGATCTTGGTGACCATTGCGACGGCCTGCGTCTCGACACCGAGCGGATTGCCCTTGTCGTCTTTGGCCTCGATGCTGAAGGTGTAGGTCCCCTCGTCTGCGACGTTGCCGTCATTGCGCTTTCCGTCCCAGACGACCGACTGCGAGCCCTTGTCGCGTGGCACCTCGAAGTTTCGAATGGCCTGACCGTTCTTGTCGCGAATGGTGACCGACGCCGTCGCGGCCTGATCATGAAGCTCGTAGCGCAGCGTGGGCGTGCCGTCTTTGGCCAGCGAGACCACGTTGCCCTCAAAGCGCACCGACTTGCCGATGAACGAGGTGGCCAACGTGCTGTTGGTCGCCGTCGCTGCCAGCGCCACGTTGTTGAGCCCGCGCTCGACGTTCATCATGCGCTCGAGTGACGTGAACTGTGCGAGCTGCGCGACGAACTGCGTGCCATCTTGAGGATTCATTGGGTCCTGCTGTGCGAGCTGTGTAACCAGCAGCTTCAGGAAGTCCTCCTTGCCCACCTCGTTGGGTTGCTTGGATGTCCCACCTGCCTGCAAGGCCGAGCCGGCCGCGATGCTCGATACGCTCATGGTGCCCTCCGATAGCCCGATCCGGCGGCGTCCCGGTGCCGCCGTGCTTGTGCCGCGACGTAGGCCTCATCGGCCACCGCGGCGTCCCACCGCTCCCCCCTGGGATCCCGCTGTGAGCCATCCGATGACGCGCGCCCTTCGGCGTCACGGACGACGATGACCGGAGCCGAATAGCCCCGGTCGCGTAGGTGCTGCTCCAGCTCTCCGGCACCGCTCGCGAGGGTGCGGGCCGTCGCATCCGCGGTGCACTGCAGCGTGACGCGCAGCTCCGCGATGCCGCGGTCGTTGGTCATCTGGCGGACGCCGACGTCAACCTGGCCCTGCTCGCCACCCAGCGCGACACACACGCGTGCCTCGCGGCCGTCGGCGGTCGCGCGCGCCACGGCGTCGAGGACGGCGCCGTGCAGGACACTCGTCTCGGCGCGGGAGGGGGCAAGCGACGCAACCGAGCGAGTCGCAACAACGTCGTCGCTGCCGGAGAGCACGCGCGCCATGTCCCCCGCAGAGACCGGGGAGGTCCCCTCGGACGAGCGCTCCAGGGCGGAGACGACGTCACGTGCGAGGGGGTCTGGCGCGACGTCGCGCGCCTCCGAGCGCTCTGGCGCAGCCGTGGGCGTGGGCGTCGGCTCCGCGCGGCGCGGCGCCCCGGGCGCAGCTACATGGCGCGGGCCGCCGTCAGGACGCCGCACGGGGGTGCTCGAGCGCTGCGGGCCAGGAGCATCCAGCCGCACCTGCGCCGCGAGCATGCCACCGGCCAACGCAGTGAGCTGTTGCGTGGCCTGGTTCGCCGTCAGCGACGCGACAGAGGGCGGAGCCGCGGGGACGGCCATCGGACTCGCGCGGCGCGAATCAGGGGGGAGCCCGAAGGAGTGCGGCGCCATTTCGCTTGACGTCGTTCCGACACCGCCTCGTGCAGGAGGTGCGACCGACACGGAGAGCGGTGCAAGGTCCATTGTGCGGGCCCGCTGCGTGAGCGGGCTAGTGCGCGTAGGCTCTGTGCCGCCGTCCATCGCCCTGGGCTGCGGGTGAGCCACCGTAGGCTGAGGGACGACGAGCGCCCCAGGGATGAGGCGAGCCCAGTCCATGGCGTCGGGCGCGAGCGGGCGTACCGGCTCTCGCTCGCTCGCTGTGGCGGTGTCGGCCGCAGCCGTCGGGGCGACGACTGAGGGGACCACCGAAGGCGAGGTCAAGCCGAGCTGACTCGCCAGGAGGCCGTCGAAGCCTGGAGTGGTCGCAGTCACGGCCTCCGTGCCAATCGCGACGACAGGGGACAGGTTCAGGGTTGGCACGCTCATCGCTTGGCTCCCCGCCGCGCGCGTGCCGGGGGCGGGACGACGGTGTCGTCGGTCCCGGTGTCTGCCTCGTCGTCGGTCGCGATCGGCGCAGACCGCCGGCGCTCCGGCGCGTCGCCACCCACGAAGCGGCGGGTCAGCCGCACGGCCTGCGCCGGCGGCAGTGCCGCGAGGATCTTGGCCGCGCGCGCCTCGTCCAGCGCGCCAAGCGCTTGGGCCGCGAGCGCCTCGGGCGTGGCCGCGAGAAACGAGGCCGCATCCCGCGGCTTCATGCGCTCGATCATCTTCGCCAGACGACCCACGCGCTGCTCGGGGGTCGACGCGAGAGTCTCGGATTCGGTCGGCGTCGGAGGCGCCGCGAGTTTGGGCGGTGGCGCGGTGGCGCGCTCGACGTCGGCACGCCGCGACTCCGCCTCGGCCGCAGCGCGCTCACGCTCCGAACGCTCCGCGGACTTCTGGCGATCGGCCTCGGTCACGAGCCGCGCATCGAGGCGCTTTTCCAGGGCCCGCAGCGCCTCGAAGTCCGCGCGAACGCTGGACTGAAGCGCCTGGAGCGCGCGCTCGCGAGTCTCGAGCTCGGCGCGACGGCCTTCGAGCCGCTTGAGCTGAGCGCGCAGGTCAGAGACGAGCAACAACTGCTCCGGCGTCAGCGGGGTCGCCGACAGCGCGACAGGCCGCACCTCGGCGCTGCGCTTGGGGTCGACGGACGTCGGCCGCGGCGCGTTGTCGGAGCCCAGCGCCAACAAGAGGAGCGTGCTCGCGCTCATGGTCAGGCTCGCGTTCATCGGTTGCCCCCATGGCGCGCGGCGATCTCACCCGCATGTCGGCGACTCTCGTCGAACGTGGCCGGCTGATCGACGCTCTGGACGAGGAGGGTGTCGATGTCGGCCTTCGCGTCCAGGGCGCGGTCGAAGCGCGGACTCGCCCCGCGCTGATAGGCGCCCAGGCTCACGAGCTCCTCGACATCCCGATGATCGGCCAGCAGACGGCGAATCACGGCGGCATCCGCGACGTGGGAGCCATCGACGACCTCGGGCATCACCCGGCTCACGCTGCCAAGGACGTCGATGGCAGGAAAATGGCCGCGGTCGGCAAGCGCGCGGCTGAGGTGAATGTGTCCATCAGTCGTGGACTTCACGCAGTCGCCGACTGGATCGCCCAGGTCGTCGCCCTCGAGCAGTGTCGTGTAGAGCGCGGTGATCGAACCCTTGCCAACGCCCGGTCCGGCGCGCTCCAGCAAGCGCGGGATGATCGCAAACGCCGAGGGCGGATAGCCCTTCGTGGCCGGCGGCTCACCCACGGCCAGACCAAGCTCGCGCTGCGCCATTGCGACGCGGGAGAGGCTGTCGAGCAGCAGCAGTACGCGCAAGCCCTGGTCCCTAAACCACTCGGCGATGGCCGTGGCGACCTTGGCGGCGCGCACCCGCAGCGCCGGAGCCATGTCGCTCGTCGCGGAGACGAGCACGGCACGCGAGAGCCCTTGCGGGCCGAGGTCGTGGTCGACGAAGCGCTTCACCTCACGGCTGCGCTCGCCCACGAGCCCGATGACCGTCACGTCGGCCTCGGTGTTGCGGCACATCATGCCGAGCAGCGTCGACTTGCCGACGCCGGCGCCCGCGAGGATGGCGAGGCGCTGACCTTCGCCGCAGGTGAGTAGACCGTCCAGCGCACGCACGCCGACGGAGAGGGGGCGGCTGACGGAGCCACGCGTGAGCGGATTGAGCGGTGGCGGATCGAGCAGCATGGCCGCGCCCGCGCCCGAGGCGTGACGGAGGGGCCCCTTGCCATCGATCGGCTCGCCGAACGCGTCCACGACCCGACCCATCAGCGCGTCGGACACGTGCATGCGGGGCTCAACCGGCGTCGCGACGATTGGGGCACCCGCGGCCAGGCCCGTGACACTGCCGAGAGGCATGAGGCAAGCCGTGCGCTCGCGGACCGCGACGACCTCGGCGGGGACGGCTCCGCTGCCGACACCCAATCGGCAGACCATGCCGAGGTGCACGCCCGGCACGACGCCCTCGACCAGCACGCCGCCGATGCGCGTGACGCGACCCGTCAGGCGCAGCGGTGTCGCGCGGTCGAGCCGAGCGGACACGGGGTCGAGATCGAGCAGCACCGCGGACATCACGAACGAGCCTCCGATTGCGACATGAGCAGCCCGTCGCGCATCGCGGCGAGCACCTCATCGAACGCAGTGCTCAGGGTTGCATCGACCGTGCCGTCGGGGAGCTCGATGACGAGACCGCCGCGTTCGATGGCAGGCGAGGCCTCGACATGGATCTTGTCATCGCCGGTCAGCGCCTGAGCGTCATCGGGGTGACAGCGCACTGTCAGACGGTCGACGCGCGACGCCTCGGGGACCGCGTGGAGCGCACGGTCGAGCACGGCGCGCAACACCTCGGGTCGGGTCCGCACCTCGGTCGCGACCACGGCGCGGGCGACCAGCACCCCCAAGGCCACGGCCTCGTCGCGCGACGCCTGTCGGAGTGAGGTCAAGCCCGCGATCCCGGAGACCGCGATGGCGGCGAGGCGCGACTCGAGCTCAGCGCACCGCGCGGCCAGACGCGCTTCGCCCTCGGCGACGCCAGCGGCGTGTGCGGCGTCGAGGCGAGACTCAAGCTCCTCACGTTGCGCGTCGAGCCGGGCCGACCAGTCCGCCTCGAGCTCGGCCAGCGCATCGACGGCAGGAGCCGCCGCGCCTTCCGCGTCGACACGGGCCTCGCGCTGGCTCGGTCGCGCCCGTGGACGCCAGGTCGCGGTCTCGAGAGCAACGACCGGCAACGCGGCGACCACGCCCGCCGTTCGAGCACCGACACTGTAGAAGCTGGCCGTCTGAATCACTGGTGGCTCCCTGTAAGACGATGACGTTGGCTACCGCAGCCGAATCTTGCCCTCGGAGGCGAGGCGCAGCGCGGCTTGGACGATGACCTCCTGGGCGTCCTCGATGACGTTGACCGCGACGGGTCCCATCGCCTCGAGGTCCTCGAGGATCATCGTGGCCGCGCGGCTCGACATGCCGGAGAGCACGTGCTCCCGAATCGCCGTGCTCGCGGTCTTGAGCGACAGGGCCAAGGTCTTCGAGTCGACCTCCTTGAGCACCTGCTGGAGGGCGCGCCCGTCGAGGCCGGTGAGGTCCTCGTAGATGAACATCTTCTTGCGGATCTCCTCGGTGAGCTCCGCGTCGTGCTGCGCGAGCTGCGCGAAGACCAGGTCCTCGTCGTGGCTCGAGAGCGCCTTGAGCAGGTTGATGACCAGCCCTTGACCGTCGATCGCCATCGCCGACTTGACGGACTGGTCGAGCTCGCGCCGAAGCGTCTCGCCGACCTCTTGAAGCAGGTCCGGCGTGATGCTCTTCATCACGGCAATACGCCGCACGACGTCACCGCGCTGCTCGGCCGGGAGCTTGGCCAGCACCTGCGCGGCCTTGGCGGGCGGCATGACGGACAGCGCGATGGCCATCGTCTGCGGGTGCTCCTTGATGAGCACCTTGGCGATCGCCTCGGGCACCGCGTCGGCCGCGGCGACGAGGGACATCGGCATCTCCTCCTTGGGCGGCTCCGTGATCCCGAGCAGCGCGCGGACCTTCTCGGCGCCGTGGGTCTCCTCGACGAGGCCCTTGACGTACTCCTCGGCCTGCGGAAGCAAGATGCGGTTCCCATCGTAGAGCGCGAGGAACTCATCGAGACAGGCGCGCGCCTCGTCCTCCGAGACGTTCTTGAGCTGCGTGGAGGTCCGCAAGAGCGACTCGACCTCGCCGTCGCTGAGCCCGCGAAGCACGTCGCGAGCGGCCTCGGGCCCGAGCATCATGAGCGCGATCGCGGCGCGACGGTGACCCGGACGCATCGTCGCCGAACCGGCGCGCCGCAAGTCCACGACGTTGTCTTGTGCCGAGCGCTTGAGCTCCCGGCGGTCTTCAGACTTCTTGAGCTGCATGACGGCACCCATCTCAGGCCTCCTCTACGAGCCACGCACGGACGATTTGAACGGACCGCTTCGGGTCGGACTGGACGAGCTCTTGAGCCCTCCGTCGCAGCTCCTCGAAGCTCGGTGGCGGCGGCAAGGCGAGCTCGGGCGCGCTCGCCGCGACGCCTTCGCCCAGCGCCGTCAGCGGCTCGACGGTGCCGACGAGGGGCGTGCCGGCGACCGTGGCGCCCTCGACCGCCGTCGCGGGGACCAATGCAGCCGCTGCGGCCTCCCGATGAGGCGCGGTGATCATCGGGCGCAGGACGAAGACGACGAGGAGCAGCACGACGAGCAGGAGCGCAGCCCAGGGCGCGAGCTCCTTCATCCACGGCTTCATGGCGGCGGGCGGCGCCGTGATGGCGGCCGTGTCCTCGAACGGCACGAACTGCTGGCACACCACGGAGACCTGGTCTCCACGCGCGCGGTCGATCCCGGCCGCGCTCGCGGCGAGGCCCTCGATCTGCTTTAGGGTCTCTGGAGCCAGCGGCGCCCAGGTCTCGGCGCCGTCTTGGCCCTTTTCGGCCTTGCCATCCACCAGGACGGCGAGCGACAGCCGCTTGACGCCACGACCCGGGTCCACGACGTGCCGCTGGACCGTGCTGTGGATGTACTCGAACTTGTCCTCGCGCGTTGTCGTCGCCGCGACCTGGGGAGCTGCGCTCGGCTTGGACGCCTCGCCTACGTTGGCGGCCGAGCCCACCGCACCCTTTGCTGGGGCCTCCGCGCTGCTCTTCGACTGCTCCTTGTGGAACTCGCTCTTCGGGGCCTGCTTCTCCGGGTCGACCTCGGTCTCCTGTGTCTCGATACGGCGAGACTCCATGAGCACCGAGGCCTGAACGCGCACGCGGCCCTCGCCGACGAGCGGCGTGAGCAGCTCCAGCAGGCGGCGCTCGAGGTCCGCCTCGTGGCGCATGGCCTCCTTGCGCGCCTCGTCGTCGTTGACGAGCAGCCCACCGTCGTCGCTCGGCGCGGCGAGCAGGTTGCGGTGGTTGTCGACGATCGTGACAGCGCCCGGCTTGAGGCCCTCGACCGACGAGGAGACCAGGTAGCGAATCGCGTCGACCTGGCTCTTCGCCAGCTCCGTGCCCCGCGAGAGCGACAGCGTGACGGCCGCGGTGATGGGCCGATTGTCCTTCTGGAAGACGTAGACGCGCTCCGGCATCGCGAGCTTGACCGACGCGTCCTGCACACCCTCGAGCGCGCGGAGCGTCCGTGCCAGCTCCGACTCGCGAATGGCGCGCAGCTTGGCCTTCTCCATCCCGCTCGTGATGCCGAACGACGGCTTCTCGAAGAGGTCGACGCCCTGCATCCGGCCCTGAGAGGCGATGGAGGCGACCTCCATGCGGGCCTCGTCGAGCTTGTCGGTGGGGACCTCGATCGTGTCCTGCGACCCTTCGGCCAGGCGGACCGGGATCTTCTTGGACTTGAGCGTTTCAAGGGCCGCATTGCGGTCCTCAGCCACGCCGATGCGCGCGACGGTGACCCATTTGGTGCCCGATTGAAGCGCGACGGTGGCCGCGAGTCCCAGGACCACGGCGACCGACACGCCACCGATGGTCCAGCGCGAGCGCGCGGGAAGCTTGTCCCAGGTCGTCTTCATCTGTTCGGTGAGGTTTGCCATAGTCTGCCTTCCCTAAAGACAACGTCCGCGTCAGATCTGAAGCCGGCTGATCTCTTGGTAGGCCTCGACGACCTTGCGCCCGACCTGCGTGAACAGGCGGAACGACACGTCGGCTTTGGCCTGCGCGAGCATCACGTCGTGGATCGAGGTGTCCTTGCCGCGCACGAACGACTGAATAAGGTCGTCGCTCTGGGTCATGTCCCCATTCACCCGGTCGACCGCGCCCTCGAGGATCGACGAGAAGTCGGCACCGCCGGCAGGGCTGACCTTCGGAGCCTCGCCGGGCGCGCCGATCTCAGGCATCGGCGCCATCGGCTGGAAGGCGTCGAGATCCGTTCCAAGCAGCCGGCTGGCGGGTGCGTTCGTGTAGGCGCTGGGCAAGAAGACCTGACTCACGAGCTACCTCCCGAGGTCGATGGCCTTGTTGGCCATCTGCTTGAGCGTCTCGAAGGCCGTCGCGTTCGCCTCGTAGGAGCGCGAAGCCGTCATCATGTTGACCATCTCGTGCACGACGTTGACGTTGGGCAGCCGCACATTGCCTGTGACCGGATCCGCGTCGGGGTGGCTGGGATCGTGCACGGTGACGACGTTGCTCGAGTCCCGCACGACGTCGGCGACCTGGACCTTGTGGAGCCCAGGGCCGGAGCCGTCCAGCCCCGCGCCTTCGGTACCCGCGTCCGCCAACACGGCCTCGAAGACGGGGTCCTTGCGCAGATACGGCCCGCCCTCGGGTGTGCGCGTCGTGTGGGCGTTGGCCAGATTCTCGGCCGTCACCTCCAGCCGAAGGCGCTGCGCCTGCAGGCCCGAGCTCAAGATGTCCATCGCGCGAAAACTCATGGTGCCCTCCCGAGTCCTGACGCCACCTTGACGGTCGGGGCGTCGGCCTTCGGGCAGTGCACGGCTCGGGCCAAGGCGCGACAGCGCGCAGCGTTATGCTCGGATCGCAAGACTGAGTGCCATCGTGGTCCTCCAGGTGCCACTCTGGCACCTCGTGTGAGACCGTCACCGACTTGACGGCCGGTTCCGGCAAACGCCCAAATCGCGTAGCCTGGAGCCATGTCTTCGAGGGCCTCCACCGTTCGGATTGGCGCGCTGCTATTGCCGGTGGCCGTCGCGCTGGTGGCCTACCGCACCTCACCCACGTTCGGTCTGCTCGCCGACGCGCAGTTCCTGATCGCCGACAACGTGCAGCTCGACGACTTCACGTTCGAGCGCGCCCGCGACCTCGTGACGCACGACTACTTCCACTCCGCGAGCGGCAACGCCATCCCCTACTGGCGGCCCCTCACAAAGCTGTCCTGGTGGCTCGAAGCGCAGCTCTTCGGGCGCGACCTCGGCGCCGGCTACCACCTCGTCCAGCTGCTGTGGCACGCGCTGGGCGCCTTGGGCGTGAGCGTCCTGGCGCTGCGCCTGGGCGCTTCGCTCTGGGCCGCGACGGCGATGGCCTGCCTGTATGCCGTGCACCCGGCGGCAGTCGAGCCCGTTTGCCTCGTCATGGCCCGCTCCGACCTAGCGGCGGTGAGCGCCATGCTCTGGTCCTTGGTTGGCTTCGTCGGCTGGCTCCGCCCCGGCGCGACGCACGCGGGCGCCGTCGTGCTGCATCTCGGCGCCGCGATCGTCGCGCTCGGGAGCAAGGAGACGGCCGTCGTGTTGCTACCGGCAGCTGCGCTGCTGGGCTGGGCCGTGCGCGGGCCGGACTGGCGGGGTGTCGCCCTGCGCCTCGCTCCATTGGGGGTTCTCGTCGGCCTGCTGTTGTGGGCCCGCGGCCGCGTGCTCACAGGTCAGGCGCCGGTCACGCTCGAGCTCGACGGGCTCCGGTTGTTGGTCGGCGTCGCCCGCTACCTGGAGGGGGTCATGGCGTTGCCGAGCGGCACCGGCGTACGCAACACGTCGTTCATCGAGGCGCGGGCCGGGGTGACCTTGGCGTGGTCGACGGTGGTGTGGCTCGTCCTCGGACTCGGGCTGCTCTGGCTGTTCCGGCGCGGCCAACGCGCGGCGCTGAGCTGTGCCCTCATCGGCCTCGGCGCGCTGCTGCCGGTGCTGTTGGTCGCGCACGTCCACGTGCCGGGTTCGGTCGACAAGATCCCGATGGCCGATCGCTGGCTCCTGCCCGCGGTCGCTTTCTTCGCGGTGGCCCTGGCGCCGCTGGTGCCCGTACTCGCGGGCCGCGCCCGCCTGCTCGCGCTCGCGCCGGTCGTCATCTATGTTGCGGTCGCGCTCATTCAAGCGCCTGCCCATCACGCGGCCTACGCCGACGACGCGGGTCTCATCGCGCTCGAAGAGGCGCACTACCGGTCCACGGCACCGCAGTACCGCACGACGCAGGACGACTGCCGGCAGCTCAACCGAGAGAGCCTGCGCGCGCTGGCAAACGGGGACCCGGCCACGGTCGTCGCCCGATACGAGGCCGCCCCGCGCGACTGCCAGGTCGAGCCCGATCTGCGCTTCAATCGCCTCGCCGCCGAGGCCGCCTTGGGCCGGTGGCCGGACGTCTTTCGCCACGGTCAGGCCATCCTCGCGCACCCGATGGAGGCGCGCATCGTCGGACCGACCGTGGTGCTCACGGGCGTCGCGGCCCTCGAGACTGGCCAGCTCGACACGGCCGACGCGCTGCTCACCCGCGCAGATGGCCTCGGGCTGCCCGACTGCCGCATTCCGGAGCAGCGCGCGCGCCTCGCCCAGCTCCGCCGGGAGCCCGGACCCGCGGCCGACTTCTTGCTGCGTGCCGTCGAGTGCACCGGCTCCGAGGTCAAGCGCGCCACGATGCGCGTCCTGGCCGTGGACGCGCTCCTGGCCGCCCGTCGCGCGTCGGAGGCTCAGGCGCAAGTCCCCGCCGCGCGCGCGACCTGTCACCTCGTGAGCGCCGGCGCGTGTCGGCACCTCGAAACTCTGGGCTTGAATCCCCGCCCTCCTTCGCTATAGTCCGCCGCCGCTCGACGCCCCAAGGCGCGAGCAGGAGGCGAGCCAGTGAAGATCCACGAGTACCAGGCCAAGGAGCTGTTCGCGGCTCATGGCATTGCGGTCCCCAAGGGGCACGCGGCGTTCACCGTCGACGACGCGACCAAGGCGGCGGAGCTGCTCGGCGGCCCGGTATGGGTCGTCAAGGCCCCGATCCACGCCGGCGGGCGCGGCAAGGGCGGCGGCGTCAAGCTCGCGAAGAGCCTCGCCGAGGTCAAGGTGCTCGCGCAGCAGATCCTCGGGATGCAGCTCGTAACGCACCAGACGGGGCCCGCGGGACAGACGGTCCGCAGACTCTATATCGAGTCGGGCGTCGACATCGCGCGGGAGCTGTACCTCGGGCTGGTGCTCGACCGGGACACGTCCAGAGTCGTCATCATGGCCTCGACCGAAGGCGGCGTGGAGATCGAGAAGGTCGCCGAGGAGACTCCGGAGAAGATCCTCAAGGAGTGGATCGACCCGGCGGTCGGCCTGGTGCCCTTCCAGTCGCGCCGTCTCGGCTTCGGACTGGGCCTCGAGCCCAAGAGCGTCAATCAGCTCGGCAAGCTGCTGGACGGCCTCTACCGACTGTTCGTGGAGAAGGACTGTAGCCTTCTCGAGGTCAACCCACTGGTGGTGACCAAGACGGGCGACGTGATAGCACTCGATGGCAAGATCAACTTCGACGACAACGGCCTCTTCCGCCATCCGGAGCTCGCCGCGCTACGTGACCTCGATGAGGAGGAGCCGCTCGAGGTGCGCGCCAAGAACTTCGACCTGAGCTACATCAAGCTCGACGGCCACGTGGGCTGCATGGTCAACGGCGCGGGGCTGGCGATGGC
>SXGT01600841.1_pt1 | contig 14078 bp, 5 predicted proteins | sample 3176221 | NCBI WGS metagenome assembly SXGT01 (sample SAMN11356862, study PRJNA531348) | freshwater metagenome | isolation source: freshwater sample F1-120 | place: China: Fuxian Lake, Yuxi | collected 2017-12-25 | reverse complement strand
GTTGGCGAGGAAGTCGCTCTTGGTCTTGGTCGCTTCTTCGGCGATTTCCTTGGCGCGCAGGATTTCCTGTTCGGCTGCCTTGCGGTCAGTAATATCCATTAACCAACCCATGACACCTTCCTCGCCTTCATGCGTGAAGGGCATGAAGGTGACCAGATAGTCGCGCAGTTCGCCACCCTTGCCAACCAGCTTCATCTCGCGGTCGCGCACCATGCCATCGCGCTTCATGTCGGCGATGAGTTGCATACGATCTTCGGGCGTGGCATAAATCTTCTCGGCAGCGTCCCCGACGCTCATATCGAACATTTCGTGGAACTCCGGGTTTATGTAGCGGAATTTGCCTTGGGTCGTGAAGGCGGTACCCACCGGACTGTGGTCGAGGATCGCCTGCATGGCGGTGCGCTGATCGGCGATCGCTTTTTCGGCAGCCTTGCGCTCGGTAATATCCCGATAAACAATCACCGAGCCGACAAGCCTGCCATCCTTGTGCACCGGTGTCGTCGAATACTCGACTGGTATCGCCCGGCCGTCTTTGTGCCACAGCACTTCGTTATCTACAGTCCGCGGCTGACCATCCTGGGTGGTGCAATACATGGCGCATTGTTCGCGCGGGAAGTTACGACCGTCCGGATAGTGGTGATGAATCAGGCCGTGAATCTGCTGGCCGAGGAATTCCTCCCTGCTGTGTCCCACCATGGCGTACGAAGCCGGATTGGCAAACGTGATCCGGCCATCGTTGTCGAGGCCGACGATGCCGTCGCCGACTGCGCTGAGAATCAGGTGCTGACGGGCTTCGATCTCCGCACGTGCCTTCAAGTCTTCCATCGTGGCGAGTTTGCTCACCAACAATTCAAGGCTGAACGCAATGACCGGAAGCACTTTCTCCAGGAGGTCATCTGCCTCCTTTGGGGCATCGAGATACGCGATCTCTATCAGCGCAAGGACGTCGCCGCTGCCGACTATTGGAATCACCGCGATCTCGGTCGGATCGACGGCGATCGTGCCGCTCTCGATGGCGAGATACCCCGGCGGGAGGTCGCGGCAACGGGCGATTTCCTTTGTTAGTATCACCGCGCCCGCAAACCCCTCACCGGGACGGATGGGCGTGCAGTGGTCAATGGCAATACCGTGGCCGGCGACGCAATCGAACACGCTCCCGTCGGCCGAGCGAATAAAGAAGGCGCCAACACTTCCCCCCAGCTCAGCTACCAACTCGCGCAGAATCGTCCGCCCAAAGCTTTCAGGATCATCCCCTCCCTGCTGCAAGGCCACCGATATGTTGGAAACCTTCAGGTCGCGTTGGGAATCGCGGGCAATCTGCGCCTGACTGTTCTTGAGAGTTTCTTCGGTGCGCTCATGTTCCGCCACCATGAGGCGCAAGCGGCGTGTCCAGAAACTCATCGCCGCAATCACGCCCAGCAGCCCTGTGCCGAGTGGCAAGACCCAGATCAGGATGGCCCGCCAATCCGTACCGGCCTCGGCGAACGAGGCATCGAAGAGCTTGTATTCCATCAGGGAGATGCCGTAGTTCGTTCGCCAGGACTGATCGAGATCCGAAGCCACGCGGGTGCTTTCGTCGAAATAACGTTCCAGGGCTTCGCGGAGATCCTTCGCACGTGGACTGATGCCCCAGCCGACCTGCACCGGTTCATCGACAGGAAACAGAATGTCCAGATTACCCAGATCGCTGCGTACCCACTTGAACGAGGACTCGCCGCCTACCACGGTGAAGTCGACAGCCTTTTCCGCCACCAGTCGCATGCTCTCCGCTGTCGGTGCATGGCGGATGACGACTGGCTGGCTGGAAAAACGCTTGTCGTTTTGCTCCCTGAGCCAGGCGTCGTAGGCCGTGTCTTTTTGTACAGCCGCGGTATGGCCGGCCAAAGCACCGATCTGGGTCATCGTTGAGCGCAGATCGCGATGGGCGACCACCACCTTGCGCGTGGCGTAATACGGTACCAGCGCCATCTTGGACTCGCGCCAGGGCAGGATGTGCAGGTCATTGGGGAAAACGTCACAGCGGCCGTCCGCCAGCAGGGCCGCCTCGTAAGCTGCGTCCTTGTCGAGTGTGCCGCTTGCATTCTGAAACTGCTGATCCCACTTCTCCAGTTTGGTGACGGTGGGGCGAACGCCGAGGAAACGCGCAAAGCCCTCGGCATTGGTCTGGTAAAACGCCGCGCTGGAACCGGCGACGCAGATGCGCAACTCACCGCTGGTCTTGATTTCTGCCAGGGTGCGTGCGCCCAGTGACCCGCAGGAAAGCATGAGCAAACTGATGAGAAGACCACGCCAACAGGGCTTCATGCGTGATCTCCCGCAGTATTTGCTGTTGCAAGCTGCTGCTGACGCTGCAGTTCGGCGAGCAGCTCGCGGGTTTTCGCATTGCGTTCCAGCATGGCGATACTGAGTGCCAGTGTTGGCAGCACTTCATCCAGCAATGCCTGTTCGCGCTCGCCCAGTGGCGCGAGGGAAGCGAGTTCAATCACGGCAGGAATCTCGCCGGAACGGGTGATCAGCGGTGCAGCGAGCAGGAAGCGTGGCGTCGCCTGTCCCAGGCCCGTGGCGATCTGAATATAGTTTTCATCCAGATTCGACAGGGTAATTGGCATCGCTTCGAGGACACATTGCCCGATGATTCCCTCACCGGGGGAAAACTGTTTCGCCACTCCTTTGCGATGCAGATAGGCATGGCTGCCGAGCAGACAGTAATGCACAGTCTCCGGCGCCCGGTAGTAGAACACCCCGACCTGTGCGCCAATCAGCGGCGTCAGTGTCTGCATCAACTGCCGGGCAAAATCCGGCATGGTTTCCGTACTTTGTACGGCGGCGAGTATCTTTGAGCTCGAATCCTTGAGCCAGACATTCTGTTCGTGGGCCTGCACCAAGCCGTTCAGTTGGTTCAAAGTGATCTTTGATTGCGCATTGACCTGCTCCATTTCACGCAAGAAGTGACGGAATACATAGATCAGCACAATGCCAATCAATAAGCCTGTCACCCCCGCAATGACGATGGCCAGCATGAGCGGCTCAAAGCCCGCCTGGATAGCCTTGGTATCGCCATCGCGGACAAAGTAGGCGGCGGTCATGGCGGTGTAGTGCATGCCGGAAACTGCACTGCCCATCACTAGTGCCGACATCAGCAGGGCGAATTGGCCGATGCGCGGGAACAGCCGCACAATGCCTGTGCGAATCCACAAGGCCAGGATAGCGAGCACAACGGCGACGACAATCGACAACGCAAACAGCCAGGCGTCGTAACGCAACAGCGCGTCCATCCGCATCGCCGCCATACCCGCGTAGTGCATCACGCCGACGCCAGCACCAAACAGCGTGCCGCCGATCAGGAGCCACTTACCCTCCATATGCCGCTGGCTGATCAGGTGCAGCGAAAAGATGCTGGCGAGCACCCCGGGAATCATCGAAAACCCCGTTACCCAGGGGTCGTAGCTCACGCCGCAGGGCAATGAAAAGCCGAGCATGCCGACAAAGTGCATCGACCAGATGCCGGCGCCGAGCGCCAGTCCGCCCAGCGTCAACAGCATATGTTTGGTTCTTGCGCGTTCCGAGCGTTCCGCGAAGTCGGCCACCAGCAGCGCTGTATAGGACGCAAAGATGGCAATGCCGATGGACAACACCACCAGCCCCGGGCTGTAGCTGCCGAGGAAAAGCAGGTTGTCGGCCGGCGGCGTGGCGACCAGGTGAAGGTATTTGTCGATGATGCCGTTCATGAGGCGCTCCCGTGGGTCGTCTGTCTTGACGCACCCGTACGCCAGCCGTGCAGGGGCAGGGCGATAACCGTCCTGATCTGCTCCAGCAAGGCTTCGTCTGCAGGTGCGAGCACCTCGACAAAGCCGAGTTCCAGCACGCCGACCAGTTCGCCACCGTAGTCGAGCGGCAGTACTCGCACCTCTACCGGCGGAGCGTGGCCAAGACCGGAGCGGATGCACCAGTCGGGATTGGCGGGGAAGCTGATGCACAAGGACTGATGGTCGCGCGCGCATTGACCGATCAGGCCGTCGTCGAACGTATAGCGCTCACGCTGTTGCGCCTGGGGAGGCGCCCCGTAGTGCGCGACCACCGCCAGTTCGTTGGCCGAAGCCGCAGCAAGCAGCAGCGACTGACGACAGCCAAGGCGTTCGGCCAGCAAGGACAGCGCCAGTCGGCCAAACTCCTCGCGCGAATTGACATGCTGCAGGCGACAGGCCAGATCGGCCAGAAAACTCTTGGCCTCAAGCTGCGCCGCCGTTACCTGCGCGCCTTGCTGGAGGACCTGGATCGCATTGGCCATGGCGCCAATTTCATTGACCTGATCGGTATGGGGTACGGCGATATCGAGCTGCCCGGCGGCCAGTGCTTCCACGCTGTGGCGCAGTTCGTTCAGGGGCCGACGGATCGAGCGAATCACCAGCAGGCCCAAGCCGATGCTGGCGCACAGACCAAGCACCAGCAGCAGCGTGCTGTTGCGTTGCGCCCGGTCGGCCAGTGCGGTGCTTTGCTCGGCGCTGCGGCGGGCGGATTCCTGCGTGGCGGCGACGATGTTATCGAGCACCCGGTCGGCGGCAACAATCGCCTGGTCGTATTCCGTGCCTCCAAGATATTGGGTCGCCTCGCCATCGGCAAAGGCATCGTTATAGTCAAGCAGCGCGATGACATGTGCGACGCTTTTGGCGTAGACAGGAAATACCTCATCAAAGGTCTGCAGGGATGCCTTGATTGTCTCGCCCGAAATGCGACGGCGCCCCTCATCCATATGCTGGCGGACCTGCGCCTGAGCCTCCAGCACACTCTTTTTGCCTGCAGCACGATCGGCAGGTTTCACGCTCATGGCCATCCAGCGTAGATCGCGTCCCATCATGGTCAAACTTGCCTTGGCCTCCAGGATATGGGAAATGCCGAGCATTTCGTTCTCATAGACGTGCCGGGCCGATTCGCTCAGTGTCCGGATCGCCATCAGGCTGGCGATACCCACCACCAGCGTGATCACCAAGCCCACACCGACGGCAAGCAGCAGCTTGCTGTTCAGCGAAAGCCGTTCCAGCGCTCTGAGCAGTGATTTCATCTGTTCTACTGGGCCAGGTCGAACACGGATGCCTTGGCCTTGTAGGTAGAGGATTCGCGCACCCTCGCCACCGCTGCCCAGATGTCGTCAGCTGTATTCGACTGCTTGGCGTAATAGCCCCGGCTGAAAATCACGAAGTAGGGTTTTTCCGTCAATGGCGGCGAAACGAGCTCGACCTTGTTGGCCAGATAGGGACTCTGTAGCGTTTTTCTGGCCTGGCCGGTGGTCAGCGCGATGGCCTGCAACTGGCCGGAGCCAAAGCGGCGCAGCAGCGTCTCGGGCGTATCGGCGTTGCTATCTACGGTTGCCCCCCATTTTTTGAGGTCGCCAATGATCGAATACGCCGCCTGGGTTCCGATCGGGCCGCTCAGGTTGCCAAGTTTGCTGCCGTTCCAGCTGACTTTGCTACCTTTGAGTCGTAGCAGCGTATAGCCATCCGTATGCAAACGCCGCATAGGGTCGGGTTTCCCGCTCGCCATCGGATAGACCGCAAACGCTGCCCGCTCGGCCGTATAACTGGCGGCAAAGGCGCCATCGACGCCACCTTGCTTGACCTCTTCCATGCAGTCTTTCCAGGGCATGGGACGCAAGTCGAATTTTTCGCCCCGTTCGGCCGCCACGGTTTCCAGCAGGACGATATTCAACCCCTTGCCGTTATTGATTACCCATGGATATTGTTCGCCATAGTCGTAGCACAGCGTCAGCGCCTGAGCCGCGAGACTGTTGAGGCCAAGCGTCAGCATGGCCAGGGCGGCTTTTATCGAATTGTTCATAACTTCTCCCGCAGGGATTGTAGTTTCTCCAGCGCCTCATCGAAGTCGAAGCCTTCGATGGAGGCCGCAAGCGGCTTGAGTTGTTGTGCCAATGGGGCGCTGCCCAGCTTGTCGAGCAATTCGTTGAGCAGGTCGCCCGCTTCGGAGTCGCTTTCTTCAAGGAGGTTCTTGAGCTTGGCAAAGTAGGCTTTCATTTCTTCATCGGGCAGGGCCGGAGCTTTGCTGGGTTCAGGTGCCGTCCCGCCAGCGCCGACTTGTTGAAGTCCTGGCATGATCGCGGTGAGTTCGGTGAGAGCCTTCTGGAACAGTGCCTCGATTTCATTGGCAGGAGCTTTTTCCTTGCAGGCATGCTCCAGATCGGCCGCTGCCGCCTGCAAAGCTTTTGCCCCGATATTCCCGGCCGTACCCTTGAGCGTATGGGCGGCTCGGGTCGTCGCTTCAGGATCAGGATCGGTCTTCGCGGCGGCAAACAGCTCGGCAAACTGGCCCTGGCTATCGCGGAATTTGCCGAGCATCCGCAGGTAGAGCGACTCCTTGTTGGTACAGGTTGCCATGCCGGCCTTGATGTCGATGCCGGGGAGCGGTGGCAAACCACCGACTAGTTTTGCTGCGGGTGCCTGTTCAAAAGTCGGCGCTGGCGGGACGGCACTTTGCGCCGGTTTGACCCACTTGGCGATCGTCGCGAACATCTCGCCGACATTGAGCGGCTTGGCAATGTGATCCACCATGCCGGCCTCGATCACCTTCTCCTTGTCGCCCGACATGGCGTTGGCTGTCATGGCAATGATCGGCAGCTTTTCAAACTGCGGCATCTTGCGGATCTCGCGGGTCGCCGTATAGCCATCCATCACCGGCATCTGGCAATCCATCAGCACGCCATCGAAGCGTTCATCCTTGCTCAGGATGTCCACGGCCTCCTGGCCATTGTTGGCGACGACGACTTCCATGCCGGCCTGGCCGAGCAGTTCCATGGCCAGTTCCTGGTTCATCTCGTTGTCTTCGGCCAGCAGCACCCGCGCGCCCTTCAGTTGGGCCATCGACTCGGCGTAACTTTCGGACTTCGCTTCGGCACGGGTTTCGACCAATTCGCCCTTGCCGAGTACCTCGCCGATGGCTTCGAGCAGGGTGGATTGGGTCACCGGCTTGGTCAGCACGGTTTTCAGTTCTACGCCGCGTTGTTCGGCATTACCAAGGGCTTCCTCGCGACCGTAGGCGGTGACCATGATGACGGCCGGGGTCTTCGAGAGGTGTTCGTCACGCAGACGCTGCACCGTTTCGACGCCATCGAGCCCCGGCATCTTCCAGTCCATCAGGACGAGATCGTAGGGAAGGGTTTTCTTCTCGGCTTCGGTGATAATCTGCAAGGCATTCTGGCCGTCCCAGGCGACATCGACCTCAAGACCGAAGTTCTTGGCCATGCTGGCGAGAATCTCGCGGGCCGAGGCATTGTCGTCCACGACAAGCACGCGCACGCCGAGCAGTTCGTCGGCACGGAACATACGCCGGGCCATGGGTTCTTTCTGCAGGCCGAGCTTGATGTGGAAGTGGAAGGTCGAGCCCTTGCCATATTCGGATTCGACCCAGATCCTGCCGTTCATCAGTTCGACGAGATTCTTGGAGATGGCGAGTCCGAGGCCGGTGCCGCCGTACTTGCGCGTGGTGGTGGCATCGGCCTGGCTGAAGCTCTGGAACATCTTGCCGCATTGTTCCGGGGTCATGCCAATGCCGGAATCGTGCACCCAGAAGTGCAGTTCGGCTTCCGATTCCGTCTGACTGACCATCTCGCCACCGACGATGATTTCGCCCTTGTCGGTGAATTTGACGGCGTTGTTGCCGAGGTTGATGAGAATCTGGCCGAGGCGCAACGGGTCGCCGACCAGAGCGGTGGGCATGTCCGGCGCGATGTTGAAGAGGAGTTCAAGCCCTTTATCCTCGGCCTTGAGGCCGACAAGGTTCGATAGGTGATCCATGACGTCTTCGAACCGGAAGTCGATGGCCTCGACGCTCATCTTGCCGGCTTCGATCTTCGAGAAGTCGAGGATGTCATTGATGATGCCCAGCAGGTTCTCGCCGGCCCGATGCACTTTTTCGATGTAGTTCTTCTGCTTCTTGTCCAGCGGTGTCTGCAAGGCCAGGTGCGACATGCCGATGATGGCGTTCATCGGCGTGCGAAGCTCGTGCGACATGTTCGCCAAAAAATCACTCTTCGTCTTGGTGGCTTCTTCGGCGATTTCCTTGGCCCTGGCCAGTTCCTGCTGAGCGAGCATGTATTCGGTAATGTCCTGCGTCACGCCATACATGTCGGTCGGCTTGCCATTCTCGTCCTTGGCGATCGTCCCGTAGGCGTGAATCCAGACGACCCGGCCATCCACCGGACGTTTGTAGGCGTAGATGGAGTCGTAAGCCGGAACCTTGCCTTCGATGGCCTCCTGGAAGTTCTGACCCGTGGCCTTGGCATATTCCGGATCGCCGGCTTCGACATTGACGAACCAGTCCTCCATGACACGATAGCGATAGTTTTCGTTGGGAATGTCGCCGAAAATATCGGCTGCACGCTTGGAAGAGTTGTACCAGCCCGAGCCATCAAGCGGGACATGCCAGTAGCCGGCCTTGGTGAGGCCCAGTGCCTGATCGTTGAGGAAGTTGATGTGCCGGATTTCTGCTTCGGCCAGCTTGCTTTCGGTGATGTCCTGGTAGGCACCGTACATGTAGAGAATCTTTTTGGTGCTCTCGTCGCGGACCAACTTCCCACCCGCCTTCACCCAAACGATCTGGCCGTCGATGGGGCGCTTGTAGGCATAAACAGCTTCGTATTTGTCGTACTTTCCATCGATGGCCCCCTGGTAGCGCTCGGCTGTCAATGCTGCGGTGTCCGGGTTGGCCTCCTGCAGGCGCGAGAACCATTCGTTCATCAGGTGATAGCGGCCATCCGGCTTGATCGGCTCGCCCAGGATCCGTGCTGCCCGCTCCGACTGGAAGTAATACTCTGGATCGCTGTAATCGACGACCCAGTAACCGCTTTGGGTCAGTTCCAGTGCGACATCGGCCAGGAAATTGGTGCGCTTGATTTCCGCTTCCATGCGCTTGCGCTCGGTGATGTCGCGATAGGCAATCACGGTGCCGACCAGCGTGCCATTCTTGTAGACCGGCGTGGTGGCGTATTCAACCGGCAATGCAGTGCCATCCTTGCACCACAGTACGTCGTTGTCCACGGTGCGTGGTATGCCGTCCTGGGCAGTTAGGTACATGCGGCACTCGTGGCGCGGGAATTGGCGGCCATCCGGGTACGTGTGGTGGATCAGCGCATGCATGGGCTGGCCGATGAACTCCTCTTCGGCATAACCAAGCATCGTATAGGAAGCCGGATTGGCAAAAGTCATCACGCCGTTGTTGTCGAGGCCGACGATGCCATCCTTGACCGAGCCGAGAATCAGGCGGCTCTTCTCTTCCGCTGCCTTGATCTCGCGCTGCTGGGCTTCCATCTCGACGGTCTGCTCTTCGAGGCGGGCCGCCTGCTTCTCCATGTTTTCTGCCTGGCGCCGTGTTTCCTCGAGCAGCTTCTGGGTCTGCTGGTTGCGTTCGAGGATTTCCAGGCTCATCGCCAGGATGGGCATCAGGCCATCGAGCAGGGCCTGTTCATTGGCGCCGAAGGTCTCGAAGGTGGCAAGTTCCAGCACGGCCAGCAGGCGCTCGTTGCGCATGACCGGTAGCACGGCGATGGTGTGCGGCACGCCTTCACCGAGGCTGGAACCGATACGGACATAGTCTTCCGGCGGTTCCTGGATGAAGATCGCGCTGCGTTCGAGCGCACACTGGCCGACCAATCCCTGGCCATAGCTGAAGTATTGATCGAGATGCTTGCGCTCACGGTAGGCGTAGCCCCCCAGCAGGCGCAATCGTTTGGCTGCTTCCTCGTGGATGTAGAAAACGCCGTGGCCGAGCTTGATCAGTGGGGCGATGCGCGAGAGGAAAGTGCGCGACAAGTCGCTGAAGCTGGATGCCTGCTGCAGGTCGCTGGAAATCTCGGCGATGTGGCTCTTGATCCAGCGCTGGGTTTCCATCTGACGCGCCTCAGATTGCAGCACCGCGATAGAGCGGGCGAGGTCGCCGATCTCGTTGGGGTAGTCGGTATGGGGAACGACTTCGTCGAGCTTGCCCTTGGACAATTGCTCGACGACCGAGCGGATCCGGTTGGTGGGCTGGCGTATCGAAGCTGCAATCAGCATGCCGAATAGCAGGCTGAGCAAGGAGCCGCCGATCAGCAGGATGAGGGTGGTCTTCTCTTCGTAGTTTGCATGCTTTTGACCGTTGCGGACGGCTTCAGCCGCCGCGTTTTCCTTGAAAATAACCAATTCTTCCAGATGAGTATTGGAGGCAATGCCCGGGCGCTGAAAATCCAGGCTACCGACATAGCTGATCGCTTCGGCCTGCTTGTCTTGTTTTACCAGGGCAAGCATGCGATCGATATTGCGACGATAAATGGCAAAGTTCTCCTCGAACTTTGCCAGCATGCCGCGTGCTTTATCGCTGATGAGGCGCTGGCGCACTTCCTCGATATTCTTTTTCAGGCTGCTTTCGGTGTCGGTCAATTGTTTGAGCGCACGTTCACGCTCGGCGGTATCTGGTGCTAGCAGGTACTGGCGTGTGATGCGTGCCATCTGGTTATAGTTGACCTGCACATCCTTGATGGCCGCGACGCCAAGCAGTTCCTTTTCGTACATCTGGCGGATTTCATTGCCCAGGTTGCGCTGGCCGATCAGAGCATCAATACCGATGGCAAACGCCAGTGACATCAGGACCACAAAACCAAGCAACAGCTTGGTCTTGAGGGTACGGCGTTCCAGTGCAGTGATCAGGGCTTTCATGCGTGTGACTCCTTGGCAATGGCCTCAAGTGCGATGCGGGCCTGCTCGGCATCCTCGGCGAGGCTCAGCGCAGCGACACGCTCGCGCCGCAGCATGTCGGCCTGTGCGGCCAGCGCATTCTGGGCGAGATCGGCGCGGCGACGCGCTAGCGACATGGTGGAAATCATCCTTGCGAAGCCGGAAAGGAAACCGAGAATGGCCGGCAGACGCTTCTCGTCCATGACCGGGGCTTCACGGACTGCCTTGAGGTAGTCGCGTTCATCGTAGCCAAACTGTTTGGCCTGGGCGCGGAAGAAAGTTTCATCCGGTGCCGTGAGATGAAACTGGCCGATGAAGACGTTGGCCAGGTGCTGGCCTTCAACGATGATGGGCGAAGCGCAGTCGGTCATGCCGTTCTTGCACTTGTACATGGTGTAATCATGGCCATCCTGCAGCTTGAGCGCCAGTTCGGTATCGCTCTCGATGCAGCGGGCGCAGGACTCAGGATTGACCCGGTGAAAATCGGTACAAGCACGTTGCCAACGTGATGAGGCCAGCACCTTGGCATCCAGGTCAATGATGGCCGCCGCGATGCCGATCGATTCGCAAAAGCTGGAAAACAGGACTTGCAACTCGTCCAGATCAACCAGATCACCCAGTTGCAGGGCTTTGCCATCCGGGGTGAGCGTGGTTCGGTAGTCTGGGTTCGGGGGCAGGTCGTGGTCACCCACCGGCTCGATCAGGTCGACGTTGTAGGGTTCGGCTTGCCCGTTGGCTTTCGCCATTGCGTTGATTTCGCGCTTGAGCTCAAGGATGCGCATTTCGCGGCCCTGCGCCAGCTTGTGGAAGCGTTCAAGATCAGCTAGCCGATCCAGTTCGCGGGTCGCCTCTTTCTGGTCGCTGATGTCGATGAAGGTACCGACAAGTCCGCCCGGCGAACCATTGGCATTGCGGAATCCGGAAATGAAATAGAGGGTGTCGTGCAACTTGCCATCAGCCAGCGGAATCTGCATTTCATGACGCACCTGGCCGGCGTTGGCGATGGTCGCTTCATCCTCGGCCTGGTAGGCGAGTCGATCGGCTTCCGGCAGGTAGTCCAGATCAAGCACGCGCTTGCCGATCAGGTCGGCACGGTTGACGCTGAAGGTCTGTTCGTAGGCCAGATTGACACCCAGGAAGCGGGCATCCGGCCCCTTGTAGAACACCGGATAGGGAATCGTATCGACCAGCACCTGCTGGAAATGGGCCTGCTCGGCGCTGGCCCGCTCGGCCGCGACGGTAGAGTCGAGCAGCAACTGGGTGCGCGCGCTGCGGCGCAGGATCTCGATATTCATCGCCAGCATCTTGCCCATTTCGGCCAGTGAGTCGAGCGCATCCTCATCCAGTGGTTTGAGGAAGGCGGACTCCATGACACCGAGCAGTTGATCGGCGAGCATGACGGGCGAGAAGAGCAGGGCCTTCGGCCGTGCAGACCCCAGACCGGAATGAACTTGCCACAGCTGTTCATTCTTAGGTGTGTCGAGCAGCATCTGGCGGCGTTCGAGCGCACATTGTCCCAGCAGTCCATCACCAGGGTTCAGCTGGGGTTGGGGCACCTCAATGCAACCAAAACTGCCTGCCAGGCGCAAGCTGCCATCCTCCTGGCTCGTGGCGACATACACGACGCCTTGCATCAGTCCAAGCAGGGCATGAAGTTCATTCAGGAAGGCGTGGGCAAGGTCATCCAGGCTGCCGGTTTGCTGCAGGCGCAGCGAAGCGGCCGCAATGGCGGACTTGCGCTCGGCATGGGTTTGCTGGCGCTGCGCGTAGGCATTCAGTTGCTCCGTCGCGGTGACTTGGGCATGATGTCCGCGCAGCATGCGCATCATCAACACACCCAGTACCAGGACAATCAGACTGGTGAGCATGCCCAGCTTCAGGCGCTGCGCCAGGGGCACGGTGCGCGAGAGGTCTTCAACCAGCACCAGCGTCCAGTCACCCAGCGGGTCATTCCATTGCACTTTGGCCTGGGCGACGGCCATGGGCATGCCCTCATAGAAATGAACGCCCGAGTCGATGGAAAGTGGCAAAGGCAGGGGATCCTTGCTGACGAACAGGTCGCCGAACTGTTTGATGTCGCGAATCGATTGGAGGCGCTCCGGCGTGACCTTGCCGGCAACATGGGCAACCCATTCGGTCTTGCTGCTGGCAAAGACGACATTCTGGGGCGAGAGCAGCAGGGCGATGTCTGCCTTGTCGCGTAGCAGATTGTCAATTCTCATCATCCCGGTACGGGCGACGACGGCACCGATTGCTTCGGTGCCGCTGGTGTTTTCCTCATAAATCGGCGCCGAGAAATAGAGCATGCGGTCGCCGCGTGCCTGGCTGACGGCGGCATAGACGTTCTCCATGCCCTGCATCGCCATCTGGTAATAGGGGCGGAATTTGACGTTGAGGCCCGTGGAGGGTTTCCCCGCATTGTCCCAACCGGCGCCAATCCAGCCATCCTTCCTGACGATGAAGGTACCTTCGGCATCATAGGAGCGGCCAACGCTTTCAAGGTTGGCGAGGTTGGCGGCGCTGACATGAAAGGTTTTGCCGCGCACTTCCAGTTTGATATCATGCTTGCCGGTTTCGCCGCGGGCTTCCCGCTTGAGTTCCGGGTCGATGGTGCCCAGCAGGCCGAGTGCTCCCATGACGTTGCCGTTGAGAGTCTGCGACATGATTTCGATGCTACGCCGCTCGGTTTCGGTCTGTAGCAGTGAAAGCCGTTCTTCCTCGCGCTGCTCGCGGATCAATTCACTGGTGGTCCAGCCCGACAGGAGGACGATGACCAGTACCACGGCCCAGGCAAGCCAGGGACGTTCCACCACCCATTTGGCCATCGCATTCATGCTTCCACCTCGATTCCGGCAGCTTCCAGGGCTGCTTTCAGTTTGTCCAGCGCACGTTCAAAATCGAAGGCCTTGATGGCATCGTCGATGGTGCGGTAATGATTCGGCAAGGCGGCGTAGAGGAGGTCACCCTCGTCGGCAAACAGGTCCCCCGCCTCGGAGTCGTCATCTGCCAGCAGTTGGGTAAGGCGCAGGCATACCTCCTTGAGCCTGACAGGATCGACGGCCACCGTCGGCACCTCCTCTTTCTTCGGAGAGATCTTGCGGCTCAAAGTCGGCGCTGGCGGAACGGCTTCTGCCTTTTCCGGCATCGCATGCCGGGGTTTGATCCAGCGCAGCAGGGCAGCCCACAGTTCGTCCGGCTGAATCGGTTTGGTGACGAAATCGACCATGCCGGCTGCCGTGCATCTGTCCTTGTCCTGCTGCATCGCGTTGGCGGTCATCGCCACGATCGGTAGCTGCTTGAACTGCTCATTCTTGCGAATCTCGACCGTTGCGGTCACGCCGTCCATCACCGGCATCTGCATGT
>SXGT01087928.1_pt1 | contig 14078 bp, 8 predicted proteins | sample 3176221 | NCBI WGS metagenome assembly SXGT01 (sample SAMN11356862, study PRJNA531348) | freshwater metagenome | isolation source: freshwater sample F1-120 | place: China: Fuxian Lake, Yuxi | collected 2017-12-25 | reverse complement strand
TGCCGAGCCTCTTTTTCGGAGAGACTCGGTCCCACAGATACATCGAGCGCCGTAATGAGAGAAACCTCCTTGTGTCTCACAAGAAGTACCCGAAACGGCGATTTTTGCAAAGATGTACTTCATACGGCTAAGGTGTTACGTTTTAGTTTCCTGCTGCCCCGCCCTTCTTTGCAATCCCCTTCCCCGTCGTATCCACCACGCGCAAGATGAACTCCCAGTTCGGCTCCGGGTTCGGCGCTGCCGACTGGCACACCTTTACCAGCACCGTGTTCTTGCCTTGCTTCAATTCGACGGGAAACGCATGCCGATCGTGGCGTACGCCGTTGCGCCATTCCTCGAAGCCGAACGCCCTGACGCCGTTGACCCAGACGGTGAAGTTGTCATCCGCCGCCCCGCGCATCTCGGCCTTCATTGCCTTGTCAACGACGAATTCGGCATACGCAAACCCAACCGCGTCGTCGGCGTTGCCAAGCGCGTTCTTGTCGGCCAAATTGACGAGCGCCTGATGGCGGTCGCGTGAGGTCGGGGCAGTCTCCTTCAGTTGCAAACGCTTCCAGCGGACCTTGCCCCGTTGGCCATCGAGCTCATCGGTGAGATCGACCTTCTTTTCTGGCGGATAGCTGAGATGAAAGCCCTTTTGTCCCTTGCTGTCGAACGGGCCGATGAGATGCCAGTCCGTGAGAAAGCCGAGATGTTCCGCGACCGAAACCTTGACGCCCCCCGCGTCGAGGCCGACGGCCGCTTCGCGGGCTTGCAGGATGTCACGCGACTTGTCGAAGGCCAGACGATAGAACCCGCCCGCTGCGGCACTATTGTTAGCCTTCGCCGCCTTGGCCGCCGTCTGCAAAAGTTGAGCGACGGCCTCATAACGAAATTCAGGATCATCGAGCCATTGGCGATACAGCGATTCCGCGGTGCCAGGCGCCAGGCGTTCTGCGAGATCGAGCGCGAGTCGGCGCGGCCTGCCCAGCTTCTTCGGATCGTTGACAAACGCCAGCAGCTTCTTCCGGTCGATGCCCGTGCCGGCGGCTTTCAACTCTCGTTCGACAATGCGATCGAAGGCGAGCCGCAGCCAGTTGGCCGCGACGGTGTCCTTGGTGTTCATTCCTTCGAGAATCGCCGGGAGGACATCCCCCTTGGCCTGGCTCAGCCGATCCCACGCCGCCCTCCCCTCTAGCGTGCCGCGGCCCTGCTTGACGACCGCATCGATATCCTTCTCAACATTGCCGTCGCCGGCGTATGCTGTGGAGAGTGCGAAGAAAAAAACGCAGGGCAAGTAAAGCCGCATGAGGCACCTCATTCTCGAATGTCCGTTGTGAGATGGATTGTGGACGAGAGGATGTGTCCCGTCAAGGAAATTCGACGACCTGCAGTAGCGAGGCGTCAGCGTCTCTCCGCGTGCCAGAGGCGAAACTCGAAGCGCTCGTCGTCGCCGCGATAGACTTTTGCGTCGAGGGCCGTCCCATCATAAGCGCCGCTCGTGCCAACCGAGTAGACCACAATCCCGTCCTGGGTCCCCCGCAAGCGCAACGGCTTGCCGTCGTACGGGTCGGTCGGCAACTCATCGAGCAACCTGGCGGCGGCGAGTTCGGCGAGCAACGCCGGCCAACGCTTGTGCTGAAGTCGGTAACGCTCGGCGGCCATCGCGGCATACGCACACGCGCACAGGGCTCGGCTCTTCTTGACGGACGCGAGTCGGCCAAACTTCGGCGCCAGCTGCCGCGCGAGCGTCGGCGCGTCGGCCAGGGTTGCTTCGAGTTCCTTGAGCGGCCCCTCCGAGTCGTGGCCGTGCTTCTTGATGATCTCAACCGCAGCCGTGGTGTACCGCAGCAGCCAGGCATGGGCTGGCTTGAACTCGTGGCGGGAAAGATAGCCGGACACCTCGTCTCTCAATCCCGGGGGCGCTCCCCAGTTCCCCCTGGCGACGTACGTCAATTCGGTAGCGCTGCTCTCACCGGTTGCAACTTTTGAGAAAATGGAATCCAGAAAAGCACGTTCCCCACGTACCGTGATCAACACGGCGGGCTGCTGTATCTCGTCCAGCAACAGCTTTTGCATGTCCGCAAGATTACTGTCACCAACCTGTCCCTGGGCTAGCGTCCGTTCGAACTGGCGGATCGCGTCCATGGCGATGCGCGCACGCACGAGTTGAGAAAGTGTTATCGGCTCATCACCAAGGGATCGTGCCACGTTGAAGCTGGCCCGGCAGCATACCCACGCCTTGTCGGTATCGCCCATGTACATATGCAACCGTCCCTCATTGGAGAGGATCCTCGTGACAACATTCGCGCGATCCACATGAGGTATGGCCATAACAATCGATTTCGGCCAGTCGACGGGATAGCGGCCTTCAGGAAGATCACCAACGATGCGGGCATCGGCAAGGTTGCCGGCAAGGGGCTTGAGCGCCGCACGCAACGCTGCCGCCTGGTCGCCGGTCATCCGAACGTGGGGAGGAAGTTTCTCGAGCTGCTCTTGAATGGCTGTGAGGTCCGCGCGGTTGGTACCCAAGTTGAGCGTTGTGAATGCCGCTCGCCCGGCCTTGTTGACGTACGTCGCCGCATTTTTCTCGGCAGGCAACATGACACGCCGGGCTTCCAACTCCTCCAGCCGCCAGCCGGGATCGAGCCGATCGGCCTCGGCAATCGCGTCCTTGAGCGCCTGCTCCGCGACATGCCCCTGATAGACGAAATAACCGACCATCAATACCGCGAGAAGCCCGAGACCCACGGCCCCAAACACCACTGCACGCCGCCAGCGTCGGCGCGGCCGCACCGGCGGTGTGACGCGTGGAGCGTCGTCCGCGCTGGGCGGGGTCGATGCTGGGTTGGCATCCGCAGACATGATCAATTCCGTATCAAGAATCGAGATGCTAGGCAGACATTACCACCTCGCCGCCCCGTCGTACCTGCCGAACACATCCGCCAGCGCATTCATGATCTCGCCGACGGTGCAATGAGCCTCGGCCGCCTCCAGCAAGATCGGCATCAGGTTGGTTTTCGTCGCCGCGATCCGCTTGATTTCGTTTAGCGCTCGTAGTGCCGCCTCGGAATCTCGACTTGCCTTCATTTTCTTCAATCGACCGACCTGCTCCGCCTCCACCGCCTCCTCGACTTGCAAAATATCGATCGGCTTCTCGTCCTTTTCGACGAACGCGTTGACGCCGACGATCAGCTTGCGCTTGGCATCAATCTCGCGCTGATACACGAACGCGGCATCGGCGATCTCGCGGCGGAAGAAGCCGGACTCCAGGGCGGCGATCATGCCGCCTTTCTGCTCGATCTGGTCGAAGTACTTGCGGGCCTTGTCCATCATCTGGCGCGTGAGCGTCTCGACGAAGTAGCTGCCGCCGAGCGGGTCCACCGTGTTGGTGACGCCAGTCTCGTACGCCAGCACTTGCTGCGTGCGCAGCGCCAGGGTGACGGCGTGCTCGCTCGGCAACGCTAGCGTCTCGTCCATGCTGTTGGTGTGGAGCGATTGGCAGCCGCCCAAGACCGCAGCGAGCGCTTGATAAGCGACGCGGATCAGGTTGACCTCCGGCTGTTTGTCTTGCAGCGAGCAGCCCGCGGTTTGAGCGTGGAAACGCAGCTTCCAGGACGCTTCCTTGACGGCGCCGTACTTGTTGCGGGCGATGTCGGCCCACAGGACGCGGGCGGCACGGTACTTGGCAAGTTCCTCGAAGATGTCGTTGTGGGCGTTGAAGAAAAAGCTCAGACGCGGCGCGAACTCGTCGATCGCCATCCCGCGTTCGAGGCACTGATCGACATAGTGAAACCCATCAGCCAGCGTGAACGCCAACTCCTGCGCCGCGGTCGAGCCGGCCTCGCGGATGTGGTAGCCCGAGATCGAGACGGTGTTCCACTGCGGCACTTCCTTCGCGCAGAACTCGATCACATCGCACACGAGCCTCACCGAAGGCTCTGGCGGAAAGACGATCTCGTTCTGGGCGTGGAACTCCTTGAGGATATCGTTCTGAAGGGTGCCCCGCAGCAGTTTCCAGTCCACCCCTCTTCGTTTAGCGTTCGCAAGGAAGTACGCCATGACAATGATGGCAGGGGCGTTAATCGTCATGCTGACGGAAACATCCGCCAAGTCGATCCCGTCAAAAAGCACTTCCATGTCATCGAGCGAATCGACGGCGACGCCGAGCCGGCCGACTTCGCCGAGCGAGCGCGGATCGTCGGAGTCGAGGCCCATCAAGGTCGGCAGATCGAACGCCGTGGACAGGCCGGTTTGGCCCTTGCCGAGGAGGAACTTGAAGCGTTCGTTGGTCTGCGCCGCCGACCCGAAGCCGGCGAACAGACGCATGGTCCAGAGCCGGGAGCGATACATCGACGCATGGACGCCGCGCGTGAACGGGTACTGGCCGGGTAGCCCGAGCTCAGCCTCCGGATCGAAGTCGGTCAGATGCTCCGGCGTGTACAGCGCCTCGATGGGCACGCTCGACACGGTCGTCGGCGGCTCCTTGCGCGGCGGCGCGGCGGCGTTTTCCTTCTCCCAGCGCTCTTGCGTGGCGTTGTCAGTGACGGTGGCCATGGAACGGTCCCTCCGGGTCGTCATACCGCCATTGTATCCGGAATGAATTGCATTGCGCTTGCGAGTTTTACATCCACCCACGCACCGGCGTGCCGTCTGGAATTGATTTCACGGAACCTCCACAGACAGTTGGCGAATTGGCAGCCGCATTTAATGTCTTGCAATGGATCGACTTGCGATTCTCATTTTTCCAATTCGCCAACCAGACAGGGGGGTAGCCAACGGACCTTGACATTTGAGAAGGCTCACGCCACGGCGCGAAGACGCAAAGGGCGAAACCAATTGGACCAACGGCAGCGGAGCATAACTCCTCGTGGTCATAGCTGGTTCCCAAACGGAGTTTGGAGCCGAGGAAGAATTACCGTCACTTTTTCCGCGTGGGCGGTTCCGGGAAGCGATTCCCGTCAATTCGGTTCAATGCGATTGCTACCAGGCCCCGCACCTGTTCGTCGGGATCGTCCCTCTTCGCAAGCAAATCCGGGATCAATTCTTCCGCCTGGTCAGCGAGTTGCCGGGCCGCATCAATCGCTGAGATCGTCGTCCACCAGTCCGACTCGTTCATTGCCTTTCGGATCAGCGGAATGCTGCGTCTCCCGAAATGCCCCAGGACTTGGACTGCAAGGCCGCGCAATCGCCGTTTTTCCGAATCGTCACTCGTAGCGATGTCGGCAATCAAGGGAAACGATGCGTCAACGTCAGCGGTAGCCAGATGGCAAAGCGTAAGGCGAGCCCCATAACGGATATTCGGGTCGGGATTGTCCAGAAACTTCAGTGGTACCTTGATCATTTCCCGGTCTTGAGTCGCCTGCCAAAGGTAATAGGCACACTGCAACTGGCACTGTGGATCTTCATCTTCATGCTGCAGACGGGAATTGAGAACAGACAAAGCCTGAGCCTCCAACTCTCCCGATCCAATCCAATATTGCGGCATAAGCGACTGGGTGCTCAAGCAATACCTCCGCACACGCGCGTCGCTATCGTTAGCGAGATGGAGAATGACGGGCAAGAGATGCACGCGGTCAACTTGCCGAGGCCCTGATAATAGCCCGTTCTTTTCAAGCGATTTTTCAAGCCATGGTGTTGGGCGATCCGGTACAGCGTGGCGGCGGATTTCGTCTTCCCAAATGCACCAGGGCACCCCATCGATCTTCGGCCCGAACAGCGATTGCCGCGGATAGGGGTGCAGCATCGCGAGGCCGAACAGCAGCACCAGGACGCCGAGAAAGGCGAGCAGCCAGCGGCGCGACAGGAGATTGCGAAGCGACGGCATCGTCATTATTCCTTCGCCTTGAGATGCCCAAAACGCTCGGGCTCGATTGACGCCAGCGCTGCGACGGCGGCTGTGCGCACGCTCACATCTTTGTCATTCAACAGCCGTTCCAGGGCGGGAACGGCCTCCTTCGCGTCGATCGCTCCCAGGGATTCCATCGCATCGCGGCGCACCGCCAAAATGGGGTCGTTCAGGCCTTGCACCAACATCGGCACGCCCTTCTTGCCGAAGCGATAAAGAGTGAACATCACCTGCGAACGAATCGAGGGATCGCCGTGCTTCGCATAGCCGACGAAGGTGTCAAAAAACTCGTCGTTCACCATGAACCTCATCGCATCCATGGCGGCAAAACGAGAATCACTGGTCGGATCGTCAAGGATCTGCAAGAGCACGCGAAAGTTTCTCTCACCCGGCTCGATCTGGGTCAGAGCCATCGCAGCTTCGATTCGGCAGCGTGAATCGACGTCGTCGAGACGCGCGCGCAAGCTCGGCACGGCCGACTTGTCTTGCAGTTTCGCGTGCCAGAAAAACTGACTTGCCACTCCCCGGCGCATTGCCGGGTTGGGATCGTTGATCAAATGCAAAAGCAGCGGCAACATCTCGGCATGATTGAACAACTCCGCTGAGTCCATCTCCGTGGGCGCGATCCTGAGCCAGTGCATCGATCGCGCCCACGGCGTTTTCTCAAACTTCTCCCGCTGTACATGGTGTCGCACTTGCGCTTCCCAAAAGCACCACGGCTTGCCGCGAATCTTCGGCCCGAACAGCGATTGCCGCGGGTAGGGGTGCAGCATCGCGAGGCCGAGCAGCAGCGAGGCAACTCCGAGGAAGGCGAATAGCCAGCGGCGTGACAGGAGGTGTTGAAAGCGGGGCATGGCGGCGATCCGATGGTCACTCGCCCTCTGGGAAAACGACGCGGTCATAGACATCCACGAACTTCAGCGTGCAGCCGATCGACGCGATGGTAACGCTGGATTCCAGACCGATCTGCAGGCGATAGGTCCATTCGCCGTCGGGTTGGCGATGGTAGTGCTCGATCTGCGGCCGATCCTGCGAAACGAGGATGTAATCGATCAGCGTCGGATTGCAGAGTTGCAGGCGGGTGAACTTCTCGCCGCGGTCAAAGGCCTCGGTGGCGGGTGACAGGACTTCGATGATGGCTTTCGGATTGAGAACGACATCCTTATGCGCGTCGTGATATTCGGGCTCGCCAAAAATAACGACGATGTCCGGGTAGGAGAAGAGCCCCTTGGCGCCGTGGCCCGTCATCGGCGCCAGGCCGCTACGGACCTTGGTGTCCTTCGTGCGAGCGCGACACGGTGTGCCCTTGAGTTGCGGCACCATCGTGCCCAGCAAATTCGCGGAAATGTCACCGTGCACCGGGCTTTCGCCTGCCATGGCGAATATCTCGCCGTCGAGATAAATGCTACGCTCGGCGGCTGTTCGCTCCCTGGCAAGATACTGGTCCACTGTGGTGCGCGGTTCGAGCTTGGGGATCGCCATGGGAGGGTTCTCCAGGATCACGCCGGCCGCTGAAGTGTCGGTTTCCATTAGGGATATTCTACCATCTGGCTGGCGCCAAATCCGCTCCACCGCATCACGGCTTGTTCTTGTACCGGTCCGATACCCGTTTCAGAAAGCGATTTTCCTCGTCGGTCAAGGACGCCTTGCCGAACTTGCCGATCTTTTGCAGGAGCTCATCCATGCGCCGATCGTCGGCCTCGCGTTCTTCCTTCTCGCGCTGTTCCTTTTGGGCGGCGCGCTTGGCGAGCCAGCGTTTGACGAAATTCTGCTTCTCTTCTTTCGGCGGCGGGAGAGGTTCGTCCTTTTCGAGGCTGGTGTAGCCTTGCGAAAAATCGTAGCCGAACAGGGCGTCCTCGTTCGCATTCTCCAGAATCTCGTACTCCTGGGCACACGACATGAAGATGAAGATCGCCAGGAACGTCATCATGGGCTCGCGGTAAATGATCGAATAGAGCCCGACGAGAACCATGCACGCAAAGCCGCCGTAAATGGCGATCTTCGTTGCCTGATAGTGCCCGAGCTTCGGCCATAGGGCCGCTTGCAACATGCGGCCGCCGTCGAAGGGAATGCCGACCAGTACAGTGTTGAAGAGGAGCAGGATCCAGTTCATCCAGAAGAATCGCATCAGCAGGATGACGTGCAGCCTTTCCTCGAGGACCGCTTGCCCGCCGCTCCAACTCCACGGGAGCACGGCAATCGAATTCTCGGCGAAGCGATACGGATACCAGAAGGGATCCACCGGCGGCAGGTGATCGAACCCCAGGTAGAGCGCCAGGCCGCAGACGATGCAGAGGACGATGTTCACCATCGGCCCCCCCAGGGCGAAAACAAAGTGCGCCAGCGGCGAATAGGGAAGCGAGCGGCAATACGCCAGACCCCCCAGAGGCCACATCAGGATCTCGTCGGACTCCCCTTCCATGAAGCGAGCGGCGAAGCAGTGTCCGAACTCGTGCAAGAGGATGATGAAAAACATGAACGAGACCAACGTCACCGCATCCTGCCAGGTGCCCGCGGGGAAATCCTTATCCATGGCAACACGGCCGACGAGGCCGATCATCACCAGCGGCAGCATGAAGTGCACGCGGATGGCAATGCCGAACAGTTGGCCGATGGGAATCGACCACGACAACACATCACGCATGACGGGTTCATCACTCCAGCAAGAGGGAGGGCTTCAGCGGATATCCTACCAAGGGGCGGGCGCGTTCGCAATCCGTTTGCCGCTTGCGGCTACGTCCCCAGGGCGTCCGCCAGCAACACCAAGGGATGCAGCGCCCGTCGGCCGGCGAGGTCGTGAATCTGATGGCGGCACGAGGTGCCCGGCGCCACCACGATCGCGTTCGGCTGCTTTGCCAGCGCGGGGAGCAAATCGAGCTGAGCGATCTGAACGCTCAGGTCGTAATGTTCTGTCTCGAATCCGAACGACCCAGCCATCCCGCAACAGCCGGTATCGAGCACGCGCACATCGAGTCCGGGAATAAGCTTGAGCAGCGCCCCGGTTCCCCCGGTGCCAACGAGAGCCTTCTGATGGCAGTGGCCATGCAAGACGGCCTGCTGCGCCGCGCGTGGTGACGGGTGATGGGTGAAATCAAGGTCGCAGCGGCCGGCGCGAACCTGTTCCGCGAGCCAGCCGTCCGCCAGGTGTGCGGCCTTCGCGATGGCAGACGTGGCTGGGCCAGGGACAAGCTCAGGCCATTCATCGACGAGTGTCAACAGACAGCTCGGTTCCAAACCGAGAATCGGTTGACCCGTGGCGAGACGGGCGGCTAACCGCGGCGCCTGCTCGTGGATGAACTGACGCGCTTCGGTCAAGAATCCCTTGCTAATCAACGTTCGGCCACAGCAGGCCAGGCCGGCGAGTTCGACGCGATGGCCGGTGCCTTCGAGAACGCGCACCGCTGCCTGGCCGATTACCGGTTCGTTGAATGTGGTAAAGCAATCGTCGAGGAGGATAACCGGGAGCGCGGAGCCAGGGACCTGTTGGCCCGCGGCGTGGCGAGTGAACCAGCTGCGGAAATGATCAAAGTGGAGCGGCGGCAGACTGCGACGCCGGTCGATTCCCACGAAATGGTGCATCACCCACCGAGCGAGCCGATTCGTCTGCACCACATTGACCAGCGGCGCCGCCAACGCGCCCCAGCGATTCAACCGGTGCAGGCGGCTCAGCAAGCGATGCAGCAACGGACGCGGGCGATCCTGATAACGCAGGTTCATTACCTCGGCTTTCAACTTTGCAAGATCAACGTTGCTCGGGCACTCCGACTTGCACGCCTTGCACATCAGACAAAGATCCATTACGGAGTTGACCTCGTCGCTCGCCAGTGCTTGCAGCGGATGCTCGTTGACGAGCGCCAGCCGCAAGACATTAGCCCGCCCGCGGGTGCTGTCCTTTTCGTCACGCGTGGCGCGAAAGGAGGGGCACATCGTGCCGCCATCCAGCTTGCGGCAAACGCCGGAGCCGTTGCACAATTCGATCGAACGTGTGAAGCCTTCTTGCCTGGTGTAATCGAAGAGGGTTGGCAGCTCGGTGGGCTTGTAAGTTGGGCCGTAGCGCAGATTCTCCGTCATGAGCGGTGCGTGGACGATCTTGCCGGGATTGAAGAGCTGGTATGGATCGAAGGCGTGTTTGATCTTGCAGAAAGCATCATAGACGACGTCGCCGAACATTTTGCGATTCCATTCGCTACGGGCGAGGCCGTCGCCGTGCTCGCCGGAGAGGCTGCCGCCGAATTCCAGCACGAGGTCGGAGACGTCCTCGGTGATGCGGCGCATGCGTGCCACGTCGCCGGGATCCTTCAGGTTGAGCAAGGGGCGAATGTGCAAGCAACCAACGCTGGCGTGGCCATAGAATGCGCCGTCGGTGCCGTGTTTCTTCAGAGTTTCTCGGAATCGCTCGACGAAGCGAGGCAAATGGACGGGTGCGACGGCGCTGTCCTCGATGAATGTCACCGGCTTGCGGTCGCCAGGCATGCCGAGTAGAAGCGGCATGGCGGCGTTGCGCAGATTCCACAAGGCCTGCCGTTGGTTGGCCTCGATGGCCGGCAGCGTCGCGATGACGCCCGGCATGCCTTGAAGCTTTGCCTGAAGTTTTTTGATGCGATCGGTGACATACCGGAAGTCGTCGCCGCTGAATTCGACCATGAATAGCGCTTCGGGTGTTCCGGTCAGGGCCGAGGTCGTGTCTTGCAAGGATAAATTCTTGCGCGAGAGTGCGATGAGGAGATGATCCATCAATTCGATGGCGCTCGGCTGCATCTCAAGACACACGTCGAGCGCACCCATGGCTGCTGCCAGGCTTGAGAATTGGGGGACGAGCAAGCCGACGACTTTGGGCCTCGGCACCACGTTCAGCTCGGCTTCGAGCGTGATGCCGAGCGTGCCTTCACTGCCGACGAGGAGTTGATGCAAGCCCGTGGCGGCACGTGGTGGGGGGCCAGCGTAGGCTGGCTGGTGCGTTCCGGGCGTGGACTCGGTTCCACCAGTCGGCTCACGCCGGCCGTTCGCCTGGACGAGAATGTCGAGGTTATAGCCGCTGACGCGGCGCAGGATGCGTGGGAAATGGCGTTGAATCTCCGGTGCGGCGTCGCTGACAATCTGGCGCACCTGATGATGCAGCTTGCCGGCGAACGTCCGCTGATCCTGGCGTTGCCAGTCGGCAACGGAGAGGGGTCCGAGGTCGTGGACGTTCCCATCGCTGAGAAGGACCGTCAACCTACGGACATGATCGATGGTCTTGCCGTGGACGATGGAGTGGGAGCCCGCCGAATTGTTGCCAATCATGCCGCCCAGATTGGCGCGACTGGCAGTGGCAACGTCGGGGCCGAACATGAGATGATGCGGCGCGAGTGCGCGATTGAGCTGATCGAGAATGACGCCGGGCTGAACACGGGCGATTTCCAGAGTGGGATCGATGTCGAGGATCTTGTTCAGGTACTTGCTGCAATCGAGCACGATGCCGGCGCCGATTGACTGGCCCGACAGGCTGGTGCCGCCGCCGCGAGGGACGATCGGCACGTGCATCTCCAGGGCAATCTGCACGGCGGATTGCAGCGCTGCGACAGTCTTCGGGATGACGACGCCGACCGGCTCGATCTGGTAGATGCTGGCATCGGTGGCATAGAGCTGGCGCGTGACGGCATCGAAACGCACCTCGCCGTCAACATGGCGGCGCAGGTGGTTGAGCAGGGCTTCGTTTTTTTGTGCGGTGAAATCCATGGGGAGGGGTGCGACAAGGGAACAGTCGATCTCATCTTTCTTTATAGCGAATGGACTCGGTACAATACCCCCATGTCTCAAGCCCCCGCGACCGGCGCGTTGCCTGGGCGATTACAAGAACTCCCTCGTTGGCTCGAAGGGACTGAGGGATACTCTGCGCTCTTACGCACCCTACAAAGCGGCGAACCGGCAACGATCGATGGCGCCTGGAATTCGTCCGCAGCCCTGGTTGCGGCCACGCTTGGCTTGCAGGCGCCGACGACACTCCTCATCGTCCTGGCCCATCCGCGCGATCTCGATGCGTGGGACGAAGACCTCCTCAGCTTTAGCGGTCTGCGTGCCGTCGCTTTCCCGGCCTGGGATGCCTTGCCGACCGCGGACACTCTTCTCGATGAGATCGGCGGGAAGCGACTCCGCGTCCTAAGGCAACTCGAGGGGGACCATCCCCCTCGGCTACTCCTTACCACCATTCAGGCCCTGCTTCAGCCGGTGCCCAACCGCGAACAACTCACCCAGCATCGCAAGCGCCTGCGCGTCCGCCAGGATATCCCCATCGATACCATCGTCGCCTGGCTCCTCGATCAGGGCTTCCAACGTCGCGAAGCGATCGAAGTCCCCGGCGAGTTCAGCCAGCGCGGCGGCATTCTGGATGTCTTCTCCCCCGATGCGGAAGCCCCCTATCGCCTCGAATACTTCGGCGATGAGATCGAATCGATCCGCCAGTTCTCGCCGGAGACGCAGCGCAGCCTCGGCGATGTCGCCGTGATCGAGATCACTGCCCAGGGTTCCCACGCACCGGGGAGCGACATGCTGCGCGGCCACCTGTGCGATTACCTGCCCACGAAATCTTGGACGATGCTCGTCGAACTCGGCGAACTCGAAGAGCAAGCGAAGCACTACCTCGAACGCACGGCAGACATCACCGGCCTATTCTCGGTACCAGGTGTTCTCAAGCAACTCGTGCAGTTTCCCAGCATCCGCCTGTCGGCGTTGCCCATTGCGACGGCAGAGACGACCTATCACCTGCGTGTGGAGTCGGTCGAACGATTCAGCGGCGACGTGACCAAGGTGCGCGACGAACTGGACAGCGCCGCGATCGACGATTTCGTGCTCATCGCCTGCCACAATGACGCCGAGCTGAAACGGCTAGGGGATGTGCTGGCCCTAGGAAAGCTCGCGCAAGCAGGCCGACTGCGGCTCGTGCTGGGCCGCGTGCATGCGGGGTTTCGGCTGATTCTCGATACCGCTGCAGGCGGCATCGTCGTCCTCGGCGATCATGAGCTCTTCCATCGCGAGCAGGCACGCACGGTATTGCCGCGGCGGCAGCTCGAGTCGCGCGCACTCGATAGCTTCCTCGAATTGCAAGAAGACGACCTCGTCGTCCATCTCAGCCACGGAATCGCCCGCTATCGCGGCATGCACGTCCTGGAAAAGAACGGACAAACCGAGGAGCACCTGATCCTCGAATTCGCCGGCGGCACGCGCGTTTATGTGCCGGCTTCCAAGATCGATCTGGTGCAGAAGTATGTCGGCGGCGCCAAATCCGATCCGGAGCTATCCAAGCTAGGCGGCACTTCCTGGAAGAACAAGAAAGACCGCGTTCAAGCCGCTGTCCTCGACCTCGCCAGCGAGATGCTGGAACTACAAGCGATGCGCGAATCGAAGCCAGGCGTCGCCTTTCCTCCCGACAGCGATTGGCAGCGCGAGTTTGACGCGGCCTTCCCCTACGAGGAAACGCCCGACCAGCTCACCACCATCGCCGAGATCAAACGCGACATGGAAAAGGCGCGCCCCATGGATCGCCTCATTTGCGGCGATGTCGGCTATGGCAAGACCGAGCTGGCAATGCGGGCTGCATTCAAGGCGATCGACAACGGCAAGCAAGTCGCCGTCCTCGTGCCGACGCAGGTACTGGCCGAGCAGCATCGCCTCTCGTTCCAGCGACGCTTCGAAGGCTTCCCAATCAACGTCGAGAGCCTCTCCGGCATGCGCTCCACTGCGCGCCAAAAAGAGATCGCCGCCGCGGTCGAAATCGGCAACATCGACGTCCTCATCGGCACGCATCGCATCCTCTCGAAAGACATTCGCTTCAAGGAATTGGGGCTCCTGGTGATAGACGAGGAGCACCGCTTCGGGGTCGCGCAAAAAGAGCACCTGAAGCGCCTGCGCGTCTCGGTCGACGTCCTCACGCTGACCGCGACGCCCATCCCGCGCACGCTCCACCTTTCAATGATGGGCCTGCGCGACATCTCGCTCATGCAGACGCCGCCGACCGATCGCCTGCCGGTGCAGACGTTTGTCGCGCAACCCTCCGAAGAGGTCATCGCCGAATCGATCCGCAGCGAGCTCGCGCGCGGCGGCCAGGTCTTCTTCGTCCACCACCGCGTCTCCGACATCGCGAAACAGGCCGAGCTCATCGGCCGCCTCGTCCCCGAGGCCCGCATCGTGGTCGGCCACGGCCAGATGCCCGACGGCGAGCTCGAGCGCGTCATGCTGCGCTTTGTCGCCGGCGAGGCGAACGTCCTCGTCTCGA
>SXGT01020476.1_pt1 | contig 14078 bp, 13 predicted proteins | sample 3176221 | NCBI WGS metagenome assembly SXGT01 (sample SAMN11356862, study PRJNA531348) | freshwater metagenome | isolation source: freshwater sample F1-120 | place: China: Fuxian Lake, Yuxi | collected 2017-12-25 | reverse complement strand
TCCTGGCTTGAAATAGCCTTTGTCAAGCATGTCAAACACCGCATAGAGTAATTTACCGGTATAAATGGGTTCTAAAGGGATGCCATGTTTATCTTCAAATTTCTTGATAAATTGTTGCAATTCAGGAGTCGATTTAGCAAAGCCACCAAAATGATAATCCAATAAAATCTGCCACTGACAGGGTACTGGCTCGTTAGGCAAAAGCCGCTTGACCTCATTTGCCAGAAAACCCGCGCCTTTCAAGGCGGCAACCCCTGAAACCTGACAGTTGGCCGATGCCTTACTCAGCAAACCGGCCAGGGTCGTGGCAGTACCGCAGGTCACCCATAAATGATCGAGCTTCATGTCAATTTCGTCGACAATTTCGCTGACACCTTGCAAAGCCAAGTCCGACGCACCACCTTCGGGTATCCAGTATTGATCAGAAAACTGGCCTGGCAGACAGTTGTGATGTTTGTATTGACGAAGCTGCCGATACTCTGATCTGGACACAAAACGTAATTCCATTCCCCAGTCCAACAAGTCAATCAAGGTTGGATTGAGTGGATTGGAAAGTTCTCCGCGCACATAACCTATGGTTTTCATGTTAAGGCATTTTCCGACAAAAGCCAGGGCATGTAGATGATTGGAATAGGCGCCGCCCATGCTGATTAATGTGCTGGCACCCAACTTTAAAGCATGATCCAGAATATATTTCAATTTACGCCATTTATTGCCGGAAATAACTGGATGCAAAAGATCATCGCGTTTGATGTAGAGTTTGATCTGAAGTTGATGCAGTTTGTCATCATGGATGGGGGTTAATTCCGAATGCCCGAAACCTGCAGCCAATGCCAGCAACTTAGGATGAATGGCTGACGTCACTGCGATTGTTTGATAGCCCAGGCCACATCGGCGGCTTGGCGATTGGCTTTTACATCATGCACTCGAAACATTTGCACTCCAGCCATCACCCCCAAAGCCGTGGTCACTGCTGTGGCCGTAACCAGTTCACTGGGTTCGGTAACATTAAGGATGCCGCCCATAAATCGCTTACGGCTGGTACCCAACAATACCGGATAACCCAAATCGACAAAGCGTTTTAGATGCGCCAATAGCTCAAGATTGTCTTGTTTGCGCTTGCCAAAGCCAATTCCGGGGTCGATAGCAATATTTTCCGGCTTGACGCCTGCTTTGAGTGCTGCATAGATGCGCTGTTGCAAGGCACTAATCACTTCTGAAACCACATCGATATAAAACGGGTTTTCTTGCATGGTTTTGGGGGTGCCTTGCATGTGCATCAATATAATCGGCCAAGCATTATTGGCAACCATATCCAGCATATCCGGATCGGCAATTCCAGCAGATATATCATTAATCATGCTGGCACCCGCTTTACAGGCAACTTCTGCAACAGCTTTACGAGTGGTATCAATACTGATGCACAGAGTGGGATCGGTTTGGTGCAATGCCTGAATCACCGGTAAAACCCGATTGATCTGTTCTTGTTCGCTCACGGGCTCCGATCCAGGTCGGGTTGACTCTCCACCTACGTCAATGATATTCGCGCCTTCGGCAAGCATTTTTTCGGCCTGTAATAACGCAGCATCAATATTTGCGTGTAAACCACCATCCGAAAAACTATCCGGGGTGACATTTAATATGCCCATAATTTGCGGTTCGTCATTACGATTAAACATGAAACTCCTGAAAACACATGACGATAAAGACGCTTTGGATTATAAACCTTTAGCAACCCAAAATTCGTCTACGCTTACAGCACTAATTCTATTTTAGGCAGCATAACAATGGCAGACACTGAACAAATTCTGATCGGGCATTTGGTTGAAGTTCGTGGGGATGGCATGGATGCGCGGATCACCGAAGAGCATTCCACGGCAGCACCAATCATCAAAGTGGGCAATGAAGAAATCCTGGCCGGAAACCTGGGTTCCTATGTCATGATCCGCCAGTCCACTATTGGCGTATTGGCGCTGGTTTATAAAATGTGGGAACGTGATCGTTTTGATAACCTGGGAAACCGAGCAACAGATCGATTCATTTCGTTGATACCCGTCGGTGAACTGAATGAAGCCAATACCTTTATTCGCGGAGTCCGCCACTACCCTACTCCAGGTGCCGGTGTTTATGCGGTGGGTCTGAATGAGATCAATGCAATTTTTGTTAAATTTCGCCAATATGAATTTTTTATCGGTCAGTTGGCCTCGCATAAGGATTATCACCTGAGTATCGATCCGCGTGCCTTGTTCGGTCGGCATTTTGCCATCATTGGCCAGTCCGGTTCTGGCAAATCCTGGACGGTAACCAGTTTGATTCAGCATACGATTAAAGCCATGCCGAAAACTCATTTAATCATGCTGGATTTACATGGCGAATATTGCTGGAAAAATGACCAAGGTCATATCGAGTCTGCATTTCCTAGCGAAATCGTCAACTATGTCGACGCCATGGAACTGGAAATGCCTTATTGGATGATGACTTATGCAGAACTGGTGGATTTATTTATCGATAAGGATGACAAAGGCGCATCCATGCAGATGGCGTTTATGCGTGAAATATTGCAGCAATTAAAACGCAAAGAAGCCAAACAAATCGGCTTAAATACCGTATCGATTGATACACCGATTTATTTTTCTTTAGCTGAATTGTATATGCAATTCAAAAATGCCAACGAGGAACGCAAAGACTTCGGCAAAACCCAAGGGGCTTTGTTCGGTCAATTCGACGAATTTTTAGTACGTATGCAAAGCAGATTTAATGATGTACGTTATGACTTTTTGTTAAAACCCAAAAAGCGCAACACCTCCGCCAGTATGGCTGATTTATTGCGCCAATTTATAGGCTTGGGCGAAAAAAAGGCCAATATCACCGTTGTCGATCTCAGCTCCGTACCTACCGACGTTCGCCCGGCCGTATCCGCACAAGTGGGACGCTTGGCTTATGAATTCAACTATTGGAACCCCAAACGCCGCGAGTTCCCCATCACATTGATCTGCGAAGAAGCGCATGCTTACATCCCCAGAGAACGCAACGGTCCATTCGAAGGCACCAAGAAAATGATGGAACGAATTGCCAAGGAGGGTCGTAAGTATGGGGTCTCCATCGGTGTGGTGAGTCAGCGTCCAACCGAATTATCGGAAACCATGCTGGCACAATGCAGTTCATTCATTTGTTTGCGCACTACCAATCCTGACGACCAAGCTTATGTCAGAGGCTTGGTGCCAGAGGCTGAGGGGGATTTAACCGATATTTTGACATCATTGGGTCGCGGAGAAGCCTTGGTATTAGGTGAAGCCGCGCCACTGCCTACTCGCGTACAAATTTACCGGCCAAATCCTGAGCCGAAAAGTAATGATGTCGATTATTTTACGGGTTGGCGCGAAGGCCCAGAGGATCTGGATGTGGAAGGCATCGTCAATAACTGGCGAACACAGACGCGGCAGTAATTTGAGCCTATCATCTCAGAGCGCTTTGTTTTTCAACCGCAAAAAACCGCTGCACATCTTCAATTTCACGACTGCGCTTCATGGCAGGCACACTATCCAGAAACATCTGACCGTAAGATTTTTTAAGCAAGCGTGGATCGCATACCATCAATACACCTCTGTCATTGACGTCACGTATCAATCGCCCGACTCCTTGCCGCAGCATGATGATGGCACTGGGCAATTGATGTTCAAAAAACGGATTGCGGCCTTGTTTCTCCAAAGCGTTCATACGGGCTTTCAAGACCGGATCTCCGGGCGATGCAAACGGCAACTTATCAATGATCACACAAGATAAAGCATCGCCACGCACATCAACACCTTCCCAGAAACTAGCCGTCGCCAACAATACCGCATTACCCATCTCCTTAAACTGATCTAGCAAAACCCCTTTAGAACGACTGCCTTGAACCAATATAGGGTGATCCAATTTGCCATCAAGTAATTGGGCAGCACGTTGCAGGGCTTTGTGGCTGGTAAACAGGAAAAACGCCCTGCCCCGGCTGGCTTTTAATACCGGCAAGGCAAATTCGATAATCTTATCGGTAAATTCCGGATCGCTGGGTTGCGGCAAGCCTTTGGGGTGATAAAACAAGGCCTGATTGGGATAATCAAACGGACTTTCCCAGCTTTGACTTTGAGCGTTGCTTAACCCCAGACTTTTAGAAAAATGCACGAAATTGTGGGCGACGCTCAAGGTCGCCGAAGTAAAAATCCAGGTGGCTTTGTGTCTGGTCATGAAACCGCGAAATTCCTTGGCAATATCCAGTGGAGTACGACTGAGGGTAAAAGATTTGCTGTAGGTTTCGTACCATTTGATCCATTGACCATCCGTATCCTTAATCAGCGTTTCCAGTTGGGCATCCAGCGCTTCAGCTCGATCAAAACAGGACTCCAGACCTTTACTACGCACCGATGCGCGTTCTAGCTGATTGGTTAGTCGAGCTAATTGTTTTTGCAGGGATTCCAGTGCACCGGATAATTTTGGATTGGTTTCAATATCCTGCCAGTCTCCGCGGCGTAATTCCAGGCCAAAAGCCAAACGCATGTCTTTGACTTCCAGTTGCAAATCTTCACAAGCCGTGCGCAAATCGGGCATGTCTTTGGCGTCGGTAAAATATTCCACCAAAGTATCATCAGCTAAGTCAACCAGTTGTTTGCCGCTGACCGTCACTCCCAAAAAGTTAGAGGCCGTGTCAGCCAGTTGATGGGCTTCATCAATCACCACCACTTCGGCATCCGGCAGCAATTCGCCAAAGCCGATTTCGCGTATAGACCAGTCGGCACATAACAAATGATGATTCACCACCACAATATCGGCTTCCTGTGCCTGTTTGCGGGCTTTGGTCAGAAAACAATCGGTGTAATCAGGGCAGTTTTGTCCAAGACAATTATCGGTGGTTGAGGTGGCGTGATACCAAACCGGATCGCCATCGTGCACATCCACCACTTCAGAAACATCACCCGCTTTGGTACGCTTGGACCAAGCTTTGATTTGCGCCAAGGCTGCAGCATCCTCCTGACTGTAGCCAAATGCAGAATTTAAGGCGTGTTCTAATCGATAAGTACATAAATAATTGGCACGACCTTTTAACAAGCTGGCTTTAAACAAGCGTTTGTTTAAAGCCTTGCGTATCAAAGGTAAATCTTTATTGAAAAGCTGATCCTGCAGATTTTTGGTGCCGGTAGAAACAATGACTTTTTTACCGGATAAAATAGCCGGAATCAAATAGGCAAAAGTTTTACCGGTACCTGTACCTGCTTCGGCAATTAAATGTTGTTGATTGGCTATGGCTAAGGCAATTTTTTCGGCCATCTCGATTTGACCGACACGGGGCGAATAGCCTGAAATAACACCAGCTAATGCCCCATCACTGCCAAATACTTCGGCAAGATCAGTCACTGGACAACTAATCCTGAATTAATGACCGTAGAAACTATCGGCTTTGGCTTTGGCTTCTTTAGCGCCTGGGTAGTTTTGTTGTTGACGGCGAGCCTCGGCAATCAATAGCCAACTTTTGCGTTTTAAATCCAGATTATTGCCTGCTAACAAAGCGGCTTTACCTGCCAACTCTTCAGCCAGTTGTGGTTTGTTTTGTTTAATCCTGAGTTGGGCGAGTTTATAAGTCAACGTGGGATTACGAGAATCGATACGCAAGGCCCTCTCTGTAGAAACCACTGCCGCATCCAGATCACCGGAGGCTTTATTTTTATCCGCTTCGGTCAGCAAAGCGACCACCGCAGGCTGCGAACCGGCTGGTAAACGAACGTCTTCGACCGGAAATGCAGGCATTACTGGCGCAGGCGGTGTAGCTTTAACAGGCTGTATTTCCGAAGCTACAGGCGTTCCTGGTGTTGCGGAAACAGCTGGAACAGCCGGGGTGGTTGCAGGTGTGGCTGAAGTAGACTCCGTTATTGGCGTTGCTACAATCGGAGCAGCCGCTGCACCGGCTTTAATTGCCGATTGTGTGGGCTCTACTTTGAAAGAGTTCTTGCCGTCATCTATCGCGTAAGTCGCGGTTCCCTTAACCGCTTTTTCCGGCGCTACAGGTTGTTTTTTGGGTACGGTGGACAGGGGTTGCTGAGTTTTCGGCTTTACAGTTTTGGCAACTGGCTTGGGTTTGTCTTTGACGGTGCTACAAGAAGTCACCAATAACAACAGCGGTAAAAATATCAACAAGGATTTTTTGTTCATCAACAATTTCAAAATAGCTACCTATTAAAATAATTCGATCTCGTCATCATCGCCATTCTGGTCGAATTCAGCGGCTATCACTAATGCTTCCTCAATGCTTTTACCGTTGAGAATGGCATCAAACATGACTTTTTCGGATTCCATGGTGTAACGACCACGAATTTCGTCCTGAAACTTATGCCATTCGGCTGGATTATATAGTCTGTTCGGCGACTCAATTAATGAAGATAAACCTTTGAGACCAATTGATACATGTTGCAAACATTGCTGCAAGCGATCATAAAATTGAAAAGCAACAATTGAAGAATGAATCTTTTCTTGGGTCGCTTCACAATATCGCAATGCATCATCGCGTTGTTGACTGGGTTCCATCGTCATTAGAAGCGCATGAATGGCATTGGTGCCTTCGACCATACTAGTAAATGACTCCGCCAATACACCGACCGATTCGTCACCTACTTTCAATCCACCTTCAACCTGTACAGTGGACACAGCCAGCAATTTTACTGTTTCACGAATTTGGCTCCAGTCCAAATCAGGTTGGCTTGCATTTGAAAATGTCTTCACAGGACACCACTAATGAATTGAAATAAAGTTTGGTAAAGCAACCGCAGCATTCTAATTTAATTAGACAGGCATTACAAACGGCCTCTAGAGCACACACAATTCGAGAAGTAATTTTAACGGGTTTAATTTGACTAGTGATTAGCGGATAGAGTAGAAATACAGTCAAGGTGAAAATGCCATAGCACCCTATCGAAATATTTAAGTTGGTCTGCATGACCATTATCCAGTGCCTTTCGCAAACAGATGATGACGGTTAAGACTTTCAATGGCTAGCCTATAATCGTAATCAACCCAATGCGGGCACTACAAAATTAAGGATATTTATGAATATTCAAGCGACCGGAAAAAAACTATTTGTGCTCGATACCAATGTATTGATGCATGATCCCGCCTCGATATTCCGCTTTCAAGAGCACAACCTGTTTATTCCCATGGTGGTTCTGGAAGAGCTGGACCATGCTAAAAAAGGTTTATCGGATGTTTCCCGCAATGTCCGCCAGGTCAGCCGATTTCTGGATGATTTGATCCGCGATGCCGACCAGCACACAATTAATGAAGGCCTACCGCTATCCCGCATCGAACATGGCCCAAGTGGAGATAATCTGGAACCAGGTCGTCTGTACTTCCAAACCCGACAATTGTCGCATCTGCTGCCTGCCGATTTACCTGGACAAATCGCTGACAATTCGATTTTAAGCATCGTTTTAGCCTTGAGTAATGAATATCCGGATGTGAATGTCATTCTGGTATCGAAAGACATCAATATGCGCATCAAGGCCGCTGCTTTACAAATCAGTGCCGAAGATTATCAAAACGATCAAACTATTGATGATATCGACCTGCTATACAGTGGCTCCATGGCGCTGGAAGCGGATTTTTGGGAAGAACACGGTAATAAAATGGAATCCTGGCAGGTTAATAACAATACTTTCTACCGAATTCATGGCCCTCATGTGTCTGACTGGTATCCCAATCAATATTTGTATACCGAAGATGGCTCCGACTTTGAAGCCGTAGTTAAATCCTGCGATGGAGAAACTGCAGTTTTACAATTGGCCAGGGACTTTCGTAACAAAAATCATAGCATTTGGGGAGTGTCCGCTAAAAACCGTGAACAAAATTTTGCTTTAAATGCTTTGCTAGACCCTGATATTGATTTTGTGACTTTACTAGGTACAGCGGGTACCGGCAAAACTTTACTGGCATTGGCTGCGGGCTTATCTTTGACTCTGGAGCACAAAGCTTTTCTCGAGATCATCATGACGCGTGAAACTATGCCGGTAGGGGAAGATATAGGTTTTTTACCCGGTTCCGAAGAGGAAAAGATGGCACCCTGGATGGGGGCTTTGATGGACAATCTGGAATTATTGGGCAGCCGCTCCGGAAATACGGAATGGGAGCAAGGTGCTTCGCATAACATGGTGATGAATCGGGTCAAAATTCGATCACTCAATTTTATGCGTGGGCGGACTTTTTTAAATCGTTATTTGATTATCGATGAAGCTCAAAACCTGACGCCCAAACAAATGAAAACCCTAATCACACGTGCCGGCCCCGGCACAAAAATCATTTGTATCGGCAATCTGGGGCAAATTGATACGCCTTATTTGACAGCCACTAGCTCAGGTTTGACTTATGTAGTCGATCGTTTCAAGGGTTGGCAAAATAGTGCGCATATCACATTGAAACGTGGTGAACGCTCGCGTTTGGCGGATTATGCATCTGATCATTTATAAGTACCGAGATGGGCTAAGGGGCTAATCGTTTAGCCCTTGGCTAGGTATCGCAGGTGTAATCTGTCCATTTCTGGGCCAGGCAGTCAAAACAGCTTTAACTAAAGTCGCCAAAGGAATAGCAAAAAACACCCCCCAAAAGCCCCAAATACCCCCAAAAAACAAAATTGCTACAATAATCGCTATGGGGTGTAGATTAACGGCTTCTGAAAACAGTAAAGGCACCAATACGACTCCATCTATTGCCTGAATCAGCGAATAGGCAATTAATACGTAAGTAAATTCGTTGCCTCCCACCATGCCCCATTGCACATAGGCTACCCCCAGTACCGGAAAGGTGACTAAAGTCGCTCCAACATACGGTATAACAACCGACAGTCCCATCAATACCGCTAACAACATGGCATAATTTAAGCTCATCATAGAAAAAGTCAGATAGCTAACTGCCCACAAAATAAACACTTCGAGAAACTTACCACGCACATAGTTAGCGATTTGAATATCGACTTCCTGCCAAACCCTCAGAGTTAACGCCATATCACTCGGGAAAAACTGCAAAAACCAATGAATCAATAACTCTTTATCTTTCATGAAGAAAAACACCATCATTGGCACCAGAAACAGATAAATCACGGCTGCCAATAAACCGGCAAAGGATTGCGCAGATCCAGAAATCAGATCTTGACCGTATTTCAATAGATCATGTTGAATGGATAACATAATTTCCCGGATTCTATTTTGGGAAATTATCTCGGGATACATATCCGGTAGCTGCATGATTTGAGTTTGAGCGCTGTATACGATTTCCGGAATTCTTTGCACCAACTGCACCGTCTGGTCAGAGACAATCGGCACTAACACAAACAATACAAATCCCAGCATCGTCAAAAAAGCAAAGAAAACAAGATGTACGGCTGCCAGTCTTGGCATCAGGCGAGTTTCAACTTTGATAACCAGTCCTTCCAGCAAATAGGCCAAAACGACAGATGCAAACACCGGCATCAATAAACCGGACAAACCATAAATCAATGACGTTCCCACCAGCAAACTGATAGCTAGGGATACAACTTGGGAATTCGGTAAAAAACGGTGAAAAAAATCCCGAACGAAATCGAGGTTGGAAAAATCAGTTTGTTTATTCATAGGCGGAAAAGCCAACAAGACGCACCCCACAACCAAGGTGGGTAAGCAACATATAAGAAATTAGATTAATTTAAACAGCTTATCAAAATTAGCGATTTGCAGAATTTTTTTTACTTCAGGCTTTGCACCTTGGATGATGATAGACTCGTGATCATTTGCAACTCTATCGCGTAATACCAATAACATACCTAATGCTGAGCTATCGAGATAATCAGTCATTGATAAGTCTACCACCACTTTTTTAATACCTTCACTAACTAAATTTGTAGCTTCACGCATATTTAAGTGAGTGTCGAAATCAAACCTACCAATAATTTTGATAGTCAATACATCAAACTCAACTTTGGAATCAACACTCATTTATCAAAAACCTTTCGAAAAGAGCTATCACAGTAAATTATTCTAGGTTAGAAAAGTTCTATCTCGCCTTCTTCAACGGATGATTGCGAAACAACCAATTGAGAATCATTCTGCCAATGCTGTTTTATTTCTCGCAACCTGTCAATACCTTCGTGCAATTGATCCTCCCACGTACCAATATCGCTAGTCTTAAATATTCCCATACCAATTGCAATTTCATCACTCACTGCCTGAAACTGTTGAATTTTTTTCTGCAAACATTCAATCAATTGCCGTGACATATCCTCAAACTGCAATCCTCGAACAGCATCATTGACACTACTTTCAACCCTATCGGTCAAAATTGAAACTTCAGAAATACTATGAGCAATTTTAGTATTGATGATTTCAATCTCTTCCATCATTTTGTCGATTTTATCTTTTGAACTCAGCGCTATATTCATATCTTTTGAAGCCATTAACTCAATCATACTGTGAGCTTGCTGAATATTTGCTTTTGATGCTGTTACGACCTTTTTGATTTCTTCACTAAACTTGTCCGAGTTTTTGGACAGATTACGCACTTCATCAGCTACAACGGCAAAACCTCGACCAGCCTCACCAGCTCGTGCTGCCTCAATGGCTGCATTCAAAGCCAATAAATTAGTTTGATCAGCAATTTTTTGCACATCAGTCAACAGCTTTTCAACCTGAGCCATATGCACACCAACATCATTAATAACACCAACTAGTTGCATGCTCTGTTTACTAATCATAAGAATATGTTCGATAAAAAAACCCAGCACTTTATCGGTTTCATCGGTAAATTGTTGAAAAGTCAAACCAGTATCTTTATTATCTTTTGAACCATCCAAATCACTGATCAATGTATGCACAACCCTGGATTGACCCGAAGTTAATTGGTGCAAATTATTAAAACTGGTAGACATAGTAAAAACTGCATCTGCAACAATTTGTTTTAGTTTCAGAAGTTCATCATCAAATTGCAAGGTTTTTATTTGAATACATTCGGCAATATCATAAATATAAAGATCAATGATTTTATTAAGGCGATTTTCTTCTTGCCATTTTAGTGAATTTTCAACTTCATTTTGTAACTTTTGCAAACGCCAAACTTTGTATCCCCAGATAAGCGCCAAAAATGGCCCAGGAATCCATACTAAAAAACTGGATATAGCGAATAATGGTAATAATGAAATGACTAGTGTTAACACTAGTAATAAACCATTATTCAAAAGAAATTTGGACATAAACTTTGAATTAAAAAACTAATAAAATAGTGTGTATTGGTTCATGCCTCTTGCCTGAAACTTACAAAAATAATTAACCTGCATCAATCATCAAAATTTGGGCAGCAATCTTATGCAAGGGAAGCATATGATGAGCTGCGCCTTGTTTATAGGCTTCTCCAGGCATCCCCCATACCACGCTGGACTCTTCATCTTGAACAATATTAATTGCTCCAGCTTTTCGCATTTGTAACATGGCTTTGGCTCCATCTGCTCCCATACCTGTCAGCATGACACCGATGGCATTCTTGCCGACATTATCGGCAATAGATTCAAACATAACTTCAACAGAAGGTTTATGACGATTCACAACAGGCCCGTCATCCAATCTACAAATATAACGAGCACCATCTCGGTCTACCCGTAAATGTCTATCTCCTGGAGCGATGTAAATATTACCAGGCAAAATTAGTTGACCATCCGTAGCCAAACAAGCATTCATTTCTCCAGCTTCACTGACATGTTTGGCAAACGATGCACTAAAAGAAAGGGGGAGGTGTTGTGTAACAACCATAGCAGGGGCGTTGGCTGGCAACATTTTTACGACTTCCTTTAATGCTTCAGTTCCACCGGTTGAAGACCCTACAGCCACGATTTTGTCTGTGGTTTTGAAATGCTGTCTTTTTACTTTCTCCGATCCAGAATGACTGACATTTGTCGATGTAACTTCCAGCGCTTTGACTTTCACTTTTCCAGCCATGCGCACTTTAGTGATGATTTCGTCGGCATATTCACGTAATGCACTAGGTACATCTGCTTTAGGTTTAGCGACAAAATCCACGGCACCAAGCGATAAGGCTTCTAAAGTAACTTCAGCACCTTTGGCTGTTAGTGTAGATATCATCACAACCGGCATTGGCCGGAGCCTCATCAGATTTCGTAAGAATGTCAAACCGTCCATACGCGGCGTTTCAACATCCAGCGTTAACACATCCGGGTTCAATGCTTTAATTTTATCCCTTGCAATTAATGGGTCGCCTGCTGTTCCAACAACTTCAATATCCTCAGTTTCACTAAAAATTTTAGTCAGCATCTGCCTAATCAATGCTGAGTCATCCACAATAAGTAATTTTAGTTTCTTCATATTGGCTTTAGAAAAGCTCGATAATACTTTCAACAGACAAATCTTTAATTTGCGAACCATACTGCTTCTCGCGCAAAAAAATGGTTTCATTATGCAAATCTTTTATTTTTTTCATTCTTACCCGGCCTGTTTTCGGAAAAAAATTGACTTTGCGTGGATAAATATCGCCTAAATCATGAGAAACCAAATTCAAAGCTTCAGTGTCAACATAATCTAAAACAAACTCAATATTTCTTGAACCAACATCACCTAATGTTGCAATTACTTTACCACCTCCGAATAATTTGACCTCCAGATTTTTACGTTTACCACCATATTGTAGAATCGTGTTAATCAAATGTTCCATCGCATAGTTTCCATATCGCAGAGCTGTCCCAACAATTGATTCATCTCTGGTATCCAAACGAGAGCGTGTCGTTTCAGGCAACATGAAATGATTCATACCGCCGATACCAGACACAGCATCACGAATACAAGCAGAAACGCATGACCCCAAAACTGTAGTGATCATCTCATCACCTAAAGTGACATAGTAATCCCCTGGCAATAGTTTAGCAGCAACAGTTTCATTCTCTTTGTCCCAATAACGATTAATCGTGTCAAAGCCTGGAATACTAGGTTTTCCCACCAGCGCGTTTTTATTCATGTGCGTGTTTTTTTATAGATGGTGTTACCTATCAAACTAAATGGAGTGTCCAATTGATGTAATGATTCTGAGTGACCAATAAATAAATGCCCACCTTCTTTTAGTAACTTTCCATATCGATTGGCGAGAGTTTCTTTGGTATCTCGATCAAAATAAATCAATACATTTCTACAAAAAATAAAATCGAAAAAACCTTGCATGGGCCATTCTTGCATCAAATTTAACTGTTTGAAGTGAATAATTTGTTTGATCTGAGCGTTTGTTCTGACTTTATGATTATTGATGCCTGTTCCTTTCTGAAACCAACGTTTTAAACGTTGTTCGCCAACGGCTTCAACTCGATCCAATGGATAGATACCTTCTGAAGCAGTCGCCAACACATTAGTATCCAGATCTGTAGCTAGTATTTTAATATCCCAACCCTCTGGAATATTTTCAAGTAAAGTCATGGCCAAAGAATAGGGTTCTTCTCCCGTTGAGCAGCCTGCAGACCAAACTTTAATTTGTCTGTTCGGCAATTTTTTTTTAACAATTCAGGCAATACGGTATTTACGACGTATTCGAAATGATGGTTTTCACGAAAAAAAGCCGTCAGATTGGTTGTTACTGAATTTATAAATTCAGTAAACTCCATTTCAGGATATTTTTTTAAAAATTGACAATATTCTTTAAAACAGTTCAAGCCCAAAACGCGCAAGCGCTTGGATAATCTGGAATAAAACATGTCAAATTTATCGTCCGGAACCAAAATACCAGAGTGTTCATTTGACATTTTCCGCAAATAATTAAGGTCATCCAGGGTATATTCGAACTCGCGAAATTTTTCTGCCACTATGACCTTCTATGAAAACGCTTAAAAAAATCCCGAAGCAGCCTGATCTACATCCAGCATTTCAGACAATCCGAGTAAATTAGCCACTTCGATAAATTTATCAGAAGGAAAATCGATCGACACCTCCTTCTGCAGATTGATGGCTGTACGTTTCAAAATCAATAGTAACTGTAGTGTAGCTGTGTCTATTGATGTTATGGCGGAAGCGTCAATATCGATCTTTTCACTATTTTGCAGAGCATAC
>SXGT01833594.1_pt1 | contig 14079 bp, 11 predicted proteins | sample 3176221 | NCBI WGS metagenome assembly SXGT01 (sample SAMN11356862, study PRJNA531348) | freshwater metagenome | isolation source: freshwater sample F1-120 | place: China: Fuxian Lake, Yuxi | collected 2017-12-25 | reverse complement strand
GGCTCGATCCGGATCCCGTCTTCCTATTGCGGACTGTTCGGCTTCAAGACCAGCAACGGTCGGGTCGGCAACGACCCGGAGCCGTTCGATGCATCATTGACCGCGGTGCCCGGTCCGATGGCGCGTTCGGTCCGTGACGCGGCGCGCTACGTCGACGTCATCGCCGGGCCGACCGTCAACGACCCGATCTCACTTCCTCGGCCCGCCTCTCACGAAGCCGCATTGCTCGACGATCGAGGCGTCGACGCGCTCGCCGGGCTTCGGTGCGCATGGTCGTCGACGCTCGGCTTCGCAGTCACCGACCCGCAGGTCGAAGAACAGAGCTACGCCGCGGCGCGAGAACTCGCCAAGCACGCCAACCTCGACTGGGTCGACGTCGATGTGCGCGTCCCCCGACCAGGCATGGCCTGGAGCCTCCTGTCGTCGCTCGCGATGGCCGCCGACCACCTCGGGACCGCTCGAGGTCGGTTCGACGAACTCACCGGCGTCGTACGAGCCGGGATGCAGTGGTGCGAGCGCGTGACGATCGACGACATCACCCGCGCCTATCGACGGCGTGAAGAGGTCCTGTTCGCGATCGCGCGACTGTTCGACGAGATCGACATTCTGTTCACGCCGACGACGGCGACCGTCGGATTCGCCGCGGCCGGGCCACCTCCGACGACGATCGCCGGTCAAGAGGTCGGGGGGATGGGTTCGGTGCCGTTCACGGCACCGTTCAACATTTCCGGCCAACCCGGCGTCAGCATTCCCTGCGGGTACGACGGCGACGGCATGCCGATCGGGTTGCAGGCCGTCACGCGCCGCCACGACGACGGCTTGGTGCTCGCGCTGGGACTGATCGCCGAGCGGGAGCGTCCCTGGGCGAAACTCGCGCCGATGGCCAGTTGACGCGAACCAGCCGTCGGCTCACACGAATCCGATGACGAACAAGAACGGATCGAGGGTCGGTGGGGTCCCGGCGGTCAACGCTCCGGTCGTGCCGTTTGCGTTGTTCGAAGTGAACGTCACGATCCCCTTGCCCCACACCCATTCGTAGGGCGCGGTCGTCCCGGTCGTCGTGTTTCGGGTCACGGTGACGTTCGTGACCGGGAGCGACAAGCTCTCGGTGCGGTACTTGGTCCCGACGAGCACACCGCGCTGACCCCCGACGATGACGTTGCCACGAACCATCGTGTCGTCAGCTTCGACTCGGATCGCGTTGGTGAATCCCGAGACATGGTTGTACTCGACGACGTTCCGCTCGGCGGGGTCGAGGTAGATGCGCTGCAACGAACCGGGTACGTCGACGATGGGCGTATCACTGCAATCCATGAAGTACTGGTTCTGCGACGCTCGTGATCCCACCCAAATGCCGTTCGGACCGTTCGCGATGACGTTGTGGCGCACGATGTTGTCGGTGGCGCCGTAGTTCCGGACCCAGTGGCCGGGCTCGCTCGCGTTCTCGCCGCAGTTCTTGTACAGGAAGATCCCGCCTGCGGCGTTGTCGGCGACGTAGTTGTCGTGAATCGCATTGTTGCGCGATCCGTCGACCGCGATGCCCTCTCGACCGGTGCTGAGGTATTCGATGATGATTCCGCCGAGATCGAATTGCACCGGACCGTTGACGATGTCTTCCCAACCGTTGTTGGTCACGACGTTGCGGGCGAGGACATTGTCCTTGCTGCCCGCCTCGAGATACACACCGACGTTCCCGGCTCCGGTGACCAGGTTGTCGACGAACGTGATGTCGGTGACGAAACCGTCGATGAACACCCCGGAGTTTCGCGAGTCGATGAAGCTGTTGTTCTCGATGGTGATGTCGGCGTATGCGTTCGCATACTCGCTTCCGACGGCGAGGGATTTGAATCCGGTGCGGGTGATTCGCAAGTTGTTGTTGAAGTCCTCGACGATGCAGTTGCGAACCGTGATGTCGTGGAGTGCGGTGGTGGTCGGCGCCTCGATCAGGATTCCGTGGTTCGTGTTGAACGCGAAGTCCTTCACGAGATGTGCCCCTCGACAGTCGACCGTGACGTTCGAAGCATGGATCTCGAGGCCCCGGGTGTACGTGCACGCAGGGTCGAGGTGGATCGATGTCGCTACCACGATTCGCGTCGTTGCTTGACCGCACCCCACGAGCGTCGACCCCGGCTCGACTGATCCGATTGGTTCCGAACTGGGTCCGAAGTTGGGCGCGGTGACGCTGGAGGGGTCTGCGTTGACGATGGTGCCGATGCCGTGACGGCCCGCGGTGGCTGACCCGGTCACCGCGACGATCTCGACGCTGTAGACCTCGTCAGGTTCCGGGGACAGATCGGCAGCGATGTTCACCTTTATCGGCTTGATCACCGCGGAGGTCGAGAAGACGATCGTTTTGGTGACACCGTTGCGATCGCCGATGTCGGCGTTGTCGGGCACGGGGCCGGTTCCGGACCAGCCGCCGGTCGCGGTCCCGGCCACGATGCGGTAGGTCACCGTTGTCCCCGGTGCAGGACGGGACAACGTGAGCGCGAACGTCGCACTGCGGGCCGAGTTGTCGCCCTCGTCGATCGTGACGTCACCGAGCGAAGCGACAGTTCCCGGTGTGTTCTCGTCGTCGAGAATCTCGGCGATTCCCGATGCGTCGCCGAGTACCGCGCCGCCAGCCGGACTGTGCAGCACCACCTCGACGGTCTCATCCCCTTCGGTACGGGTGTCGCCATAGATCGACACGTTGACGAACCGACTGACGATTCCTGCCTTGAAGGTGATGGTTCCGGTCGAGTCCTTGAAATCAGCGGCCGTTGCCGCGTCGCCGAACAGCCCCGGCGTCGCGGTCGTCCCCACGAGGGAGTACTGCACCGTGACGGTCGTCGTGGCGGGGACGTCCAGGGTGACGGGAACGCGGATGGTCCGCTTGCTCTCGTGACCTTCGACGACGCTCGCCGACCCGGCCCGCACGATCGGTGTGAGCGCGGCGTCGGCCGACTCGGTCGGCACGGCGATCGCAAGACAGGACCCGACCAGGAACGCAGTGATCGCGGCTCGAACCGTCGGCATTGGGCACCCTCCTTGGATTCGACCCGACGCTAACGACCGATACGAGGCCCAGTCGACTTCGACCGTGAGCGACCGGACCGGTCCGACGTAGTCTCGGCGCCATGACGGGAGTGACCCACGGGCATTCACCGGCAGGCCACCACGACCATGCGGGTCCGCCGACGAAGCCGACCAAGACCGAGCAGTTACCGGCGTCCGAGGAAGTCGTCGAGGTCGCGCCGAACGTCTTGCGAATGCAGTTGCCGATCTGGATGCCCGGGCTCGGCCACGTGAACATGTACGGACTCATCGACGATCGCGGGATTGCGGTCGTCGACCCCGGGCTGCCCGGTCCCCAGAGCTGGAAGGCGCTCACGGCCCGCCTCAAGTCGGCGGGGTACCGGGTGAAAGACGTGCACACCGTGATCGTCACGCACTCGCACCCCGATCACTTCGGCGGCGCCGGACGCATTCGCAAAGCGAGTGGCGGACGCCTGATCACGCACCACTCGTTCTCGACCTGGACGGTGAAGGGCCCGGACGCGACGCGAACGATCAGCGAACACGAAGCGACCGAGCTCGAGCTCGCGGCGGCTGCCGTTGCCCAGAGCCTCGACGTCAGCCCCGATGAGATCCCGACGATCGCTGACGAACCCGACGTCGTGCACGACGACACCGATGAGCGCGAACCGACGAGCCGACCGTGGGGCGCGCCGACGCCGTGGGGCACGGTCAATCAAGGCCCACCCTTCAAGCGGCGGGTCATGATTCGCGCGATGCGCCTGTTGTTCACCCCGCCGGAGCCGACCGAGCGGGTTCATCACGGCGCGCGCATCCAGCTGGCGGGGCGCGAGTGGTGGGCCGTGCACACCCCTGGTCACACGGTCGATCACCTGTGTCTCTACGATCCCGAAACCGGCACGTTGCTCGCAGGCGATCACGTGTTGCCGACGATCACGCCGCATGTATCGGGTGTTCGCAAGGCCGACTCGCTCAAGAGCTATCTCGCCACCCTCGACCTGGTCGCGCGACTTCCCGGGGTCGAATTGGGGCTACCTGCGCACGGCGAGTTGTTCACCGATGTTCCGGGTCGCGTCGAAGCGATCAAAGAGCATCATCACGAACGTATGGAGTTGTTGCGCGACGCCTCACTGGCGCTCGGTGATGCTTCCGTGCAGAGCCTCGCCCGGGAGGTCTTCCCGAAACGGCACTGGGGAACCATGGCCGAAAGCGAGACGTTCGCTCACCTCATGCATCTCCAGCATGCCGGCGAGGCCGAGAGCTGGCAGCACGAAGGTCAGCTCTGGTTCCGGGTCGCGGCGCGCACGGGAGCCTGAACTCCTACCGTCGGGCGACGCACGTCCGCGACGACTGCGTTAGGTTGCGCGACGTGAGCATCGTGACACCGCTGGGAGCCGAGGTCGCCGACCTGTTGTCGCACCTGATCCGGAATCGCTGCGTCAACGACGGTACGCCCGACAGCGGTTTCGAGACCCGCAGCGCCGAAGTGCTGGAGCAGTACCTCGGCGAATCCGGGCTCGACCTCGAACGATTTCGGGCCCGTGACGGTCGCGACAGCATCGTCGCTCGAATCGAAGGGAGCGACCCTCGAGCGCCGACACTCTTGTTGATGGGCCATACCGATGTGGTGCCCGTCAACGAAGAAGGTTGGAGCCGCGACCCGTTCGGCGGCGAGATCGTCAATGGCGAAGTGTGGGGTCGCGGCGCCGTGGACATGCTGAACCTCACGGCATCCATGGCGGTCGCGTTCCGGCGGCTCGCGACGTCAGGATTCAAACCCAAGGGCACACTCGTCTACCTCGGAGTCGCCGACGAAGAGAATCTCGCGACCTGGGGTGCCGACCACCTCTTGCAGCACGAGCGCGACGCGGTCATGGCCGACTTCGTGCTGACCGAATCCGGTGGTTTTCAGATCCCGAGCGCGAGCGGACCCAAGCTTCCCGTGATCGTCGGCGAGAAGGGCAGCTACTGGTGCGCGATCACGGTCCGCGGCACTCCCGGACACGCCAGCCAACCATTTCGCACCGACAACGCCCTGGTGACCGCCGCGGAGATCGTGCGACGCCTCGCCGACTATCGACCGCCGACCATGATCCACGACACCTGGCGCGAGTTCGTTTCGGGCGTGTTCCCCGAGGAGATCGCGCGCCCGCTCACCGACGAGGAGACGTTGTGGGAGTTCTGCGAACAGCTCCCGATCGGTCTCGGTCGTCAAGCGCATGCGTGTACGCACACCACGTTCGCGCCGACGATCATTCGTGGTGGCACCAAGACGAACGTCATTCCCGACGAGGTCGTCATCGACGTCGACATTCGAACCCTCCCCGGGCAACGCGGCGAGGACATGCAACGAATGATCGAAGACGCCATCGGCGACCTGATGCCGATGGTCGAAGTGCGATCGAGCGATGACAACGAGTCGACCGCGTCGCCCCGCGACACGCCGCTGTGGGATTCCCTCGGGCGCGTGGCCGGACGGCTGGTCGACGGTAGCTCGCTGGTTCCGTTCCTCACGGTTGGCGCGACAGACGCGCGGTTCTATCGTCGTCTTGGCTCGACGGCGTACGGCTTCGGACTGTTCAGTCAACGCGTGACATTCGAGGATTACGCCGCGATGTTCCACGGCAACGACGAGCGGGTCGACATCGATTCGCTCGATCTCTCGACGCAGATGTTCGAATCCGTCGCTCGCGACCTTCTGGAATAACTCCTACGGCTGATCGTCGTCGTTCTGCTCGCGAAGAAAGCGCTCGAGTTCCTTGGCGAGAGCGTCGCCGGTTGGGAGGTCGTCCTCGTCGATCTCGTCGTCATCTTCGAGGTCGGCTTCGTCGAGTTCCGCGAGTTCCTCGGCGAGCATGGCGATCGTTTCGGCGGTATTGCTGTCTGCGATGACATCCGGCTCGTCGAAATCGACGAAGTCGTCGTCTTCGTCGTCCCACTCGTCGTCCCACTCGTCGAAGGTGATCTCGTCATCGTCGACGAGATCACCGAACATCGCGATCTCGTCGGCTTCCTCGTCGTAGTTCGACTCGAGTTCTCGGATCCACTGACGCAGGTTGTCGTCGTCGATTGCGGCGTCGACGTGTTGTTGCCAGCCTCGCCCCGCGATCTCGAGCGATTGCAACGGCAGTGGGATTCCGGTGAGGCGGGTCAACCGATCGAGCAACGCGTGCGTCGCCCTCGGGCTGGGAGGTGTTGCGACATAGCGCGGAACCGGAGCCCACAGCGAGACGGTCTCGAGCCCCGCACGTCGGCTCGCATCCGTGAGGGTGCCCACAATGCCCGTGGGACCCTCGTATTGCGAGCGTTGGAGGTCGAGTTGTTGTGCGAGGTCGGTGTCGGCCGTTCCCGTGACCCGAACTGGCCGAGTGTGGGGGACATGAGCGATCAGCGCGCCGAGGGTGACGACCATCGAACAACCGAGATCGGTGCCCAAGCGAAGGATCTCGGCGCAGAATGTCGGCCACCGAAGGTTGGGTTCGACGCCGAGTACGAGGACGAAATCGCGACTGCTCCGAGCGACGCGTGCGATCGCGAATCGCGTGTTCGGCCACCGGACCCGCTTGACGACGCCGTTGCTGATCTCGACGTGCGGTCGTGCGGCTTGGAAGTCGAAGTACTCCTCCGCGTCCAGACCTCCGATGTCGGTCGCGTTCAGCTGGCGAATCAGGAACCGCAACGCGTCGCTGGCCGCGTTCGCGGCGTCGTTCCACCCTTCGAACGCGCACACGAGAACGGGGTCGCGAAGCTGCGGCTCGACCGCCCAGGAGGTCACGAACTGATCCTACGAGCGGCGATGCGTCCGACCGACCCGAGATCGACTCGGGAGTCGGGATCGCGGTGCGCCCTCGGTGTTTCGGTCGCCGTCCTGACGTGCCGCGATGGCATCGTTCACACGATCGCGGCAGTACCGCGAAGTTCCGCAATGGTGGCGCCGTCGAAGCCGAACTCGACGAGTACTTCGTCGGTGTGTTGACCGATCGCAGGCGCTCCGTTTCGGATTTCCGTCGGTACGTCATCGAATTGGATCGGGCCGGCCGCGAGCCGAGCCTGAGCGTGCGCGGGGTGACTCGGAAGGTACCCGTTCGCGACGACTTGCGGATCTGCGAGAACTTCGAGCGGTGTGGCCAACGCCGAGAAGATGGTGTCGTGCGACCGCAGCGCGGCGATGACTTCGTCGAAGCGGGATGCGGCGATGCGCGACCGGAACACTTCGTAGATCGCGACGTTGTTCGACGCTCGGTCCGCGGTGGTCGCGTAGTCGGGATGGTCGATGTACTCGTCGAGGCCGAGCGCTTGGCAACATGGCGACCAGTGGCGATCCGAATCGAGCATGTTGAGCACGACCCAACGACCGTCCTGCGTCTGGTAGGGCCCGACCAACGGGCTCGGCAACGGCTGGAGCGTTCCCTTCGAGGGGTTCTCGCCGCGGATCGACGTCGGCACGAGATCGACGGCGAGGGTCCAGCATGCGCTGTTCAAGAGCGCGACGTCGACGACGGATCCCTTCCCGGTGCGTTCGCGCTGGAACAACGCGGCGCTGATTCCGCCGGCCAAGAACGCGCCGCTCGGTGCGTCACCCATGGCGCCGCGTTGCATGATGAACGGACCGTCGAGGGGTGTGAGCATGTGGCCGATCCCGCCGCGCGACCAGTAGCTGACCGCGTCGAACCCACCGAGGTCTGCGTCAGGCCCGCGTTGGCCTTGCCCATGTCCTTTCGCATACACGACGCGCGGGTTGATCGCCCAGATGTCGTCGGGATCGAGACGGAGCTTCTCGCGTGCCGACGGCAGAAAGTTCGTGATGAACACGTCGATCTGTGGGAGGAGTCGGTCGATGACGGCGCGTCCTTGCGGATTCCGCAGGTCGATTGCGATGCTGCGCTTGTTCCGATTGAACTGCTCGAACAAGAAGTTGAAGTCGCCGGTGTCGGCGACGAGACCCGCGCCCATGATGGCGCGGAGTGGGTCCCCCGTCGGTCGTTCGACCTTGATGACGTCCGCGCCCCAGTCAGCGAGCATCGCGGCCGCCGAAGGCACGAACCCTTGCTCGGCAACCTCGAGTACACGAACTCCGTCCATTGTTCCCATGAGCGAAAGTGTCGCGCCCGACTTGCGCCGCCTGCCCGCCGTAAGTAAGAATGATTCTCAGATGAAGAATCGGATCGTTCAGGTGGTCGGCACGATCGTTGTGGTCGCGGTGGGAGTCGGGTCTGGGTGTTCGGGAGAGTCCGACCCGGGCGACGATGGCGCGCGCCCGACGGTGGTCGCGTCGTTCGCTCCGTTGGCGTGGGCGGCCGAACGCATCGGTGGCGACGCCATCGACGTGGTCGACCTGACCCCGCCGGGGGTCGAACCGCACGACCTGGAGTTGTCGCCGAGCCAGATCGCCACGGTCGGCGATGCGCGCCTCGCGATCGTCGTCGGCGGGGGATTCCAACCCGCGGTCGAAGATGCGGCGGCGGGTCTCGGCGACGATGCACTGGTATTGCTCGATCGCATCGACCTCGGTGATGGCGCCGACGATGATCACGCCGATGACTCTGCCGACGACCACCCTGGTGACGACGCCGATGACGACGCTGACGACCATGCCGACGCGGCCGACGACGGACACGGCCACGGCGACGTCGATCCGCACATCTGGCTCGACCCGGTCTTGATGGTGGAAGTCGTCGAGGTGATGGGCGACGAAATCGCGCAGCGACTTCCGGCTGATGCGGAACGGATTCAGACGAACGTCGAGGCGTTGGTCAGCGAACTCGTCGCGCTCGATCGTGATGCTCGCGACGTGCTGGCCACATGTGGGCGCCGTGAGCTGATCACGGCCCATGATGCGTTCGGTCGCTTCGCGGCTCGGTACGACCTCACCGCGATACCGATCGCAGGGATCTCACCCGACATCGAGCCGAGCCCCGACCGCCTCGCAGAGCTCACCGACCTCGCGCGCGAACACGGAGTCACGACGATCTTCGCCGAAGTGCTCGTGTCGCCGGAGATCGCCGAGACGCTTGCCCGCGAGGCCGGAGGTCTCGAGGTCGCACGTCTCGATCCCATCGAAGGATTCACCGACGAACAACGAGACGCCGGAGTGACCTATCTCGATGTCATGCGCGACAACGTCGACGCGGTCTCCGCGGGGCTCGACTGCGCGTGACCCTGGGTGACCCGAGCGTGATGAGCGCCGGCTACGCGAACTCGCTGAGTCGTGCGGTGACTGCGTCGAGCGCTGCGTCGGCCTCCCCGGGGATCCCTTCCGTGCCGAACCCGATGCTCTGGCTGATCGAACGACCAACTCGCACGTAGGTGAACTGCGCGGCGAACGCGTAACTCGTCCCATCGACGATCACCGACAGCTCGGCGTCGAACCGGACACCCGCGTCCGCTCGCGCGACGACGACCCGAGTGACCGATGCGCGGTCGATCGTGAACGGTCCGCCGTCGCCGACGAGGATCATCTCGAGGCAACGCGCAGTCTCCCGGCGGTCGACCACCTCGAATGCTGACGTCGCCGAATCGACGTCGGCGTGCACGATGACGGTGTTGGAGAGTTCGGCCAGATCGTCGGGGTGTACGAACGTGGCCGAGGCGTGGGTCGTTTCACTCACGCGACCGCGGAACGAGGCGAGATACCGACATTCCGAGGGCAAGGCGGCGGTACTCGGGTCGGTCGCGCTCGACATCGGCTCCGAACGCCAACCCGGCAGATCGCTCGCGGTGAGTACCGCGCGATTCGCGACGAGGGCGTCGACATCGCCGGTGTCGTCCGTGATCGACAACGGTGGCTCGGTGACGGTCGTGGTCGACTCGGCTCGTTTCGCTGTCGGCGACGCTGTCTGCGAACTCGAAGTGGGGCCGGCCGTCGAGTCGCTGTCGGCCCCGGTCGATCCGATGGCGTCGACGAGTGGCTCGCGGGTCGCGGTCGTGGTCGGTGTCGGCCGCCGCGCCGTGTCGGCGACGTCGGCCGCGTGTCCCCCGCACGCGGCCAACATCACCATCAGTCCCAGTCCGTACCGAGGTCGCACGATCACTCGCCTCCCGTCGGTCGCGGCCCCTCTCCCACGGTTCCATCGGCACCGTGGCGACATCGCTGAGGCGAACAGTCGACGGACGCGGTGTGATTATCTGGCTCGGTGCGTACCCGAACCGCGCTCGGAGTCATCGCGCGGGCTGCCGCGGCCGGTGTTGTCGCCGGCGGGCTCGCAGTAGGACTCGAGTGGTGGGTCGTCGATGTCGCGACTGCGCAGCTCGCCGATCACGCGACGTGGATCCCGATCGCGATGAGCGTCGGCATGCTCACGGTGCTCGTGATCGGTCGGTTGACCCGCACCGACGCGTCACTGACCGACGACGTCGTGACCGAACTCACCGGGGGTTCCGCACCAGCGAGCCGGGTCACGATGGCGCGTGCGTGCATGACCGCAATCACCTTGGGTGTCGGCGTCCCGCTCGGCATCGAAGGTCCAGCGGTCGCGTTCGGTGGCACGATCGGTGGGCGGATCGGTCAGCGATCCGGGGCGCAGGTGGCGCGATGGTGTGTCGTGGCCGGCGCGGCCGGCGCGCTGGGTGGCATCATGCGAGCCCCGATCGCGGGTGCGTTGTTCGCCATCGAGCTGCCGTACCGACGTGGCGCGCGTTGGCGTGATCTGCCCGTTGCGTTGATCGGCGGAGTCTCTGGTTCGGCGATTTCCTGGTGGCGTCACGGCGACGTCACGCGCTTCGACGTCGCGTCGGTTCCGCTTCCGGCCCGTGGCGTCGCCGCGTCGATCGTGGTCGGCTTCGCGATCGTCTTGGTCGTGCGATCGTTGGTCCTGGCCCTTCGGTGGGCGACTTCGGCTCGCGATTCGTTGCGGGTTGTCAGCATCGCAGTCGTCGTCGTCGCCGCGATGTCGGCGATCGAACTGGTGTCGAGCGAGGTGTCGATCTCTTCCGGCGCCGCGATCTTCGAACTCGCCCGCGATCCCGCGATCGCCGTCGGAACCGTGGCCGCGTTGGGCGCGCTTCGCTTTGCCGGCGTGGTGGCGGCTGTCGGCGCCCGCGCCGTCGGCGGGCTGACGGTTCCCCTGTTGATCCTCGGTGCGTTGACCGGTCGGGTCGTGGCGGAATTGGTCGCAGCGCCCATCGTCGCGGTGATGTTCGCCGGCGCGACGGCCGCGTTCGCGTACGGCTTCAGAGTTCCGTTCGCGGCGCTCGCCCTTGCGTTCGAGACGACGCACTCGGTGACGGTGCTCGTCGCGGCGACGATCGCGATCTCGATCGTCTCGATTGCAAACGGCGATCCGGTGGTCGCGACCCAGACCCCGGGCGTCGACCGAAGGCGCGTCAGGCGCGAAGCCCGGCGATGACTGACGAATCGGCACGGGCGAGCGCGGACTCGGAGAGCGATTTCACGACGACTCCCATTCCTTCGAACCCCGCGCCGCGGGTAAGTCCGAGCAGGAAACGCGCGTGGATTCCGGCGACGATCACGGCGAGTTTGTACGCCGCAAAGATCTCGTACCACTCGAGCGCCGTCAGGTCGATCCCGGTCGCCACGGCGTATCGGGCGACGATCTGATCGCGGGACAAGAATCCGGCTTCGGTGGTGATCGCCGCGCCCGCGACGGCCGCAGCCGAGGACTCGTCACGACCCCAATACAGCAGGAACAGCCCGAGATCGGCGAGCGGGTCGCCGAGCGTGCTCATCTCCCAGTCGAGGACCGCAACGATTCGGCCGGGATCGTCGACCGCGAGCATCGTGTTGTCGAGTCGGTAGTCGCCGTGCACGATCGTCGGCGGCGGTGAATCAGGCACCGATTGTGCGAGGCGACGGGCGAGTTCGGTGATCGCCGGAACGTCGGGACAACCGGCTTCCTTGCTCGCTTCCCACTGCTGGTTCCAGCGCCGCACTTGACGGGCGAGAAAACCGTCGGGTCGACCGAACTCGGAAAGACCGATGGCCTGCCAGTCGACCGTGTGGATCGCCGCCAGAACGTCGACGAGAGCCTCGGAACAGCGGCGCGCGTCGTCGGGAGTGAACGCCGCGAGGTCGGTGGCGTCGCGGGCGATGCGACCTTCGACGAGTTCCATCACATAGAACGGCGCACCGTTGACCTCGAGGTCATCGCAGAACGCGAGCGCCTTGGGTACGGGTACGGCGGTCGGTCCGAGCGCGCTGATCACGGTGTGCTCGCGCGCCATGTCGTGCGCGGTCGGAAGGACGTGACCGAGCGGTGGGCGCCGCAACACGTAGGTGGTCGACCCGTCGCTGATCGAGTAGGTGAGATTCGACTTGCCACCCGAGATGAGCGAGGCGCTCAGGGTTGCGTCGCGGGCTCCGGGTACGTGGTCGGCGAAGAAGCGCCGCAGTCGGACCAGATCGAGACCATCAAGTTCGTCGCTCATCGATCGGAATCTACGAGGTTGCGGGCGCGGTGGCACTTCCGCGGGGACTGCAGACGCGAAACGGGCGAGCCACAAGGCCCGCCCGTCGTCGGAACGATTTCGACTGCGCTGGTTACGCGATGCGTGCGTCGCGCGGCTCGACCGGCGCGCCGTTACCGCGGGGGTAACGGGCAACTCGGCCGACCGGCATGTCGACGCGGTATCCGGCGGCGGCGCGCTCCTCTTCGGACTCGCCGCCCCAGAACCCGTACTCGCGGTTCTCGCGGGCCCACTCGCGACACTCGACGAGTACCTCGCAGCCGGCGCAGATGGCGCGGGCTTGGTTCTCGCGCACCGCGCGTGCTTCGGGTCGCTCGCCGGGAGGCGCGAAGAACAACTTCGTCTGTCCGGCGCACGCCGACTCGGTGGTCCATTCGAGGACGCCACCGACGATCAGGGTTGCGGTATCTGCCATGTCCTTGCCTCCCTCGGCGCCACCTCGTTGTGGTCGCGTGGGTCGTGGTGTGAATCTCGGGTTGTCGGTGGACTCCCGCTCGGGGTCGGGCGGGGGGTTGCCCGACCCGAGCGGTGGTTCTCCAATAGTGAAGCCGTTCACAACCCTATCTGTCCAACAGTTGAAACCGATAGATTCCATCAGTATGGCCGATCGTTCACAATGCGCGGTCGTGAGGCTGGTGTGGTACCACGCGCAGCGTCCATTCGGGCGGCTGCGGCCTCGACCCGGTCGGCCAGGAAGGTGAGATCCCGTGGAACTTCGCCACCTCGACGCACTCGTCGCCATCGACGACCACCGGTCGTTCACCGCGGCGGCTGACGCGTTGCACACTGTTCAATCCAACATCTCCGACATGATTCGTCAGCTCGAGGCCGAGTTGGGCGTCACGTTGTTGGTCCGCAATCGTCGTGGCGCCACGCCCACCGAGTTCGGAGCCGTCGTACTCGAACGTGCCCGGCGCATACACGGGGAACTCGCGGCGATGCGCCAGGACGTGTCGATGTTGTTGGGTCTCGAGGCGGGGCATGCGACGCTCGGCGTCGTCGGCACGACCAGTCGTTGGTTGGTCCCCGAGCTCGTCGCGACATTGCGTCGAGAGGCGCCGAGCGTCGCGCTGCGAATCAACGAGGGCGCGTCCGAACGTCTGGGCGCCGAGGTCGCCGAGCGCGAGATCGCTCAAGCGGTGCTCACCGAACCGGTGACCGATGCTCGACTCGTCGTCGAGCACCTCTTGATCGAGGACCTCGTCGCGCTCGTTCCGCGATCGCTCGCTGCATCGTTCACCGTCCCCGTCCCACTCGCGGCGCTGGCCGCGCATCCTTTGGTCCTCCCACCCGTCGGCAACCCCCTGCGCGACGAAGTCGAGAGCGAGGCACATGAACAGGGTCTGGAGTTGACGGTGCCGGTGGAGATCGAGGGTGTGCGGCTCATTGCCGACCTCGTCGGGGCCGGCGCGGGCGTGAGCATCATCCCCGAGACGGCCGTCCCGACCGACACGCCCGACGTCCGGTCGTTGGCGATCGCCGACGTTCCACCGCGTCGGCTCGCCCTCGTCAGCGCTCGCGGTTCGCAGCTGTCGATGGCCGATCGCGCGGTGCGCGATGTCGTGCTTCGGATCGTCCGCGCTCGCCGCGCCGACCGAATCGTGTAACCAATGACTCAGCTCAGTGAGTCGCGGGCGC
>SXGT01065350.1_pt1 | contig 14080 bp, 16 predicted proteins | sample 3176221 | NCBI WGS metagenome assembly SXGT01 (sample SAMN11356862, study PRJNA531348) | freshwater metagenome | isolation source: freshwater sample F1-120 | place: China: Fuxian Lake, Yuxi | collected 2017-12-25 | reverse complement strand
GGCGAGAAACTCCCGGGCTACTACCCGCTGGGTCAGGCACCCGTCCCCATCTGGTGAAAAACCCGGCCAAGCAGTTGCTTGGGGGTGGCTGTGACGCACGTAACTAATGGCTCTAGTCTGGGGGCATCGAAGCTCTAGTGGAAGGCACATGCGGATGAAGACCAAAGGCGCTCTCATCAGGGAGTTCAACCAGCCCTGGGCGATCGAGGAGATCGAGATCGGCGACCCCGTCAAGGACGAGGTCAAGATCCAGATGGAAGCCTCGGGAATGTGCCACTCGGATCACCACCTGGTGACCGGGGACATTCCGATGGCCGGCTTCCCGGTGCTCGGCGGCCACGAGGGCGCCGGGATCATCACCGAGGTCGGCCCCGGGGTCGAAGGCCTCGAGCCCGGCGATCACGTGGTGCTCTCCTTCATCCCGTCCTGCGGTGCGTGTCCGTCGTGTCAGGCGGGCCTGCGCAACCTCTGCGACCTGGGGGCCATGCTGCTGCAGGGCACCGCCGTCTCGGACAACACCCACCGCATCCACACCGCCGACGGCGCCCCCGTGATCCCGATGACGCTGCTGGGAACCTTCAGCCCCTACATGGTGGTGCACAAGAGCTCCGTGGTGAAGATCGATCCGTCCATCCCGTTCGAGGTCGCCTGCCTCGTGGGCTGCGGCGTCACCACCGGCTATGGCTCCGCCGTACGCAGCGCGAACGTCCGCCCGGGCGACGACGTCGTCATCGCCGGTATCGGCGGCGTCGGGATGGGTGCACTTCAGGGTGCGCTGAACGCCGGCGCCCGCAACATCTTCGCCGTCGACCCGGTCGAGTGGAAGCGCGACCAGGCCTTGAAGTTCGGCGCCACCCACGCCTACCCCGACATCTTCGCCGCGATGGCGGGCGTTGCCGAGGTCACTGCGGGCCGCATGGCCTCCAAGACCATCATCACCACCGGTGAGCTGCACGGCGAGGAGATCGACAACTACCTCAACATCACCGCCAAGGGTGGCACGTGCGTGGTGACCGCGGTCGCCAACATGGCCAAGTCCGATGTGACGCTGAACCTGTCGATGCTGACCCTGCTGCAGAAGAACCTGCAGGGCACCATCTTCGGTGGCGGCAACCCGCATCACGACATCCCGCAGTTGCTGTCGATGTACAAGGCCGGGCGTCTCAACCTCGATGACATGGTCACCCGCCAGTACAAGCTGGAGCAGATCAACGACGGCTACAAGGACATGCTGGAGGGCCGCAACATCCGCGGCGTCATCCGCTACACCGACGCGGACCGGTAGCCAGTCATGACCGAAACGGTATTGGCACCGGTTGTCGCAGCGTCTCAGAGCTCGTGGCGCTGCGTGCAATCCGGCGACCGGGAGGGCTGGCTGGCGCTGATGTCGGAGGACATCGTCGTCGAAGACCCCATCGGTGAGGCCGTCACCAACCCGGACGGCACCGGGGTGCGGGGCAAGGAGGCACTGGCCGCGTTCTACGACGCGAACATCGGCCCCAACACCCTGACGGTCACCTGTGAGGAGACGTTCCCGTCCAGCTCGCCGACCGAGATCGCCTACATACTGGTGCTGCGCACCGAGTTTCCGAACGGCTTTACCGCCACCGTGCGCGGCGTGTTCACCTACCGGGTCGATGACGCCGGGCTGATCACGAACTTGCGCGGCTACTGGAACATGGACGCGATGACATTCGCCGAGGGAGAGAAAGCCGATTAGTGGATTGCTCGCCGGCCGCGCCGCGGTCGTGGTCGGCGGCACCCGCGGTATCGGGCTCGCGGTCGCCGAACTGCTCGCCGCCCAGGGGGCGCGGGTGGTCGTCAACGGTCGCGACCCGGATGCGGTGCACGAAGCCGCACAACGTGTTTCGGGTATCGGTCAGGCCGGCTCGCCGGCCGACCCACAGGTCGCCGATGCGCTGGTCGACGCCTGTGTGGCCGAATTCGGCAGCATCGACATCCTGATCAACTGCGCGGGGACCGCCGAACCGGCCGGCTCTTCGATCGTGAATGCGACCAGTGCCGAGTTCCGAGAGTTGCTCGACGCCCATCTGCTCACCGCGTTCGAGGTCGCCAGGGCGGCCGCTCCGCATATGGTGCGGCAGCGTTCCGGGGCGATCGTCAACACCAGCTCGTTCGCCTTCCTCGGTGACTACGGAGGCACCGGCTACCCGGCGGGCAAGGGCGGCGTCAACGGCCTCACCCTGGCCGTCGCGGCCGAACTCAAGGCCCACAACGTGCGGGCCAACGTGGTCTGCCCCGGTGCCAGGACTCGGCTGTCGACCGGTGCCGACTACGAACAGCACGTCACCGACCTCAACCGCCGGGGGCTACTCGACGACGCCAGCCTGGCGGGTGCACTGGACGCCGGGCCGCCCGAATACGTCGCCCCCACCTACGCGTATCTGGCCAGCGATCTGGCCATGGACGTCACCGGCCGGATCTTCATCGCCGCGGGCGGATTCGTCGGCGAGTTCGCCCGCCCGGCACCGGGTTTCATCGGCTACCGCGACCACCACGACACCGCGCCGTACACCGTCGAAGAAGTGCACGGGCTGATCGGCACGCGGTAGCCCGCTCAGCCGACCCGCAACTCGCGCCGGGCCGCCTCCCTGGCGAGCAACCGATCGCGCTGTTCCTCGAACCGGACCACATTGACGGCCAGGCCCTCCAGGAAGGCCGCCAACTGGTCGCGGCGGGCCTCGCCGTGGGCGCTGAAATCCGTGCGATCGAAGATCCGCCATTTGCGCAGCACCGGCACCACCACCTCGTCCAGGTGCTGACGCAGATCGTAGATTCCGTGCTTGGCCATGATCACCCCGTTCCGCCGGAAGTCGGGCATGCCCTGCCCGGGCATCCGGAAGTTCTCCACGACGGCTGCCACCGCATCCAGTGTCTGGTCGGGTGAAAGGTCAAGAGCCGCATCACAAATATTGCGGTAGAAGATCATGTGCAGGTTCTCGTCAGCTGCGATCCGGCTCAGCAGCCGATCCGCGATCGGGTCGTCGCAGACCCTTCCGGTGTTGCGGTGGCTCACCCGGGTGGCCAGTTCCTGGAACGTCACATAGGCGACGGACATCAGGAAGTCCGAATCATATTTGGACAGTTCTTCTTTGGTCGCCGCGAAACCGTTCGTCACATGCTCCATGCGGGCCCGCTCCAGCGCAGCCAGATCCACCGCGCGGGTGACCACCAGATAGTCGCGGATGGCGATACCGTGCCGGTTCTCCTCGGCGGTCCAACGGTTCACCCACGCACCCCACGGTCCGTCCTGGGAGAAACTGCCCGCGGCCTGACGGTGGTAGGACGGCAGGTTGTCCTCGGTCAGCAGATTGGTGATCATCGCCGCGCGCGCCACCTCGCCGAGCGAGGACTGCCCGGGTTCCCAGTCCGCGCCACCGGTGGCCGCGAAATTGCGGCCCTCCTGCCATGGCACATAGTCGTGCGGGTACCAGTCCTTGGTGGTGGCAAGATGCCGGTTGACGTTGTCCTCGGCAATGGATTCGAGCTCGTGCAACAGCACAGCATCCGTCATCGGCTTCTGCATGAGCCACACATCCCGTCGGTGTCGACCCGATCGCTGTTGTGCGATCGGCTATTTCCGAGTCGGGCTCCGGCACGTCGGTTTCTGCGGAGAGCGCCTGAGTGGCGGTCAAGATCAGCATAAATGGCGCGGCCGTGAATTGGCTGAGCGACCCGCCTATGCTCGACCACATGGCGACCGTATTCACCATGATCATCAACGGCGATATCCCTGGGCGATTCGTCTACGAGGACGACGAGATCGTCGCGTTCCTGACGATCGAGCCGATGACCCAGGGCCACACGCTGGTGGTGCCGCGCGCCGAGGTGGACAACTGGCAGGACCTCGACCCCGCCCTGTTCGGCCGGGTGATGGCCGTCGCACAGCGGATCGGCAAGGCGGTGTGCGCGGCCTTCGACGCCGAGCGCGCCGGAGTGATCATCGCGGGGCTGGAGGTTCCGCACCTGCATGTGCATGTGTTCCCGGCCCGTGACCTCAGCGATTTCGGGTTCGCCGGCGTCGACCGCAACCCGTCACCGGAGTCCCTGGACGAGGCGCAGGCCAAGATCAAGGCCGCACTCGCTCAGCTGGGCTGAGCCGTTGCGTCCACGATTCTGGGCAGGCTGACCCGGAACCGGCAGCCCTGCCCCGGTGCGGTGTCCACCGATACCGCACCGCCGTGCGCGTCGACCAGCGAGTCGACGATCGACAGGCCCAACCCGAACCCTCCGCTGGCACGGGTCCGCGACGAGTCGGCGCGATAGAAGCGCTCGAAAACCCGCTGCGCGTCCTCGGCATTCATGCCGGGGCCTTCATCGCACACCTCCAGCACCGCGTTGTGCTCGTCGGTGCCCACCCGGACCGTGATACCGGCCGACGTCGGGGTGTGTTGCACCGCATTGGACATCAGATTGCTGAACACCTGGCGCAGACGGGCCTCGTCCCCCAGCACCTCCGGGGTGCCCGGGCCGTCGAACACCTCCATCCGGATCTTGCGCTCCGGCGCCACCGTCTGCGCATCGTGCACCGCGTCGCTGGCCAGGGCCAGCAGATCCACCCGCCGTTGATCGAGCGGACGCTGTTCATCCAGGCGGGCCAGCAGCAGCAGATCCTCGACGAGCAGGCCCATCCGGCCGGCCTCACTCTCGATGCGCCCCATCAGCATGTCGGTATCGCGGGCCGCACCCTGGCGGTACAGCTCGGCGTAGCCGCGGATGGTGGTCAGCGGGGTCCGCAGATCATGGCTGGCATCACCGACGAAACGCCGCATGCGTTCTTCCGATTCGCGTGCCATTTCCGCCGACTGCGCCGAGGACGCCATTGCGCGCTGTATCTGCGCCAGCATCCCATTCAGCGCCAGCGACAGCCGTCCCACTTCGGTGCGCGGATCACGTTGCGGCACACGGCGATCCAACTCGCCGGCGGCTATCGCGGCGGCGGTCTGCTCCACCTCGGCGAGGGGGCGCAGGCTGCGCCGCACCACCGCGTAGCCCACCACGCCGAGCACCAGAAGCACAGCCGCCCCGATGGCGAACTGCGACCAGATCAGGGCCCGCATGGTGGATTCGACCTCGGTCAGATCGATGGCGACGGTGGTCAGCTCACCGTCTGGGCCACGCACCGTCACCGCCCGCCACTCCACCTCCGAGGCGTCATCGGAGCCGACGGTCACCGGGTTCGGGCCGACATCGTTGTTCGCGGGCAACACCGGGTCGGACACCCCGTTCTTGACGGCCAGCCGGACGCTGCCGTCGGCGTCGGTGCCACGCACGTAGAAGTTCGACGGCGGATAGGCCGGGCTCGGATCGGGCGTGTGCGTCGGGGTCATCATCGGCGCTCGCGCCCAGCCACCCGATGCCTCCAGCAGCGTCTGGTCGATGCGCTGAATCTCGGTGTGCCGCATCAGCGACGTGACCGCCACGCCGGACGCCAGCAGGCCCAGTCCCACCAGGACCAGGGTGGCCGCGACCAAACCGACCCGGAGCGGAACCCCGCGCAGCATTCCCCCGTCGCTTCGCTCGCCGACGTGACCCTTGGTCATCCCCCGCGACTAGCGCGGTTCACGCAGGACGTAGCCGACGCCCCGCAGCGTGTGCAGCAGTCGTCTGTCACCGGTGTCGATCTTGCGACGCAGATAGGAGACGTAGGACTCGACGACGTTGACGTCACCGCCGAAGTCGTAGCGCCACACGTGATCGAGGATCTTCGGCTTGCTCAGCACGGTGCCCGCGTTGATGACGAAGTACCGGAGCAGGGTGAACTCGGTGGGCGACAGTGACACCGGTTCGCCGGCCTTCCACACCTCGTGGGTCTCCTCGTCGAGTTCGATATCGGCGAACGACAGCCGGGCATTGCGGGGTTCCTCGACGCCGCGGCCGACGCGGCGCAGGATGACCCGCAGCCGCGCCACCACCTCTTCGAGGCTGAACGGCTTGGTGACATAGTCGTCACCGCCGAGGGTGAGGCCGGTGATCTTGTCCTGCAGATTGTCGCGGGCGGTGAGGAACAGTGCCGGGGCGTCGATACCGTCGGCGCGCATCCGGCGCAGCACGCCGAACCCGTCCATGCCGGGCATCATCACGTCCAGGATCACCGCGTCGGGCCGGATCTCGCGGGCCTTGTCCAGCGCATCGGTGCCGCTGGAGGCGGTGTGCACCTCGAAACCCTGGAACTTCAGACTGACCGACAGCAGCTCGACGATATTGGTCTCGTCGTCGACGACGAGCACCCGAGCTTCGGGGATGCTGTCCGCTGATTCCGATATTGCCGCCATTGCCATTCCTACACAGTCCTCCCTCTGGATGAAGCCAAGCTGCGTAGTAGTTGTGAACTTGCTGAGAATGCGGTCGGGCGTCGCCCTAGACTGACGGCATGAACCTGGCCAACTCGATCGTGCAGGTTGCTACGGCCCCGGTCCGGGTCGGCCTCGCCGTCGCCGATCTGGGTCTGAACATCGCAGGTGGCACGCTCAAGGTCGTCCAGCGGTCGCTCAACGACGCGAGCCCGTCCAGCGGGACCACCGGCTTTGCGGCGATGCTCGGCATCGACGATGCCGTCGACCGGGCGAACCGGCTGGCCCGACTGATGGACGATGACGCCCCGCTGGGCCGGGCACTGGCCCCGGAAGGCCCGCTCAATCAGTTGCTGCGCCCGGGCGGGCTGGTCGACCAGCTCACCGCCCCCGGCGGATTGCTGGACCGGCTCAACGCCCAGAGCGGGCCGGTCGCCCGTGCCCTCGCCCCGGACGGCCTGATCGACCAGGTGACCGCCGAGGGCGGGCTGGTGGATCGGCTGACCGTCGAAGGTGGGGTCGTCCAGCGGGTGATCGCCCCCGGTGGGCTGGCCGACCGGCTGTTGGCCGACGAGGGCCTGGTGGAGCGGGCGCTGCGTGAGGACGGCGTCGCCGAACAGCTGCTCTCCGAAAACGGCCCGGTGGGCCGCGCCCTGGCCAAGGGCGGGCTTGTCGACCAGATCACCGCCGAGGGCGGCCTGATCGACCGGCTCACCACCGACAGCGGCGCGCTGTCCCGGGTGATCGCACCCGGCGGGCTGGCCGACCAGTTGCTCGCCGACGACGGACTGATCGAGCGGATCCTGCGTGAGGACGGCGTGGCCGACACCCTGCTGTCCGAGGGCGGGCTGCTGGACACCCTGACCGATCCGGACGGCCCGCTGCTCAAGCTGGCCGACGTCGCCGACACGCTGAACCGGCTGGCGCCCGGGCTGGAGGCACTCGCCCCGACGATCGACGCCCTGCACGAGGCCGTCATCACGCTCAGCCAGGTGGTCAATCCGCTGAGCAATATCGCCGGGCGCATCCCGCTGCCGCGTCAGCGCAGCCGGCGCAGTAGCAGCAGCGGTCCGCGGGCCGTGGTCTCCGAACGGATCATCGACGAGGACCGCTAAGCTGTAGCGCGTTCCACCCGCCTCCTTAGCTCAGTGGTAGAGCAACATACTTGTAATATGTAGGTCATCGGTTCAATCCCGATAGGGGGCTCCACAGCATCGATTTGTCGGTGCAGGCGAGTAATTTCCAGGCATGAGACTCTGCCTCGGCTGCGGCGCAACGCTTTCCAAGCGCAGCCAAAAGACCTACTGCAGCAATGTCTGTCAGGCGGCGGCGCGCCGTAGCGCAAGTACGAAACTGTGGCTTGAATCCGGTGACGCGTGGGTTGACGGTCGGCGTGGCCATTACGTCCGCGCTTACCTTGCGGAAGCCCAGTCCGGGTGCTGCGCCATCTGCAACAGCGCGAGCAGCTGGCAGGGCCTCCCACTGACATTGGTCCTCGACCACATCGACGGCAACCCGGACAACAACCGCCGCGACAACCTGCGCCTGGTCTGCCCGAACTGCGATTCCCAGCTGCCGACCTATAAGAGCCGCAACCGCGGCAGCGGACGCGCCTTTCGCCGTCAGCGCTATGCCGACGGCAAGTCCTTCTAGGACACTCGACAACTCGACCGAGACGCGGGCTACCCCGCCAGCCAACCGGCGTTGACTCACGCCAACAATAGTGGGTAAATTGCCACAATAGTTGGAGAGGTTTGGTGGATGCAGCTTAATCGGCCGTTCGCGACTGTCACACCCACCTTGGATGGGGACGTGCTCGCCGTGCTGGCGACCGTCGATGAGTCATTCACCCTCAGCCAGATCAATCGAATCCTGACAACAGCCTCCGCGGAAGGCATTCGCAAAGTACTCGGGCGCCTGACAACTCAGGGAGTCGTCCTGCGCGGTCAGGCGGGCCGAACCAACCTCTACCGACTCAATACGAATCATATTGCCGCAGAACCCATCCTGGCACTGTCGCGATTGGCGAGCACATTGTGGACCAGAATCGAGAGCTTGCTTGAATCGTGGGCGGAGCCACCCGTCTACGCCGCGGTTTTCGGATCGGCAGCCAAAGGGCTCATGACCCTCAACAGCGATATCGATCTTTTTCTGGTGCGGCGCCCCATCTCGCCGCCTGGCGGATTGACTCACGATCCCGACATATGGCCATCCCAAGTAACCGACCTGGCCAGGGCTGTGACCGCATGGACCGGGAACGACACACGCGTGGTCGAGTACGCGGTCGACGATCTCCGCACCGCAGCCGAGGCGGGAGAGCCATTGCTGGACAATGTGGCCAGACACGGACTGACTGTCGCGGGCTCGCGCGCTTGGCTCAACCAGCAGCTTCACGCGCCGACGGAGAAGGCTTGATGACAGGCGAGCAAGAATGCAATTCCGCAATAACGCGCGGACGCCTGGGCAAGGCAATTGAATTCATCGAGGCTGCCGAATTGCTCGAATCAGACTCGCCGAACGCAGCAAGCGACCTCTTTGTCGATGCCGGCATTGCCGCCGCTGACGTCATCTGTTGTGCAGCCCTGGGCAAGCACTCGTCCAGTTCCAGCCACAACGACGCCGTCAACCTGCTCGCTCGTGCCGATCCAGAATCCGCCAAGGATCTGAGTGCTCTGCTCGGGCTCAAGAACAAGGTCTCCTACACTCATCGCTCGCTGTCGTCCGACGAGCACAAAAGAGCGTCCCGAGCTGCCGGCCGACTGGTCGAAGCGGCCAAACGAGCGGCGGCAGGGATTCGGTAGCGGCAGCGGACGCGCCTTCCGCCGTCAGCGCTATGCCGAGGGCAAGTCCTTCTAACGGTCCTCCATGGTGATGGTGAACGTCATCCGGTCGCCGCGGTACAGCGAGCGTCGTTGCTCGATCGGCACCCCGTGCTGGTCATAGGACACCCGGTTCAGCAGGAACATCGGGGTGCGCGCGTCGACGGTCAGCAGGGCCGACTCCCGGGCATCCGGCAGCGCGGTGTCGATGGTGTCGACGGTGCGCCCGAATATCACTCCCCTGCTGCGGATCTCGGCGTAGAGCGAGGTCCGGTAGTCGAAGCTCTCGCGCAGGCCCGGGTAGCGATGCGCGGGTAGCTTCGAGGTTTCCAGCCCGACCCGTACCCCGTCGGTGGTGAAGACACGCTCCAGCTGCAGAATCGGTGCACCCACCTCGACGTGCAGCACCCCGGCCAGCGCCTCATCGGCATCGAAGGTGGTCCAGCCGACCAGGAACCGGTCCACGCTGTGCCCCTCCTCGCGGGCGGCCTCGGTGTAGGACCCCATGCCCAGCGGTTGCAGCAGCTTGGGCGCGGCGACCACGGTGGTGCGCCCACGCCGCTCGACGCGGCCGGCCAGCAGAAGTTCGCGCACCGCTTGGCGCACCGTCTCGCGGGCCACGTCGAACATCTCGGCGATCTCGCGTTCGGCCGGGAACGGGTCGCCGACCTGCAGCCCGTCCAGCAGCCGATCCAGCTGCGCGCGCACGACCTGATGCTTCAGCACCCGCGGCTGCGCACTGCTCATCACCCTTCTGACCATAGCAAACGTTGGCATAGACCATGGTCTAGACCAAGACGTTGAATGGTGTTCACCGAGCGTTCGCCATCGATACACGCCTTGGTATAGACCAACTGTCAGGGTGGGCTCATGCACACGATCGAACTCGCCGTTCTCGACATGGCAGGCACCACCGTGACCGATGACGGACTGGTCCTGCGCGCCTTCGACGAAGCGGCCACCGCCGTCGGGGTCCCCGAATCCGGCGAGGAACGCGAGGCCGCACGCACCTATGTCCGCGACACCATGGGCCAGTCCAAGATCGAGGTGTTCCGGCACCTCTTCGGCGCCGAGGACCGCGCCCAGCAGGCCAACGCGACCTTCGAACAGGTCTACACCGACAGCATCGACGGCGGCGTCGCCCCGGTGCCCGGCGCCACCGAGGCGATCACCCGACTGCGCGCGGCTGGCGTGAAGGTCGCACTCACCACCGGCTTCAGCCCAGCCACCCAGCAGCGCATCATCGACGCGCTCGACTGGGCCGATATAGCCGATCTCGCGCTCGCTCCCGGAGACGGCGGGCGCGGGCGGCCCTACCCCGACCTGATCCTGAACTCCCTGCTGCGCACCGGTATCGACGATGTCGCCAAGGTCGCCGTGCTCGGCGACACCTCCAGCGACATCCTGTCCGGCCTGCGCGCCGGCGCCTCCGTCGTCGCAGGCACCCTGACCGGCGCGCACGGCGCCGACACCCTGACCGCCGCCGGGGCCACCCACGTGGTGGCCTCGGTCGCTGATTTCCCCGCACTCTTCCTCCCCCAGCACTGAAAGGACCTCTCAGACATGAAGATCCGCATCGCCGCAGTGGCAGCCGCAGCGGCCGCCCTCGCCCTGTCCGGCTGTTCGAGCACCGACTCCGGCTCCGAGGCCGCCAATGCCCAGGGCTTCCCGGACACCATCACGCTGGCCGCCATCCCGGCCGAGAACTCCTCGGACCTCAAGGCCAGCTATGAACCACTGATCAAGCTGCTGGAGAAGGAGACCGGCTCCAAGATCGAGTTCGTCCAGGCCTCCGATTACGCCGGTGTCGTCGAGGGCATGATCGCCGAGAACGTCGACCTCGCCTTCTTCGGCCCGTTCGCCTATGTGGTGGCCAAGGTCAACGGCGCCAAGATCACCCCGCTCGGCGCGGTGATCGGCGAGGAGGGCGAGCAGCCCGGCTACCAGTCCTACGGACTGACGCGCTCCGATGTCTCGGATATCAACGGCCTCAAAGACTTTGCCGGAAAGAAGGTCTGCTTCGTCGACCCGGGCTCCACCTCCGGCTTCCTCTACCCGACGGCGGGCCTCATCGAAGAAGGCGTCATCACGTCCGGGTCGGAGGCCGATGTATCGGCGGCCATGTCGCCGGTCTTCGCCGGCGGACATGACGCCTCGGCGCTGTCCATCGCCAACGGTGACTGCGATGCCGGTTTCGCCTTCGACACCATGGTCGACCAGACCATGATCGAGAAGGGCGATCTGCAGCCCGGCCAGCTGAAGACGGTGTGGAAGTCGGAGATGATCGCGGGCTCGGTGTTCGCGGCCAACGACTCGCTGGGCACCGAGGCCATCGACAAGCTCACCGCCCTGTTCACCGAGAAGGTGAATGTCAACAGCCTTGAGGCCGAGGGCTTCTGCAAGGGCGACGAATGCCGCATCACCGACGAGCGCGCCTGGGGCGTCGTCCCGGCCTCCGATGCCGACTACGACGGTGTGCGCCACGTCTGTGACGTCACCGGCTCCGAGAAGTGCAAGGGCTGATATGGCGCTCCCGGTCGGTCCCGGCCATCCCGTCGCGGGCGATGACCTCGTCATCGTCGCCCGCGACGTCACCAAGAAGTTCGGTGACACCGTTGCGCTGAACAACGTCTCGCTCGATGTGCGGCGCAGCGAACTGCTGGTGCTGCTCGGGCTCTCCGGCTCCGGGAAATCGACACTGCTGCGGTGCTTCAACGGGCTGCACCCGGTCACCTCCGGCCGCATCGACGTCGGCGGCACCCGGGTCGACCAGGCCTCGGCGGCCCAGCTGCGGGCATTGCGTACCCGGGTGGGTTTCGTGTTCCAGCATTTCAATCTGGTCGGCCGGCTCAGCTGCCTGGAGAACGTGCTGATCGGCGGTCTCGGGCAACTGAAGTTCCCCCGCTACGGCGCGCTGACCTACCCGAAGCACATGCGGGCGGCCGCCCTGGCGCACCTCGACCGGGTCGGCCTGGCCGACTTCGCCGAGCGCCGCGCCGACACGCTGTCCGGCGGGCAGCAGCAACGGATCGCCATCGCACGCACGCTCATGCAGCGTCCCGCGCTGTTGCTGGCCGATGAGCCGGTCGCCTCCCTGGACCCCGAGAACGCCGGTGTCGTCATGGATCTGCTGTTCCAGATCTGTGTCGAGGAGAAGCTCACCGTGGTCTGCACCCTGCATCAGGTCGACCTCGCACTGGGCTGGGCGCACCGGCTGGTAGGGCTGCGCAACGGCGAGAAGGTGCTCGACCGGCCCGCCGTCGGCATGACCCGCGACGAGGTGATGGCGATCTACCAGCGCGTCGACCCGGCCGTCGATCCGTCCGTGAAGCAGCGGACGTGACCGTACCCGTCGCGGACCGCCGCAGCGCCCCCGATCGCGCCAGGCGGCCGCGGCCGGACCTGCTGCACCTGGTCGCGGTGGCGGCGCTGATCGCCACTCTGCTGTCGGCCTGGTCGATCGACTTCTTCCCGTCCGAACTCATCGACGGATTCGACGACATCGTGCGACTGCTGGAACGCATGCTGCCGCCGCGCCTCGACGACCCCGGGCGCATCGGCGTGCTGGCCGTCGAAACCCTGTTGATGGCGGTGCTGGGCACCGTGCTCGCCGCGATCGTCTCGGTTCCGTTGGCGTTCATGGCCGCGCGCAACACCACGCCGCACCCGGCCGTCTACGCCGCAGCCCGGGCGATCATCACGTTCTGCCGGGCCATGCCGGATCTGCTGTTCGCGGTGCTGTTCGTGCGCGCGCTCGGCATCGGGGTTCTCCCGGGCATCCTGGCATTGGCACTGCACTCCATCGGCATGCTGGCCAAGCTGTTCGCCGATGCCATCGAACAGACTGATCCCGGCCCCCGCGAGGCGGTCCGCAGTACCGGCGTCGGCTACTTCCGCGAGATGCTCAATGCCGTCATCCCGCAGGTCATCCCGTCCTGGATCGGCACGTTCGTCTACCGCATCGACATCAACCTGCGGATGTCGGTGGTGCTCGGATTCGTCGGCGCCGGCGGTATCGGCTTCGCCTTGCAGGACGCGTTGCGCGGCCTGATCTATCCGCGGGCGCTCGGCATCGTCTGCGTCATCCTGGTGATCATCGTCGCGATGGAACTGCTGTCCATCGTGATCCGGCGAATGTTGTTGGCGCCGGCACAGTCCGAACCGCGGCGTGACCGGGCCATGCGATTCGGTTTCTCCGGCCTGCTCGTCGGCACCGTCATCGCGGCGTTCGTGGTGCTGCGGATCAACCCGCTGTCGTTGTTCACCTGGATCATTCCGTCCGCCGAGGTGTTCACCCGGATGATCCCGCCCAACTTCAGCGCGCTGGGCTGGGACCTGTTCGACGCTGCCGCGCAAACCGTCGCGATCGGGGTGGTGTCCACCGCGATCGGCGTGGTGTTGTCCATCCCGGTGGGAATCCTGGCCGCCCGCAACGTCTCTCCCAACTCGGCCGTGTACTGGCTGGCTCGCGGCTGGATCCTGGCCGTGCGCGCGGTACCCGAACTGATCCTGGCCGTGGTGTTCGTCGCCGCGCTGGGTCTGGGGCCCATCGCGGGTACCTGTGCCCTGGCCATCGGCTCGGTGGGATTCCTGGCCAAACTCGTCGCCGACGCGGTCGAGGAGATCGATCCCGGACCAATGGAGGCTGTCCGCTCGGTGGGCGGCGGATGGTGGAAGACGTTGTTCTCCGCGGTCATTCCGCAGTCGATGCCCGCGCTGGTCGGGTCGAGTCTCTACCTGTTCGACGTCAACATCCGCACCTCCACGGTGCTGGGCATCGTGGGCGCCGGTGGGGTGGGTTTCTTGCTCTTCGAGTCGATCCGGACGCTGAACTTCGATGTGGCCGGCGCGATCGTGATCATCATCTTCGTCATCGTGTACTCGATCGAAAGGCTGTCCGGATGGATACGTTCGCGCCTGGTGTGACCACCGCCGCGGTGTGGACGG
>SXGT01036555.1_pt1 | contig 14080 bp, 13 predicted proteins | sample 3176221 | NCBI WGS metagenome assembly SXGT01 (sample SAMN11356862, study PRJNA531348) | freshwater metagenome | isolation source: freshwater sample F1-120 | place: China: Fuxian Lake, Yuxi | collected 2017-12-25 | reverse complement strand
CGGCGCCATGGATCTGGTCGCCGGCTCGCGCCGCGTGATCGTCATGATGGAGCACAACGCCAAGGACGGCTCGCCCAAGATCCTCGAGCGCTGCACCCTGCCGCTGACCGGCGTCGCCGTGGTCCACACCATCGTCACCGACCTCGCCGTGATCGACGTGACCCCCGCCGGCCTCGTCCTCCGCGAGCGCGCCCCCGGCGTCACCGTCGACGCCATCCGCGCCGCGACCGGCGCCCCCCTCATTGCCGCCGACGTCCCGGAGATGTCGCTCTGACCCCTTGCCCCTGCCCTTGCCCTTGCCCTTGCCCCTTCCCGTGCCCTTGCCCCTTCCCCTGAGCTGAAGTCTCTTCGCCCTCGCCGCCGATACCGCCGGCGGGGTAGCTTCGGCGGGCCGTGTCCGACCCCGAGAGTGGAAAGAGCGAGAAGCCCAGGAAGCCCGCACGCCTGCGCAAGGCGCGCTTCGCGACCGACGCCGATATCGAGGTGAAGGGCTCCTACGGGCCCGGCGACGTTGCCGGCGCCGATCCCGAGCGCTCGCTCGGGATCCCCGGGCAGTACCCGTACACGCGCGGTGTGCAGGACACGATGTACCGGGGCCAGTTCTGGACCATGCGCCAGTACGCCGGTTTCGGTACCGCCGCCGAGTCGAACCGCCGCTACAAGTACCTCCTTGCCAAGGGCGGCAAGGGCCTGTCGGTCGCGTTCGATCTGCCCACCCAGATGGGCAAGGACTCGGATCACCCCACGGCGCAGGGCGAGGTCGGCCGGGTCGGCGTCGCCATCGACTCGCTCGAGGACATGCGCGTGCTCTTCGACGGCATCCCGCTGGGCGAGGTGTCGACGTCGATGACCATCAATGCCACCGCTGCCACGCTCCTCGCCCTGTACGTCGCCGTCGGCGACGAGCAGGGGGTGTCGCGCACCGAGCTGCGCGGCACCATCCAGAACGACGTGCTCAAGGAGTACATCGCCCGCGGCACGTACATCTACCCGCCCCGCCCCTCGATGCGGCTCATCACCGACACGTTCACCTTCTGCGCCCGCGAGGTGCCGCAATGGAACACGGTGTCGATCAGCGGCTACCACATCCGCGAGGCCGGCGCCGACGCGGTCCAGGAGGTGGCGTTCACGCTCGCCGATGGCATCGCCTACGTGCAGGCGGCGATCGACGCCGGCCTCGCCGTCGACGACTTCGCGCCGCGCCTGTCCTTCTTCTTCAACGGGCACAACAACTTCCTCGAGGAAGTGGCCAAGTTCCGCGCCGCCCGCCGTATGTGGTCGCGCATCATGCGCGACCGCTTCGCGGCCAAGAACCCCAAGAGCCTGATGCTGCGTTTTCACACCCAGACCGCGGGCGTGACGCTGCAGGCGCAGCAGCCGCTGGTCAACGTGGTGCGGGTGACGGTGCAGGCCCTGGCCGCGGTCCTGGGCGGCACCCAGTCGCTGCACACCAACAGCTACGACGAAGCCCTGGGCCTGCCCACCGAGCAGGCGGCGCTGATCGCGCTCCGCACTCAGCAGGTCATCGCCCACGAGAGCGGCGTGGCCGACTTCATCGACGGCCTGGGCGGCAGCTACGCCGTGGAGTCACTGACCGACGAGATCGAGACCCGGGCCCAGGCCTACATCGACGAGATCGATCGCCAGGGCGGCGTGATCGCCGCCATCGAGAAGGGCTACCAGCAGCGGGAGATCGAGCGCCGCGCCTACGAGCACCAGCGGGCGGTCGAGAAGCACGACCGCGTGGTGGTGGGCGTCAACGACTTCGTGCTCGACGAGGAGGCACCAGTCGAGGTCGCGACCATCGACCCCGCGCTCGAGCGCGACCAGGTCGGCCGGCTCCGCGCCATGCGCAGCCGCCGCAGCGCCGACGAGCACGCCCGGACCATCCGCGCCCTGGCCGACGCTGCCCGCGAGACCGACAACCTCCTGCCCCCCATCCTGGCCGCGGTGAAAGCCCTGGCCACCGTCGGAGAGATCGCCGACACCATGCGTGGGGTCTTCGGCGAGTACGTACCGTCGCGGACCCTCTGACGATCCCGCCCCGTCGATCCCACAGCTAGACTGTTGATTCCAGAGCGGTTTTGGGTTCCGATGGGTTGAGGGGCTCGGCAGCCGTAACGGCCGGTCCGCGGAGGGACGACATGCCGGTCACCAAGAGTGAGCTCATCGAGCAGCTTTCCGAGTCCCTGAAGTTGCCCAAGGGAAAGGCCGAGCTGGTCGTCAACGTGATGTTCGATGCCATGGTCGGCGCGCTCGAGCGCGGCGAACGTATCGAGATCCGCGGCTTCGGCAGCTTCGAGGTCCGGAGCTACAAGCCGTACGAAGGCCGCAACCCGCGCACCGGTGAGCCGGTGCAGGTCAAAGCCAAGCGACTACCGTTCTTCAAGGTCGGCAAGGAGCTGCGCGAGCGCGTCAACGCCTCGACCGGCGCCCTCGAGCAAGACCACGACGATCACGACGACGAAGGTGGCGACGACGAAAACGACGACGTCGGCGACGACGCCACCGACTGAGCCGCGTCCGGCGTCCACGCCGCGGCCATCGCCGCCTCGAGCTGTCGCGTCCGCGAACCCCACGCCCCGACGTGACGGACGAGCGCGCGCCACAGCCGCAGCTTCTGATCGGCCAGGACCTCGGAGCCCGAGACCCGCGCCGCGTACATCTCGAGCACGTCGGGATCGAAGAGCACCAGGCTCATCCACCGCCGCCAGCCCGGGCCGGCCTGGTAGAGCAGCCTCGCCAGCCAGCGATCGAGGGCGAGCTCGCGGCCGACCGTGGCGCGGCGCAGAGCGCGGCGGTACCCGCGGAAGGCCACGCCGCCATCGGTGAGCGCCCGGGCCACGGTGTCGCCCGCGACCTGGGCCTGCTCCATCGCCACCGCGATGCCCTCGCCGGTGAGCCCGTCGATGCCGGCGGCGTCGCCGACGGTGAGCAGGCGCGGCGCCGAGACCGGCGCGCCCGGATCGTAGCCCCAGACCGGCCAGCCTCGTGCGCCCCGCGCCGGCAGCGCGATGCCGTACGGCGACAGCCCGTCGCGCAACAGCCGCAGCAGCTCGGGGCCGCCCTTACGCGACGACGGGTAGTGCATGAGGCCGACGTTGGCGCGGCCGCCCTTGACCGGGAACACCCAGAGGTAGCCGCGCAGGCCGGCGCTCATGGGCGTGAAGTCGTAGACCATCGCGGTGTCGGTGAGCTGGGCCGGCAGCTCCTGCATGAACAGGCGATGGGGCATGGCCTTGGCGTTGCCGGTGAGGTGCTTGCGCACCACCGACGCCGCACCGTCGGCACCCACGACGACGCGGGCCAGGAGCTCCTCGCCGCTCTCGAGCCGCACGGTCACGGCCTCGCGATCGACGCGCACGCTCTCGACGGCGGCGCCCACCCGCACCTCGACGCCGCGGGCCTGGACCTGCTCGACCAGGCTCCGATCGAACTCGATGCGGCGGATGACGTTGACCGGGCGCCCCATGGTCACCGTCCGCACGAAGCCGCCCATACGCACGCGGGCCTGGGCCGAGGGCACGAACGGCACCGTCAGGCGCAGGTCGAGCGCGGCCAGGGCCTCGTCGCAGTGGCCGGTGAGGCCGCCTCCGCACGGCTTGTCGCGCGGGAAGTCGTAGCGCTCGAGGACCACGACGTCCTTCACGCCGTGCTGATGCAGCCTCGCCGCCGTCGACGTGCCGGCTGGTCCGGCCCCGACGACGATCACGTCAAACACCCGTGCCACGCCGCCCTATACCACGACCCTTGCCCTTGCCTTGCCCTTCTACGATCCGAGGCCGGTCACAGCCCGGCGTGCGCCTCGACCACCACCCTCACCGTCAACGCCCCCGACGGCACCACGTCTCCCATCTCGACCAGGATCGACGAGCCGACGATGATGTTGAACGGCGTCTTGTAGTCGTTCATGAAGCTGGCCAGGTTGGCGCGGCCCATCGGATCGAAGTCGATGGGCGTGAGCGAGCGGGTCTGGCCGGGCGGCACCGCCGGCACGGTGCCGACCCGCTTGGCGCGGGCGTCGGGCGACATCACCGTGGACGGCGCCGCGTAGACCACCATCTCGGGGGTCTCGATGTTCATCGTGTTGGCGCTGACCTCGAAGTTGATCGCGTCGATGGTCACGTCCAGCACCGGCTGATCCTCGATCGTCGACAGCTCCGGCTTCTCCATCTCGAGATCGATGGCGTTGTAGAGCGAGACGAAGAGCGTGAGGTCGCAGGTCAGGGACTGGGCGTCGCACTGGGCGATACAGGTGCCCTCCTCGCACGCCTGCTGCGCCGCCGCGGCGCACGGATCGGGCGAGGTCGTGCAGGTCTGGTTGATCAACGCGTCGGCGTTCATCAACCCCCATTGCGCCGAGTCGATCGTGAACTGCTTGGACGGCAGGGTCAGGTCGAACTCGGTGATGTCGGGGTCGATCAGGCCGCAGGCCCCGAGGGGCACGGCCAGGGCAGCCACGAGCAAGCGATGCATGATCAAGCGAAGCCTCCCAGACCGACGATCGTACCACCCGAAACGCGTGCTCGCGAAGGGCGTGATCTCGGGCACCGTCGCGCGCGCGGGGCGACGCCTCTGTCCCTACACGCGGACCGCCTTCACAGCGAGGCGACGACGGACTCGGCGAGGCTCCACGGATCCTGGCGGCGCTCGACGACGGCGCCGGCAAGCCCGTCCAGCCCGCCCCGCGACGCCAGCGCGCGGTCAGCACGATCGGCGAGGAGCGCGCGCACCAGCTCGGCGATCTGCGCCTGGGCCCGGGCCCGGGCCCGGCGGACGCCGCCCTCGCCGGTCCACGTGCGCTCGCGATGACGCTCGACGGCCTCGGCCAGCTCGGCGATGCCCGAGCCTTTGCCCAGGCCGCGGTTGGCGATGGTGCGGATGATCTCGACGTCCTTGCGATCGCCGTCGGCGCGCAGATCGAGCATGTGCAGGAGGTCACGCTCGGTGCGATCGGCGCCCTCGCGATCGGCCTTGTTGACGGCCAGCACGTCGGCGATCTCGAGGATGCCGGCCTTGATGGCCTGGATGTCGTCGCCGAGGCCGGGCACGGTCACCACCACCGAGGTGTGCGCCGCCTTCATCACGTCGACCTCGTCCTGGCCGACGCCGACCGTCTCGATCAGCACACGGTCGTAGCCCATGGCGTCGAGCACGGCGACCACGTCGAAGGTCGAGCGCGACAGACCGCCCAGGTGGCCGCGGGTCGCCAGCGAGCGGATGAACACTCCGTCGTCGGTGGCGTGACGCTGCATGCGGATGCGATCGCCGAGGATGGCGCCGCCCGAGAACGGCGAGGTCGGATCGACCGCCACCACGCCGACGCGCTCGCCGGCGGCGCGGTAGTGAGCGATGAGCCCGTCGACGACGGTGCTCTTGCCGCCGCCCGGATTGCCGGTGATGCCGACGATGTAGGCCTTGCCGGTGTGCGGGAACAGGGCCTTGAGCGCGTCGAGCGCCGAGGGACGACGGTCGTCGACCTCGCGCATGAGGCGGGCGCCAGCGCGGATGTCGCCGGCCAGGATGCGGGAGACGTCGATCATGGCTTCTTCTTGAACCGCTGCTCGGGGCCGGCGGGTGTGTAGTACTGGAGGCCGAGCGTGTCCTCGGTGGCCTCGAAGCTGTGCTCGACGCCGGCCGGCACCTGGATCGCCGAGCCCGGCTTCACCGTCACCGCCACGCCGGCGATGGTCATGGTGCCGCCGCCGCCGTCCAGCAGCAGCACCTCGGTCTCCTTGGCGTGGACATGCGGCGGCACCTTGGCGCCCTTGGCGATCTGCTGCCAGCTCAGGGAAACGGCGCCGCCGGCGGCCGGAGGCTCGACGAGGATGGTGGTGGCGCCGCCTGGACGCGGGAAGAGCTTGCCGGTGTCGGCCTTCACCACCGTCACCTGCGGCTCTCCCTTCCTGAGCGGGCCGGTCAGCGCGACCGCCTTGCCCGGTAACGCGCCGGCGCGCAGCGTGCCCTCGCGACCACCGGGCACGAACGCCACCGTCGCCTGCAGGATGGGGCCGGGCTCGATCGCCAGACGGGCACCCTTGGGCACGATGATCACGTCGCCGGGGCCGGCGGTGAGCTGCTTGCCACCGGCGACGCGGATCGTGACGATCGACACCGACGACATCGTCCACAGCTCGAGGCGCTCGGCCTCGCGGCCACCGACCTTGATCTCACCGCGGGAGTTGACCTCGGCCAGCGACAGCGCCGGGTTGCCGGTGTTGGTCTCGTCGAGGAGCACGGCGATGTCGACGCCGGCCTGGGCCCGGTGCGGCACGAAGAGGCGATCGACGACGTTCTGCATCGCCGGCGCCGCGAAGTGGAAGGGCAGCTCGATGCCTTGCCCGGCCAGCGGCGGCGCCCACGGGTAGGCGGCCAGCACCGCCGCCAGACACCGCCCCAGCGAGTCGTCATCGGTCGTGTTGGCCGTGATCTCGACGGCGGCGCCGGGCCCGGCCGGGGCCCCCACCGAGATGAACGCGCGCACGTCGCCGGCGAGCCGGAAGTCGTCGGCGGCGGCCGCGGCCCAGCACTGGTTGGCGACCGGGGCGAGCTGATTCATGGCCACCTCGATGGCAGCGATACGCTCCTCCTCGGGCACCTCCTCGATCAGCGGGCGATCGGGCTCGAGGCCCGTGCCCTCCTCGGCGGCGTCGGGCGCTGGCGCCGGCGTCGGCTGCTGCGGGCGCGGCGGATCGCTACAGGCCAGGAGCGCGCACAGCGCGAGCCCCGCACCCGATCGCGTCACTGGGCCTCGGCGCGCGGGCGGACGTACTCCTCGATCCAGCCCACGATCTCCTGGGTGGTGGTGCCGGGCGTGAAGACGCGGGCCACACCCAGCCCGACCAGCTTGACCAGGTCGTCCTTGGGCACGATGCCGCCGCCGAACACGACCATGTCGGTCACGCCGCGCGCCCTGAGCGCGTCCATGACCGCCGGGAACAGGGTCATGTGCGCGCCCGACATGATCGAGAGCCCGACCGCGTCGACCGACTCCTGCACCGCCGTCGCCGCGATCATCTCGGGGGTCTGGTGGAGGCCGGTGTAGACCACCTCGTAGCCGGCGTCGGCGAGGGCGCGAGCCACCACCTTGGCGCCACGGTCGTGACCGTCGAGGCCAGGCTTGGCGACAAGGATGCGGAGCTTGCGTGACGGAGCCGGAGTTGCGTCGGTCATTGGAACCTCTGGTCGAATCTCTAGCGGCCGTCTCGCGCCGCACGCGCCAGCAAGCTACGGGCGATGACGATGCGCTGGATCTCGCTGGTCCCCTCGTAGATGCGCGTGACGCGGACATCGCGGCAGGCGCGCTCGATGGGGAAGTCGGTGGTGTAGCCGTAGCCCCCGTGCACCTGCAAGGCGATGTCGCAGATGAGGCCGGCCTTCTCGGTCGCGAACAGCTTGGCCATCGCCGCGACGTCGCCGAAGCTCTGCCCGCTCTCCTTGAGCGCCGCGGCGCGCAGGGTCATGAGGGTAGCGGCATCGAGCCAGGTGGCGGCGTCGGCAAGCATGTTGCCGACCGCCTGGTGCTTGAGGATGGGCACGCCGAACTGCACGCGCTCGCCGGCGTAGCGCACCGCGGCCTCGAGGGCGCCACGGGCGATGCCGATGGCCTGGCTGGCGATGCCGATGCGGCCTCCGTCGAGCGCCATCATGGCCAATCGAAAACCGCCACTCACGCCGCCCAGCACGGCGTCGTCGCCGACCTCGACCCCGTCGAGCACGAGCTGCGCCGTCGACGAGCCGTGCAGTCCCATCTTGTCCTCGAGCCGTCCCACGATCAGGCCCTTCGCGCCGCCCTCGACCAGGAAGGCGGTGATGCCCTTGTGACCGGACCCTGGCTCGGTCATGGCCCAGACCACCATCACGCCGGCGCGGTCGCCGCTGGTGATCCATTGCTTGGTGCCGGTCAGGCGCCAGCCGCCGGCGGTGCGCTCGGCGCGGGTGGTGAGGCCGGCCGGATCCGATCCGGCCTGCGGCTCCGACAGGGCGAAGGCGCCGCACACCGCCTGGCCCGAGACCAGCCGCGGCACGTGGCGCGTGCGCTGGCCCTCGTCGCCCATGCGCGAGATCAGCTCGGCCACCATGTTGGTCACCGACACCGCGACCGCGACCGAGGCGTCGCCGCGGGCCAGCTCCTGCATGGCCAGCGAGTACGCCACCACGCCAGCGCCGGCGCCGCCCAGCTCCTCGGGCACGGCGACGCCGAGCAGGCCCAGGTCGCCGAGCTCGCGCAGCTCGGCCTCGGGGAACGTGCTCTCCTTGTCGCGGGCGTGCGCGGCCGGCATCAGCCGGCGCTCCGCGTACTCGCGCGCGGTCTTCTGGACCGCGCGTTGCTCCTCGGTGAGCGCCAGATCCATCTACAGGTCGCCCTCGTCGTCGGACTCGGACGCCGCCGGATTGTACACGAACGACAGCTTGGCGACCTTGCCGCGCGGATCGGTCAGGGCCCAGGCCAGGGCCCGGCCCTGCGCGCAATCGGCCCAGGCGTCGTCGAACCCGTTGGGCGAGGCGAAGCCCACCGACTGGACCTTGCCGCGGGTGCCGACGTAGATCGTCACCGTCACGTTGGTCGGTTCCGCGGTCGCCGCCGTCTTGGCGCACTCGCCCAGCTCCTTGAACTTGCCACCGACCGCCCGCACCGCCTGATCCTCGCTCCACGCCAGCGCGCCCGACCCCGCCGAGAACTCCACCGGCGCCGAGACGTGGGCCTTGCCGCCCTTGGGCTTGCCGAAACTGAGCTGACGGGCGATGTCGAGCACGCACTTCTCGATGGTCCACGCCCCGAGGTCGCTGCGGATCAGCCGGACCTGGGCCATGGCGCCGTCGGCGGCGACGTCCCAGCGCAGCTCGATGCCGCCGCCGAGCCAGCGCCGGCGACCGACGTTGTCGGCGTAGCAGGCTTCGAGGGCCGCGGCGTGGGGCTGGATGGCCCGGGTCACCGCGTCGGGGTCGATCTTGCCGCGGGTCGAGACGATCTCGACCCCGTCCTCGTCCTCGGGCGGCGGGGCGTCGGGCTCGCCGTTGTCCTCGACCGGCGGCGGCGTGGCGATGATCGGCTCCTGCTTGGGCTTGCCGCCGCAGGCGGCCACCACCGGGACGGCCGAAAGCGCGGCGAGGAGCGCGGCGACGAGCGGGTACGGCTGCGTCATGTCACATCGACTCGAAGGCGAAGGTGTAGGACCAGTCGAGATCGATCGGCACGTCGCCGAAGTCGATCTGCTCCACCTGCGCGATCACGCACTGCTCGACGTCGGGGTTCTTGATGCTCGACTCCGAGACCGCGACGCTGCGGGCCTTGCCGCTCTTGGCGATCACGAACGACAGCGAGACATGGCCGTGTGCGTTCTTCGAGATCTTGCCGGCGTTGACGGCGTCGGCCAGGCAACGCGCCGCCGCCCGCCGCTTGTTGTCGAGCGCGCGCTTGATGGCGTCGAGGGTCTCGGGCGGACACATGCCATCGGCGCAGGGATCCTGACAGGGGTCACCCTCGTAGTCGGGGCCGCCGCTGCCGGTGACCTCGCCCGTGGTGTCGGCCTTCTTCTGCCCGCCGCCGCAGCCGCCCGCGACGAGCGCGAGCCCCAGACATCCGACGATCGTGAACTTGCGCATGGTGTCCTTCCTCCTCGTGACGGGTGGTCACAACCCCTTGGCCAGAGCATTGGCGATCACCAGTCGCTGGATCTCGCTGGTGCCCTCGTAGATCTCGGTGATCTTGGCATCGCGGAAGTGACGCTCCACCGGGTACTCGGTGACGTAGCCGTTGCCGCCGAAGACCTGGATGGCCTCGCGCGCCGCCTTGTTGGCGATGTCGGATGCGAACAGCTTGGCCATCGCCGCTTCCTTGTTGAACGGCAGCTTCTGATCCTTGAGCCAGGCCGCGCGCCATGTGAGCAGCCTCGCCGCCTCGATCTCGGTGGCCATGTCGGCCAGCTTGAACTGGATGGCCTGGTGCTGGGCGATGGGCTTGCCGAAGGTCTTGCGGGTCTGGGCATAGCCCAGCGAGTCCTCGAGGGCGGCGCGGGCGATGCCCACCGCCTGGGCGGCGATGCCGATGCGGCCGCCGTCGAGCGTCGACATCGCCACCTTGAAGCCGACCCCGGGCTCGCCGAGCAGGTGATCGGCAGGCAGACGCACATCGTCGAGGAAGATCTGGCACGACTTCGAGCCGCGGATGCCGAGCTTGTCATCGGGTGGGCCGCAGCGCACGCCCTTGTGGTCCATGGGCAGGATGAAGGCGGTGATGCCCCTGTTGCCGAGCGTACGATCGGTCATCGCGAACAGCACGGCGACGTCGGCTACCGGGCCGTTGGTGATCCAGTTCTTGATCCCCGAGATGACCCACTCGCTGCCATCGCGCGTGGCGGTGGTGCGCTGGGCCGCCGAGTCGGATCCGGCCTCGGGCTCGGACAGCGCGAAGCAGCCGAGCTTCTTGCCGGTGGCGAGGGGCACCAGCCAGGTCTGCTTCTGCGCGTCGGTGCCGAAGCGGTGGATGGGGTCGCAGGCCAGCGAGTTGTTGACGCTCATGATCACGCCGGTCGAGGCGCAGGCCCGGCTGATCTCCTCCATGGCGAGCGCGTAGCTGACGTGATCCATGCCGGCGCCACCCCACTGCTCGGGGATGGCCATGCCGAGGAAGCCCAGCTCGGCCATCCGCTTGACCAGCTCGGCGGGGTGGCGGTGCTCGCGGTCGATCTCGGCGGCCTTGGGCAGCACCTCGGCCTGCGCGAAGTCGCGCGCCGTCTTCTGCACCAGGACTTGCTCTTCGGTCAGCGTGAACTGCATGGTCGACTTCGTCCTCAGCGTCCGATGAACTTCGCTGCGCGCTTCTCGAGGAAGGCCGACATGCCCTCCTGCTGATCGTGCGACGCGAACAGGAGCCCGAAGGCCTGCTGCTCCATGGTGAGCGACGCGTCGAGCGGCATCGACTGGCCCTGGTGGATGAGGCGCTTGCACGCCGCCACCGCCAGCGGGCCGTTGGCGGCGATGCGCGCCGCCAGCTCCTTCACCTTGCCGAGCAGCTCGGCGGCCGGGAAGACCGCGTCGATGAGCCCGATCGCCTTGGCCTCGGCGGCGTTGACCATGTCTCCGGTGAAGCACAGCTCCTTGGCCTTGGCCACTCCGACGCGGCGCGCCAGGCGCTGGGTGCCGCCGAACCCGGGGATCACGCCGAGCTTCACCTCGGGTTGACCGAAGCGGGCGTGGTCGGCGGCGTAGATGAAGTCACAGGCCAGGGCCAGCTCGCAGCCGCCGCCCAGGGCGAAGCCGTTGACCGCCGCCACCCAGGGCTTGTGGGACGACTCGATGGTGTGGCCCAGGTTGCCGCCCATCTCGGAGAAGGCCTGCGCCTGGGCCGGCCCCAGGACCTTCATCTCGGCGATGTCGGCGCCGGCCACGAAGGCCTTGGCGCCGGCGCCGGTGACACACACCACGCGCACGTCCTCGCTCAGCTCGAGGTCACCCGCGGCCTCGGTGAGCTCGGCGATGACGCGCGACGAAAGCGCATTGAGGGCGGCCTCGCGGCGGATGGTCACGATGGCCAGCGGCCCCTCGTGCTCGACGGTGAGAGTCTCGTAGGACATCCGGCGGGGACGATACTCCCGTGAGGGAGAAATGAGAACCGGATGAGAGGAACTCACGTGCTCTGAGGGCCTCGGCCACCGGAACACCGCAACCCCACACGCATCCGACGCCCGCCCGGGTTGTGAGATCCTGTCGCATGGTCAGAGCAGTCCTGGCGATGCTGGTGGTGTGCGCCGTGACGGCCGAGGCGTCGGCGACGCCCACCACGCTGCCCGGCCTCGACGTCACGGTCGACCTGCCGCCCGGCGTCACGATCACTCGCAGCGACGGTGGCTGTCAGCTGTGGGCGTCGGGGACCGCCGCGACGTACGGACAGACCGGGTCCGGCGCGTTCTCGCCGCTGGGTTACTGGGTTCCAGACAGCTGGTTCCCGGTGTGGGGCATCGCCGAGTCCCGCGGCGTGCGCGAGCTGCGCATGTGCCGCGAGCTCGACGCCGGATCCTCCACCATGGTCATCGTGGTCGCCACGATGCCGCAGGGAACCGAGATCGGCGCTCACCTCAGCGGCGTGATCAAGGCCCTCGAGGCCGAGCTCCAGCGGGTGGGTGCGCCCCTCATCGATTACAGCGGCGACATGGACGTCCTGCTCCGATCGCTCGAGGAGGAAACCCGCAACTTTCGCCGGGCGCTGGACGCCCAGAACGCGCGCAAGGCAGCCGCTTCCGAGCCGACGGCCCGCACCGAACCGAGCGCAGTCCCCGAGCGCTCGTCGACGCGACGCGTGGCCGAGCCCGAGGATCGGGCGCCACGATCGCCGGCCGGCTACGACGGACTCCGCGTCGGCGTCGACCTGGCCGTGCTGTCGCTCGAAGGCGACGGCATCCAGGAAGGCAACCGGATGGGCGCGTCGCTCGCGCTGCCGCTGCGCTACCGGCGCAGCGGCGCCAAGGCGGGTTGGGTGTACGGCGGCCGCATGGCCGCCGGCCTCGTCGGCGACCTCCTGGTCGGCGCTGGCCACGGAGCCCTCGGCGTCGCCATGGGCCAACCCCGTAGCCAGGGGGCGCTGGTCATGGTGGTGGGCGGCGACCGCGCGCCCGTCGGCTCGCCGCTGGCGACCCAGGACGGCGGCTTCGCCGGCCTCCAGGTGCTGCTCCGATTCCCGCTCGATCACCTCTCCGCGCTCGAGGCCACCGCCACGATGGTCGCCGGCGCCCACGGCCGCGGCAACTGGCTGGAGCTCTCGCTGGTCAGCCGCCGCTTCTCGTCGCTCAGCGTGGTCGCAGGCGTCGAGCGCCGCTCATGGGACGACGGCATGTCGTCCCTTGGCGGCCAGCTCGGGGTCGGGTTCTGATCCGCAGGCCCCCGACCTCGGACCTCGGGCCTCGGCCAGCGCGGGGCCGAAGCCGAAAACGAGAACGGGCCCCGGTCTGTTCTGACCGAGGCCCGCGGTCCGAGGCCCGAGGCCCCGGCTTCCCTCAGTCGTTGGCCTCGTCGTGGTCCCCGCCCTTGCCGCCCTTCTTGCCCTTGCCGGCGATCTTGCCCAGCTTGCCGCGCATGAGGTCGCCGAGAGTGGCGCCGCCCGCGTTGGGCGAGCTGTAACCCTGAGCGTCGGCCATCTCCTTGGCCCGGGCCGCGCCCTTGATCGACAGGGCGATCTTGCGCTCGGCCGCGTCGGTCGAGAGGATCTGGATCTTCACTTCCTGGTTGGGGTTGAGGACCGCGCGCGGGTCCTCGACGTGCTCCTCGGAGATCTCCGAGACGTGGACCAGACCCTCGACGCCCTTCTCCCGCTCCCCGAAGGCGCCGAAGTCGAGCACCTTGAGGACCTTGCCATCGACGATCTTGCCGATCGGGTAGTCGAACGGGATGCGGTCCCACGGATCGGCGACCAGCTGCTTGATGCCGAGCGAGATCTTGGGCTTCTCGCCGTCGCTGGTGTCGATGTTGAGCAGCACGGCCTCGACGTCGTCACCCTTCTGGAAGAGCTCCGAGGGGTGCTTGACCCGCTGGGTCCACGACATGTCGCTGATGTGGACCAGGCCGTCGATGCCTTCCTCGATCTCGACGAAGATACCGAAGTCAGCCATGTTGCGGACCTTGCCCTTGACCACGGTACCGGGCGGGTACTTCTCGGTGAGCTGCTCGTAGGGGTTGGGCTCGAGCTGCTTCATGCCGAGCGAGATACGGTTCTGCTTGACGTCGACGTCGAGCACGACCGCCTCGACCATGTCGCCCACGGCCACCATCTTCGACGGGTGCTTGACCCGGCGGGTCCACGACATCTCGCTGATGTGGACCAGGCCCTCGATGCCTTCCTCGAGCTCGATGAACGCGCCGTAGTCCTTGAGCGAGACCACCTTGCCGCGCACCACCGTGCCGGGGATGTACTTCTCGGCCGCGCGGCTCCACGGATCCTCGCTGATCTGCTTGAGGCCCAGGCTGACACGCTCGGTGTCGGCGTTGAACTTCAAGACCTTCACGCGGACGTGATCGCCGACCTGGAACAGCTCGGACGGGTGGTTGACCCGGCCCCAGCTCATGTCGGTGATGTGGAGCAGACCGT
>SXGT01444835.1_pt1 | contig 14082 bp, 11 predicted proteins | sample 3176221 | NCBI WGS metagenome assembly SXGT01 (sample SAMN11356862, study PRJNA531348) | freshwater metagenome | isolation source: freshwater sample F1-120 | place: China: Fuxian Lake, Yuxi | collected 2017-12-25 | reverse complement strand
CCATCGCGCTCTCGTGGGACGACTCGGTCCTCGCGGTCGCCAACAGGGACTCCGGTACGGTGAGCATCTTCTCCGTCACCTACGGCGCTGCGGGCACCCCTCCCACGTTGACCCGCAAGGCCGAGGTCGCCGTGGGGGCCGAGCCCTGGCAGGTCGCCATCGCGCCCAACAACGACACGGCCTATGTCGTCCTGCGAAAAGATCAGAAGCTGGTGAAGATCCAGGGGCTGAAGGGCACACCCACCAAGGGGGCAGAGGTCGCCGTCGGCTCCGAGCCCACGGGCGTCACGCTCTCGCCCACCGGCGCCACGGCCTGGGTCGCCAACTGGGCCGACGGTACGGTCATGCCCATCGACACGGCGGCCATGACGGTGAGGCGTACGATCGATCTCAACAAGACCCTGATCGACACCGGGCTCCTCGGCACTGGCCTCCAGCCCCGGCTCGGCCTCGCTCACCCTCGCTCCATCGCGAGCACCAACAACCTCCACGCCGAGGATGGCGACGAGAGCGTCTACGTCACCGAGTACTTCGGCCAGCGCACGGGGCCTGAGGTCGCAGGCGGCACCACCTCCGACACCAACCACGACGGGATCATCTACAAGATCGCGGCCGGCGCCAGCGTCGCCACGGCCATCCGCATCAAGCCGATCGCCGACATGGGGTTCAAGGACTCCAACAGCGCGACGGCGGGCTGCTTCCCCAACCAGCTCCAGTCCATCACGATCCAGGGCACGTTCGCGTACGTGTCGCACATCTGCGCGTCCCCCAAGGGGCCCGTCGGGGCCGCGAACGTCAAGACCACGACCCACGGCGCCGTATCGGTCGTCAACCTCACGAGCGGCGCGGAGGTGCCGGCCGGCACGGCCAGCCTCCACGACAGGTTCGACAAGTTCTACGTGACCAAGACCACCCCCGACACCAACGTCCGGCGTTACCCGGCCGTCCCCTCGGACATCGCCTTCGTCAAGGACGGCACGGTGTCCTACGTCGCCGCCAACGCGGTGGACGCGGTCTTCCGTACCCGCTACGGCACGGCCGGCGATCTGGTGGAGGTGGGAGGTGGCACCAGCCCCAACCTGTTCATCGAGCTGGCTCCAGGCACCGCTCCCGCCGCCGGCGTCGGCCGAGGGCCCGTCGGCATCGCCGCGGGCAACACGGACAAGGCCAAGACGTTCCTCTTTGTCGCCAACGACATCACCCGCAACGTCCAGGTCATCGACACAGGCACCCAGGCGCTGGCCGGCGGAGCCGCCACGCCTGCCTTTGCCGAGTCGAGCGCGCAGCCGGCCGCAGGGAGCGTCGCAGCGAGGGTCCTCAAGGGCAAGCGCTTCTTCAACACCGCGGGTGGCCGCTGGTCGCTCAACGGCCAGGGCTGGGGCGCCTGCCAGTCCTGCCACATCGACGGCCTCACAGACAACATCACCTGGTACTTCGGCCGAGGACCTCGCCAGTCCACCAGCCTCGACGCAAGCTTCTCCAAGAAGAACCCCGCAGATCAGCGGATCTTCAACTGGACGGCGGTCTTCGACGAGGTGGCCGACTTCGAGGGCAACACCCGGGGCACCAGCGGCGGCGTGGGCGCGATCGTGAAGACCCTGAGCACCCCTCCGGTCAACGGCGACCGCATCGACCTCGCGGACCCCGCCTTCAACCACAACGGGCTCCTGGGCTCCGCGGCCCAGGCCGCCGACCCCGCCAATCCTGCGGGCCTCCCTGCGCCCAGTCTGCTCTCCGACTGGGCGGAGATCACCGACTACTTCAAGACCATCCGCTCGCCTCGCGGGGCGTCCAAGCTGGACCCGGCCAAGGTCGCGGCGGGCCGGCTCCTCTTCAGCGAGGGCAACTGCCAGGGCTGCCACGGCGGCGACAAGTGGACCATCTCCAGGCTCTTCTACACTCCCGGCATCGACACGAACAACGCCCTGGCCACCACCGCGTGGACGGCGCCGGCGGGCTTCCCTGCCAGGCTCCTCCCCGCGGCCAGCGGCGCGGGCTTCATGCGCACCGTCCTCGGCGGAGAGCAGCTCCAGTGCATCGGCCGGGAGGTCGGCACCTTCAACGTGGCGGATCCCTTCGCGGGGATCGTGGAGGTGCGTGCGGACATGACCGCGGCGGCGCAAGGCGGGCTGGCCGAGGGCAGGGGCTTCAACCCGCCCTCGCTCCTCGGTGGCGTCGTCGGCGGGCCCTTCCTTCACGCGGGCAACGCGCCAACGCTCGAGAGCCTCTTCTCGGCGCGCTTCGCGGGCCACTACCAGGCGCTGAGCAACCCCAACTTCCTCACCGAGGCCGAGCCCATACGCTCCCAGAAGGTGGCGCAGCTCATCGAGTTCCTCCTGTCCATCGACGAGGCCGCGGGGGTCGTCGCCATCCCCCCGCCAGGCGCCGAGGGCGGCGACTTCTGCGTCTCCCCCTGAACCAGCGCTCCACGTGAGCCCTGGTGTCTGCCGGAGCTCCGCGTGACCTGCCGAGCCCTGGCGTCCGCTCCCTGCGGGCGCCGGGGCTTTGCTTTGGATCTCTGTTCAGGATTTCGGGTTGAAAAGTGCCCGAGGGCGCTTGCTCGCTTCCGGGACGGCCGCTAGCCTCCTTCGCCATGCAAGGCAATGGTGGTTACGGTGGCGGACCTCCGCCGGGAAATGGCCCGCCGCAAGGGCCGTATGGCGCCCCTCCACAGCAACCCGGCCATGGCGCTGCTCCTCAGCAGGGCAGTTATGGCCCGCCCCCCCAGGTGCCTTCTCAGCAAGGCGGCTACGGCGCTCCTCCGGGAGCTCCTCAGCAAGGCGGCTATGGCGCCCCCCCTCAGGGAGCTCCTCAGCAGGGCGGCTATGGCGCCCCTCCCCCCGGAGCGATGGTGGCGGCCGGCCCCCAGGGAATGGTGGCCCCCGGCGCTCCCGGCGGCACGGTCATGGGGGTCCCCCTGGAGCCCGGCGAGCGGGTCATCTGGTTTAAAAAGCACGATTACACGGTCGACAAGATCGTCCTCTGGGTCTTGGGCGTCCTCTTTCTCGTGGTGCTGATCGGCATCATCTTCATCATACTGGCCCTGATCCACGACGGGCGTAACCCGAAGGCGCACGTCCTCACCAACCGCCGCATCATCGTCATCCCTGGCAACGGCCAGCCCCAGTCGTACGTGCTCAGTCAGATCGCCGACATGGAGCCGGTGCGCCAGAGGAACCACGGCGGTGGCGGCCTGCTGGGCGCGGCCATCGGGGCCGCCATCACGGCGGTTGCCAACCACATGGCCAACCAGAACGCCAAGATCGATCCTTCGTACTGGAACCGCACCACGGCGATCACCCTCACCACGCACTACAACCAGAAGGTGCAGGTTCCGGCCGCGCTCAATTATGGCAAGGAGCTGGGGGTCACCCTGGCGCGTGCCGTCTTCATGCGCGAGGCCGAGCAGATGCCCACCGTCAACTACCAGCCCTGAGGGCCCGCTCACCCGCAGAGTTTGCGGCACCCTGCCCCGGATCGAGACCGGGGCCTTTTCGCGGGGGTGCGTACTCGGCGTAGCGCTTTGTTGTCCTTGCAGCCCCTCTGCACCCACGCTACGGACACGGGGAGTCCTATGCTGCGATACCGCGCCGATATCCGCACTCTCGGGTTCGTTGGCTTTTATTACGTCATGCTGGCGTTCGCGTGGGTCTGCTGGCCGCAGAGCGTGTGGCTCCGGATGCCGCTCGTCCTCCTGACGATGTGCGTCTCGTGGTTCTGCGCCATCATCACGCACAACTCGCTTCACGCGCCGGTCTTCAAGAAGCGCTGGGCCAACAAGGTCTTCCAGATCTTGCTCACGTGCTCTTATGGCTTCCCGGTGAGCGAATACGTGGTCGGCCACAACCTGAGCCACCACAAGCACACGCAGGGCCGCAAGGACGTGATGCGCACCACCAAGGTGCAATACCGATGGAACTGGCTCTCGTTCCTGATGTTCTTTCCGACCGTCGGCTTCGGGGTGACGCGCGCGAACTACAAGTACACCGGGGCGATGAAGCAGAGGCTGCCCAAGTGGCACCGTCAGCTCCTCCTCGAGATGGCGTTTGCCTGGGGCACCAAGGCCATCTTCTTCGCCGTCGACTGGAAGAAGGCGCTGCTCCTCGTGCTCGTCCCTCACCTCTGGGCCGTGTGGGGCATCACCGCGGTGAATTACCTCCAGCACGACGGCTGCGACGTGAACCACCCCGTGAACCACTCGCGGAATTTCATGGGGCGTGTCTTCAACTGGTTCACGTTCAACAACGGCTTTCATGGCATCCACCACGACCAGCCGGGCCTGCACTGGAGCCTCGCTCGTGCCGCCCACATGGAGCGCTTCCACCCGACGATCCACCCGGCGCTCGAGCAGGAGTCACTCCTCGTCTATCTCTTCAAGGCCTTCGTGTGGCCGGGCAAGCGCCTGAACTTCGATGGTACGCCGGTTGTCCTCCCCGAGGAGGGGCCTGACGAGAACTGGATCCCGGAGAAGATCCCGGGCGCGGAGCTGGGCGCGGAGGGCGTGATCGACACCGAGGAGCCCTCCGCCGCCGTGGCCACGGCCAACGGTTGATCCCATGCCCCCACGCTCACGGAGCTTCGGTGGGTCTACCCCTGGCGATGGGCTCGCTCCAGGACATCGGTGCCAAGGTCTCGGGCTTTGCCTTCATGGTCAAGGTGAAGGACGGGGTGCCACGGGGGCGCACCCAAGGACCTGGTCTTCGGCAGGTGCGCTGAACCGGGCGCACCCGGCCGCGGAGCCCTCGCTCCGCCAGCGCCTGGCTCCGCCTCAGAGGAAGTCCTTGCACCCCGTGGCGTTGTAAATGTTGTCGAGCCGCCGCACGCAGGTGCCGTCGCAGAGGCCGGAGGTGCAGTCGTAGCTCGCCGAGCACGGGCTTCCGTCCGGTCGGGGGCCCGTGCAGACCGGGGCAGGGCATGGGCTGCCGTCGGGCAGAGTCCCCGTGCAGGTCAGGTCAGGGCTCGTGCAGGAGTTGCCGAACGAACGCCGGGAGCACTCTTCGCTGCTGGTGCACGACTCCCCCTTCACCTTGAGCGCCGTGCATTTCTTCGTCGCGTCGCAGTGGTTTCCGGGCAGACACTCGATGCTGGCGCTGCAGGCTCCGCCGGCCGCCACCGTTCCCGTGTAGGCCGCGTAGCACGCGGCCACCGTGGCCTTGTAGGGCGCGGCGTCGAGGCCCCCACAGCCGAAGTCTCGAATGCCGGCGACGCACTCGTTGGCCTTCTTGGGGTTGTAGATGGCCTTGCCTGCGGCGAGGATCTCGGGGGTCACGTCGTTCAGCTCTCCATGGAGGCCCACCGGGGCGATGAGCCCGCGGCACTTGGCCTCGTCGATGGTCACCCCCAGCGCCTTGCAGCAGGTCGCGATGCCCTTGCAGAGCTCGGGGAGGACGACGGCGCCCAGGTTCGGCTGCCAGGACAGGCTCGGTCGCGAAGACAGGTTCGTCTGCGAAACTGGGCCTGGCTGCGAAGGCGTGTCCGGTTGCGAAGACGGCCCCGGCAGCGAGGGCTGGCCCGGCTGCGAGGGCAGGTCCGGCGACGGTGACGGATCGGGTGGCGAAGAGACGGTCGCCGAACATCCTGCGACGAGGGCGGTGGCCAGGAAAGTGATCCCGGCGCGAGCGATGATTCTCACGGTACCTCCGAGGGGCTTGGGTGGTAGCGATCAGAACGGGACGAGCTCGTCGCCGCTGAAGGCCTCATCAGCCCGTCACGGAGGTGCGTGGATCAGAACGGGATGTCGTCGTCGCCGTTGAAGTCGCCGTAGTCGTCGGCAGGCGTTTGGGGGGCCTGTGAAGCCTGCGACGGGGGCGGCTGCTGGGCGGGGCGGCCTCCGCCAGAGGGCGCGCTGGAGCGGGGCGGCCCGCCGAAATCTTCCTTGCCCGCGTGGCCCGAGTCGCCGCGGCGGCCGGTGAGCAGGATGTTGTTGGCGACGATCTCGGTGCGATAGCGCTTCTCGCCGTCCTTCTCGTAGCTGGACGTGCGGAGAGAGCCCTCGACGAAGATGTTCGAGCCCTTGCCGAGGATCTTCGCGAGCGCCTCGCCCCGCTTGCCCCAGACCGTGACCGAGTGCCACTCGGTGCGCTCCTGGCGGACGTTGTTCTTGTCCAGGTAAGACTCGGTGGTCGCGATGCGAAGCTTGAGGATCGCCTGACCGCCCTGGGTCATCCTCAGCTCCGGGTCGGCGCCGAGGTTTCCCAGTAACATCACCTTGTTCAAGCCCTCTGCCATCGCGCCCTCCTTCGGGTCTTCCCCGGACATTACGCCCAGGGCCGCACCGTTTTCACCGACCGGGAGGCCCGAGTCAAGATAGGTGACAAGGTAGGTCGGCGAGGGGGCTTTTTAGGGCGAAAGTCACTTGCTGGCGGGGGTGTCGAGCGCGTGGCGCACCTTGATGCTCTGGAGGATGCTCTGCCCCGGCTTGCCGCCCTGCCCCGGGGCCTGGATCTTGGCCGCCGTCGCGCTCTCGCCCGTGACCTTGGTGCTGGGGCGATCGAGCTTCACGTTGAAGGTATAGCTCCCCTTCCCGTCGATCTCGAGGGTGGTCCCAGGCGGCATGCGCGGCTCGCGGAGCGGCGTCCTGGGGGCGGACCGCTTGATGTCCGCCGTCACGACCCCGCTATCACCGCTCCACTCCTTCAAGGTAAAGAGGGTGATCGTCTTGACCTTGGCGCCCTGGTCGCTCGATACGTTCGTGTCTTCCCACGTGGCGCCCACGCCGATGGGCTCCTCGGGGAAGGGCACCGTCACGAACTCGAGGGTCTGCTGGAGCAACCCGATGATCTCGGCCCCGCCCGCCTTGGCCGCCTTGGCGTCGCCCGCGAACGCGAACTCGCCGACGTGCCCCCTGGAGGAGACGTCGAACCTGGCGCCCAGCCCGGAGAGCGGAGCGAGTTGCTTCTGGGCCTCGGCCGCGGAGCGAGGATCGAGGCCCTGGCCCTCGGCGAGCCCGACCTTGTCCAGCTTGACGTCGAAGAGAAAGCCGCCCTTGGTCGGGGCCTTGGGGGTGAGCTTCATGGTGAGCTCGAGGGCGGGTTGAGGCTGTTGCTGAGGGGGCTGGCCCGCCGCCTCCACCGTGACCGCGACCCGCACGCTGCCCACGCGTGTCTCGGTCTTGCCGGCGGTGAAGGTGTAGCGCCTGGCGGAGCGAGGCTCGGAGCCCGCCTCGACCAGGCGCACCTTCCTCACGTCGCCAGGGGGCCCCCCGGGCTCCGTGGCCCCGCCGTCGGCGAGCGAGCCCACGTTCACCGAAGCGTCCCCCGCGACGCCGCTCACCTTCGTGTCGTCGGTGAAGAACTCGTTCACGACGAAATCGCTCGGGACGGGCTGGGGCCTCCTGGGCTCGGCCTTGACCGGCGGGGGGGGATCTCCCTTGCACGCGGGGAGGATGAACGAGACGAGGAGAAGGAGAAGAGCGGCCTTGCGCATGGCGCGGCACTCTAGCACCACTGCCCGACGTTCCAGCGTGTCCGCAGAAACGGCCCGGAGCGCATCGAATGCGGCCGGTCGCGCCGTTTCGCTTTTGGTGACGGCGGGCTGTCTGCTAGGAACCGGTCCCCGAAGAGCATGAGCGAAGGTCCTCGGATCTCCATCGTCATTCCTGTGTACAACGAGGAGGGCATCCTGCGCTCGGCGGTCGCCGATCTGCGAGAGCGGCTGGCGCCTCAAGGGTGGACCTACGAGCTCATACTCGCCGAGAACGGCTCCAAGGACCGCACCGTCGAGATCGGTCACGAGCTTGCCGCCGAGTACTCCGACCCGGCCGACGGTCAGGTGAAGATCATCTCGATGGGCGAGCCGAACTACGGCCGCGCCCTCAAGCAAGGCATCCTGCTGGCGCGGGGCGAGCTCGTGATCTGCGAGGAGATCGACCTGTGCGACACCGACTTTCACAGGCGCGCCGTCGAGATCCTGGAGACGGGAGAGGCGGATCTGGTCATAGGCTCCAAGCTCGCCAGCGGCGCCGAGGACGTGCGCCCCTTCGTCCGCCACGTGGCGAGCATCGCCTACTCGAGCATGCTCCGCGTCCTGCTGGGCTTCCGTGGGACCGACACCCATGGTCTCAAGGCCTTCCGCCGGTCCGCCCTCCTCGACGTGGTCACTGCCTGCCTGGTCGAGAAGGACGTTTTCGCGAGCGAGTTCGTCATCCGCGCCGATCGCGGCGGCGTCCGCATCAAGGAGATCCCGGTCCGCGTCATGGAGAAGCGGCCCCCCTCCATCAACCTCTTCAAGCGCGTACCCAACGTCCTGAAGAGCGTCGCCAAGCTCGCGTACTCCATCCGCGTCCGCGGCTGAGCGCCGCTCCTCCATCTGCGTCCGCGGCGGCTCGCGCGGCGACAGCGTTCCCACCGTCCGCTCCGGCAGCTAGACTCGGCCCGCTCCTTGGAAGACCAGACCTCGAACAAAGCACTGACCAGCGCCGCGCTCTCCCTCCTGGGGTGGAGCATGCTCAGCGCCGTGGCCCTGGTTGCCTGGTTCTCCAGGAACCCCGCCCCCTGGGGCTGGAAGAGCCTGCTCGCGACGATCTGCGCGGTCCTCGGCGTGCTGACCAGCATGCTTCTGTGGAAGGTGCCCACCCGGGCCAACGCGATCCTCGGGATCGTCATCATGCTGGCGTCCCTGGCGCGCATCGGCGGGCCGTCCGAGTGGACGTGGGTGAGCTTCACCCTGGTGGCCATCACCTTCCTGCTCCTCATGCCCCTGGTCAACGCCGCCATGGTCCTCAGGAGCTAAACCGTGCTTCTTTATCGGCCTTCCATCTTGGCGCGGAGGAGCTGGTAGCCGGTGCGCAGGACGAGATCCTTGCTGCTGCTGGGATCCGTGGGCACCTCGAAGACGAGCTCCGTGGCGGATGACGCGCCCCCGTCCATGATCACCACCCCGGCGTCGCGAGGGGCCGCCGGCGCGCCGCCCTGGGGCCCCTCGGGGGGAAGGTGGTTGTCCAGATCGCGCTCCCGGATCGTGGGGGGACCCGCGTCGACGGCCAGGCGGGTGGTGGCCTCGAGCAGCACGTCGGGGTGGATGCCGTCGGCCTGGATGGCGTGGCCGCTCGGGGTGAAATAGCGCGCCGTCGTCAGGCGGAGGCCCGCGCCGCCGTGCAGCGCCAGGATCGTCTGGACGCTGCCCTTGCCGAAGGTGCTGCCGCCGACCACGAGCGCGCGCTTGTGATCCTGGAGCGCGCCGACCATGAGCTCGGAGGCGCTGGCGCTCCACTCGTTCACGAGGGCCACCACCGGCACCGACACGAACGCGCCCCCGCCCTTGGCGCGCGCCTCCTCGATCGTCTCTCCCCGGTGGCGCATCGTGTAGATGGCGCCGCTCTCCAGGAACTCGTCGGTGCACTCGGTCGCCTCGTCCACCAGGCCTCCGGGGTTGTAGCGGAGATCGAGGAGCACCCCGCCCACCGCTCCGCCCCGACGCACCTTGGCGACGGCGGCAAGCAGCTCGGCGTGGGTCCTGTCCTGGAACTGCTTGATGCGTATGTAGGCCACGTTGCCGTCGAGCCGCTTGGCGGCGATCGACGACACGTGGATCTCCTCGCGAGTGAGCTCGAAGGTGGTGACGCCTCGGGTGCCCTCGCGCCGGACGGTGAGGCGGACCTTGGTGCCTGGCGCGCCCCTCATCTTCTTCACGATCTTGTCGAACCCGACGCCGTGGACGCTCTCCCCGTCGATCGCCACGATGACGTCGCCGCTCTTCAGCCCTGCGCGGGCGGCGGGGCCCCCCTCGATGGGCGCTATCACCTTGATCTCGTCGCCCCTGGCGTCCACCTCGAGGCCCACCCCCCCGAAGTTCCCCGAGGTGTCGCTCTGGAACTCCTTGTAGTCGGAGGGCGACATGTAATGGGAGTGAGGATCGAGGGACCCCACCATCCCCCCTATCGCCCCTCGTAGCGCCTTGTCTCGGTCGACCGGGTCCACGTAGCTACGTTCGACGATGGCGAGGACCCGGGCCATCTCCCCCATGGCCGCGAAGGGGCTGGCCTCGGTGGGGGTCGCGGCGGCGCGCTCGGAGCCGAGGAGCGCCCCGCCGGCAAAGGCGAAGGCCGCGGGGAGGAGCACCTTCAGGAGGCCTGGGAGGCGGGGCTTCTGGGAGGGGGCGGGCATCGGCTGCACGGTACCTCCGTGGGGCGCGGGGCGCGAGGTGCAGCGGAGCTCTATGTCGACGCTGTCGACGAGGCGCGCCGGCCAGGCTCGCTAGGCCCCTCGTAGTGCAAGAGCTGAAGCTTCCTCTCCGCCCCCGCGTCCTCGAGCGCCCTCTCGAGCGAGGGATCCGCCTCGACCACCACCTGCATGGTCCGGGCGGCGGTGCGCTCCCTGCATCCGTCCAGGAGCGGCGCGGCGAGTCCCACCTCGGACACGCGAAAAGGAAAGGCGCCGGGGAAGGCCGGATCGAAGCAGGCGACGGCCGCGGCTTGCCCGCCCTGCCTGGCGCAGAGGATCACCCGACCCGGGAGCCCGCGCACCCTGGCGAGCTGACCGGCGGGGAGAGAGAAGCGCGCCTCGAGCGCCACGTCCTCGGAGGGATCGACGACCCCTGCCTCCGCCGCTTCGCGAGGGAGCCTGGTCACGATATCGAAGTTGAAACGAAAGACCGCGGAGCGGTAGAGGGCGATCATCCCCTCGCTCTCGTAGAGGCACCTGGCCGCGTCGTTCTCCACCTTCACGTTGAGGCGGAAGCGCGGGCACCCCTCGGCCAGGAAACGGGCCATGGCCGCCCTCATCAGGATCCGCCCCACACCCTGGCGGCGTAGCCTCGGGTCCACAGCGAGGTGCCTGAGATACCCCTTGTCCGAGAGGACCTCGACGAAGGCATAGCCCACCACCTCGCCCCCGATCTCGGCGACCGTGGCTCCTGGCATCGTCTCGGCCTCGAAGCGGGCGCGCGAGGGGAGGGGATCGCCGGTGGCGAGCTCCTCGAAGAGGCGGAGGAAGGCCTCGTAGTCGGCGGGGGTAGCGGGGCGCAGCATGGGATGATTCTAGGATCGTCTCTGCTGAGGTAGACAAGGGTCAACTCCCCGGTTCGCCTTCGCGCCTTGCGCCCCGGCGAGTCGCAGGTAGCCTGCTCGCGGTGACGATCGATCGCGCCAGGTTCCTTCAGTGGGTGACCGCCATCGCCGGCGCCACCGGCTGCGCCAGGGAGCCCGAGCCCTCCGTCCCCAACCTGACCGTCGAGATAGCGGCTCAACCCCCGCAGCCCATCGCGACCGGTCCGGTGGCCAGCGCGGCTCCTCTGCCCTTCCCGCTGGCCGCGCCGTCCGTCGAGGCGTCGACGCCGCCGCCTGTCGCCGAAGAGCGAAAGGGCCTCATTGACGACTACGATCCCTCTGGAAAGCACAGGTGCGCCGAGCTGCGGTGCCCCCCTGCTCACCCTTTCCACGAGGGCTTCGTCACGCTCATGCACGACTGCCGAGGGCTGGAGCGTGGCCTCAAGCCCGAGCCATTCCAGCGCTTCATCCAGTGCATGCTCAGGCAGAACAACACCCGGGCCACCTGCGATCTCCTGCTGGTCAACACGGACCCCGGGGGGTGCCTCGAGCGCTGGACGAAGCCCGATCTCCCCGATCCGCTGACGGCCTCGGTGTGCGCTCCCATCGTGCAGCGCTGCGCGGCTCGGTCCCCTCCACCCTCGAGACCGGTCCCCTGGGCGCCCTCGGTCCGGCCCCCTCCACCCCGCCGGCCCCCGCTCAGCCAGGGCGCTTGCCAGGGCTTGCTCACGGTCACCACGGACCGAGTACGTCCCAAGATGATCGCCTGTATGACCGAGTACTGCGACGAGGCTCCGACTCTCTGTTATATATCCCTCTCCAATTGACGAATCTCCTCCTCTCTTCTCCTCCCTGTGAATCCTTCTCCATCCCTGGCTGCCCACAAGGACTCGTTGGGTACATCCCTCTCCCCTCCCCGTGAATTCCCCTTCTCTGGCTCGCCACAACGCTTCGGTGAGCGGAGAGGTAGAAGGATTTTACAGGGAGGGAGAGTGAGGGAAGAGCGCGGGGAGCGAAGAGGTGGGAAAACCTTCTCCTTACTCTGGTTACCTACAACGCCTCGTTGGGCTGAAAGCTGGTAGATTTTACGGGGCGGAGAGGAGATTCTGGGCGGGCGCCTCGTTGGGGATGGGAGCTGGAAGGATTTTATGGCTGGCGCTCTCCACCGACCCCTCGCCCGGGGTCTCTGCGCTCTGGTTGCAGTAGCCGTGCTCGTGTCCATGGGCCGCGCCGCGTGGCACGACCTGTCCCAGGCCTATGACTCGCCCTATTACCACCTGCCCTTCGCGGCCAGGCTCGGGGGGGTCGTGGGGCCCGAGGCCTATGTCTTCTCTCCGGTCAACGACGCCCGTTACCGTGGGTTTCCCCTGCTCGCCGAGCTCCTGCAAGGGCTCCTCTTCCGCGTCACGGGGCGCCCCGAGGCCGCCAACCTGGTGGCGTGGGCGAGCGTCCCTGCGCTCGCGGGCTACGTCTCCTGGCGTCTGCGCGTCCCCTTCGGGCTGGCGGTCTTCGCGCTGCTCGCGGTGCCGCTCGTCCAGACCCACGCCACCAGCGCCTACGTCGATCTGCCCGCCAACGTGGCCGCTACCTTGCTCCTGCTCGAGGGGCTCGCTCTGGTCGGCGAGAAGCGGCCCCCGTCCGCCGCCGCCCTCGTCCGGGCCCTCGGGTTCGCGGCCTTCGCCGCGCACATGCGCTTCCAGCTCGTCCCGACCGTGGCGCTGGGGCTGGGGCTCTGCGCTCTCGCCTCCCTTCGCCGCAGAGGGCGGCGAGGGAGGCTCCTTCTCCTCGCGGCGGGGGCGCCCCTGGTCTTCGGCAAGCTGCTCACCAACCTGGTGTGGCTGGGGAACCCGGTCTACCCCGTGGAGCTCCGGGTGCTGGGCCATGCCCTCCCCTTCGCGGAGACCGCCTATGCCTCGTCGCCCGATCACCTGGCCTCGGCCTCGAGAGGGGTGCGCTTCGTGCATTCGATCTTCGAGCTGAGCTCTCCCCCGCTGGGCGATCCGTCGCGGTGGACCGTCGATCAGTACGCTCCCCCGGGCAGCGCGGCCTACCGGATGGGGGGCTTCTTCGGGGCGTACGTGGCGCTCCACCTGCTCCTGTTCGTCGCGCTGGCGTGGCGTGATCGCTCGGGTCAGGCCAGGCGCCGGGCCGCGGTCTTCGCAGCGCTGAGTGTCCTGGTCGCGCAGGCTCCCCAGTCCCACGAGCTCCGCTACTACATGGTCTGGATGCTGGTCCTCGTCTCGCTCAACCTCGCCGAGGCCGGGGTGTACCGGCGAGGGGAGGGCAGGGCCGTCGCCGGGCTGCTCTCGGCCTTGGTGCTGGCCTCGTTCGGCGCGGTGGCGTGGTTCACCGGGGGTGTGTGGCTCGCTCCTTCGGGGAGCCGGCTCGAGGAGGTGATCGCAAGGCGCGTGGATGTGTCCGCTGTCCGTTCGGTGGAGGAAGAGGAGACGGTCTGCCTGTGGCGCCCGCCGTGGACCTTCTTTTATGCGGCTCCCTTCCACTCCCCGAGGCGCTACCGCCTGGTCGAAGGCGAGGTCCCCGAGGCTTGCGGGGCCCTGCGCCGACCTTGACGGAGAAAACAGAGAAGGGGAGCCGGGGAGGCAAAGTCGGCTTGCTTTGTCTCGTGGAGCGCGCTACCCGAAAAAGCGCGCGCGCGGTGCTGAGGGGGGGGTCATGCCTTCCACTGACCCCACGGGCGGACGCGAGGGCTTTTCCTCCGTCACTTCCATCGGTCCCTCGGCTCGACTGCAGGAAGTCATCAGGTTCGTCCCACGATATTCGTCAGGGCGATTTGCGGGCCGCGGAAGAAGAGTGAGATGAGCAATCGACTTTACGTGGGCAACCTGTCGTTCCACACGACGGATGACGTTCTCCGTTCGGCCTTCGGCGAGATCGGCGAAGTGACGGATGTGCACATCGTGGTGGACCGCGCCACGGGTCAGTCGCGGGGCTTCGCCTTCGTCACCATGGGCAACGCCCAGGCGGCTGCGGCGGCCATCCAGCGGATGAACGGCGCGGTCGTCGAGGGCCGTCCGCTCCGCGTCAACGAGGCCGAGGAGCGCGCTCCCCGCGGCGGTGGCGGCGGTGGCGGTGGCGGT
>SXGT01071887.1_pt1 | contig 14082 bp, 12 predicted proteins | sample 3176221 | NCBI WGS metagenome assembly SXGT01 (sample SAMN11356862, study PRJNA531348) | freshwater metagenome | isolation source: freshwater sample F1-120 | place: China: Fuxian Lake, Yuxi | collected 2017-12-25 | reverse complement strand
GGTCGAGAAACGCTGGTGCACCATCGCCAGCGCGGATTCCACCCGCGCGTCTTTCAGGTCGAGGTAGTACTCGCCCACCTGATGCGCCAGCAGCATGCCCTTGTAGACGATGGTACGCGCGGACATCGACGGCACGTAGAACTCCCTGCCGTGCGCGAGCTTCAGCGCCTGGATGGCGTGTCCCGAACTCTTGCGGATGATGTAGAGCTTGCGCTCGAGCCCGTCGGTGGTCGTAACCGATTCGCCGCGGCCGATGAAGACCTGGCGAATCACCGGCTCCAGACGCTGGGCGGCGTGCGCCAGGTCGGCGTTGTCCACGGGCACGTCGCGCCAGCCGAGCAGTTCCTGGCCTTCGTCCTTGATCGAGCGTTCGAGTTCGTACTCGCAGGCCAGCCGTGAAGCCGGCTCGCGAGGCAGGAACACCATGCCGACGCCGTACGCGCCGGTCGGCGGCAGAGTTACGCCCTGACGTGCCATTTCCTCGCGCAGGAAGCGATCCGGAATCTGCAGCAGGAGCCCGGAGCCGTCGGAAAGCTTGGGGTCGTAGCCGACGGCGCCGCGATGGGTCAGGTTCTTCAGCACCGTGAGGCCCTGCTCGACGATGGAATGACTCTTGCGGCCCTTGATGTGCGCGACGAAACCGACGCCACAGGCGTCGTGTTCGTTGCTCGGGTCGTACAGACCCTGCGCGGGAGGCAAGGACGGATGGCGCACGCTTATTCCTTCGTCGAAGTGATGCTCGCCCACGCATTTGGTGCCATGCACAAACGCGCTGGGCGAACTGCTGAATATACCTTTGGTGTCTAGGCCTTACAAGGGCCAGACAGCGAGCAGGCGTTTACTGCGTTGCAGCAGCCGGTCGAACGGCCGTGCAGGCTTCGATCGCACCCCGCACCAGGGCCTCATCGAGGCCGCCGCGCAGGACGGCGCGACCCACCGCCTCGAGCAGGATGAAGCGAATTTGTCCGCCCACGGCCTTCTTGTCCACCGCCATCAGTTCGAGGAAACGGTCCGTCGCAACCGCCGGGCCCTGAACTGGCAGGCGTGAACGGGCGGTCAGGGCACGCACGCGCTCGCGGGCTGCAGGGTCCAGCAACCCGGTGCGCACCGACAACTCGGCCGCCATCACCATTCCGGCGCCGACAGCCTCCCCGTGTAGCCAGGTGCCGTAGCCGGCCCCCGCCTCGATCGCATGGCCGAAGGTATGGCCGAAATTGAGCAGCGCGCGCTGCCCCTGCTCGCGCTCGTCGCCGGCGACTACCGCGGCCTTGATCTCGCATGAGCGCCGCACCGCATGCGTGAGCGCGTCCGCGTCACGCGCGAGCAGGCGTTCGATGTTTTCCTCCAGCCAGGCGGTGAACGCCGAATCGAGGATGAAGCCGTGCTTGATCACTTCGGCGAGGCCCGCACTCAGTTCGCGGTCCGGCAGCGTGCCCAGCACCGAAACGTCCGCGATCACCGCGCGCGGCGGGTGGAAGGCGCCGAGCATGTTCTTGCCACGCGCGTGCTTGATGCCGGTCTTGCCGCCCACCGTCGTGTCGACCTGCGAGAGCAGTGTGGTGGGCACCTGCAGGAAGGCGACGCCGCGCTGGTAGATCGCCGCGACGAAACCCGCAAGGTCGCCCACAACGCCGCCGCCGAGCGCGATCACCAGGGCGTCGCGCCCGCAGTGCGCCGCGAGCATCGCGTCGCATATCCGGTCGACGGTTTCCCAGCGCTTCGCCTGTTCGCCCGCCTCGACGACGATCTCGAGTGGCTCGGCCCCGGCGCCCGCCAGCGCGCGCCGCACGCGGCCAAGGTAGAGCGGCGCCACCGTGTCGTCGGTGACGATCGCGACCCGCCCCTTGCCGAGCAGCGCCCGGTAGAGCGCGGCATCGTCGAGGATCCCTGCGCCGATGTGGATCGGGTAGGCGCGTTCGCCGAGGGCTACGCGGAGCGTTTGCACGGTCCCTCCAGCGCCTCCAGCAACTGGCGCGCGAGCAATTGCGCCTTCTGCCGGCCGGTTTCGACCACGAGGTGCGCGATCTCCCGGTAGAGCGGGTCGCGCTGCACGTACAGTTCCTCGAGCTTCTGCAGCGGGTCGGCGGTCCTCAGCAGCGGGCGATTGCGATCGTTGCGCAGGCGCCGCACCAGGTCCGCCGGATGCGCCCGCAGGTAGATCACGGTGCCGCGTTCGGCCAGCGCGCGGCGGCTCTGTTCGGCCAGCACTGCGCCGCCGCCGGTGGCGAGCACGATGCCCTCCAGGCGCGTGAGTTCGTCGATCACCGAGCGCTCGCGCGCGCGGAAGCCCGCCTCGCCCTCGATCTCGAAGATCACCGGTATGCGCACCCCGCAGCGCGACTCGATCTCCCCGTCGGAATCGAGGAATCGGCGCGACAGTCTGCGCGCCAGCACGCGGCCGACCGTGGTCTTGCCGGCGCCCATCATGCCGACGAGGAAGAGGTTCGCGCCCGGGCTCACGCGGCTATCTTACCCGCAGCCGCAAAAAGAAACGGCCAGGCGCGAAGCCTGGCCGTCGCGAGACGAAGCAACGTCTAGCGGATGGTCAATCGCTCGTTGACGATGCGCGGCGTGATGAACACCAGCAGTTCGGTCTTCTGGTTGTTCGTCGCGCGGTTCTTGAACAGGAAGCCGATGTAGGGCAGGTCGCCGAAGAACGGTATCTGCGTCACGTCCGTGCGCTCCGTCTGCTCGAAAATCCCGCCGATCACCACCGTGCCGCCGTTCTCGACCAGGACTTCGGTCTTCACGTGCTTGGTGCTGATCTGCACACCCGCGGGCGTCGTCGCGCCCGGCGCGTCCTTGTTGACGTCCAGCGTCATGATGACGTTGCCGTCCGGCGTGATCTGCGGCTTCACCTTCAGCGCCAGGTTGGCCTTGCGGAACGACACGGACGTCGCGCCGGAGGAGGTCGCCTGCTGGTACGGAATCTCCGTACCCTGCTCGATCAGCGCCTCGACCTGGTCCGCCGTCAGCACGCGCGGGCTGGAAATGATCTTGCCCTTGCCGTCGGCCTCGAGCGCGGTGATCTCGGCGTTGATCAGCTTGGTCAGCGACGGCCTAAACAGCGTGAAGGCCACGGTACCCACGCTGAAGGAGTTCAGGCCGGCAGCCGGCAGACTGACGTTGTAGCTGTCCGGAAAGTACCCGGTGCCCGGATCCGGCGTCTGGTTGGTGCGGAAACCGCTGCCGACGTAGTTGCCGCTCATGATGACCCGGGTGTTCGCCGAGCCGAGCAGGCCCTCGCCGATCTTGCGCGCGCCGCGCAGCAAGGTCAGGTCGTCGTAGCCGAGCCGCACGCCGAGATTCTTGGCAAACGTGTCGCTCGCCTCGACGATGCGCGCCTCGATCATCACCTGGCGCACCGGCACGTCGATCTTGGTCAGGAGCTTGCGCACCTCCTCCAGCCGGGTGGGCACATCCTGCACGAAGAGCGTATTGGTGCGTGCGTCGACCACCGCGCTGCCACGCTTGGACAGGATGGGCTGGCTCTTGTCCGCCAGCAGCTTCTGCACGTCGGCTGCCTTCTGGTAGTTCATCTGGAAGGACTCGGTGCGCGTCTGTTCGAGTTCGGTGATCTGCTGCTGCGCCTCGAGTGCGAGCTTCTCGCGGGTGGCGAGTTCATCGCGCGGCGCGATCCAGATCACGCTGCCGTTGCGCCGCATGTCGAGGCCACGCGTCTGCAGGATGATGTCGAGCGCCTGGTCCCAGGGGACTTCCTTCAGGCGCAGCGTGATGTTGCCACCGACCGTGTCGCTGGTGATGACGTTCAGGTCGGTGAAGTCGGCGATCACGTTGAGCACGGCGCGCACTTCCACGTTCTGGAAGTTGAGCGAGAGCTTCTCGCCTGTGTAGCCGCGCTGCGTGCGCGCCGCCTCGGTGCGCGCCTTGACCTCGACGACGAACTGCGTGTCGCTCTGGTAAGCGTTGTATTCCCACTGACCCTTGGGCTCGACGACCAAGCGCACGTTCTCTCCCTGCTGGAACGCGTTGACCGTCTGCACCGGGGTGGCGAAGTCCACCACGTCGAAGCGCTTGCGCAGGTTCTGCGGCAGCGTCGTCTTCAGCAGGTCGACGATCAGGTTCTGGCCCTGCTGGCGGATGTCGATGCCGGTCGAGGTGTCGGAGAGGTCGATCACGACCCGCCCCTCGCCCTGGCGACCGCGGCGGAAGTCGATGTCCTTCACGGCGTGCGCCTGGTCGGTGCGTCCCTCGGCGAAATGCGCCACCTGGCCGGCGGGCGCGGCGGCCACCGCGGGCGCACTAAGCGTCACCACCACGGACTTGCCCTCCAGCGCCACTTCGTGCGCCACCACGCGGCGCAGGTTCAGCACCAGGCGGGTCTTGTCCGACCCCTGGACGACGTTCATCGAGCGCAGCTCGCCCTCGGTGATGTTCTGCGAGTTACGACCCAGCGCGTTGACCGTCGCGGGGAAGTCGAAGGCGATGCGCGGCGGGCTCGCGACGCTGAAGTTGGCAGGCACCGCGGCGAGCGGCTCCTTGGTGGTGATGCGCACCACCACCTTGCCACCCTGCTGGACGACGTTGAACGACTCGATGGTGTTCTGCGCGTGCGCGAAGGCGGCGCCGAACAGCCACAGCACGAGCGTGAAGATGGCGGTCAGTGTCTTGGTTTTCATTTTCATTTCCTCGCTTCCAGCAGTTGCAGCGCACTCTGGCGTTCGACCCATTCGCCGCCGCCGTCCTGGACCAGTTCCTTCAGGCTGATCTGGCCTTCGTCGATGGCCATGATCACGCCGTAGTTCTGGCCCATGTAATTGCCCTTGCGCACCCGGTAAAGGTTGCTGCCCGCCTTGACCAGGGCGAAGGTCTCCTTGCCCTGCGTCAGCGTGCCCTGCATCTGGATCGACTCGAGCGGGAAGGCCTCGAGCGGCTCCTTCGGCCTGGCCTGTTCCTGCTTGACCCGCGCGCTGGTGGCCGAAGGTACCGCCTGCCCGGCCGAGGCAACCTCGATGCGCGAAGGCCGGAAGGGATCGATCTCCTTCTCCGCTTCGTAGGGGACCGGCCGGTACGGCTGCACCTGCGGCAGCGGATCCACTCGCCCGCGCAGGTCCTTGGTCAGCTTGTCGAGATCGGACTTGAGGTCGCTGTGCTGCTCGCCACTGCAGCCTGCGAGCACTGCCGCGCTCGCCAGGGCGAGCGCCAGTTTGTCGAGAGTCGGTTTCATTTCTTCGCCGGTCCCTTCTTGCCGGACTGCGCCTTCTTCTGCTCGTTGGTCTCTTCCTCGTTCAGGTAGCGGAAGGTCCGCGCGATCACCCCCATGCTGAGGTTGCTGCCGTCCTTGGCGGGGTCGATCGCCACGTCGTTCAGCGTGACAATGCGCGAGAGCTGGCCGACGTCGCTGGCGAAGGCGCCCATGTCGTGGTAGCTGCCGGTCACCCGGATGTCGATGGGCAGTTCGGCGAACGATTCGCGCACCGTCTCGGCGCCGGGCTTGAACATCTCGAACTGCAGACCGCGTCCGAGTCCGGCCTGGTTGATGTCCACCAGCAGGGCCGCCATCTGCGACTTGTCGGGGAGCTGCTTGAGCAGCGCACCGAACGATTCGTTGATCTCCCGCAACTGCTGCTTGTGCAGGTCGAGGTTGATCGCCTGCTTCTTCTTGTTGACCCACTCGTCCTTGAGCTTGTTCTCCTCTGCCTTGCCGCGCTCGAGTTCCTCGAGCTGGCCCTGGGTGTCGAAAAAGTACCCGGCGACCGGGATCAGCACCAGCGCGAGCAACACGACCAGCAGCTTGGGCGCGATCGACCAGGTGCCCGGGTCATTCCAGTTGGTGTGCTTGAAGTCTTCAATTACCGCGTTGAAATTGATCGCCATGGCTCAGCCTTTCTTCGCCGCGACTTTGCCGGCGTCCTTCGCCGTACCCGCGGGCGGCGCCTTCGCGTCGTCCTTGGGGGCTTGCTGGCGCTTGAGCCCAAGATTGAGGTTGAACTCCGAGACCCGCTTCTTGTCCACCACGCCAGCCTTGATTTCGATCAGCCGGGGGTTTTCCAGCCACTTCGAGCTCTCGATGTTGCGCATCAGCGTCGAGACGCGCGCGTTCGACTGCGCGTAACCGACCAGGCTGACGTTGGTCCCCTTCTGGCTGACGGAGCGGAGGTAGACGCCCTCGGGCATCTGGCGGACCAGCTGGTCAAGCAGGTAGACCGTCTGGGCGCGGTCGCCCTGCAACCTCTCGATCGCGTTCTTGCGCGCCAGGAGCTGTGCGATCTCGTCCTTCAGCGCCTTGATCTCGTCGATCTCCTTGTCGAGCTTGGCGGTTTCCTTTTTCAGAAACTCGTTGCGGCCCGCCTGGGTGGCGATGCGGTCGGCGTAGTAGATGTGGACCATGGCCACGATGGCAACGCCGATCGCGGCGGCGACGCCGGCCATGGCCATGAAGTGCTGGCGCCCGCGCTTGCGCTTCTCGGCGCGATGGGGAAGCAGGTTGATGCGGATGGTCATGACGGGTCGAACCTCCGCAGTGCCAGCCCGCAGGCCACGATCAGGCTCGGGGCGTCGACCACCAGCTTCTTCATCTGGATGCGCGGCGAGGCCTGCATCGCGGCGAATGGATTGGCGACGATGGTGGGCACCTGGGCGCGGGTGTTGACCACCTCGTCCAGTCCCGGGATCACCGCCGAGCCGCCCGCCAAAAGGATATGGTCGACCGTGTTGTAGGAGGTGGAAGTGAAGAAGAACTGCAGTGCGCGCTGGATCTCCATGGAAAGGTTCTCCATGAACGGCCGCAGCACCTCGGCCTCGAAATCGTCCGGCAGGCCGCCGGAGCGCTTGGCGTTCTCCGCCTCTTCCGGGTTCATGCCGTAGCGATTGCAGATGTCCTGCGTCAGCTGGATGCCGCCGAACGCCTGTTCGCGGCTGTACACCGACTGCTCGTTGCGCAGCACGGTGACCTGCATGACGTTGGCGCCGACGTCGACGATGGCGACGTTCTGGTCCTTGCCGCTGCCGGGCAACTGGCGCACCACCAGGCCGAGCGCCGACTGTTGCGCATTCGACTCGACGTCCATCACCGTCGCCTTGAGACCGGCCGACTCGGCCACGGCGACGCGATCCTCGACCTTTTCCTTGCGCGTCGCGGCGATCATCACTTCCGACTCGTCCGGGTTGGTGGGCGAGGGGCCGATCACCTGGAAATCCAGGTTCACCTCTTCCAGCGCGAAGGGAATGTACTGGTTGGCCTCGCTCTCCACCTGGACTTCCAGGTCGTCCTCGCGCATGCCACCCTGGACAATGATCTTCTTGGTGATCACCGCGCCGGAAGGGACGCACATCGCCACGTGCTTGGTGCGGGTCGCGAGCCGCTTGTGTCCGCGCTTGACCGCTTCGGCGACCGCCTCCAGGTTGTTGATGTTGCCGTCAACCACCGCCTCGCGCGGCAACGGTTCGATGGCATAGCGCTCCACCCGGTAGGCGCCCTTCCCCGCGTCGACGATTTCCAGCATCTTCACCGACGACGAACTGATATCCAGCCCGAACAACGGCGGTGCTTTCGGCTTGAAGATGTCCAGGTTCATCATTTTTCCCTTTTGTATCTGCGCGTTAGGCCAGATACGTAGAATCTGCGTGAAATCCTAGCAACAACTATCCCCGGTGTCTAGTTAATCTTCCACGACGGGGGAGGTCTATCATGCTACGCTTTCAGCCCCTCTTGCAACATTTTCCCGGGACCGGTCCAAGATCCTTGATGTGGCTACGTTTTTTGCTGTTTCCGCTCGCCTTTCTGGCGGCTAGCGCGGCAGTGGCGGTACTGGGTACGGTGTTCGTCGTTGCCATCACCTACCCGCAGCTGCCGTCGCTGGAAACGATCACCGACTACCAGCCGAAGATCCCGTTGCGTGTCTACACGGCCGAGGGTGTTCTTATCGGGGAGTTCGGCGAGGAGCGGCGCACGGTCGTGGCGATCGGCGCCGTACCGGCTGCGCTGAAGAACGCGATCATCGCCGCCGAGGACGAGCGTTTCTACCAACACTCGGGTGTCGACTACGTCGGCGTGCTGCGCGCCGCCTACCAGAACCTGTCGTCCGGGGGGCGGCGACAGGGCGCGAGCACCATCACCATGCAGGTGGCGCGCAACTTCTTCCTGTCCACGGAAAAGACGCTGACCCGCAAGCTCTACGAGGCGTTGCTCGCGTTCAAGATCGAAGCCAACCTGAACAAGGAGCAGATCTTCGAGCTCTACGTCAACCAGATCTACCTGGGGCAGCGTGCGTACGGCTTCGCGGCGGCGGCGCAAATCTATTACGGCAAGTCGATGCAGACCCTGACGCTGGCGGAGGTCGCCATGCTGGCGGGGTTACCGAAGGCCCCTTCGAGCTTCAACCCTGTTGCCAATCCGCAACGCGCAAAGCAACGCCAGCTCTACGTGTTGCGCCGCATGCGGGAACTTGGCTTCGTCAACGATATGGAACAGTCCGACGCCGCGAAAGCACCCTTGAACACCCGCCGTACGGTGGATGATTTCCCGCTGAAGGCCAACTATGTGGCGGAAATGGTCCGCCAAGCGGTATTCGAGCAGTATCCGGAAGACGTCTACACGAAGGGATTCCGGGTCTACACCACCATCCGGAGCGCCGACCAGGAAGCGGCCTACGCCGCGCTGCGCCGTGGCCTGCTGGAGTACGACCGTCGGCACGGATACCGGGGTCCGGAGGGGTTCGTCGAACTGACGCCAGCGGCGACCGAGGATGCGTATGACGAGGCGCTGGCGGAGATTTCAGACAGCGAGGACTTGCTCGCAGCCTTGGTGATTTCCGCAAATCAGAAGGAAATCAAAGCGATACTCAAGTCCGGGGATGAGATCACGGTGGCCGGGGATGCCCTGAAGTTCGTCTCGCGCTCGCTCGAGGACAAGGCCACGCCGCAGCGGCGGATCCGTCGCGGCGCCCTGATCCGCGTGATCCGCGATGACAAGCGCGGCTGGCAGATCGGGCAGCTGCCGGAAGCCGAAGCGGCCTTCGTTTCCATCGAACCCGGCGACGGCGCGATCCGCGCGCTGGTCGGCGGTTTCGATTTCGACCGCGCCAAGTTCAACCACGTCACCCAGGCGTGGCGGCAGCCGGGGTCGTCGTTCAAGCCTTTCATCTACTCGGCGTCGCTGGAAAAGGGATTCACGCCGGCAACGGTGATCCCGGACGAGCCGATCGTGGTCGAGGCAGAGGTGACGGGCAGCCAAAAGTGGGAACCGAAGAACTACGACGGCAAGTACGAGGGGCCGATGCGCATGCGCACGGCACTGGCGAAGTCCAAGAACATGGTCTCGGTTCGCATCCTGCAATCGATCGGGCCGAAGTACGCGCAGGACTACGTCACCCGCTTCGGCTTCGAGGCCGACAAGCACCCGCCGTATCTGACGATGGCGCTGGGCGCCGGCTCCGTCACGCCGATGCAGATGGCGCGCGCCTCTGCGGTGTTCGCCAACGGCGGCTACCTCATACAGCCGTACTTCATTTCCCGCATCGTCGATGACCGCGGCAACACATTGGGCAGCGCGCACCCGCAGCGCGCCGGCGACGAATCGCTGCGCGTGATCGATGCGCGCAACGCGTTCATCATGGATTCCATGCTGCAGGACGTCACGCGCTACGGCACCGCCGGGCGGGCGTCGAAGCTCGGTCGCAAGGACCTGGCCGGCAAGCCCGGCACCACCAACGAGCACGTCGACGCCTGGTTTTGCGGCTACAGCAGTTCGCTGGTAGGCATATCCTGGGTGGGATACGACCAGCCGAAGAACCTGGGGCGCAACGAGACCGGCGGCATGACCGCGCTGCCTATCTGGATCGGCTACATGGAACGCGCCTTGAGAGGCGCGCCGGAAATCGCGCGCATGGTGCCCCTGGGCATCGCGACCGCCGAAACCGGCGGCGACCCGGGCACGCCGCGCGAAGGCAAGAGCATCGCCGAGTTCTTCTACCGCGAAAACCTGCCGAAAGAGGATTCCCCGGAGGGCCCGCGAACCGAGGACCCCGGCAAGCCGCTGCCCTCGACCCACCCGAATTGATTATTGGTCGCCAACGTGCGAGCGCGTTCCACACCAGCGAGCGCGTTCCACACCTACGGGGCCGGCGAGAGGATCACCGCGCTGCCGGACTGCGCGGAGACGAGCTTCGACAGCGCGGCGAACAGTTCCGAGCCGTCTCGCGTGTCCTTCCAGGCGCGGCCGTCGTGGCGGAAATGAAACCCTCCGCTGCGCGCGGCAACCCAGATTTCGCGCGCTGCGGTATGGCGATTGACGATGACCTTCGAACCGTCTTCGAACTCGATCTCGAGCACGCCGGCACCCTTGGTCTCGGTGTCGGCGTCGACGCCGCTCGCCTCCAGCGCGCGCTCGATCGCCGACAGTACGGTGTCGCCCAGCGCCTCGAACTCGCTCTCTGTCATTGCGCCCGTTCCTGCTACCATGAATGATTCTACCGGCCCCGCCCCATGCGCTACCCGTACCTTCTCGCCGCACTCCTCGCGCTCGCCGCGATGCTCGCCGGTTGCGGCCAGAAGGGGCCGCTCTACCTGCGCGAGAGCCCGCCGCCGAACGTGAAGACGCCCAAGCCGGACCAGTACAAGCCTGCCCCGTATCCGAAGGGCGCCCCGGCCGACCCCGAGCCGGAAGCCGAGTCCGGCAAGTAGGGCCGATGGGCTTCGCTTACCGCCACGGCGCGCTGTGCGTCGAGGACCTGCCGCTTGAAGATATCGCGCGCCGCTTCGGCACGCCATGCTACGTCTATTCGCGCGCCGCCATCGAGGGCGCCTACCGTGAGTTCGTCGACGCGCTCGCCGGCAGGCCTGCATTGGTCTGCTACTCGGTGAAGGCGAACTCCAACCTCGCCGTTCTCGCGCTGATGGCAAGACTCGGTGCGGGTTTCGACATTGTCTCGGGCGGCGAGCTCTCGCGCGTGCTGGCCGCGGGAGGCGACGCCCGCAAGGTGGTGTTCTCTGGCGTCGGCAAGACGACGGACGAAATTGCGAGCGCCATCGATGCCGGCGTGCTGTCGATCAACCTCGAATCCGAGCAGGAGCTGACGCGGGTCAACGAGATCGCCGGCCGGCTGGGAAAGCGCGCGCCGGTAGCGCTGCGGGTCAATCCGGACGTCGACCCCAAGACGCACCCGTATATCTCCACGGGCCTGAAGCAGAACAAGTTCGGCGTCGGCTATGCCGCGGCGGAACGCCTGTGCCTCGAGGCCGCCCGCATGCCGCATGTCGCGCTCGCCGGCGTCGGCTTCCACATCGGCTCGCTGATGCTGGAGAGCCGGCCGTTCGCCGACGCGACCGCGCGCATCGCGGCGCTGGCAGGACGCCTGGAGACGGCCGGCGTCGCGCTCGGCCACATCGACCTGGGCGGCGGCATGGGCATCCGCTACAAGGACGAGGCGCCCGCGCCGATCGGCGAATTCGTCCGCGCGGCTCTCGCCGCGCTCGGCGGGCGCAGGGAAAAACTGCTGCTCGACCCCGGGCGCTCGATCGTCGGCAACGCCGGTGTGTTGCTTGCCCGGGTCGAGTACGTAAAGCCGGGCGAGGAGAAGAACTTCCTCGTCGTCGACGCCGCCATGAACGATCTCCTGCGCCCGGCGCTCTATGGCGCGTGGCACGAAGTGCTGCCGCTGCGCGGGGCGCAACCTGGGGGCGTCGGCGCGCTTTACGACATCGTCGGCCCGGTCTGCGAGAGCGCGGATTTCCTCGCCAAGGACCGGCAGCTGGCGGCGCGCGCGGGCGATTTCCTCGCCATCATGTCCTCTGGCGCCTACGGCATGTGCATGAGCTCGAACTACAACACCCGGCCCCGCGCAGCCGAAGTCATGGTGTCCGGCGGGGATGTACGCCTCGTGCGCAGGCGAGAATCGGCGGCGGAGCTATTCGCACTCGAGCAGGTTCCGGCATGGTGAAGGCCGGCAAGGTCGCGGCGGCAATGCTTGCGCTGGCGGCGCTCGTCGGCGCGGGCGCGCTGATCCATTATCGCGGCGGCGCCACCGAGACGGGCAAGGACAAGGCAAAGAAGGGCGCGACCGCGGCCCCGGTGTCGGTGTTCGCCGCCGAGCAGAGATCGGTCCCGGTGCGGGTGCTGGCGATCGGCAACGTCGAGGCCTACGCCACGGTCTCGCTCAAGGCGCGCGTCGACGGCCAGATCCTGGAGGTCACCGGCCGCGAGGGACAGGAAGTGAAGAAGGGCGACGTGCTGTTCCGCATCGACCCGCGCTCCTTCGACGCCTCGCTGCGCCAGGCCGAGGCCAACGCGCTGCGCGACTCCGCCGCGCGCGACCAGGCGCGCTCGCAGGAACGCCGCTACCAGGAGCTGCTCGACAAGAATTTCGTCTCGAAGGAAGCGTACGCGCAGATCCGCACCAACGCCGAGACCGCCGAGGCCACCGCCAAGGCGAGCCAGGCGGCGCTGGAGAACGCCCGCCTCAACCTCGAGCACTGCACCATCCGCTCGCCGATCGACGGCTTCGTCGGCAAGGTGCTGCTGCAGGCGGGCAACCTGGTCAAGGCCAACGACACGGGCGCGCTCGTCGTCATCAACCAGGTGAAGCCCGTCTATGCGAACTTCGCGGTCCCCGAACAGCAGCTGCCGGTGATTCGCAAGTACATGGCTGCCGGTCCGCTCGCGGTAGAGGTGCGCGAGTCGAAGTCCGAGGCGCGGCTCGCCGAGGGCCGGCTGGTGTTCATCGACAACGCGGTCGACGCGACCACCGGCACCATCCGCTTGCGCGCACAGTTCGACAACGCCGACGCGGCGCTGTGGCCAGGGCAGTTCGTCAACGTCAGCCTGCGGCTGTTCGACGAGGAAAAGGCCGTCGTGGTGCCGTCGCGCGCGCTGCAGACCGGTCCGGCCGGCCAGTTCGTCTTCCTCGTCAAGCCGGACTTGAGCGCCGAGGTGCGCAAGGTCGAGGTCGCGCGCAACGAGGGCGAATTCGCGGTGATCGGCTCGGGCGTCGCCCCGGGCGAGCAGGTGGTGGTGCGCGGCGCGCTGAGGCTCACGCCGGGCGCGAAGGTGACGATCGTGACCGAGGGAGGCAAGTCGTGAACCTTTCCGCGCTCTTCGTCCGCCGTCCCGTCATGACCGTGCTGGTAATGGCCGGCATCCTGATATTCGGCCTTGCCGCGTATCGCCTGCTGCCGGTGAACACGCTGCCGACGGTCGACTTTCCGACCATCCAGGTCACTGCCCAGGTGCCCGGCGCGAGCCCCGAGACTATGGCCTCCGCGGTCGCCACGCCGCTGGAGAAGCAGTTCTCGACCATCGCGGGGGTCGACCAGATGACCTCGATCAGCGGCCAGGGCATCACCTCGATCACCATCCAGTTCAGCCTCGACCGCGATATCGATGCGGCGGCGCAGGACGTCAATTCCGCGATCGCCTCGGCCGCCCGGCAGCTGCCGCCTTCGATGCCGGCGCCGCCGTTCTTCCGCAAGGTGAACCCGGCCGACTTCCCGGTCTACTACCTCGCGCTCACGTCCGACACCATGCCGCTGTCGGCAGTCAACGAGTACGCCGAGACCTTCCTCGCGCAGCGCATCTCGACCATCAACGGCGTGGCGCAGGTGCAGGTCTTCGGCCAGCAGAAGTATGCCGTGCGCGTGCAGCTCGACCCGCAGGCGCGCGCCGCGCGCGGGGTGGGCATCAACGAGGTGCAGCAGGCGATCGCCAACGCCAACGTCAACCTGCCGACCGGCACGCTGTACGGCAAGGACCGCATGTTCGCCGTGCAGGCCACCGGGCAGCTGCACAACGCCGAGGCGTTCCGCCCGATCATCGTCACCTCCCGCAACGGCTCGCCGATCCGCCTGGGCGAGCTCGGCCGCGGGATGGATGGCGTCGAGAACGACACGGTGGCGGCCTGGTTCAAGGACACGCGCGGCATCGTGCTCGCGATCCAGCGCCAGCCCGGGGTCAACACCATCGAGGTGGTCGAGTCGATCAAGAAGCTGCTGCCGACCTTCCGCGCCGAGGTGCCGCCGGGCATCGAGATCAACGTGCTGTTCGACCGCTCGGTGACCATCCGCGCCTCGGTGCAGGAAGTGCAGTTCACGCTGATGGTGGCGCTCGCACTGGTGGTGATGGTGATC
>SXGT01869562.1_pt1 | contig 14083 bp, 13 predicted proteins | sample 3176221 | NCBI WGS metagenome assembly SXGT01 (sample SAMN11356862, study PRJNA531348) | freshwater metagenome | isolation source: freshwater sample F1-120 | place: China: Fuxian Lake, Yuxi | collected 2017-12-25 | reverse complement strand
GCCGCATCCAGCGCTTCATGTCGCAGCCGTTCTTCGTGGCCGAGCAGTTCACCGGCACGCCCGGCCGCTTCGTCCCGCGCAGCGAGACGGTGCGCGGCTTCAAGGAGATCATCGCCGGCATGCACGACGACCTGCCCGAAGGCGCGTTCATGTACGTGGGTGGCATCGACGAGGCCGTCGCCAAGGCCAAGAAGATGCAAGGCGGCTGAGCATGGCCGGCACGCTCACCCTGCGGGTCATCACCCCCGACAAGATCGCGCTCGACTCCGCCGTGGGATCGGTGACGATCCCAGGCATGGACGGGCAGATCGGCATCCTGCCGCGGCACGCGCCGATGGTCGCCGCGCTCGACGCTGGCTCGCTCTCCTACGAGGAAGGCGGCGCGCGGCGCACGATCTTCGTCTCGGGTGGCTTCTGCGAAGTGCGCGGCGCCACCGTGCGCGTCGTGACCGAGGCAGGCGAAAAGCCCGTGGAGATCGATGTCGAGCGCGCCAAGGCGGCCGAACGGCGGGCGCGCGAGCGCATCGCCGCGAGGCGCGAGGACGCAGGCGCGCCTGTGGATCTCTTGCGCGCCGAGGCCGCCCTCAAGCGTGCCTTGCTGCGCTTGCGCACCGCGTCGGAAGGTGCTTGACCGAGCGGGCGCGAGCCCGCTCCAGCCATCACCGCCTGGGCGCAACCCCGCTCCATCCCGACACCTCGCGGCACGCATGCCGCGAGGCGGGTACCATTTCCGCCCCGCGTCGCGCTCCTTCGCGCCTCGGGCACACCACCCATGACTGCACAACGAACCGGCGGCGATTGGCGCCGCACGCACACTTGCGGCGAACTCCGCAAATCCCACGTGGGCCAGACCATCGTCCTCAACGGATGGGTCCACAAGCGCCGAGACCATGGCGGCATCTACTTCATCGACTTGCGCGACCGCTACGGACTGACGCAGATCGTGCTGGGCACGAACATCAGCGACGCCGTCAAGCTGGGCCCCGAGGACACCGTCTCGGTGACCGGCCGGGTCGTCGCGCGCGAGCCGCAGAACGTCAATCCTGAGCGCGACACGGGCGAGGTCGAACTCATGGTCGACCGACTCGAGGTGCTGTCGAAGAGCCGCACGCCGCCCTTCCAGATCGAGGACGAAGACACGGCGGTGGAGACGCGCCTGCGCTATCGCTACATCGACCTGCGACGGCCGGGCATGCAGAAGAACCTCGTGCACCGCTCGCGCGTCATCAACGCCATGCGGCGGTCGTTCGAGCGCCAGTCCTTCGTCGAGGAGTCGGACATCTTCGCCACTTGGGAGAAGGTGCTGCAGGAGACCTTCCGCGAAGCGATGGGCATCGAGATCCAGGTGCCGTTCCAGCGCCTGTCGTGGACCGAGGCCATGGAGCGCTACGGCGTCGACAAACCCGACCTGCGCTTCGGGCTGGAGCTCGTCGAGTGCGGTCCGTGGGCCGCGCAGTCCTCGTTCAAGGTGTTCGCCGATTGCGTGGCGAACGGCGGGCGCGTCAAGGCGCTGGTCGTGCCGAAGGCGCTCGAGTTGTCGAGGAAGGACATCGAGAGCGGCCTCGAACCCCTGGCCAAGTCGGCGGGCGCCAAGGGCCTCGCCTGGTGGCGCTGCGGCAAGGATGGTGGCGTCGGTCCGTTGGCGCGCTTCGCCGCGGGCGAGCAAGCCGAAGCGCTCATGCGCCAACTCGGCGCCGAGGAAGGCGACCTGGCCGTGTTCGTGGCCGATCGCCAGAAGGTCGTGTGGCGCGCGCTGGGCGAGCTGCGCAATGCGCTCGGCAAGCGCTTCTTCCCGGCCAAGCCCGGCGAGTTCCGCTTCGCGTGGGTGACCGAGTTCCCGCTGCTCGAGTGGGACGACGAGAGCGCCCGCTTCTTCTCGGCGCACCACCCGTTCACCGCGCCCATCGACTGGAGCCTCGGAGGCCAGGACGCCGACAAGGCCAAGCTCGAGGCGCTCTTGTCGCGCGCCTACGACCTCGTCATGAACGGCTGGGAGCTGGGCTCCGGCTCGGTGCGGATCCACCGCAGCGACGTGCAGCAGCGCATCTTCACGCTGCTCGGGATCGGTCCCGAGGAGCAACAGAAGAAGTTCAGCTTCCTGCTCGAGGCGCTCAGCTTCGGCGCTCCGCCGCACGCCGGCTTCGCCGTCGGACTCGATCGCCTCAGCGCCCTGACGTTGGGCCTCGACAACATCCGCGACGTGCTGGCCTTCCCCAAGACGGCTTCGGCCACCGACTTGATGTGCGGCGCTCCGTCGCAGGTCGAGGCGCGCCAATTGGAGGAAGTCCACGTGCGTTCGGTGCTGCCGCCCTCGAAGTGATCCCGGCAGGTCCGCGTTCTGGGCCGCGTTCTGGGCCGCGTGCACTCCGGCTGCGGGTCGGTGTCGCGCGCGGTCGAGTGCGGCCTGTCCGCGTGGCCCGCGTTCGCCGCGCGCGTGGCCCTGCGGTCCCCGGATCCAGCAGCGCCGGTCGCGGCGGGAATGTGGGTCCTGGGGCGGGTGGCGTCGGGGCTTGCCATGGCGTATCCTCCACGCTCGACGCCGCTCCCACGGCGCGCCCATCCTCGCCGTCGCGCACGACCAGGACGCGCGCCAGTGCTTGGCGCCGAGGATCGGACCACCACGCCGCCGGCATCGTGGCCGACACCATCCGTCCCGCGCCCGGACCGGCGCGCGACTTCCGCCGCAATCGAACCGCACGCTTCCCGTACCAAGGAGACTCTTGAGCTCGACCGACTATCGCGTGAATCGCCAGATCCGGATCCCCGAGGTCCGTTTGATCGACCAGAACGGCGGACAGGTGGGCATCCTGCCGACCGCCGAGGCCCAGCGCATGGCCGACCAGGCCGGGCTCGATCTCGTCGAGGTGTCCCCGACGGCGCGTCCGCCGGTGTGCCGCATCCTCGACTTCGGCAAGTTCAAGTACGCGCAGCGCAAGAAGGAGAAGGGCTCGCACGCCAAGGCCAGCGGCTTGAAGGAGCTGCGCGTGCGTCCCGCCATCGACGAGCACGACTTGTCGTACCGGCTCGACCAAGGCCGCAAGTTCCTCAAGGAAGGCCACAAGGTGCAGGTCGTGTGCATCTTCCGTGGACGCCAGATGGCGCACCCCGAGCACGGCTACCAAGTCATGCAGAAGGTGGCCGAGACCTTGGGGGACATCTCGAAGGTCGAGATGATGCCCAAGCTCATGGGCAAGCGCATGACGATGCTGCTCGCCGCCAAGTAGGAAGTGACGCTTCGCAGTTGGTCGCCCGCTTGCGCGCGAGTGAATGAGGCGCCTCGTCCCGACATGGACGAGGCGTGCTTGCCCGGAAGGCGCTCGTGCTTGGCGGTTGCCTGTGCTTGGGGAGTGCCCGAGTTCACGCGCGTGCCGCGTGGAACCCGAGGCTAGGCTCCGCGCCCCGCAGGCTTGACGCCTTCGGGAGCTTCGTCGCGCAGGAAGCGCGCCAAGGCCAGATGGTCCGCCGGTCGGGGGTGCGACTTGCGCCAACAAAGCGCCATGCGGCGTACCGGCGCTGGCGGAGCGAAGGGGAGCGCCACCGTGCGCGCGCGCGAGCCTTTTTGCGCCAAGGCGGGCAGGAAGGTGACGCCCATCCCGGCCGCCACCATGTGGCGCAGCGTCTCGAGGCTCGTGGCGCGGAAGTCTTCGTGCGTCGTGTCGGCGCCAGCGCGGCGGCAGACCTCCAACGCCTGGTCGCGCAAGCAGTGGCCCTCATCGAGCAGCAGGATGCGCTCGCCTTCGAGATCGGACTCCTTGACGCTCTTCTTCCTGGCGAGCGCGTGGTCCTCGGGCACGAGCAGCAGGAAGGGCTCGTCGAAGATCGGGCTCTTGGCGATGGACGCCTCGTGCACGGGCAAGGCGAGGATCCCCGCATCGACCTCGTGCGCGGAGAGCTGGGCCAGCAACTCTTGCGTCTTCAACTCGCGGAAGACGAGCTTCAGGCGCGGAAAGCGTCGTCGCAGCGCGGGCAGCAGCCATGGCAGCAAGTAGGGCGCCAAGGAGGGGATGACGCCCAGCGACAGCGCGCCGGCGAGCGGCTCGGCTCCGCGTTCCGCGATGGCGCCGATCGAGCCCACGCCGTCCAGCACCGCGCGCGCCGCGGCGCACACCTCCACGCCGACCGCCGTGGGCTCCACCTGCTTCGAGCCGCGCTCGACCAGCGGGACCTTCAGCGTCGCCTCCAGCTTCTTGATGGCCTCCGACAAGGTCGGCTGCGAAACGCCGCAGGACTGCGCGGCCTTCGAGAACGAGGCTTCCTCGGCCAACGCCACGAGGTAGCGCAGTTCGGCCAGGCTGATGGCGGTCAAGTCGATGCGGGCCATAGGTCGCTCCTATGCTCGCATCTTATCTCCATAGGCGCTTCCTATGGAAGGCATAGCGCCTTCCGATTGGGCGCGCCGCCCGCCGCGGGCGATCATCTCCGCACGCGACCAGCGGATCCTCGATCGCAGGCCGGCGACGCGCGGGAGGTGCCCGCGGGGCCGGCGGCGAGGGGCGGATCCAGCGGCCGCGCCAGGACGCAAAGGAGCATCGACCATGTTGACCGTCGGAGATCGCCTGCCCAGCTTCAACCTCAAGGCCTGCGTTTCGCTCGAGAAGGGCAAGGAGTTCGCGCAGGTCGCAGAGTCCAGCCACCCCGGCAAGTGGCTGGTGCTGTACTTCTGGCCCAAGGACTTCACCGTCGTCTGCCCGACCGAGAGCGCCGCCTTCGGCAAGGCCCACGCGCGCTTCCAGGAGCGCGACGCGCAGATCCTCGGCGTCAGCACGGACCAGGAGTTCGTGCACCACGCTTGGCGCACGCACCACCCGGACCTGCGCGACCTGCCGTATCCGATGCTGTCGGACACCAAGCGCGAGTTGTCGACGGCGCTCGGCGTGCTGCACAAGGAGGAGGGCGTGCCGCTGCGCGCGACCTTCATCGTCGATCCGCAGGGCGTGATCCGCTGGGTGTGCGTCAACGACTTGTCGGTCGGTCGCAACGTCGAGGAGGTGCTGCGCACGCTCGACGCGCTGCAAAGCGACGAGCTTTGCCCGTGCAACTGGAAGAGCGGCGATCCGACGCTGAAGGTCTGAGCATGGAAGCGCTCCAAGCCCTGCTCGCCTCCACGGGCGACGCCGCGCGCGACTTGCGCGTCAACCTCGACAACCTGCTCGGCGGCGGCGAGCTGCCCGCGCGCGCGCGCTTCGGCGTGGCCCTGGCTTGCGCGTGGTCGCGGGGCGACGCGCAGCTCGCGGCCGCGTTGCGCGTCGCTGGTGGCGAGTCCTGCGACGACGCGCTCGTCGACGACGCCAAGGCGGCGGCGGCCTTGATGGCGATGAACAACGTCGTCTATCGCTTCCGCCACCAGATCGGCAAGCCGGGCTACGAGTCGTTGCCCGTGCGCCTGCGCATGCAGCGCCTCGCGGCGCCGAGGACCGACAAGGCGACCTTCGAGTTGATGTCGCTGGCCGTGTCGGCCATCAATGGATGCGAACACTGCGTCAAGGCCCACGAGGCGGTGCTCGCCGCCGCCGGCATGGGGGAGTCGCAGGTCTTCGAGGCCGTGCGCCTGGCGGGCGTGGTGTGCGGGTTGGCCACGGCCCGCGCCTGGCCTGGCTCCACCGCCGCGTCGTTCGCGCACTGAGCCGATGAGGCGCACGCCCGAGGGAGAGCACGCGTGCGGCGAGAATGGAGCGGCGAGGGCGACCAACCGCGTCGACGCCATCCAAGGCGCCCCCGAGGCCAGGCACGGCCGCGGGGGCGCCGCTGCATGCGGGGCGGATGAACCGCGCGGATGAACCGCGCGGATGAACCGCGCGGATGAACCGCGCGCGCGGGAGCGCTGGGCCCTTGTCGGCACGGCGCTGTCCCTACAGGCGCTGCGGCGGCCGGGCCGATCATGCTTGCGGCCGAACCAGCGGCGGGCGCGGCCAGGCCTTGGCTTGGCGGCAGGCTGCAGGTAGGATATCGGCCCTCCAAGTCCGGCCCAGTCCGGACCCCCGCAACCGGCAGGGCATGCCTGGGAGCGGGGAGTCGAAACCAAGCCAGTCACGGAATCGAGGACGAACGATGCCCAAGATGAAGTCGAAGGGAGCGGTCAAGAAGCGCTTCCGCATGAGCAAGCACGGCAAGGCCGTCTGCTCCAAGCCCGGCCGCGGCCACATGCACGCCAGCTTCAATGGCGAGACGGGGCGCAAGCTGCGTCGTCGCATGGTCCTCAACAAGACCTGGTCGATCCTCATCGGCCGCATGATGGAGCCCTGATCAGCCATGGTCCGCATCAAGATCGGCGCTCCGCGCCGCCAAAAGAAGAATCGCTACTTCAAGGCCGCCAAGGGCTTCCGCGGTGGTCGTTCGACCCTGTGGCGCACGGTGCGCGAGACGCTGCTGCGCGCGTGGGCCTTCAGCTCGCGCGACCGTCGCACGAAGAAGCGCATGTTCCGCCGCTTGTGGATCGTGCGCCTCAACGCGGCCACGCGCGTGCGCGGCATGAACTACTCGACCTTCGTCGACGGCTTGAAGAAGGCGGGCATCGAGCTCGACCGCAAGCAGCTGTCGGAGATCGCGATCAAGGATCCCTCCGGCTTCGACGCGCTGGTCGCCGAAGCGCAGGGCGCCCGTCGCTGAGCCCAGCCGGCTCCGAACCGTCGCACGGGCCGCTCCGGCAACCACCGGCGCGGCCCGTGCGCTTGCAGCGCCGTCCCCGTTCCACTTTGGCGGCCTCGCTCGGCTAGATTTCCACGCAGACGGACCACGCACTCCGAACCTCCCCAGCCGTTCGCAATCTCGCCCGGCACCAAACCATGACCGACTTGTCCCCCGAACACGCGAGCACGCTCGCGAGGCTGCTGGCGCAGGTCGCCGCGGCCTCCGCCGCCGAGGACCTGCGCGCCATCGTGCGCGAGGCGCTGGAGAAGGGCGGCGTGGTGGCCGACCTGCTCGCCTCCATCCCGACCTTGCCGCCGGCCGAGCGCAAGGGCGCCGGCCAGGCCGCCAACCGCATCAAGGCCGAGCTGGAGGCTGCCATCGACGCCAGGAAGCGCGAACTCGAGGACGGGGCGCTCCTCGCCTCGCGCAAGGTGGAGGGCTTCGACGCGACGCTGCGCGCGCCGCGCGTGGAGCGCGGCGCGCTGCACCCGATCACGCAGGTGGTGCGCGAGCTCGAGGACCTCTTCACTTCGATGGGCTTCGAGGTGCTCGACGGGCCGGAGATCGAGCTCGACTGGTACAACTTCGAGGCGCTCAACATCCCGCGCGACCACCCGGCGCGCGACATGCAGGACACGTTCCGCTGCGATCCGGCGGGCGAGCTCGTGCTGCGCACGCACACGTCGCCGGTGCAGGTGCGCGCGATGGAGAAGCGCCGTCCGCCGATCCGCGCCATCGCGCCGGGCAAGGTCTTCCGCCAGGAGACCACCGACGCCTCGCACGAGCACACCTTCCACCAGATGGAAGGGCTCGTCGTCGACGAGGACGTGTCCGTGGGGCACCTGATCCACACCATGAAGACGCTCCTGCGCGGCGTCTTCGGCAAGGACATCGAGGTGCGCCTGCGTCCGGGCTACTTCCCGTTCGTCGAGCCGGGCTTCGAACTCGACGCGCGCTGCCCGTTCTGCAAGTCGGGCTGCAGCGTGTGCAAGCAGTCGACGTGGATCGAGCTCCTGCCCTGCGGCATGGTGCACGAGAACGTGCTGCGCGCCGGCGGCATCGATCCGGCCAAGTACTCGGGCTTCGCCTTCGGGCTGGGCTTGTCGCGCCTCGTCATGCTGCGCTACGGCATCGACGACGTGCGCCACTTGTTGTCCGGCGACGCGCGCTTCCTGCGCCAGTTCCACCGCATCGGCTGAGAAAGGCACGGCGATGAAGATCAGCTACCAGTGGCTCGCGCGGCATGTGGACTTGTCCGGCCTCACCGCGCAGGATGTGGCGCAGGACTTCACCCTCTCGACCGCCGAGGTCGAGGGCGTCGAACGCTTCCTGCCGCACCTCGACGCGGTCGTGGTCGGGCGCGTGCTCGAGCGCGAGAAGCACCCCGATGCCGACAAGCTGTCGGTGTGCAAGGTCGACGTGGGCCTCGCCGAGCCGCAGCAGATCGTGTGCGGCGCGCCGAACGTGCGCGCGGGGCTGCATGTGGCGGTGGCGCTGCCGGGCACGAGGCTCCCTGGCGACTTGCACATCAAGAAGAGCAAGATCCGCGGCGTCGAGTCGTGCGGGATGATCTGCTCCGAGCGCGAGCTGGGCCTCGGCGAAGAGCACGACGGCATCTGGGAATTGCCGCTCTCCACCAAGCCCGGCGCGCCGGTCGCGCAGGAGCTGGGCCTCGTGGATTGGATCATCGAGATCGACAACAAGTCGTTGACGCACCGGCCCGACTTGTGGGGGCATCGCGGCCTGGCGCGCGAGATCGCCGCCATGCGCAAGCGCCCGCTCAAGCCGCTGGATCCCTCGCCGCTGGCGTCGGGTTCCGGCGCGGCGACTCCAGTCGAGATCCGCAGCGCCGGCTGCCTGCGCTACATCGCCGTGCCCATCGACGGCGTCGCTCCGCGCCGCTCGCCCGATTGGTTGCGCGCGCTGCTCTTCGCCGTGGGCGCACGTCCGATCGACCTGCTGGTCGACCTGTCGAACTTCGTCATGCACGACCTCGGCCAACCCAACCACTGCTTCGATCGCGCCAAGCTCGCGGGACGCGGCATCGTGGTGCGCGACGCGCGTGCCGACGAACGCCTGCTCACGCTGGATGGAATCGAGCGCCGACTGTCGAGCGGCGACATGCTGATCTGCGCCGGCGACGAGCCGGTCGCCTTGGCTGGCGTGATGGGCGGCGAAGGCAGCAAGGTGCAGGCGGGCACCGACTCCCTGCTGCTCGAGGTCGCCTGCTTCCTGCCGGCGGTCGTGCGTCGCACCGCGCAGCGCCTCGCCTTGCGCACGGACTCGTCCACGCGCTTCGAGAAGCACCTCGATCCCACGCTGCCCGCGCAGGCCGCGGCGCACTTCGTGCGGCTCCTAAAGGAGATCGAGCCCGCCGCGCGCGTGGCCGGCGCCATCGCCGACGTCGGCGCGTGGCGAGACCCGGCCCGCGAGGTGCACGTGCGACCGGAGCGCGTGCGGCGCCTCCTGGGCGTGGACCTCTCCGACGCGCGCATCGCCGAGATCCTCGCCAGCCTCGACTTCGGCGTGTCCGCCCAGGAAGGCGAGCTGGTCGTCTCCGTCCCGTCGCGTCGCGCCACCAAGGACATCGGCATCGAGCAGGATCTGGTCGAGGAGGTCGGCCGCATCCACCGCTACGGCAACATCCCGACGCGTCCGCTGGTGGCGCCAGTCGAGCCGCCGCCGCGCGACGAAGGTTGGCGCCGGCGCATGCTCGTGCGCGCTGTGCAGGATCGCTTGGCGCGCGACGCGCGCCTCCTCGAGGCGTTGAGCTACAGCTTCGTCTCCGACGCGCTGCTCGAGCAGTTGTCGCTCTCCGCCCTGCCGCATGTCGCGGTCGTCAATCCCGTGGCCGAGGGCTTCAGCCGCATCCGTCGCGGCGTGCTGGGCAGCGTGCTCGAGAAGGCGCGCGACAACCGCCACCATGCCGAACGCGTGGCGCTGTTCGAGGTGGGCAAGGGCTACTTGCCCGAGCAGGCCAACGCGCGCGGCGAACCGCGCGAAGTCCACGAGTGCGCCATCGTCCTCGCCCTGCCGCCGTCGAAGGAACAGCGCTCCGACGGCGCGGCGTGGACCCAGGTGCGCGCCATCGTCGAAGACCTGTTGGCCGGACTGGGCCACGAGCGCGCCGTCGCCGGCCCCGCGCAGGCGTGCGAACCCTGCGCGCACCCGATCGTGCGCGCCGCCTTCCGTTCGGCCGATGGCGCGCACGAGCTCGCCGTCGCCATGGCGCTCGATCCCGTTTTCGCGCAACGGCTGGGCTTCGCGGGCGACTTGAAGAGCGACGTCGCTTGCGCCGTCGTGTCGATCGACGCGCTGCTCTCCGCCGCGTCCGAACCGCGCGGCTACCAGCCCTTGCCGCGCTTCCCGGGCGTGAAGGTGGACGTGGCCGTCGTCGTGCCCGATGCGGTGCCCGCGGCGCGTTGCGAGGAGCTGCTGGCGCGCTCGGGCAAGGGGCTCGTGCGCGCGCTCGAAGTCTTCGACGTGTATCGCGGTGGCGTCCTGCCGCCGCAAGCGCGTTCGCTGGCTTGGCATGTCGAGCTGCGCGCGGACGACAAGACGCTGGGCGAAGCCGAAGTGCAGAAGTTCCTCGAGCGCGTCGAACGCGCGCTGGGCGAGATCGGCTGCACGCTGCGGCGCCAGTGAGCGCACGCCGCGCTCACATCCGCAGCAGGTGGGCGAACACGATCGAGGAGGTCCCGGACGCGACGGCCGCGAGCGTCGCCGTCCATGCGCGCACCTGCTTGGAGCGCGAGACGAGGCCGGCTCGCGTGGCGCAGAGAAGGCCAAGGCTCGCTGGCGCCGCGAGCCACAGTGCCGTCGTCGACGAGGCGCCGAGGGGCGCGGCCAACAAGCCCGCGCCCACGCCCGGCGCCAAGAGGTAGAGCGCGGCGTACAAGCGCACGCAGTGCGCGCACTCGGCGAGCGGGCCAAGCAGCAACGCCGAGAGCGGCGGCAGCCACACGCAAGCGGCGGCTTGGAGCCAAGGGCTCGAGCGCAACCGGCGCGCGAGCCGCGCGCTCAGAACCACTCCCGTCGGCCGACCTGGTACTCGCGCACGAACTCGCTGTCGCTCTTGCTCAGGTACACGATGCCTTCGATCACGCCGACGACCCAAGCCGCGAGGATGCTGAGTCCCGAAGTGCACAGGCCGCCGATGAAGGTCACCAGCAGCATGACCGCTCCCGCTTCGCGGTAGCCGAGCACGAACTTGTGCACGCCCACGAAGCCCAGGAGGATCGCCAGCACGCCGGCGAGCACGCGCTTGCTGTCGTGCGGGAGCGCATCGACGGCGCCGGGAGCGAAGGCGCCGGGAGAGATGGGGATGGGCGAGATGGGGCCGAAGCGAGAGTTCTCGAGCGAAGCTTGACCGGCAGGCGACGCGCTGGATGTCGCCGCCGTCAGAGGCAAAGGCGGTGGCGGGGGAGTGGCGGTGGGGGTCGCGGCGCTCGTCGCGCTGCCTAGCGTCGCGGGCGGCGGCGGCGGGGGCATGGCTTGTGGTGTGTGCGAAGCTGCAGGCGCGGGAGCAGGATCACCCTTGGTCGCCTGCGTGGACACCGGCCCTAGAGCCACTGCGGCCTGCGGGGGCAGCGGGGGCGGATTCGGCGACTGCGAAGGAGGCGACGGAGGTGAGGACGGCGAGGACGCTGTGCTTGATGTTGTCGCTCCGCCTCCCGACCCATGCGGCTGTGCTGCGCTTGGCGCTGACTGCGGGTTCGTGGCGACCTGCTCTCGGCAGGCTTGTTCCGCGCCAGCTCCTTCCGCGCTGGCAGGCTCAACATCGCCCTGTCCTGCATCGGGTTGGCCTGCATCGGGTTGGCCTGCATCGCGTTGGCCTGCACCAGTTAGGGGCAGGTCCCAGCCCGTGGGCTCCGGCATGGGCTGCGGGGGGGGCTGCGGCGGTAGTTCGGGCGAGTTGGCTTGTTCGGTCATCACTCTGGACGGACTGTGCTGGACGATCTCTGCTGGGAGGCCCCGGGAGTCTGGCAGTCCCAGACTTCGCAAATACGGTCCCCGAAGGCCACTATTGCCGGGCGGGTAGAAGGAAATTCGGGCCCAGTCCGGCCAAGTCGCGGCCTCGACGGTCGGCGGCCCTGCAACGAGGCGGCGCAGATGCGATACTTCCCCGCGCCCGATGGTCAAGGTAGTCCTCGTCAACCCGCCGTCGCCGTCCCAATACCGCGTCAGTCGCGGGTTGATGGGTGGCTTCGGCATGGCGGTCAATCCGGGACTCCTGTACCCGCCGATCGAACTGGCGCACATCGCCGGCGTGCTGTTGCAGGACGGCTTGGAGGTGGCGATCCACGATGCCGACGCGCGCGGACTCGACGCCGCGGGGGCGCTCGGAGCCATCAAGCTCGAGCGGCCCGACTTCGTGTGCGTCGATTCGTCGTCGACTTCGCTCGACTTGGACCTCGAGCTGTGCCGCGCGTTGCGCGCCGAGTTGGGCGTGCCGGTGGCGATCCTCGGTTCGCAGGTGACCTACACGCCGGGCGAGATCTTCGAGCGCGACGCGGTCGACGTGGTCGTGCGCGGCGAGCCCGAGCACACCGTGCGCGACCTTGCGCGCGCCGTGCGCGACGGCGCGGTCTTCGCCGGGATCGCCGGCACCTCGCGCAAGGCAGGCGGGAACGTGGTGCACGAGCCCGAGCGCGAGAAGATCGAACGCCTCGACGACCTGCCCCTGCCGGCGCGGCACCTGCTGGACAACGCGGCCTACCGCTTCCCGGGGATCGACGGTCCCGTGACGACGGTCAAGAGCTCGCGCGGATGTCCGCTCAACTGCAGCTTCTGCGGGTACACGCTGGCGCAAGGCCTGCGCTTCCGCTTCCGCTCGCCCGAGCACGTGCTGGCGGAGCTCGTCGACATCGTGCGCGTGCATGGCGTGAAGCAGGTCGTGTTCCGCGATCCGATCTTCTCGACCAGGAAGGACCGCGTGTTGGCGATCTGCGAGGGGATCCGGCGCGAGAAGCTGGACTTGTCCTGGCAGTGCGAGACGGCGGTCAAGACGCTCGACGCCGAGCTGGTGGGCGCCATGGCGGCGGCGGGCTGCACGCACATCTCGCTGGGCGTCGAGTCGGGCAACGTCGAGATCCAGAAGAAGCACTGCGGATCCAAGCTGCTCGACGGCAGGAAGGAGCTCGACGTGGCGCGTTGCGTCGAGGTCTTCGAGGCCGCGCGACGCAATGGCGTGGAGACGCGCGCCTTCTGCATGGTCGGCTTCCCCGAGGAGACCGAGCGGATGGTCGAGGAGACCTTCGATCTGGTCGAGCGCTGCGATCCCGACCAGGTGCAGTTCTGCGCCGTGACGGCGTACCCGGGCACGCCGCTCTTCAAGATGCTGCACGGCACGCGCGAGTTCGACTACGCGACGATGACTGGCTTCAAGGCGCTCGAGGGCAACGAGCACATGAGCGCCGCGCGCATCGAGGAGAAGATCCGCGAGGGCTACCGGCGCTTCTACCGTCGGCCGCGCCGCTTGGTGCGCGAGCTGCGCCATCCCTTGCGCTTCGCCGGCAAGTTGGCGCGCTACGCGACCTTGTTCCGCTCGCGCTGAGCGGCCGCGGCGCCAGGATGGGGCCTGCCGGACGAGTGCTGTTCCCTGCGGAGAGCCGGTCGCCTATCCTTGGCGCCTGCGCGAATCCTCCCTCCCGCGCGGCACGGAGCCCATGAGCCAGATCGAGAACATCCTGCAGGAGAACCGCTTCTTCCCCCCGTCGCGCGAGTTCAGCGCCAAGGCCCGCATCGGGACCGAAGAGGCTTACCAGCGCATGTGGCGCGAATCCGTCGAGGATCCCGCCAAGTTCTTCGGACGCGTGGCGCGCGAGTTGCCGTGGTCGACGCCCTTCGGCGAGGTGCTCGACTGGTCGGGGGCGCCCTTCGCCAAGTGGTTCGTGGGCGGTCGCATCAACGTCTGCGACGCCTGCGTCGACCGCCATGTGCGCGAGGGTCGCGGCGACAAGCGCGCCCTGGTGTTCGAGGGCGAGCCCGGCGACGCGCGCACGCTGACCTATGCCGAGCTGCAGCTCGAGGTGGCGCGCTTCGCCAACGTGCTCAAGTCGCGCGGCTTGAAGAAGGGCGATCGCGTCGCCGTCTACATGCCCATGATCCCCGAGGCCGCCATCGCCATGCTGGCTTGCGCGAGCATCGGCGTGGCGCACTCGGTGGTCTTCGGCGGCTTCAGCGCGCAGGCGCTGGTGGACCGCATCGAGGACGGCGGTTGCGTCGCGGTCATCACCGCCGACGGCTCGTGGCGGCGCGGGGCGCTCCTCGCGCTCAAGCCGCAGGTCGACGAAGCGGTGGCGCAGACGAGCGGCGTGCACACGGTGTTCGTCGTGCGCCGCGCGGGCAACCCCGTGGCCTTCGACGCGCGTCGCGACGTGTGGCTGCACGAGGCCGCCGCGCGCGCGTCGGCCGACTGTCCGCCCGAGCCCATGGACAGCGAGGACCTGCTGTT
>SXGT01040139.1_pt1 | contig 14083 bp, 10 predicted proteins | sample 3176221 | NCBI WGS metagenome assembly SXGT01 (sample SAMN11356862, study PRJNA531348) | freshwater metagenome | isolation source: freshwater sample F1-120 | place: China: Fuxian Lake, Yuxi | collected 2017-12-25 | reverse complement strand
TGGCCGGATCCCACGGATCGCCGACCGGGAAGTTCTCCATCATGTTCTTCATGATCTCGATGCCCTCATCGTAGCGGCTGCGCGGCAACAGGATTCGGGACGGCAGGATGCAGGACTGGCCGCTCATCACGCAGGCCATCAACGCGGCCATCGGCAGGGCCATGGTGAAATCGGCATCGTCGAGCACGATGTGGGCGCTCTTGCCGCCGAGTTCCAGCAGCGTCTTCTTCACCGTCGGCGCACCGGCGGCCAGGATCGCCCGGCCGGTCGCCGTCGACCCGGTGAAGGTGATCATGTCCACCCGTGGGTCGGCCGCCAGCGCGGCGCCGACCGCATTGGCATTGGAGGTCACCACGTTGAACACGCCGGGCGGGATGTCGGTCTCCTCGGCCACGATGCGGCCGTACTCGCTGCCCGACCACGGAGTGAGCTGCGCGGGTTTGAGTACCACCGTGTTGCCCGCCATCAGGGCGGGCACGGTCTCGGCGATGTTCAGATAGAACGGCACATTCCACGGGGTGATGGCGCCGACGACGCCGACCGCCTCATAGTGGATCTTGCGCCGGGCGGGCCCAAGCGGGGTGTCATGCACGCCGTTGTCGGCCAGGTACTCGAAGTTCCTGCCGTGCTCGGCCCAATGCTTGACTTCCTCGATGGGGCTCTCGATCTGGCTGCCGGTGACCTTGACCGGGCAGCCCACCTCGGTGATGAGCACCCGGCGCAGATGTTCCTTGTTGCGCTCCAGCGCCTCGTGCAGCTGGGTGAGGCAGTGATGGCGGAAGTCGAGGTCGCGGCTCCAGTCGGTGTCGTCGAAGGCGCGCCGGGCCGCCGCGACGGCACGCGCCATATCGTCGGTGGTGCCGTCGGTGGCCTGACCGGCCACCTGCTCGTCGGCCGGGTGGGTCACATCGAAGTGCGCTCCGCTGGCGGTGAGCTGAAGCTCCCCGTCGATGAGCATGCGCTGTTCGCCGGCCAGGACTCCTGTGTCGCTCTGCACGCTGGTCATCTGCTCAGCATTACAAATCGGCGCGGCAGTGTCAGCCCCTTGGGCCGAATCGGTTACTTGATGCCGACGGCGTGCCGCAGCTGGGCGAGGAAATCTCCCTCGTCATCGCTGCGCACGATGTAGTGCGAGATCGCGACCCGGATGGCGGTGGACGCCTTCACCTGGGCGTTGGCCCCGGAGAGCAGTTTGAGCAGACGTGCCCGCATCACCGGTATCACGTGGGTCAACTGGGCGATGACGACCTCGGGTTCGATGTCGACGACCCGGACCCCGGAGTAGGACTGCTGGTACTCGACGATGAATCGCAGTGCGGCGTCCAGCTTTTCGGTGCCACGCAGGCCGGCGGTCGCAGTGCTGATCCCGGTGTCGAACATCTCGCGCTCGTAGACACCGAATGCACCGAGCAGTTCCTCCTTGGAGGCGAACCAGCGGTACAGCGTCGGCCGGGACACCCCGGCCTGTAGCGCCACCTCGGACAGACTCAGCTTCGTCTGCCCGCTGCGTCCGAGCACCTCAGCCGTCGCGGCCAGAATCCGGCGCCGCGTCGAGGTGTCCTCGGCGGCGTCGGCGTGCGCGGAAAGGGGCTTGTTCACGGTACCGATGGTAGTGGTTGTGCCATCACAAAGAGCCCTTCAGTGCGTAAACCGTGTCGAGTTCCTCCAGCGCGGACACCGCCCGGCCGAGTCCCTCCATGGCGATGCCCTCGTCCTGCATCCCGCCCATCCCGGCGGTGATCACGGTGGCGACATAGGCGTACAGCGCCGCCTGACGGTACCGCTGCCACAGTTCGTCGCGGTCCATCTCGGGTCCGCCCGCGGCGTGCAGGGCGGCGCGGTACACGTCCAGCAGTTCGCGCTGGTTCCCGACCCGCGCGTCGGTGGTCATGCTGGTGATCAGGGTGTAGGACAGTTCCCGGGACGGATGCCCGCGGCGCACCGCCTGCCAGTCGAGCAGTCCGGCTCTTCCGTTGCGGAAGTAGACATTTCCCGGATGCGCGTCGCCGTGCATGATGGTGTGCGGGCCCCGGTCGATCAGGGTGGCCACCGCCCGGTAGTTGTCATTGATGAACTGACCCGTGCGCACCGGGATCGCGGTCCTGCGCTCCAGTCGGCGGGCTGCGGCATTGGCCAGTGATCCGGTCAGCAACGAGGTCGCATCACCCGACGCGGTGTACACCCAGGGGTAGGGATCCAGTCGTCGCCAGAAGGTGGCGTGCACCCGCGCCAGCAATTCGACGATGAGCGCCGCGCGGTCCGGGTCCAGTGGGTGCAGAGTGTCGGGGAATTCACAGGCCGGCTGTCCGTCGGCCGCCAGATCCTCCAATACCAGCACGAACCGCCCGGTGACGGGGTCCAGGGCCGCACCGTGGCAGACCGGCACATCGCCGAGCTGGCCGGACAGCTCCCGATAGAACCGCACCTCGGTGTCGGCGAGCCGTCCGAGTTCGCCCATCATTCGGGTGGCTGCGGTTTCTGCGGGCATCTTGACGAAGACCGTGCCGGGCACGTCGGTACCGGTCAGGGCCAGCCGGGCCCGCGACGAGGTCCCGGCGTCGCCGTCGAGCAGGGACACCGAGGTGACGCTGCGCCCGAGCAGGCCCGACAGGTAGGCCGCGTCCAGACCGCCGATGTGGCGGGGGATTGCGCGCGCCCGCCCGAAAATGGCGTCGGTTGCGATACGTTGCATCCCGCGCCCGAGATGTGCGGCCAGACCGAACACCGGGGTGACGCTGCTGACCTGCGGAGGCATCGTCCAAGCTTACAAATCAAATCAATATTGTAAAGCTTATTGAGGGGATTCCCATGTCTGGACCGATGGAGGGGTTCCGGGTCGTCGAACTCGGCGTCTGGGTGGCGGCGCCGGCGGCGGGGGCGATCCTGGCCGACTGGGGTGCCGATGTCATCAAGATCGAACCGCCCGCCGGTGATCCGGCACGCTCGTTCGGCCGGATGTTGGGGCTCGACTCCGACCTCGGTACCGCGTCCAATCCGCCCTTTCAGATGGACAACAGGTCCAAGCGCAGCATCGTGCTCGATCTCGGAACCCCCGACGACCGACGGACCGCCGTCGAATTGATCACCGGCGCAGACGTTTTCCTGACCAACATCCGTCCAGCGGCGTTGGCCCGGTTGGGTCTGGATTTCAGTTCGGTGGCCGTGCACAACCCGCGGCTGGTGTACGGCCTCATCACCGGGTACGGCACCGAAGGCCCCGATGCGGACCGGGCCGCCTACGACGTGGCCGCCTTCTGGGCGCGTGCCGGGATCGCGGACCTGCTGACCAGGCCCGGTGACACCCCGCCGTTTCAGCGCGGCGGAATGGGGGATCACTCCGCCGGGATGACACTGGCGGCGGCGGTGTGCGCCGCGCTGCTGGCCAGAACCCGCACCGGCACAGGGCAACTGGTGACCACCTCGCTGTACCGGCAAGGCGCCTACACGGTGAGCTTCGATCTCAACACCCTGCTGATGTCCGGTCAGCAGGTGGCCATCGGGCAGCGCGAGGCGATGGGTAACCCGTGCATGAACAACTACGCAGCCGGTGACGGCAAGCGATTCTGGATCGTCGGCCTGGACGTGGCGCGGCACTGGCCGGCGCTGTGCCGGTCGGTGGGTCGCGAGGACTGGCTGACCCGGTACCCGACGCCTCGGGACCGGTTCACCCATGCCCGCGACATCATCGCCGAACTGGACACCCTCTTCGCGACCAGGACGCTACCGGAATGGGAGCAGGTGTTTGCCGGCGAACCCGACTTCTTCTGGTCACCCATCAATTCGCTCGACGACGTGGTCGCCGACGAACAGTTCCATGCCGCCGGGGGCATCGTCTATGTGCCCGAGGGGGATTCGAGCACGCCGATGGTGGCCAGCCCCGCCGACTTCTCGGCCACACCGTGGCGCCCGCGCGGCCCGGCGCCCGAACTCGGTGAGCACACCGCACAGATCCTCGCCGAACTCGGCGGCACTCAGGACCGCTGACGGTTCACCTCGTCGAGCAGTTCGGTCAGCTGTGCCCGGCTGACCGCGCCACCGCTGAACGACACCATCCGCCCGACCGGGATGGACCCGAGCATGCGCAGCATGTCGGTGCCCAGCGCCGAACCCGCCGCACCCTCGGGTGCCGCGCTCGCCAGCGCCGCCGCCACGATCGGGGCGGCCACCGGATCGCCGACCAACTCGCCGAGCGTGGAATCAACGGTGAACGCGACGGCCGGGGCAACGTCTGCGTCGACGGTCACATCGGTGTGCAGGCGCAGGTCTCGGCTCGATGCCCCCACGGACACCGCGTACTCACCCTCCTCGACCAGCCGGCGCCCGGCCCGCACATCCCAGTATCCGAGTTCGTCACGGGGGACCCGGATCTCGACGTCGACCAGTGCGCCGGGTGCCACGGTGATCCCGGCGAACCCAACCAGCCACCGCGGCGGGCGCGATACCCGCGACCCCGGCAGCCCGGCGTAGACCTGGACCACCTCGCGGCCCGCGCGGTCGCCGGTGTTCACCACCGACACCCGCACCGTCAGACCCTCGGCGTCGGAATCCACGGCCAGGTCGGTGTAGTCGAACCGGGTGTAGGACAACCCGTGCCCGAACGGGAACGTGACCGCCGTCGCACGGGCGTCATACCAGCGGTATCCGACGAATACCCGTTCCCCGTAGAGGATGTGGCCGTCCTCGCCGGGAAAGTTGAGATAGGCCGGGCTGTCCTGCAACCGCACCGGCACCGTCTCGGCGAGGCGCCCCGACGGGTTGACCGCGCCGAACAGGACGTCGGCGATCCCGCGCCCGCCGCCCTGTCCGACCAGGGCACCGTCCAGGATCGCCGGGGCCAGGCCGGCCACCCGGTCGAGAGCCACCACCCCGCCGTGCGCCAGCACGACGACCGTGCGGGGTTGCACCTGCACCACGGCGGACAGCAGATTGAGTTGGTCGGCGGGCAGGTCGATGTGGGTGCGGTCGAAGCCCTCGGATTCGTCCTCGGCCGCCAACCCGAGGAACACCACCGCGGCGTCGGCATCGGCGGCGGCTGCGAGGGTCTCGGCGGTGAGATCCTCGGAGTAGGTGACCTGATGCCCGTCGGCGTGGCGGCGGATCTCCTCCAACGGCACGTCGACCCGGGTCGGATTCACATGGGAGCTGCCACCACCCTGATAGCGGGGCGTCACCGCGAACCCGCCGATGACCGCGAGTGAGGACGGTGCGAGCGGCAACAGGTCGTCCTTGTTCTGCAGCAGCACGATCGAGCGGGCGGCGGCCTCCCGGGCCAGATCGTGGTGCGCATCGGCATCGAAGGTCGCTGCGCTACCGCGGTTTTCGGTAACCCGGGCGGCCAGGGTGGCGACTCGGCCGGCGGCGCGGGCCACCACCGTCGCGTCCAGGGTGCCGGCCTCGACGGCGGCGACGACGTCGGCGTCGGTCACGCCGTTGGTGGCGGGCATCTCCAGATCGAGGCCCGCGGCCACTGCGGTGACCCGGTCGCGGACCGCCCCCCAGTCACTGATGACCGCACCGTCGAAACCCCACTCCTCGCGCAGTACCGTGCTCAACAGCCAGGTGTTCTCGGCCGCGTACACCCCGTTGACCCGGTTGTAGGCGCACATCACCGTCCAGGGCCGGGCCGCGGTGACGACGTGCTCGAACGCACGCAGATACAGTTCACGCAGCGTCCGCTCGTCGACATCCGAGCTCGACCGCATCCGGTCATCCTCGGCATTGTTCACGGCGAAGTGCTTCAGCGAGGCGCCCACGCCCTGGCCCTGCACGCCGCGCACCCACGCCGCACCGAGTGTCCCGGCGAGCAGCGGGTCTTCGGAGAAGTACTCGAAATTGCGCCCGCACCGCGGATCCCGTTTCAGGTTGACGCCGGGGCCGAGCAGCACGTGCACGCCGAGGGCCCGGCTTTCGGCGCCCAGTGCGGCGCCCACCCGTTCGACGAGTTCGGGATCCCAGGTCTGGCTGAGCCCGACCGCCGGCGGGAAACAGGTGGCCGGTTCGCTACCGCCCAGGCCCAGATGGTCGCCGGTGCTGCCGGCCTGTCTGCGGACCCCGTGCGGGCCGTCGGTCAGCAGTATGGACGGGACGTTGCCCACCGCCTTGGTGGTCCAGAAGGTGGCGCCGCTGCCGAGGGCGGCCTGCTCTTCGAGGGAGTCGGTCACCGTTCCCATTGTTCACCCTCGCCGCGTGGCCCCATCGGACGAGGAACTCAGCGGCGCTCAGGGCGGCGGCATAGCTTTACAAACTATCGCTGAACTGTCACGCTGAATCTGCCGCGACGTCGATGTCGCACGCGCTGGAGGAGGAGACATCGGTGACGGTTGCCAGCACGCCGCAGGCCCGCGAATACAGCCCGTTCGACATCACGTCACACGACTTCTGGAGTCAGCCGTTCGATATCCGCGACCGGACCTTCGCCCAGCTGCGGGCCCTCGACGGGATCAGTTGGCATCAGCCGTTGCCGACACTGTTCGACATCGAAGAGCCGGGGTTCTGGGCGCTGACCCGGCGCGCCGACCTCCAATTCGCCAGCCAGAACCCGGATCTGTTCACCTCGGCGCAAGGGGTGGCGCTCGATCCGATGCCCGCCGAGGTGCAGAAGTTCGCGACCTTCTTCCTGGGCATGGATCCACCGCAGCACACCACCTATCGGCGACTGATCAGTTCGGCTTTCACACCGCGCAATGTGCGCCGGATCGAGGAACAGATCCACGCCAACGCCGTCGCCATCGTCGACGACCTCATCGGCGCGGGTGACATCGACTTCGTCGAGGCCTGTTCGGCGCGGCTGCCGATGCGGACCATCTCGGACATGCTCGGGGTACCGTCGGCCGACCAGCCCGCCCTGGCCAAAGCTGCCGAAAAGCTGTTCAGCATGAGCGATGACGAATTCTCCACGCTCGAAGAGCGGGCCATGGCCACCATCAACGAGATCATGCTGATCTCGGGTACCGGCGTGGAACTGGCCAAGTTCCGGCGCGCCAACCCGGGCGACGATCTGATGACCAGCATCGTCAATGCCGAGGTCGACGGGCATCGCCTCACCGATGAGGAGATCGGTGCGTTCCTCATCCTGCTGGCCTCGGCGGGCAACGACACCACCAAACAGTCGACCACCCATGCCATGCTGGCGCTGGCCGCCAATCCGGACCAAAGGGACTGGCTGATGGAGGATTTCGACGGCCGGATCGGGATGGCGACCGAGGAATTCGTGCGCTGGTCCACCCCGGTGTTGCAGTTCGCCCGGTTTGCCACCCAGGATGTCGAGGTCGCGGGCCAGCGCATCAATGCGGGGGACAAGGTCGGCCTGTTCTACTGTTCGGCAAACCGCGACGAAAGCGTGTTCGCCGAGCCACAGAAATTCGACCTGAGCCGCTCACCCAACCCGCAGGTGGGCTTCGGCGCGGGCGGCCCGCACTTCTGCCTGGGCAACCAGCTGGCCAAGAGCGAGCTGCGGAACATCTTCCGCGAACTGCTGACCCGGCTCACCACCATCGAACTGGGCGAGCCCGATCTGCTGTACAGCAGTTTCGTGCACGGCATCAAACGGCTACCCGCGCACGTGCGATGAGTGCGCGGCACCTCGGCACGGAACCGATCGACGGCGTCGATGACGCGACCATCGCCGCCGCGCTCGAGCAGTTGTCGGTCCCGGCACTGATCGCCTCGGTCGTCCAGATCACCGGTGACCCGTCCTTCATCCGCGGGTCGATACGGCCGATCCAGTTCGTGCAGAACGAATTTCAGGGCCTGCTCGACGAGCCGAGCAAGTCGCAGCTACGCCTCGTCGCGCTCGAGGCCATCTGCGCGTGGCGGGACGCCGGGTGCCCACCCACGCCGCCGATCGGCACCGAACTGATCCGTGAGGTGATGGACTGGATCGCCTGCGAACCGGTGCCCGATGACAACGCGGCGCTCTACATCGAGGAGATGGACCTCGAGGGCCGCAACCCGCGCGCCATCGCCGCGGACGGGTTGACGCCGCCACCGGGCTTCTCGGTGCTCATCATCGGTTTCGGCGCCTCCGGTCTGCTGGCGGCGATCCGGTTGCAGGAGGCCGGAATCCCGTTCGAGGTCGTCGACAAGAACCCCGATGTCGGTGGGACCTGGTTCGAGAACAGCTATCCGGGCTGCCGGGTGGACGTGGCGAGCCACTTCTACTCCTACTCCTTCGAGCACGTCGGCGATTTCGGCGCCTACTACACCCGCCAGCCAGAGCTCTACGACTATTTCCGCTCGGTGATGAAGGACCACCAGATCGACGCCCATGTCTCGTGGGGCCGGGAGGCAACGCGCGCGCAGTGGGATGACCAGACGGGTCAGTGGACGGTGACACTGCGCAGGGCCGACGGGTCGACAGAACATCGGCGCGCCTCGGCGATCATCTCCGGCGTCGGCTTTCTCAATCGCCCGCTCATCCCGGAGCTACCTGGGCTGGAAAGCTTTGCCGGCCCGGCCTTCCACTCGGCGCAGTGGGATCACGCGGTGGACCTGCGCGGCAAACGGGTCGCCCTCATCGGAGCCGGTGCCAGCGGATTCCAGATCGGCCCCGCCATCGTCGACGAGGTCGACCATCTGGTGGTGTTCCAGCGGACGCCGCAATGGATGGCGCCCAACCCGCGCTATCACGCGTGCGTCACCGACGGTGAGCGCTGGGCGATGCGTCACCTGCCGGGATACTCCCGGTGGTACCGCTTCATGCTGATGTGGCAGTCCAGTGACAAGATGCTGGAATTGGTTCGCGCGGACCCGGATTGGCACGATTTTCCGCGCACCGCGAACGAGGCGAGCGCCGCCCGGCGCGAGTTCTTCGTGAAGTGGATCGAGGATCAGGTCGGCGACATCCCTGACCTCGCCGCCAAGGTCACCCCGAACTATCCGCCGATGGCCAAACGCATGCTGCAGGACAACGGCAGCTGGCTGCGCTGCCTGCGGCGCGAGCATGTGACGTTCGTCAACGACCCGATCACCGGTATCGACGGGACTTCGATCAGCACTGCCGAGGGCCGCCATGAGGTTGACGTCATCGTGCTGGCCACCGGTTTCCGCGCCTCGGAGGTGCTCTGCCCGATGGAGGTGATCGGCCGCGACGGGGTGCCGATATCCGAGGTCTGGGGCGGCAAACCCGCTGCCTTCAATGGTGTTTCGGTGAACGGTTTCCCGAACTTCTTCATGATGGCCGGGCCGGGAACCGGGCTGGCCCACGCCGGCAGCGTGATCTTCATGTTGGAATGCCAGATGCGTTATATCGGTGCGGCGCTGCGGACGGTCATCGAACGGGGCAAGCGCACGATCGAACCCACCGCCGAGGCCTACGCGCGCTACAACAGTGAGCTCCAGGACGAGGTGGCCACCCTGATGTGGGGCCATCCGTCGATCGAGCACTCCTGGTACAAGGCGCCCGACGGCGGTGTCTACGTGCTGAGTCCGTTCGGGTCGGTGGAGTACTGGAAGCGCACCGGGGTGCTCGCCGATGCGGATCACGTGCTGGGGTGACACCAGCCGGGCTGTTACCGACATCCTCGAAATTTCCCTTGCGCGGGGCCTTGGAAGGCACCTGGTCCAAGCCCATCGCGTCCATCCGTTCGTGCACACTGATCGGCCCATGATCGAGTCCGGACGTCTCCTGTGCGGTCCGCAGCGGTCCTGACCCGTTTGGGTCACGCGTAGAACGATTTCCGCGAGATGCCGTGCTCGACACGGAACGCCGAGAGCGCCTCGCGGGGCGCGTCACCGGGCCACTGCGCGATGGCCAGACCGACGCCGGGATCGATGGGTTCATCGACAACCACAAACCCACTCCGTGAGGCAGAAGGTCGGCCACCAAGTCATCTGAACCGTCACCGATGTCCTGATGTCAGTGCTTGCACGGGGCCATGATTCGGAGTAGCATCGAACACAAGTTCGAATGCGATGTTGCTCCCATTGCCACCCGGTGAGCACAGACCGCGACTCCGGTCGCCGCGAGGTTCGACGGCCCCTATGGGGGCTGTGCGAGCCGTATTGACTGATCGTGCCCTTTTGGGCACCTTCTGTGAAAGTCGGTATCCCTATGGACGCCACCCATCTCAATACGTTCATCAATGCGCTGATCGATGATCTTGCTGTTGCGCCGCCGCCCGATGATGATGCCGATCGCCGGTTGTTTGATCTGTTGGACTCTCCGCGGCGGGTGATCGATGAGCAGCCCCTGCTGGCGGTGCTGGCGGCGGCGGTGACCTTGCGCAATCTGTTCGATCATGTGATCGCCCAGGCGGTTGCGGCCGCGGAGCGCGCGGGGATTCCGGCGCGCAACCACCTGCGCTCGGGGGCTGATCTGCTCACCTGTCTGGGGGTGGCGCCGGGTGCGGCGTACCGGGCGGCGCGGGTGGGGCGGGCCGCGCCGACGCTGCCGGCGTTGACGCGGGCTCAGCGCCTGGGTGGGGTGGGTATCGAGTTCGCCGACGCCATCGGCAAAGGAGTCGCTCACATCCACACCCGGGTGCCGTTGTGCGACGAGGAACGCGCGAGCGTCGTCACGTCGCTGATGATTCAGACCACGCGCTCTGGTGTCGATAAGAAGGCCCGCGAGATCGCCATCGCCAGAACCGCCGCTCAGCCTGTCGACGACGGCGCGGTGCCGGTGGCGGAGAACGCCGACCTCAACGACATGACCGTGGTGCAGACCGGGGACGGGCGGGTCGCGGCCGGCCTGGATCTCGACGCGCTCACGGCAGAGGAACTGTTGGCCGCGCTGGACCCGTTGTGCCGGCCGATACCGCTGCCGGACGGTTCGCCGGATCCCCGCCCTGCTGGGCGGCGCCGCGCGGATGCGTTCGGGCAGATCATGCGCACCTACCTGTCGAACTCGCAGCGCCCGATGAGCGGTGGCGTGCTGCCGCACGTCACCCTCATCCGCCCCGCCGCATCAGTGGGGTCCACAGCGGGGGCCGAGGGGGCTGTGGATTCACTGGGGTTCACCGGCCCGGTCAGCGCCCGCACCGCGGATCTGATTGCCTGCGACAGCACCCTGACCACGGTGCTCGTCGACCACTCGGGCATACCGCTGGACCTCGGGCGCGCCGAGCGACTGTTCACACCGGCGCTGCGCAAAGCCCTGGGTATCCGCGACCGGGGCTGCGCATTCCCCGGCTGCGGCCGTCCGGTGTCCTGGTGCGACGCCCACCACATCACCCCGTGGAGCAGCGGCGGGCACACCAGCATCGACAACGGGGTGCTGCTGTGTCGACTGCACCACACCGCGATCCACCACGGCGGCTGGCAGGTCTACCTCGGTGACGACCGCCACCCCTGGTTCATCCGACCGCACAACCCGACCGGCCCCCAACCGGCACACCTGAGATCCCACGCCCGACGCACCATGACCGACCTACCCACCGCCGCATAAACCACGACTCAGCACCTTGAAAACTGAACAGAGAAAATCGCCCGCACAGCGGGTCCGGCGGCAGAGCACGCCGCCGGACCCGCCACCACGGCTCGATCCCGACCAAAGATCAACGCACGCAAGGCCGCAACCATTGGCGGCTTGGGTCGACGCGGGTTATCAGCGACCCTGCCGGCGGCGCACCAGAACCGACTGTTGGATGGCGCCGACGGCACCCTTCTCGTCGAACAGTGTGCCCAGGGTGGTGCCGATGCCGTCGGGTCCGTAGTTCGTCTCGGCCCGGATGCCGATCCACGGCCCTTCGGGCACCCGGTGGATGTGCACCACCAGATCGGTATTGAGGAAGGTCCACTGTCGGATGTCGATCTTGGTGCCGATCCCGTTGGCGTCATCGGCCACCGTGAACAGTCTCTGCAACGGTGTCATCGTTTCGCCCTTGACCACATCGACGGTGGGACTCAGCCAGGATTCGCCGGGGCCGTCGGCCAAAGGCTCAGTCAGCCAACGCCAATCGATGCTGTGCACATAATTGGTGTCCCAGTCCTTGGCCATGTCCCGGCTGCGGGCATCGGCCAGTGGACGCAGTGGCGGGGCCGGGGCGTGCACCACCTCGGTGGTGTCCTGGTGCTGCAGCCGCCACCCACTGGCGCGCGCGACGGCTCGCGGGGCGCCATCCGGGCCTGGGGCGAGCATCTCGGCGGTGATCAACTCGATCTGCTTACCCGCGCGTTCGCGTTGCGCCCGCACCCACAAGTCGCCCTCGGCGGGCACCGGGCCCAGCAGATCGATCAGCACGCGGCTCAGCCGGGTGTCCTCGCGCTGCTCACAACGTTCCAGGGCGCGCACCAACAGCGCCGACGGCGGGGCGCCGTGCTGAATGGACGCCGACCAGGTGCTGCGCACCAGATCGGTGGCGGCGAACCGCTCCCCGACGGGGTCGTCGGCGTCGAGGAGTTCGTAGTAGCAGTCCGACACGGGCGTTGTCTCCAAAGGGTTCAGGGTGCGGCGACGTCGACGCTGACGGCGTCGAGCCGGGACAGCTTGGTGCCGATCAGGCGCTCCGGATAGGCGTGGGTGCTGGACAGCAGGAACAGGGTGCGTCCCTCGGGCCCGCCCAGTGCGCACGCGATGGCAGCCCGTCCGGCCATGTCGATACGGTCGGTGACGCCGTCAGGGGTGACGCGCTCGAACGCATGCGCCAGGGTCATCGCCGCCCACACCCCGCCGTCGGCGTCGACCGCCAGCCCATCGGGCGGGCCGTCCAGACCGTCGGCGAACACCCGCCGGTCGCGCAGGGCGCCGTCATCGTCGACGGAAAAGGCGCTCAGCCGGCGGGCCGTCGATTCCGCGACCACGAAGCTCCCATCGGGGGTGATCACCATGCCGTTGGGAAAGCTGAGGTTCTCGGCGACCACCGACACCCGGTCATCGAGATCCAGCCGGATGATCACCCCGCCGTCGCGGGCCTGCGATCCGATATATGCCCGGCCTGCGGGGTCCACGACCATATCGCCGAGATCCGCGGGCGCCAGATCCGCCAGATCGGCCAGCACCGAGACCGATTCACCGTCGTAGGCCAGAATCTGACGGCGCCGGGTGGAGGCGATCAGCAAGGTGCCATCCGGCCGGAAGCCCAGTCCCGACGGCGCGTGGCCGGGCAGTGGCAAGGTGGACATCTCGCCGTGCAGCGTGACGGTGTGCACCGCATCGCCGAGCATGTCGGAGAACCAGACCAGGCTCTCGAACCAGCGCAGGCCCTCACCGAAGCAGAACCCGTTGGCCAACGGCTGGATGGTCATGGGGCCACGATAGCCGACCTGACGGCCGCACCTTTACAAAACACGCCTCAAATGTCACGCTCGCTGGGTGCGTAAATACCACCGCCACACACTGCTGTATCTGCACGAGACCATCGATCTGGGCAGCGGCGGCAGTGACGAGTTCAGCGAACGCTTCACTGGCATCTACCACCCGATGATGGGACAGCTGGGGGCCCGGTTGTTCGCACTCTGGGAGACGACACCCTACAACGGGCGATGGCCGCAGGTGACCATCATCTGGGAGATCGACGCGTTCGCCGACTACGCTCGGATCGGCAAGGCGCAGGCCCGCGGCGGCAGCCACGCCGCCGCCGCCACCGAATGGGCGGCCTACCTGTCCGGGATCGGCGCGCACGGCGAGGGCCGGATCATGTATGCCGCGCCGCAGAACCGTAACCTCGCACAGCTACGTGAGGAAGGCTTCACCGCCGAACTGGTGATCCAGGAGATCATGCAGACCAAGCCCGGCAAGCAGGACGACTACATCCGCGAATTGGAACGGCTCTACGTCCCCTGGTCGGAGAGCACCGGCAAGCGCTGGCTCGGATCGTTCACCACCACCTTCCGATTCAACGAGGTCATCCACTACTGGGCGCTGGACGGCGGGTGGGACTGTTTCGAGAACCACTACCCGTCCTGGAAGGACGCCCCGCCCGCGGAGATCGTCACCTGGATGTCGGTGGCGCCCGCGCTGCGCGACGGCTGGGAGGACTCGATCCTCGCCGCACTACCGGCATCCCCGCTGCAGTGAAAGACACTGTGATGTCGAACTTCTCGTACGATCCGTTCGACCCGGCCGTGATGGCCGACCCGCTTCCGTACTACCGGGTGCTGCGCGACGAGCATCCGGTGTACTACCTGCCGCAGTGGGACACCT
>SXGT01675576.1_pt1 | contig 14084 bp, 9 predicted proteins | sample 3176221 | NCBI WGS metagenome assembly SXGT01 (sample SAMN11356862, study PRJNA531348) | freshwater metagenome | isolation source: freshwater sample F1-120 | place: China: Fuxian Lake, Yuxi | collected 2017-12-25 | reverse complement strand
CTCGTGGCTCATGTTGGCCAGGAACTCGCTCTTGAGCCGGTTGGCCTCCTCGGCCCGCTCGCGCTCGCGCCGCACCTCGGTCGAGGTGCGCTGAAGGTCCTCGACGTAGGCGCTGAGCCTGTCGTAGGCCTGCTGGATCGCCCCTCGGGCCGCTCTGCGCTCGGTCGTGTCGCTGAGCATCATCAAGATCACGCCCTCGTCCGAGCCCACCCCGAAGGGGTTGGACTCCGGCGAGATCGACATCGCGACGACGGTGGCCGAGGCCACCCTGCTGTCGCGGCGCTTGAAGGCCGCGTCGGACAGCCTCAGCGTCCCGCTGTCGATGATCCGGTAGATCATCCCCGCGGCCGAGTCGGCCCCCTCGCCGATCTTCAAGTCCAGGATCGACAGGCGAGTCATCTGCCCGGGCTCGTGGCCGAAGAAGGACGCCGCCTGCCCGTTGGCCCGCAGCACCCTGCCGTCGAGGGGATCGAGCAGCAGGATCGGGTTGACGGACCGATCAAAGAGGGTGTTGAGCCCGCCTTGACCCCGGCGTTCGAAGTCCTCCAGCTGGGCAAGGCGCGCCTGCGCGAGGCAGCGGCTCGCGCTGGACTCGACGATCCGCCCCAGGTGCTCAAGCCAGGCCAGATCGCTGTCGCCGAGCTGCCTCCGGGTCCAGATCCCGATCACCGCGCAGGGCTCATTGCCCTGCCACACTGGCACCGCAGCCACGCTGGACAACATCAGATCCCTGGCCAGCGCTCTGGACTGCTCGGCGGCCATGTGGGGCTGCAGCAACACCTCCAGGCCGTCGCTGAGCAGCACTCGACGGCTGAAGAGCGCCTGGACGCAGATGTTGTCGCGGTGGCTGCGCTCGAAGGACCACGACTTGAACGCCGCGCGCTCGCTGAGCAAGGGCACCAGCTGGGACTCCAGCGCTGGCCCTGGGGTAAGCTCTGCCCGGCCAGGCTCGATCAGCCAGGACGCGCCGCCCTCATAGCCGGCCGTGATCAGCCTCGCCAGCGTCCTCTGGAGCACCTCCTGGATCGACCCCACGCTCAGGAGATCGTCGTGAAGCCTCAAGAGCTCGCGCAGGTAATCGCCGCGCTCGCGCTCGAACCGGCCGTGCTCCACGGTCCCGGTCGCGCGCTGGACAGGTTTCTTCCCCTGAAAGCTCCTGGAGATGGGCGCCGTCGGCATCCGAGCCGCCCCGGGCTTGGGCTGCTCGCCCGGCGGCGACCCCTCCGAGGCCGCGCTGGCGCGCTCGGCCGCTTCCTCGGCCAGGGCGCGCGTCGACTGCGTCACCGCAGGATTCGGCGGGGGCCTGAGTGGAGGATCATCGCCCTCAAGTTCGGTGGCGACGGATCTCCTGGGTCTTCCGGGGTGTTCATTCACAACTGGACCGGCGCTGCGCCTCAATGCCCACCCGAGGGGCTCGTCGGCCCCTGCGCGGGGCGATCGACGCGGGTCAACCTTCACCCTCGGGCATCGTCGGAGGGAGCATACCCCAAGTGCTGGAGAGAATCGAGATGCGAGGCGAAGCGAGATCGCCTTCGTCGGGTTGGGTCGGCAAAGGCTCAAGGGCACGCGGCGCTACTCGACGACCTGATACTTTGGCCTGACAGGCTCTGCCGCAGGCTTGACCTTCGAGGGCGCCTCCTCACCCGCAGCGCTCCGCTCCTGCGGGGCTTGCTCGCGTGGCGTTGCGGCCTTCTGGACGGCAGCGCCGCGCTGTCGAGGGGAAGTCTGGGGGGCCTTCGCTTCGGCGACGAGCTGAAGGCTGAGGGTCTGGTTGCCCTTGACCGGATCGATCAAGAGGGGCTGCGGGGCGTGGCCGGCCAACCGCAGCTCGACCTTGAAGGGCGCGTCGTGCTTGTCGAGGTCCAGCGTGAAGGGCGTGACGGCGATCCCCTCTCCGGCCCGCACGATGGCCGCGCCGGCGGGGCTCGTCTCCACAGTGATCGCGACGCGCTCGCCGCGCGGCTTGGGCATCAGGTTGAAGCGACGCGGGGTGTTGTCCTGCTCCGGGAACTCCAAGGTCGTCGCCAGCGCGAAGTGATCCCGCGACCGAAGCTCCAGCTTGACCGCGTCGCCCGGCGCGCCCTCCAGGCGCGCGGGGGCCAGGCCCATGCGCTCGCCGTTGACGAAGATCATGGTCCCCGGCGGGCTGGCCTCGATCCAGACCCCGACCGTGGCCGGGCTCAACGCCGCCTGTGCGCCGTCGTCGCTCAACAACACCGCCGCGATCGTGACCCCCCCGAGCAGCAGCGCCCCGGCGGCCACCGCCAGCCAGATCAGCCCCCGGACGCGCTGCGCCGAGGCCGGCGCCATGACCGGCGCGGGCGCGTCCAGATCAACGAGGTCGGTCTCGACCGTCGGCGCCAGGGATATGCCGTCGGTGTGGAGCATCGGCGCCGAGGGGGTGATCGGCGGCTCCGAGAGTCGGCGCTGGCGCTCGGCGTGGCGCGGCGACGACAAGGCCTCCAGATCCGGCGGGCAGGCCTCTCGCAGGGACTGCAAGAAGGCCTCGGCGTCATGAGGGCGCTCGGCCCTGTCCTTGGCCATCGCCCGATAGATGAAGCGCTTGACCGCCTCGGGGACGTCGACCGTCAACTCGGGCACAGGATCGCTCTGGTGTTTGAGCACCACCCCCAGCGGGGTCGGCGCCTCGAAGGGCACCCGACCCTCCAGCATCTCCCACAAGAGCACGCCCAGCGCGTACAGGTCCGAGCCTCCGTCGATCTCCTCGCCCCGGGCCTGCTCCGGCGACATATACTCAGGCGTCCCGCACACATAGCCCAGGCGCGTGATCCGCGTGCTGTCCGACTGCTGGATCTTGGCGATGCCGAAGTCCAGCACCTTGACGAAGAGCCCCTCGCCCTCGACGTGGCTGATGAAGATGTTCTCGGGCTTCAGATCCCTGTGGATCACGCCGCGCGCGTGGGCCTCGGAGAGCGAGCGGGCGATCTGGCTGACGATGTCCACCGCCTGCGCCAGCCCCAGCGCCCCCTCCCGGTCCATGAGCTGGTGCAGGCTCAAGCCCTCCAGGTACTCCATGGCGATGAAGAGGGTCTGGTCGGCGCACTGGCCGTAGTCGAGCACCGTGATCGTGTTGGGGTGGTGCAGCTTGCTGACGGCGACGGCCTCCTGCAAGAAGCGCTTCTTGCTCATCTCATCCTTGATGAGCTCGCGTCGCATCACCTTGAGGGCCACTTGACGACCGATGGGCTCCTGCTCGGCGACGTAGACTCGCCCCATCCCCCCCTCGGCCAGCTTCCTGATGATCCGATACCGCCCGTTGAGCAGGGTCCCAGGGGGCAGCACGTCGCTGGTCGCCTTGCCGGTGTGGATCACGTTCGTGGTGCTGTCTGATGTCATGACGACCCTCAGAAATCTGAGACGCCCGGCGGCGGCCCGTCGCCGACGCCCTCCCCTCTTGACCCGGCGACCGCCGCCACGACGGCCTCCATGAGGAGACCGAGGATCAAAGCGCCATTCTGCTAACACTTAGACCCTCTCCCCGGCTCGAACGCAAGATCCAGGCCACCATGCTCCCTTGATCGACGACCGGGATGATCGCGCCTGTCACTCAAGTCGACCTGGCCGCGTCGCCGGACGGGGTGAGAGCGGCGCGCTGTCTCGAACATCACACCGTCTGACGGCGCCACCGGCCGCGTCGGGGGCGTCGATGGCGCCGGGGCGGGCTTGACGGCGTTGACGCTGTGTGGCGAGAGGTGGTATATCGTCGCACACCACCTTGTGGCCGCTCGACCCGACGGGCGTCGACGACAGGGGCCGCTCGACGGAACCAGGGATAGACGGATGGCGACGAAATCCGATAAGCGCAAGCAATCACTCTACTTTCCCGAGGACATGCTGGAGGAGATCCAGCTTGAGGCCGCGCGCCAGGATCGCTCGCTGAGCTGGATCGTGCAGAAGGCCTGGAAGCTCTCTCGCAAGCACATCGGGAAGTACCCCTCGGTCAACGACGCCGACCCCAGCGTCGCCGAGCACGATGACGAGCGAGGCCGCGACGAGGACGACGACTGATCTCCCTCCCGGGGTGGCGAAGCTGAGGCGTGAGGGCAGCCCTAGCGCGAAGGCCGGCGGCCATGTTCCCTCGCTGGTATTGAACAAGGGTCAGAAGCACCACGGCGTATGGGCCGCGCCGATGCAGGCGCATGGCCGCCGACCTCATACGGAACCACGCTCAAGCCACTTCCATGTTGGGCCACCAGGATGCCCAAGATGAAAGTGCTTCAAACGTGGTTCCGTATCAGATGCTGTAGACCCGCTGCGACTGCGCTCTGCCCTTGAGCGCCACCTCGCCGCGGTCGCTGGCCTGCTCGCGCAGCTCCTCGGGCAAGAGGGAGATGACCTCGTCGGAGAAGAGCACCGAGGTGTCAAAGTCCTTGTTGAGCTGCTCGAGGCGGGCGGCGACGTTGACCACGTCGCCGATGACGCCGTACTTCATGAAGGATCGCCCGCCGATGTTGCCCGCCACCACCCGCCCGGTGTGCACGCCGATGCGGTGGCCGAGCTCCATCTCCACCTCCCCGTTGAGCTGCTCAAGGCGCTCGCGCATCGCCACCGCGCAGCGCACCGCCGCCTCGGCGTGCCCCGGCAGATCGTCCGGCGCCCCGAAGACGACCAGGATCGCGTCGCCCTGGAGCTCCAGCACGACCCCGTGGTGGGCCTCGATGACGTCCTGCATGGCCTGAAAGTAGGTGTTCATGAACTCGATGACCCGCTCCGGGGTCTGGCGCTCGATGAGGGTCGAGTAGCCGCGCAGATCCGAGAAGAGGATGCTGACCTCTCTGGACTCGCCCCCGAGGGTCGCCTCCTCGCCCTGGGCGAGGATACGGCGGACGAGATCGGAGGGGACGAAGCGCTGAAAGGAGCTCAGGCCGGTCTGCATGCGCACGAGGGAGTCCCTGAGTCGAGAGACCTCCATCAGGGTCGTGTCGACGTCGAAGGTGTTGTCGAGCTTGAAGCCCTGGATCAGGCGCACCTCGCGCGAGAGCAGGATCAGGGGTTCGCTGATGCGCCGTGAGATCACGACGCCGAAGATGACGGTCAGCAGCAGGACGGCGGCGCAGACGGCCAGCGTCTGCCACGCCGAGGTGTAGACGCTGCCCATGAAGTCCTTCTCGGCCACCACGACCACCAGCAGCCAGTCCAGGCCGCCGTGGCGGAAGGGGGAGACGCGGATGCGCTCGGCCTCTCGCCCGCCGCCGATGTGCAGCGTGCGGGCCTCGGTGACCTTGGCCAGGCCGCCGGGCTGTCGGGCGAGGTGGGCGGCGGTGCGCGCGACCGTCGCGTCGGGGTAGTCGACGGCCGCCAGGCGCCGAGGATCGCCCTCGGAGGCCGAGAAGGGCGGCGCGGAGGCCGAGGCCGCGATCAGGAGGCCGTCGCGCTCGACGAGGAAGGCTCGGCCCGAGGAGCCGACGTCGAGCGACTGGAGGTGGGACTGGATCTGGCCCAGGGTCAGGTCGGTGGTGACGACCCCGGCGAAGGCGCCGGAGTCGTCCAGCAGCGGCTCCGAGAGCGTGGTGCTGAGGACTCTGGGGGTGCTCCAGATGTAGATGGGCGTCCAGCCTTCCTTGAGGGTGCGCACGGGCAGGGTGAACCAGTCGCGGGAGCGGGCGTCGTAGCCCTCGACGCGGCGCAACAGGGCGCCGGGCTTGCCTTGCGGGTCGAGGGCGTAGGTGTTCTTGCCGCCGGGGTCGGTGACGTGCCACGCGAGCCCGCCGGCCACCTGGAGGCCGACCCACTGGCCCTTGGCGTCGGAGGCGGTGAAGTAGCTGACGGTCGGGAAGACGTCCTTCTGGCGCCAGAAGTGCGCCAGCCAGCGCGGGTCTTGATCGAGGGCGAGGTGGCCCGACTCGATCGCGGCGCGGTTGATGGCGTTGGCCTGGCGGGCTTCGTCGAGGAAGGCGGTGATCTGCACCCGGACGCGGCCGTCGATCTCGACGAGGAGTTGATCGACGAGGGGGTTGACGGCGGACTGGCCGCCGGACAGGGCCAGCGCGATGACCACCACGGCCATGAAGGTGACCTGGAAGACCGAGGCGACGATCAGGAGGGTTCGCAGGCTGACCATCGAACCCTCCAGGTCGGCGGCCGCGCTGGGGGCTTGCCCCGACCTGGGCCCTCGACGCCGCACACTAAAGATCCTTCAGGGGGACGATCTGCTCGACCTTGGTCTCGAGATCCTCGGTCAAGATGCGCTTGGGGCGAGAGCCGAGGCGGTCGATGGTGTAGAGCTCCAGGTTGTTCTGGGCCGCGGGCGAGGAGCCGGAGAAGAGGATGGTGTTGCCGTCCTTGGAGAGCTGCATCTCGGCGATGTTGATCACGCAGGTCGTGGCGCCGACGGTGAACTCGTCCTCGACGGCGTCGTAGCAGTTCTGGACGGCGAAGTCTGCGCCGGCGTTCTCCAGCACGGGCACGGGGGTGGTCAGCCGCGTGTCGGTCTTGAGGATGGCGACGCGCGGGATGTTGAAGCGGGAGCAGTCCTCGGCGGCCAGGAGGTAGAGGGTTTGAGAGTCCGGGCTCCAGGTCAGGGTGTCGAGGATGTCGGTGAACTCGCCGTCCTGGCGGGCGTCGCACTCGTGGGGGCCGGCGGCGCCCAGGTCGAGGCGGCCCGGCAGGCAGCGGCCGCTCTCGGGATCCTGGGGGTTGGCGAAGTCGCAGTCGTGGGACTCGCCGCAGTCGGCGCTGCTGGTGCAGGCGCGGCCGAGCTTCTCGGCGCTCTGGAGGTCGACGAGGTTGATCGACAGGCGCTGGGAGGTGCAGCGGGCGTTGTTGCCGCAGATCTCGGGCATGACGCACTCGTCGTTGCTCTGGCAGGGGTTGGTGTCGACCAGGCTCGTGCTGACCACGGCCAGAAAGCGCCCGTCCGGGCTCCAGGCCATCCTCTCGCGGGCGCCGTAGAAGCTGCCCGTGCCGCCGAAGCCCGTGGACTGGAAGGTGAACAGGTCAAAGGGGCCCTCGCCGGCCTCCAGGTCGAAGCGCACCAGGGTCATCGAGGTCAGCGTCACGGTCCAGGCCAGCAGCTGGCTGCCGTCGGGCTTGAGGTGGAAGCCGCCCTGGGTGCCCTCGGCCGCGCCGACGATCCCGACGCTCTCGGCGTTGTCGCCCGGCAGCGGGCCGACGAAGACCTCGAAGTCGCTCGTCTCGTAGGCGATCCGCCCGCCGCCGATCCCGAAGCCGACCACGGCGTCCGAGACGGTGACCTGGCTGTTCATGTCGATGACCGCGCCCTCCTCCTCGATGGAGGTGATGGGGGCGGCCTTGAGGGTGGCGGCCAGCCCGCCGTCCTCAAGCCACAAGAAGAAGTCCAGATCCTCGGTGATCGTGCACCCCAGGTGGCAGGCGACGCCCTCGGGGCTGATCGCCACCGGGCCGAAGGAGCCGTCGCTGGCGATGAGCATCAGGCGGCCGCCGCGCTCTATCCCTGGGATCTCGCTGCGGTTTCTGGCCACATAGGCCACGGGGAAGACCTGCTCGCGCACGCTCTCCGGCTCGCCCTCCGGCTCCGGCTCCGCGTTGGGGTCCGGCTCGCCCTCCGGCTCGCCCTCCGGGGTCGGCGTGGGATCTTCGCCTTCGGGGGCGGCGTCGTCGCCGCAAGCGGCCAGCGTCACCGTCGAGGCCGCGCAGAGCGCGGCGAGCAACCACCATGAGAGGCCTTGGCGCTTCCTGAACATGACTTCCAATCTCCTCAAAATAAGAGCAGGTCGGCGCGCGGGGCCTCCACCCTCAGCGCACCCAGCAGATCAAGACGGCGTGATGATAGAGCCTCGCAGGGGTCGAATCAACCGCCGAGGCCGCCCCCGAGCGAGGGCTCCCGCTGAAGCCGGCGGCGCCACAGGTGGATCACGCAGCCAAGCAGGAAGAAGGGCGTATAGTTGAAGACCCGCCGCAGGCGCTCCCGGGTCTTCCTGGCGAACCTGTGCCGGGGGCGATCGTCGAGGCGACCCGCCCGCGCCCTCGGATCGCGGGTGAGCTCCTCGCGCAGCCGGGCCTGCTGGCCGGGGGGCAGGGCCGCCTCGGTGTCGCTCTCGCAGCCGCCCTCGCCCGTATCGTCGCTGGTGTCGGTGGTCGAGTCGTCGGTCGTCGAGTCGTCGGTGGTCGAGGTCGTGTCGTCGGTCGTGTCGCCCTCGCAGCCGCTGTCGTCCTCGTAGCTGTCGTCCTCGTAGAAGGAGTCCTCCTCCTCTTGCTCCTCGTCGGGGTCCTCGAACTCGTCGCTGGCCTCGCAGCCTGCGTCGGTGTTGGGCTCGCCGTCGTCCACGACGGTCTCGCCGGCGCAGCCGCCGGACTCCTGGGGGTCGACGGCGTCGTCCTCCCAGGTGTCGCCCTCGCAGCCGCCGCCCTCGTTGTCCTCGTAGATGTAGGACTCGTCGTCGTAGGCCTCCTCCTCGATGGTGGTGTCGCCGTAGCAGTTGATGGTGATGTCGCCGTCGGGCGCGTAGGGCTCGGTCGTGCTGCGCCGGTCGAAGACCAGATCGGCCTCGATCTCCACGGCCTCGTCGACGGTCGGCGAGGTGGTGGCGCGGCCCTCGACTCGCCTCCAGACGTCGTCCCCGGTGCCGATGACGCCGTCGCCGCCCTCGCTCAAGAAGGTGAGGTCGAAGCTCACCGAGGCGGCGCTGACGCGCTCGCCGCGGAAGATGTCGAGGATCAGCACCTCGCCCTCGCTGCGCGAGCTCAGGAAGACGTCGCCGGTCGCGTCCCACTCTTGATAGTAGACCTCGACGCGGCGGCGATCCGGCAGGGTGATGAGGGAGCTGTCCAGGTCGGGCAGGCCGGCGTGGCGCAGGTCGATGAGCAGCAGGCCGGAGACGCCCGAGGCGTCCGGGGTGTACTCCATGTAGAAGAGCGCGCCGCCGCCGCCGAAGCGGCTCGAGAGCGTGTGGGCCAGCGCCGGCGCCTCCACCTGGCGCCACAGGAGCCCATCTTCGCTCAGCGCGCCCTGGCCATTGGCGATCCGGAAGATCGCGAGGCCCTCGCTCTTGAAGGGGGCAAAGCCGGTCAGGCAGGCCAGCGCCAGCGCGCCGAGCGGCAGCAGCGAGGCGGCCCGTGTTGATCGAGCGTGGAGCAAGGCGACCTCCCAGACTCAGAAGTGGACTGTGGCCGTCAGGTAGAGGTTGAGCCGCCCGACCTGATCGACGCCCGTCTCCCGGCTCGTGGAGCTGGACACGACGTCGACCTCGTCGTCGTCAAAGACAAAGGCAAAGTCGGCCTTGCCGCCGAGCGAGAGCCACTGGAGCACCCGGATCTGGAGGCCGGCGGCGGTGAAGAAGGCGAGGTTGTTCTCGGTGTCGCGAAGGATGATGGCGCTGGGCAGCTCCGGGCTCGACGCCGTCGAGTCGATCTGGGCCAGCCCGAGGGCGACGTCGGCGAAGGCGCGCACATTGCGGGCGACGGGCCAGAGCATCCGCAGGCCCCCGTTGAAGTCCGTCACCTGCCGCTCGACCAGCCGCCGCTTGTTGTTGAAGACCCGATCGGCGCTGAAGCTCGATGAGTTGAACTGCCCCATCAGGTAGAAGCGCGTCGGGTTGCCCTTGAACTTGCCGCCGAAGCCCAGCGTCAACCCCAGCGCCAGCCCCGACTCGTAATCGCCCTCGTAGCCCAGCGGCACGCCCAGGCCGGTGTTGGCCTCGGCGATGAAGTGGGTGCCCTGCGCCGAGGCCGACGCCCCGGAGAGCGCAATGGCCGCCGCGATGAAGATCGCCGCCGCCCACCCCCCTGCCCGGGTTGAAAAGCTCTTGTCTCTGGTCAACATCCGCTCTCCGCAAGGCTCATAAAGTGGCTGTCGTCACCCCCGGCCTCTTCCTCGCACGATCCCTTCTTCAAGGACTGTACCACAAGGTCTGGACGCACGCGGGGTCGATCAACGCGGGGTCGAGGCGGCGGGGCGGCCTCGACGACCTGTATCCTCATGGAAACACTGTGCTGCGGCGCGAGCCGGGCGCTCCGGGGAGGCCCCCTCCGACACAAACGCCTAAACACATGAAAACAAAGCGCTTTTAAGGCGATGCCACTCCAAGACGAGGGGCGTCAGGCGCCCAGATCCTTGAGCAGCCGTGCGGCGTGGCCCTTGGCGCGGACGTTGTCGTAGACGCGCTCGATGACGCCCTCGGCGTCGACGACGAAGGTCGAGCGGACGATCCCGAGGTAGGTGCGGCCGTAGTTGACCTTCTCGCGCCAGACCCCGAAGGCCTGGGCCATGGCCTGTTCGGGATCGGAGAGGAGGGGGAAGTTCAGGGCGTGCTTGTGGCGAAAGCCGGCGTGGCTCTTGAGGGTGTCGGGCGAGACGCCCAGGATGATCAGGCCGAGGGCCTTGAGCTGGCCGAGGTTGTCGCGCAGGTCGCAGGCCTGCTCGGTGCAGCCGGGGGTGTTGTCGCGCGGGTAGAAGTAGATCACGGCGCGGCGGCCGGCCAGCGCGGCCAGGGTCCAGGTGTCGCCCTCGTCGGAGAGGGCGCTGAAGGGGGGTGCAGGGGCGCCGGGTTCAAGGATCGGGTTCATCGTCGGGGCTCCTTGGGGTCTCTTCGCGCTCCTGTCGGCCGAGATCGAATTGACGGGCGAGGTCGCGCATGTGGGGCAGGTGTGTGATGAGGTGGCGCTGGCCTCCGGGCCGCCCTGGTGCGTCGGCGGGGTGGAGGGGGGGTCGGGCAGGCGGCGCGAGTTCGAGCAGCGCCGCGCCACAGTTGGGGCATGTGGAGTGGCCGGGCCAGCGGGCGCGGCAGGCCTCGCAGATCATGATTCGGGCCAAGGGGACCTCCTGGGGGTCAGCGGGCGATGACGCCCGAGAGCATCAGCGCGAGCACGGCGATGGCGGCGGCCTGGGCCAGGATGATGATGACGGCGAGGACGAGGCAGCCGGTCTTGAGGCCGCCGGCGGGCTCGGCGGCGGCGGCGGGTGGCCTGGGGGGTGTGCTGTCGACGGTCTCGGTGGTCTCCGGTCCGGCGGCGTCTTCGGGGGCACGGGGCTCGACGATCTGAGTGGCGGGGGGCTTCTGGCCGGCGCCGGCGTGGGTGGGGACGAGGGAGGTCTGGTTGGGATCGAAGGTGGGCTCGGGTGCGGGCTCCTGGGGGAGGGACGGGGGGGCCGGGAGGGCCTCGGCGGTGGAGACGCCGAGGGCCTGGGTGGGGGCGTCGAGTCGCGCAAGCTCGCGTCCTCGCTCGGTAATGTTGGTGGCGGCCTCGGGGTTCATCGAGGCGAGGCTCTCGGACGAGAGGCCCATCCAGGCGTCGAGGGTGGCGAGGAACTCGACGGCTGAGGTGAAGCGCTCCTGGGCCGATCGGGCGCTGGCCTTGCGGACCATGTGGTGGAACTCGGGGGGGACGTCCAGCTCGGGCTTGAGCGCGATGGGGGGGCCGTTGATGACGCGCGCGATGGTGACGGCGAGGTTATCGCTGTCGATGGCGGGGCGGCCGGTGAGCATCTCGTAGATGATGAGGCCGACGGCGTAGAGGTCGGTCGAGGGGGTGGCCTCGACGCCCTGGAGCTGTTCGGCGGCCATGTAGCGCGGGGTGCCGAAGGTCTGGCCGGCCTGGGTGAGCTGGACGCCGCCGCTGACCATCTTGGCGATGCCGAAGTCCATCACCTTGACGTGGTTGGGGTCGTACATCAGCGGGACGATCATGATGTTCTCGGGCTTGATGTCCCGATGCACGATGTCTCTGGCGTGGGCCTCCATCAGCGCGTAGAGGATCTGGCGGGTGATGTGGACGACGCGGTGGAGGCTCAGGGGCGCCTCGCGCTCGATCACCTCGGACAGCGGCTCCCCGCGCAGGTACTCCATGACCAGGAAGAAGACGCCCTTGTCGGTCTCGCCGTAATCAAAGACGTCGACGGTGTTGGGGTACTCCAGCGAGGCCGACAGGATCGCCTCTCGTCGGAAGCGCTCGACGGCCTTGGGATCTGAGCGCGCGTGGGTGGCCAGCAGGACCTTGACCGCGACGGTCCGCCGCGTGTCGACGTGCCGCGCCCTGAAGACGACCCCGAAGCCGCCGCGGCCGAGCTCAGCCTCCAGCTGGTATCGACCGGCGAGCAGGTCGCCGACGGCGGGCTCTTTGAACTGGGCGCTGATTTCCAAGGTGTCCGCGCGGTCTGAAGGCTTCAGAGCATCGCCGGGAAGGGGCACTCGACGACATGCCCAAAGAGATACCACGCGCTCGACCGCGCGACCACAACTTCACCCCCCTTCAAGCCTCCTCGAAGACCACCTCGCCTGCGCAGACCTCGACCACGGCGCCGCTCTGTCGCCGCACCAGCAGGCCGCCGGCCTCCGACAGCCCCATCGCCTCGCCAGCCTCTCCGGCGGCCCCTGGAGCCTGGAATCGGACGCGCCGGCCGGCCATGACCGAGAGCGCCTCCCACCTCGATCGCACCCCGCCGAGGCCGCCGTGGTCGACCACGGCGGCGACCGAGGCCTCCAGCGCGGCGGCGATCTGCCCCACGAGGGCCAGCCTGTCCAGCGGCCGCCCCGCCTCGGCCTGGAGCGAGGTCGCCTGCCCGGCCAGCGAGGGCGGCAGCGCGCCCGCCTCGGCGTTGACGTTGATCCCGACGCCGACGACGACGATCATCGACTCGCCGTCGAGCCTCCCCTCCGTCAGGATCCCCCCGAGCTTTCGGCCGCCGACCAGCAGGTCGTTGGGCCACTTGAGCCCGACCGCCACGCCCGTGGCCGCGCGCAGCGCCTCGGCCACGCCCACCGCCGCCGCCAGCGTCAGCGCCGGGGTCGCCTCGGGCGCCAGCCGCGGGCAGAAGCGCATCGACATCAGGATCGAGGCGCCCGGCGCCGAGAGCCACGCCCTCGGCCCCGCCTCCGTCCGACGGCCTCGGCCCGCCGTCTGGTGGTCGGTCAGCCACACGGCGCCCTCGGGCGCGCCGATCGAGGACAGCGCCTGATCGTTTGTCGAGCTCGTCGTCGAGGACCAGTAGATGAGGCGATCGGACATGGGTGGACTCCGTCGGGGTCGGAACCCGATCAGTGCATGGGCGCCAGGGCCCTTGTCAAGACGCCTGGGCACTCCAGCCCCACACTCCACCCCCTGTCCCCCTCCTCGCTGCGCAAGGAGGGGGAACGCTCGTATTACGGGCTGGGTGGATCGCACTCCACCCCCTGTCCCCCGAGAGGCACTGCCTCCCTCGTGGAACGAGGAGGGGGCACTCTTGAATTACGGGCTCGATGATTCGGGGGGGGGGGCCGCAGGAGCCATTGTCGGGATCAATGGCCGTGTGGGGCGGGTGGCGAGGTCGTCGGGGCGGGACTCGATCCACCCGTGTCCGTAATGCGAGCGTTCCCCGAACCACCTTGTCCGTAATACGAGCGTTCCCCCTCCTTGCGCAGCGAGGAGGGGGACAGGGGGTGGAGTGCGATCCACCCAGCCCGTAATACGAGCGTTCCCCCTCCTTGCGCAGCGAGGAGGGGGACAGGGGGGGGGGAGTGTGGGGGCTCGGACCCTTGAACCTTTCAGAACCCGACGCGAGGTGCCCGATTGCAGCATTCTTGAAAGAGCGCCCTCGGATCTGTACTTTGACAAGGAGCGATCCTGCGACGCTCCGGCGCGAAATGGACGGCTCAAGAGGGCCGTTCAAGGGCGAGGGGCGCGGGAAAAAATGACGAACAGAGGGCCGGTCTGAACATGAGCCACCTCACCTGGATCCAGCGATATCCTGCCCCGGTCGAAGCGGGCGCCATCTTCGCCGCTTTGTTGACCCTGGGCCTCTGCGCCTCGGCCGCGGCCGAGGATCACAACGGAGAGGACGTGGTGATCGTGCAGGACACCGTGTGGAGCGGCGTCCACACGAACATCCGCAGGTTGATCATCAATGATCGCGCGACCTTGAGCGCCGCGCCCGAGGAGACCTTGCGGATCCAGGCCGACGTCATCGAGGTCTTCGGGGCGTTGACCGCCAGCGAGGCGGGCCTCGGCGGCGGCCTGCCCGGGGATCGCGGCAGGGGCGCTTCGGGCGGTCAGGGTGCTGGCGGCGGCGGGCGCGGCAGCGACGGCGCGGTCTGCGGCCGGCCTGGGATCGATTACAACGCTGGCGGCGGCGGCGGCGGCGCGGCCAGCCACGTTGGCCTTGGCGGGCG